>Ga0181527_1004483_pt1 | contig 11972 bp, 8 predicted proteins | sample PEATcosm2014_Bin_30_FD_119762 | JGI IMG/M metagenome (GOLD analysis project Ga0181527, IMG submission 119762) | Peatland microbial communities from MTU Mesocosm Facility, Houghton, MI, USA - PEATcosm2014_Bin06_60_metaG | ecosystem: Environmental > Terrestrial > Soil > Wetlands > Peat | place...
ACTTCGAGCGCGCCCACACCGGCATCCACAACCGCGGGCTCACCCCCGCAGCTCTGGTCCACGGTGCTAGAAAGATGAGGCCCCGGTGAGCCGCTCCTGTCGCCTCATCTTGAGAGCCGTACATGCTAGGCTCTCGCGAAGTAAGCGCTTACCGGCATCCGCGGGTGCACCGGGAGCGGACTGGGCCGACAGGGTCGGACATTGACGAAGCACAGCAGTGGAGGCGAGATCGTGACCCACCTGCGGGTCGGCCGGAGATGAGCGAGGAGCGAGTGATCCTGGCTGTGGCCGGCGACAACACGAAAACCGACGTCGGGATCGGGGATCCGGACGGGACCCTGCGTGCGGCGGTGCGAGGGCCCGGGGCCTCCCCGGATCTGCTCGGGCTCGAAACTTCCCTGTAGCGCCTGGGGGAGGTCATCGATCACGCCTGGCTCGCCGCAGATGCGGCAGCGCGCCCGGCGCGTGCCGCGATCGGCGTGTACTTCCTGGCTGGCGTCAACTCACCTGCGACCGAGGCCAGGGTCAGCCAAGCAATTGAGGCCCGTGGCTGGTCCGCGTGCGTACAGGTTGCCAACGACGTCTTCGGGAGCCTGCGGGCAGCGAACGGCAAGGGAGAGGGGGTGGCGGTGTTCATCGGGGCGGGCATCAATTGCGTCGGTCGATTGAAGTCCCATGCCCGAGCGCGATTCGCGTGCCTCGGCCCTCTCAGCGGCGAGTCGGGTGACGGCCACTCCCTGGGAATCGCCGCCATCGCCGCCGCCGTCCGCGCCGAGGACGGCCGGGGCTCGCCCACAGCCCTGGTCCGGAGCATCGCGCTGTACTTCGGCCGCGCCGCCGCCGGAGAGGTCGCGCTGGCGTTCCACGATGGTGAGATCCCCGAGGACCACCTGCTCGAGGTGGTGCCTCTCGTGATCAACGCGGCCGCCCTGCACGACGAGGTCGCCGAGGCACTTCCCGACGCCAGGCAGACGAGGTGGCTCGCTATGTGGTGGCTGCAGCCGGCCAGCTGGGGATCGGCGCCGAGGGGTTCGACACCGTGCTCTCCGGATCGATGGCAGGTGATGAGGACTGGCCCACCGTGATCCGGATTCGCCGCAGCCTTGCGGAGGCGATACCACAGGCTAGGATCGTCATCTCGACCGCGCTGCCCGTCGTGGGGGCGGCGCTCGCGGGTCTTGCCTTCATCGCCGCTGCCGATGCGGCCCGGGCTCGCGTCCGCGCCAGTCTGCACGCGCGCGCTCTTCAGGTCGTCGGGGGAGCCGCGTATCTCAACTTTCCGGGACAGTGACGGAGGCTGCCGGTCGGGGACGACCCTATCCTTGAGGCTGTGTCGCGAGCAAACCCATCCCCGGTTCTGGCCGCACCCCCGGCCCTGGCTGCTCGCACGGGCCGGGACGACGGCGCCCGGTGCTGCCGCGGCGCGGCTTGTCGGCAGGCCCGAGAGCGGGATGGCCGCAGCCTGGTCCAGGCGCCCCTTCGCCGCCCGGGCCGCATCGGGTGGTGGTGGTCCACCGCGGGGGGACGATGACCCGCCAGTATGTGGGCAGATCGCGTCTCAAGTTCCGAGCCGCGCATCCGGTGGGAGGTCTGGTCGAGGTCAGTGGCGAGGTGTTCTATCGCATCGCCGATCACGATGCGATGCCTCCCTTCCTGATGAGCATGGTCAGTGACTCCAACCACTGGATCTTCCTGTCGAGCAACGGCGCCCTGACCGCCGGGCGCCGCGACCCCGACCGCGCGCTGTTCCCCTACCAGACCGACGACCGTATTCACGACAGCGAAGACCAGGTGGGCGGCAAGACCGTCCTGCGGGTCAGGCGGCGGGGCCGGGTTCAGCTCTGGGAGCCGTTCTCCCCTCGATACGCGGGACTCTACGAGATCACCCGCAGTGTCGCCAAGAGCGTGTACGGCAACCGGGTGGTGTTCGAGGAGGTGAACCACGACCTTGGGCTCTCCTGCGCCGCCGCCTGGATGACCAGCGAGCGCTTTGGTTTCGTCCGGCGCACGACCATCCTGAACCTGGCACCCGGGTCGGTGGAGCTCGACGTGGTCGACGGAATCCAGAACGTGCTACCCGACGGCTTGACGCGCGCATTCCAAATGGAGTTCAGCACTCTCGCGGATGCCTACAAAGAGAGTGAGCTCGACCCCTCGAGTGGGCTGGCCCTGTTCCGGCTGAGCGCGATTCCGACTGATCGCAACGAGCCGAACGAGGCACTGAGGACGACCACCGTCTGGTCCGAGGGCATCCATCCAACCCGCCGGCTTCTGTGCTCGGCGCAGCTGGACCAGTTCCGCGCCGGCCATGAGATCGAAGACGAGGCCTTCATCCGCGGTCGGCGGGGCGCATACCTCGTCGGCGCGCAGATCGCGCTCTCGGCCCACGAACAGCGCGAGTGGAATGTGGTGGCCGACGTGGGGCAGGATGCGACGTCAGTTGCCGACCTCATCCGGCTCCTCACGTCGGACGCCGACCTCCACGCCGAGCTGGAAGCGGACATCCAGCTCGGCACCCGCAACCTGATCCGCATCGTGGCCAGTGTCGACGGCCTCCAGCTCACCGCGGACGAGCTGGCCAGCTGGCGGCACTTCTCCAATGCCCTGTTCAACGCCATGCGCGGCGGCGTACCAGGCCGCGGCTACGAGATCTCGAGCTCGGATCTCAGGTCGTACCTTGTCTCAGCAAGCCGGGCGGTGTCGGCGCGGCGCTCCACCCTCCTGGAGGCGCTCCCCGCGGTGCTCTCACACCGCAGCTTGCTCGAGCTGCCCGACGTCGGCGAGGATCGTGACCTCGAGCGCTTGGTCAACGAGTACCTGCCGCTGACCTTCAGCCGCCGGCACGGTGATCCCAGCCGCCCCTGGAACCTGTTCTCCATCGAGCTGAAGGCCGCGGACGGTGGCCGACTTCTCAACTACGAGGGGAATTGGCGCGACATCTTCCAGAACTGGGAGGCGCTGGCCCTGTCATTCCCGGGTTATGTCGAGAGCATGATCTTCAAGTTCCTCGACGCGTCGACGGCCGACGGCTACAACCCGTACCACATCGCGCGGGATGGGTTCGATTGGGAGGTGGTGGACCCCACCAATCCGTGGTCGCACATCGGGTATTGGGGAGACCATCAGGTCGTCTACCTGCTGCGCCTGCTCGAGGTCTCGGCCCGCTATCATCCCGAGGCGCTGGAACGACTGCTGGATCGACGCGTCTTCGCATACGCAGATCTCCCCTATCGCATCAGGGCACACTCGGCCATGCTGCGCGAACCCGCCACCACGATCGACTTCGACCACAACCTCGATCGCCAGATCCAGGGTCGCGCCGCGAGCCTCGGATCCGACGGCAAGCTCCTTCCCAGGCCTGACGGGACGCCCTACCACGCGAACCTGGTGGAGAAGCTTCTCATCTCCGTGCTGGCGAGGCTATTCAACTACATACCGGAGGCCGGCGTGTGGATGAACACTCAGCGACCCGAGTGGAACGACGCCAACAACGCCCTGGTTGGAAACGGCGTCTCGGTGGTGACGCTCTGCCAGTTGCGCCGCCTGGTCGCCTTCTGTGCAAGGCTCTTCCGAGCGACGCCGCTCGCGGGGTTCGAGCTATCGTCGGAGCTGGCTGATGCTCTCCGCCAGGTGGCCGGCGGGCTGGGACGGCACCCCGTGCCCGCCGACGGCCGCATCTCGGACCGCGAGCGCAGGAGTGTGCTCGACGCTCTGGGCGCGGCGGGCAGCGACTATCGGCAGCGGCTGTACACGGAGGGCTTCTCGGGCGACCGAGCCTTCCTGACCGTCCCTGAGCTTGGATCCTTCTGGGACGTAACACTGGGTCACATCGACCACTCGATTCGCGCGAACCGGCGTGCCGACGGCCTGTACCATGCCTACAACCTCATGGAGGTCTCGGAGGACGGGATAGCGATCCGCCATCTCGACGAGATGCTGGAGGGTCAGGTGGCGGTGCTGGGATCCGGCGCGCTCTGTGCGCGGGAGTGCGCCGACGTCCTCGATGCGCTGCGGGAGAGCAGGCTGTACCGCGCCGACCAGGACAGCTACCTCCTCTACCCCGACCGCAAGCTTCCCGGGTTCCTCGAGAAGAACACCCTGGCGCCGGAGGCGGTGCTGGGCTCGGCGATCGTGGCGAGCATGGTTGAAGGCGATGACGACCCGATCGTGGTCCGCGACGTTAACGGGGCGGTCCACTTCCGCGCCGACCTGCGCAACCGCCACCTCCTCCGCCGGGCTCTGGAGGAGCGTCGCCTGTCGGACACGGAGGTCACGGAGATCTTGGCCCTGTACGAGTCCGTCTTCCATCATCGGGCGTTCACGGGCCGTTCCGGGGCCTTCTACAAGTACGAGGGTCTGGGGTGTGTCTACTGGCACATGGTCTCCAAGCTCCTCTTGTCAGTTCAGGAGGTGCTGGCCTCCGTGGGCGGGAACCCCGAGGAGGAGGCCGTGGCCGAGCGGCTGCGGAAGCATTACACCGGAATCCGAGATGGCCTCGGCGTCCACAAGACGCCCGACGTCTACGGTGCCATGCCGCTCGATCCCTACTCACACACGCCGAGCTTCGCCGGGGCGCAGCAGCCGGGGATGACCGGGCAGGTCAAGGAAGACCTGATCATCCGACTCGGTGAGATGGGGGTTCGGGTGGAGGAGGGGCGGTTGATCTTCCAGCCTCAACTGGCCACCCGCGCGGAGTTCCTGCCGGAGGCCCGGACCTTCCGATTCATCGACGTCGATGGCCAGGAGGCCAGCCTCCATCTCGAGATCGGGACGTTGGCTTTCACCACCTGCCAGGTCCCGGTGGTCGCCCATCGGGCGGGGCCGCCGCGGATCGAGCTCACTCCTCGCGAGGGCCCGTCTCGAGCGATCGCCGGCCTGGCTCTGGACCGCGCGACCAGTGACGCCATCTTCGAGCGAACCGGTGAGGTGCGACGCCTCGACGTTTACTGGGGCTTCGCCGAGGAGTAGGGGGCACCGCGGATGACCCGGGGCAGCGGGCCCGGACGGCGCCCAACCGCGGGCGAGCAGGCCGAACCGGCCAGGGATGAATCGGCGACCGACAAGAGGAGACGGAGGACGCGAATGGCCGACACAGAGCTCGACCGTGCGGCGCTCAGCCAGCAGTTCGTGGCGGCGCTCGACGTCGTGGAGCGGGCCCTGCACGGCTGCTCGGAGGAGCTGTGGGCAGCCAGCATCTGGCCCGTGCAGCGGACCGATCCCTGGGTGTGGCCGCGCGACGGCGCCCCTCCCATCCCCGAGCGAACCGACCAGTCGATCCAGCAGCTGTCGGCCTTCTGCAACGTCGCGTACCACTGCCTGTGGTTCCTCGACTTCTACGTCACCACCGAAGTGGTCGAGTTCCAGAGCCCTGAGTATGTTCGGGGCGGTCCCGAGGAGCAGGGGATGGCTGCCGACGGGGCAGCGCCCGTCCCCGTGAAGCCGTGCTATCCCCGCGAGGTCCTGCTCGCCTACCTCGCCGCGGTCCCGGGAAGCTCAGGCCGGGGTGCGTCCGATCACGCCGCGGAACATCCGCAGCTCTCCCGGACGACGGGGATGGCCGGGAGGAGGATGTCGTGAGCCCCCCCACCACCGACGATGATCCGGTGAAGGAGGTCGAAAGCACTCGCCCCCATCTCTCGGATGGGTTGACGCACGGTCGTGAGCGTGGGCCGCAGGTGGCGGGCGAAAGCGAGATCGTCGAAGCCGGTGACCGCCACGTCTCCCGGAACCGGGAATCCGTGCCTGTCGAGGGCGTGCATGACCCCGAGGGCGGTCTGATCGTTGGCGCAGATGATGCACCGCGGGAGTCGCGTCCCCGCTGAGAGGAGGGCCGAGATCGCTCTGGCGCCGCCGGCCGCGCTGTAGTCGCCGACCCACTCCGGCCCTCGGAGCAGCTGGCACCCGTTCCTTCTCGCCTCCAGCGCCACCGCTCGGGCACGAGCCTGATTATCCGGGCTGTCGACGTGTCCCGACACGTACCCGAAGCTGCGGAAGCCGTGATCGACGGCCAGGTGTCGCACCAGCGCTCGCATTCCGCCCCCGTTGTCACAGCGGACGCTCAGAACGCCGGGGATCGGCTTGCTGGCCAGGGTCACGATCGGTGTCAGCGCGGCAAGGCGGGCGAGCTGTGGCGCCGAGATCACGCGGTCATGGATGATCAGCCCATCCGCTTTGCGAGCCAGAACCTGCAGCCGGGTGGCGGCATCGCTGCCGCTGACCAAAGAGATGAGGACATCGAACCCAACCAGGTGTGCCGAGGTCTGGATGCCTCGATTGACGATCTCGTCGAAGAGCGGGCTCTCGTCCTCGCCCGCGAACCCGGCCTGCTCGCCTCGGCGGAACACCACGCCGACGACCTCTTTCAGCCCGCGGGAGAGCGCGAGTGCCGCTCCATCGGGCACGTAACTGAGCTCACGGACCGCCTTCATGACGCGCTCTCGGGTCTCGACCGTGGGCTTTCCTCGCTGGTTGAGGACGCGAGAAACCGAGGCGATCGACAGACCGGCACGGTGTGCGACGTCGTAGATGGTCGCGCTCTCTCTCGGCCGGAGGGTCACTTCCAATGCCTCGCCTGATGCCCCGCGCCATTGTAGCCGGGTGCGAAGCGGCCTCCGGATCACGTCGGCGTGGTTCGGGGAAGGAGTGCCGAGCCTCTCGGTCACCCGGTTGGTGATCCTCTCCGGCGGTCCGCGTGCGGCCGCTGGGCGGACGGGACCGTCGCTCCACGGCCCCGCCGCCCGCCATGATCTGGCTCAGCGTGTGGCGGCGATCGCCTGCAGAACCGCTGGCTCCCCCTCCAGCTCCCGACTCGGGGCGCTGACGGTCTCCGGCCTTCCGAACAGGAACCCCTGGGCCCGGGTCATGCCCAACCGGATCAGCTCGGCGGCGACGCTCAGCTTCTCGATCCCCTCGGCCACCACGTCGGCGTTGATCTGCTCGGCGAGCGCGATGCACTCGAAGATGAGTGCTCTCGCCTCGCCGTCGAAGCAGCGGTTGGTGACCCCGGCGTCGATCTTGATGACCTCGGGGCGGGTTGCATAGAGGAGGTCGAGGCCAACCCCCGGCCGCCCGGTGTCGTCGATCCCGATCTTGAACCCGGCTCTCCGGTAGACGTCGACCCGGGCCGAGAGCTGGCCGAGATTGGTGAAGCGATCGGCGTCGGCGATCTCCAGCACGACATTGGCGGGGGGCCGCCCGATCCAGCGCAGCAGACTGCGCATCTGGTCGACGTCCTCGTCGACGTCGGAGACGGCTGAGAGGTCGATGTTGAGGTAGAGCTCGGCGTCGCTCCGGATGCCCTCGGCACCCCGGACCACCGCGCGGCGGCAGATCCAGTCCAGCTCGTTGGCCACACCCAGCCGCTGGGCCGTCGCGAAGAACTCCTCGACGTTCTCGGCACCGTCCAGGTTGATCGGCCTGGAGAGGCCCTCGTAGGCAACGATGTGCGCGTCGGGCAGGGTGACGATCGGCTGGTACACCGGGTGGATCTGCTGGGAGGCGAGGGTCCGGCTGAGCAGGGTGGTCCAGCCGCGTCCCGGGTCGGCAGCCGGGCGGCCGGTGATCGACCCGGTCACCCGGTTGCGTCCCTCACGCTTGGCCCGGCCAAGCGCCTCGCCGGCCCGAGCCCACACCGTCGCGGGGTCCTCGCCGGGGGCGCCCACCGCCCAGCCGATGCTCACCCGAGCCGGGAAGGCTCCACTGACGAGCTCGGTGACCGCCGCACGCATCCGCTCGGCGACGCTGCCGACGACGGCGGTGGCGGCGCCGACGGTGAGGATCGTGAACTCGTCGTCGCCGGTGCGGCTGACGACGTCGCGCTCCCGCGTCGACGCCAGGAGGGTCCGAGCCACGGAGCGCAGCGCGTCGTCGCCGGCCTCCCGGCCCAGGGCGCTGTTGAGCTGATCGAGGTGGTCGAGGTCGACCGAGATGATCGCGAACGAGTCGCGGACCTCGCGGCAGCGCTGCTCGAATGTGGTGCGGCCGATCAGCCCGGTCAGCGAGTCGGTCGGCACTTCGGGCACCGCAATCGGCCCCTGGACCCGGACCAGGTTTGAGACCGCCAGGGTCGCGATCCCGCTCAGGCCGTCGACCAGGGTGATCTCGTCATCGCGGAAGGCCCGGTCGTGTCGCTCCGCGACGATCATCGCGCAGATCACGGTGCCGGCGTGGATGGGGCTTGCGATCCGGTGGGGGGAGGGGCCGGCCTCGGCGAGGGTGTGGTCCCCGGTGACGGCAGCCAGGATGAGGGGATCGGCGCTGAGGAGATGGCTCTCCCCGACGGTTGCCCCGGCTGCTGCGCCATGCTCGCCGGCCACCACCATCGTGTCGCGTTCGATCCTGTACACCCGGGCGATCACCGGGGACGCTGTGCGGGTCTGGAGAAGCTCGACGACCGCCTCGCCTGCGGCGGTCATCACGGTGTCGACCTCCCGCCCGGTGCTGATCCGGGTCATCGCCTCGAGGATCCGGTCCGGGCGGTTGCCGCGGCGAGCGCCGCGCGGGCTGCCGCCCCGACCGAGACGGCCGAGCTGACCGATGTCGCGGCGGGTCGGGCGATGGGGGGAAAGCGGCGCCGGGGCAGGGCGGGGAAGCGCCAGGGTGCCGGCCGCGGCGGCAGTGGCCCCGGCGGCGGCGACCGCCATGGCCAGCCCCACGGCGCCGGTCGCCCGCAGACTGCCGATCTCGAGGGGGCCGTGGCTCCCGGTGAGGATGACGGCGGCGAGCAGCCCGGTTGCGGCGACCAGGAAGGAGAGGGTTGCCGCCCTGGCGCGCCCGGATCTGACGGGGCGCGCGCAGGGCGGGGAGAGTGGGGGGTTGGGGGTGGGTTGGGGGGAGGTCACGTTGTCATCGCTTGGGGCGCTGGTGGGATGAGCCCATTCTCCGGGGCGGGCACCGGAGGCCCAAGAGCAAGGGGCGTCAAAGTGCTGCAGTGCACTTGCACTCGTTGGCGCGATCCGTGACATCGCGTCTTCTCTCCGTCACCTGCGCCGCAGCGCGCGTGGCAGTCCGCGCCGATCCTGCACCCGGTGGTACGCACGGAGTGGCCGGGTTGAGCGGGTGAGGTGAGCCTGCCCCGTGTCTTGTGCTCTCCGTCTCGAACTCCGGGGCAGATCCGGCATACCGGCCGGCTGGCTGTGGACACGCGGCCTTCACCTCAGCTATCCTCAGGCGCAGAGTACGAAGCTGAGCTCCCAAAATGGGCGGCTCCAGCCATCAGAGGGTGTCCATGCCCGGCGCTCGCTCCCGCCCCAAGACCCCCGACGTCGTCGCCGCGGCTCAGGCGGCCGGCATCCGCCACCTCGATCTCCAGTTCACCGATGTCACGGGTTCGGTGAAGACGGTGACCATCCCCGCCGACGAGCTCTCCGCAGCCCTGGAGCACGGGGTCTGGTTCGACGGGTCGTCGGTGGAGTCGGTGGCTCGGACCGCCGAGTCGGACATGTACCTGGTCCCCGATCCGGACACCTTCACCCTCCTCCCCTGGGCTGCGGTGCCCACCGGGCGGATGATCTGCTGGGTGACCACCCCCGAGGGGGACGCTTATGCCGGGGATCCGCGCGGGGCGCTGCGGAGGGCCATCGAGAAGGCAGCCTCGCTCGGATACGCCTATCGGGTGGGACCGGAGATCGAGTTCTACCTGCTCGAGCGGGACGGGCTGGGACGGCCGGTGCAGCCGCCCCACGATCGTGGCGGCTATTTCGACTTCGCGACCGATCCGACCGTGGCGGTCCGGCAGACCATGGCAGAGCAGCTCCGCGCCATGGGTCTCGGGGTCAACACCATCCACCACGAGGTGGGGAGCGGGCAGCACGAGATCGACGTGGTCGCCCAGGAGGCCCTCAAGGCGGCGGATGACGTGGTCACCTTCCGCTACACCCTGCGGGCCATCGCCCAGCAGCACGCCCTGACCGCGACCTTCATGCCCAAGCCCTTCTTCGGGCAGCCCGGCAGCGGCATGCACGTCCACCAGTCACTGACCCGAGCCGGCGACGGCGGCAACGCCTTCGCGGGCGACGACGACTACGGGCTGAGCGATGTCGCCAAGCACTTCATCGCCGGCCAGCTGCACCACGCGGCGGGGATGTGCCTCGTCCTGGCCCCGCTGATCAACTCGTACAAGCGCCTGGTGCGCGGGTTCGAGGCCCCGGTCTTCGTCTCCTGGGCGCGCACCAACCGCGGGGCCTTGGTCCGCGTGCCCCACGTGGGGCGCCCCGAGGTCACCCGGGTAGAGCTGCGCAGTCCGGACCCGTCCTGCAACCCCTATCTCGCCTTCGCGGTGATGCTGCGCTGCGGCCTGGATGGCATCGAGCGCCGGCTCGCCCTCCCGCCGCCGGTGGAGGAGTCCCTCTACGGCTTCGACGACATCGAGCTGGAGCGTCGCAACGTCGGACTCCTCCCCGACAACCTCAAGGACGCCATGACCGCTCTCGAGGCGGATGAGGTGGTGCTCGACGCGCTCGGCGACACCCTGGCGGAGCGGTTCCTGGAGGTCAAGCTCCTGGAATGGAAGGAGTACCGCGCCCAGGTCACGCCGTGGGAGCAGGAGCAATACCTGGAGCGAGCCTGATGACCGCAGAGGGCACCGGCGCGGTGGCCGGGAGGCCGCGGTGATCACCGTCAAGGACCTCTGGCGCGGCGCTCTGCCCGCCGGAACCGAGCTGCTCGGCGGTCGCGGGGGCCTCGAGCGTCAGGTCGACTGGGCCACGTCCCTGCGCACCCGCCCTCCCGCCTTCGAGGCCATCAAGGGCGGAGAGATCGCCTTCATCGCCGTGCGTTCCATCAAGCTGCTCGATGAGCGTCTCGACCTCACCCGGGTCCTCGACAGCTTCGCCGGGAAGGGCGGGGTGGCGGCTGCGGTCATAGGGGAGGTGGCGGATCCGGCTGTCGAGCTCGCCGATCGTCTGATGCTCCCCCTGCTCCGGCTGCCCGAGCAGGCCCACCTCGCCGACGTGCAGCAGGCCACGACCCGGTTCATCCTGGACCAGCGCACCGCCCTTCACGATCGCGCTCAGGAGCTCCAGACCGAGCTGATGGAGCTGGCCCTCAACGGGGCCGGCCCGGCCGGGATCGTGGAGCGCCTCGCCGAGCTGCTCGGGCTGCCCTGCGCCTGGCAGGACGAGTCGGGGGAGGTCCGCCGTGCGGCCGGCGATCTGCCTCCGTCCGCCGGCGACCGGCCCTGGGGTGCCGAGATGGCCGCCATCCGGCGCTTCGCCGACTCCTCCGCCGTGCTGGCCGCCAACCCGCCGGTCCGCGAGTTCCAGCTCGGTGTGCCGGGGATCGCCCGTGTGGTCGCGCCCATCCCCCTCCGCGATGGCATCGGTGGTTTCATCTCGGTGCTGGCGTACGAGTCCGACCTGGGCCAGCTGGCTCGGCTCGGCTGCGCTCGGGCAGCCTCGGCGTGCGCCATCGAGCTGGACCGGGAGCGGGCCGTCCTGGCCGCACGCGACGACCTCGAGGGAGAGTTCGCCACCGCCCTGCTCACCGGGGCCTACAGCTCCGAGGGGTCGATGCTGGAGCGGGCTCGCCGGGTGGGCGCTTCGCTCGGCGACGAGTCCGTGGTCATGGTCGTGCGCCCGTCCTCGCGCACCCTCGCTCCTGATCCCCAGGGATGGCCGGAGAGCGGTGTGCGCTCGGCTCAGCGCTGGGCCCAGCGTCGCGGGCTGCGGGTGCTCGCCGCCGCTCACCAGGGCGCCGTGGTGGTCATCGCCGCCTCCGGGCAGACCGACCTGCGGCGGGCCGCCGCCGAGCTTGCCGCCGACTGCCGCGGGGTGGCGGGGAACCTCCCCATGGCGGTGGGCATCGGCCGTCCCAAACACGGGCTGGGCGGGGTCCACAGCTCACACCGCGAAGCCGAGCAGGCCCTGGGCATGGGCCTCAAGCTGGATGCCACCGCCGTGGTGGTCAGCTTCGTCGACCTCGGGCTCCACCGTCTGCTCTACTCGGTCGCCCAGCACCCCGAGCTCCACGAGTTC
>Ga0181527_1004487_pt1 | contig 11962 bp, 10 predicted proteins | sample PEATcosm2014_Bin_30_FD_119762 | JGI IMG/M metagenome (GOLD analysis project Ga0181527, IMG submission 119762) | Peatland microbial communities from MTU Mesocosm Facility, Houghton, MI, USA - PEATcosm2014_Bin06_60_metaG | ecosystem: Environmental > Terrestrial > Soil > Wetlands > Peat | place...
AGCGTGACGCTGAAATCGTTCGGCAAGTAGTCGTGCCGCAGGACCACGCAGGGCGTGATCTCGAGGGCGAGCGACAACAGGTCCTCGGCCCGCCAGGGCTGGATATGCGCGGCGAAGCCGGCGAACCGGTCGGTCAAGAGGCTGACGTGCGCGGCGATCCGGCTGAGTTGAAACTGGCGGCGCGTCGTCTGGGCGAGCAGCTCGCGGCCGCCTGCGGCCCGGATGTTGTGGATGCCGAACGCCACAGTGTAGTCGAACGTCCGGCCCGGCTCCCACTGGAGGACGTTCGCCGTTTGGAAGCTGACCTGTGGAAATCGCTCGCTGCACCGCCGGATCATTTCCGCGGAGATGTCCACGCCGGCATACTCGCAGGAGATGCCGCGACGGCACAGGTGCTCGTAGAAGTCGGCCACTCCGCAACCCAGGTCGAGCACGCTCTTGCCGCGCAGATCATGGCTCAAGAGGAACGTCTCGAATCGCATCCGCTGCGTCCGCCGGCTCCACTCGACGCGCTCGCAGTCCGTGGCCGCCTGGCGGGCACGCTGGTCCCAGTAGCTCAAGACTTGTTCGTAGGCGTTGTGGCAGTCAGACACGGTGATCGCACCCCGCTGCCGTGAGACCGCCGGCGCGCAGGACCTCGCCGCAGGCCGGGCCGGCGTTGAGCACCAGGTCCAGGGCGGAAAGGTCCGGCGCAAAACCGATTTCAGGATGACATTGGGCGTAGGACGGGGGCCGATAGTCCTGGTAACGAAGCGCGACGCCTTGCGCTTGGAACTTGCGCTCGTCCTGGTAGCTTTGCGCTCCCCGGCCGGAGAAGTACACGTCCGCCCGCAGCGCGCGGCAGATGTCGATCACCAGGTCGTCCTTGGCTCCCGCGACGTTGAGCTGCGAAGCGCGCACGCGGCGGCACGTGATGCCCAGCACGTCGAACAGCCACTCCGTCACGGCGATGTTCAGCTCAACCAGGTACTCCCACGGCCGCTGCAAGAGCGGCTGCAGCCCTTGCTGGAACAAGTCCAGAAATGGGGCCCGCGCATAGTTCTGCCGGATGCTCCGCACGTGTTTCTTCTGCCAGCGCTGGTCGGCGATGCGGACTTCGCGGATGGCGAGGTCCAGCCGGGCGTTGACCGGAACGGTCAGCCACTGGGCCCCTTGCGGGGTCTTGATCTGGTTGCGATTCTGCACGCCGTTCTTCTGGAACTGCACCGTGTCGAGATACACGAAAACGTCGCAGGCGGCGGCCTTGGCGCAGTAGGGCAGCCAGGGCAGGTACTGCGGCTGGTGAATGCCCACGATCGTCATGGCGCCCGTTGGAACTCCTCGTGGCTGACCGGTTGTCCGGCCTCGACGGCGCGGGTCAACGTCTGGCCGACCACCGCCGGGACCATCTCCGGCGGCAGCCCGACATCTGGCCGCAGCGCGATCACGTCGCCCGCGGCCACCCGCGTGCCGGCCGGCAGCGCGCGGCGCCAATGCAGGCTTTTCCGCGCGACGGAGATATTGGGGATCTCGGCCTCCACCGGCCGCTTGATCCCATCGCCCAGGGCCGCTTCCACGCGGCGAATCCCCGCGACCATCGCCCGCAGCTCGCCCGGCTCGATCGACGCCTGGTGGTCCGGACCGGGCATGTTGCGGTCCAGCGTAAAGTGCTTCTCGATCACGCACGCCCCCAACGCCACGGCGGCCAGGGCCACCTCGATGCCCGGCGTGTGGTCCGAATAGCCAGTGGGAAAGCCGAAGGCGGTTTCCATAGTGTGCATGGCGCGGAGGTTCGCGTCGCGGGGATCGGCGGGGTAGTTGGTCACGCAGTGCAGTAGCACCAAATCCCGGTTGCCCTCGTGGGACACGAACGCGATTGCCCCTTCGACTTCGGCCAGCGTGGCCATGCCCGTGGAGAGGATGATCGGCTTCTGCTTGCGGGCCACGTGCGCGAGGAAGGGCAGGTTGGTGACTTCGCCGGAGCTGATCTTGAAGGCGGCGATGCCCAGCGCCTCCAGCGCATCGGCACTCTGCTCGTCGAAGGGGGTGGAGAGGAACAGCACGCCGTTGGCGCGGCAGCAGTCCATCAAGGCGCGGTGGTCGGCGATCGACAACTCCAGCCGGCGCAACATCTCGAACTGCGATTCGCCACGATCGGTGTGCTCGAGTTGGTACTTGGCTTTCGGGGCGCGGCGGGACACGAGCCGTTCCGCGCAAAAGGTCTGGAACTTCACGGCGTCGGCCCCGGCCGCGGCGGCCGCTTCCACGAGCCGGCGGGCCAGCCCGGGGTCGCCGTTGTGATTGACCCCGGCCTCGGCAATCACGAAGCAGGGGTGCCCCGGCCCGATCTTCTTTCCGGAAATCTCGATGCCGGTCAGCATGCTCTCCCTCTCCCTTGGAAACTAGTGCGCAGGGCCGCGGCCCTGCCGGCGCGCGAGCAGGAACTCGGCGAACTCCAGGTCCAATTCCGTGTCGATATCCACGGCGCGCTCCGGCGGGACAACGATCGCCCGTATGTCCCCCTCCCAGTCCCGGCTCGTGGCGAGCACGAAAGCGGGTCGGGCCGCAAAGGCCACCGCGGTCATGTCGTAGACCGTCGGCGCGTCCTGCCGCCGGCAGACCTCCTTGGGGGGCGTGATCGCGATCCGCGGCCGTTGATCGTCGTCCAGGACGACCATGTTGAAATACGGGTTGTGACGGGCCTCCGTGACCGTAACGACCATGTCGGCGCCGCTGGCCACCAGCAGCTCAATGCACGCGTCGACGTCCTCCGGCGCGCGCAGCGGCGACGTGGCCGGCACGCTCACGAATACGTCGAAATCCGGCCGGCAACCGTCCCGGCTGACGGCGCGGATCGCATGATGCCAGGCGAGCCATTCCGAGGCGGTGTCGGTGGCCAATTCGGGCGGCCGGAGGAAGGGCACCTCCGCGCCATACTGCCGCGCAACCGCGGCGATCTCCTCGTCGTCGGTGGAGACGACGACCCGGCGGATGTAGCGTCCGCCCAAGGCCGCCTCGATGGCGTGGGCCACCAGCGGCTTGCCCGCCAAAAGGCGGAGGTTCTTCCGCGGAAGCCCCTTCGATCCGCCGCGCGCGAAGACAAAGCCGATCGCATTCATCAGGCTTTCCCCTGCGAAGCGGTGCCGTGCGTGCGGTAGCCGGGCGCCGTCAGGAGTCGCTTGAGTCGTCCGAAGTTGGTCAGCACGGCAAAAACGGCTTTGGGGATCTGTGCGGGGGGAAGCCCGCGCGACACTCCGGCCCGCTGGCGGTACAGGACGGGCACCTCCTTCACCGCATAGCCGCTGAAGATCGCCCGCAGGGCGAGCTCCGAGGAGATCAGGTGGCGGTTGAGCCAGGGTTCGTTGGCGATTTTGCGGATCACTTCGGCCTGATAGATGCGGAAACCCGCATCGGCGTCGCGGAGGCGGACGTGGAAGTAGAGCCTGAGGAGGAAGTTGTAGGTGGCTGTCATCAGGCGGCGGTAGAGTTGGTCTTTCCTGCCCGCCCGCCGGCCGCTGACAATCCCGTATCGGGCGCAGTGCTCGTAGAGCTTCCAGAAGTCCGCGAAATCCTGTTTTCCGCCGGTATCGCTGAAGAAGACGTAGGGGTTCTTGGCCAGGGCAACGGCATCGCGAAAAGCCTGGGCATAGCCTTTGCGATCGGGGCCGGTCGAGTGAATAATGTCCAATTCCTCCCGGAGCATTGCCAGGATCTGCTTGGTGCCGTCGGTGCTGCCATCCTCGGCGACAATCAGCTCGGAGCCGGGCAGCTTGGCAATGATCTGGGCGTGGATCTCGCGAATGTCTTGCTCAATCGTGGCGGCCTCATTATATACATTGACGATCACGCTCACGGGTGCTTGCTCCGGCACGGCATGACCCGGAGACTCTCCGTGTTGCGGACGGCAGCCGCTCACTTGGTTGATTCCTCGTAGTAGACGATCGTGGTCCCGCCCGAGTCGAAGCCGAAGTCCATGCGGCGGAAGTCTCGCATGCTGACGGCGAGTTGCTCCTGCTTCTCCTTGGGACAGTACAAGAGCAGGAAACCGCACCCTCCCGCCCCGAGCAGCTTGCCGCCGGTAGCCCCGTTCTTGCGTGCGGTTTCATAGCAGTCGTCGATCCATGCTTCCGAGATGTGCGGTGAAAGCGTCTTCTTGAGACGCCAGTTCTCGTCGAGGATGGGTCCCAGGTCGTCGACCGCGCCTTCGGTCAGACTCGCGTGGAGCTGCCGGGCCAATTCCGTCATCCTTACGAGACAGGCAAACTTCTTCTTATCGCGCTGGATGTTCACTTGCTGCTCACCCAGGATTTCAGCGGCCGATCGCGTGCCGCCGAGATAGAACATCAAGAGGTTCTCGGACAACTGGCGACGTCGCCCGGCCGGCATGACGATCGGAGCCACCTGCACGGACTCATCCGGGAAGAACGTAATCAGGTTCAAGCCGCCGTAGGCCGCGGCATATTGGTCCTGCTTGCCGATGGGGTCTTTGAGGATGCCGATCTCGATTTCGCAAGCCTTCTGTGCCAGGAGCTCCTTGGAAGCGAACCTGCCGGTATAGGCGTAGAGTGCGTGCAGCAGTCCGACCGTGAACGAACAGGAGGATCCCAGCCCGGTGCCCGCCGGCACGTCGGCGATCGAGTTGATGTCCACCCCTTCCAACTGAAACTCCTGCAGCGCGATGCGCACAATGGGGTGCTGGATATGGGCAATGCTGCCGACCAACTCCGTGCGCGAATACTTGACCTGAATCCTGCTGTCGAAAAAGGGGTGGACCAGAATATACATGTACTTATTGATGCTGGTGCTCACCACGCAGCCGGGCTGCCGGCAGTAGAAACTGCGCAAGTCGCTGCCGCCCCCCGCGAAACTGATTCGAAACGGCGTGCGCGTGGCGATCATGCGTACCGGCTCCGTTGCGCTGCCGACAAGGGGAGCACCTCGCGTACGGCTGCGGCAAGATCCGCACAGATGAAATCGGGCGGGCAGGCACCGTCTTCATCGCTGGGCGCAGCGTCGCGCCCGAGCAAGATCGTCTTGCAGCCGGCAGCGCGGCCCGCCACCAGGTCGGTCGTCCGGTCGCCTACCATGAACGAGCCGCCCAGGTCGATGTTCAGCTCCACGGCGGCACGCAGCAGCATCCCCGGGGCCGGCTTACGACAATCACAGCTCACCTTGTACTCCGGCCTTTCCCCGGCAAACCCTTTGTCCGGATGGTGCGGGCAGTAATAGATGCGGTCCAGGTATGCGCCTTCTTCGCCGAGCAGGGTCTCAAGCTTGGCGTGGATCCGGTCGAGGTCGCACTCGCTAATGAACCCCTTGGCGATCGCGGGCTGGTTGGTCACAACCACCACCAGATACTCCGAGGCATTGATTCGTCTGACCGCCTCCGCAACGCCGGGCAGCAACCGCAATTGCTCGGGCGCGCGGACATGATTCATATCGAGATTGAGCACGCCGTCACGATCAACAAAGACTGCGCGACGAGAGTGGGCACGATTCAGGCGGGCAACCTTGCCGGATCGCACGTCCCGCTCGACCTGTTGCAGCCGATCCAACGTGCCGATGTCCACGAGGTACTCCGGGGTGTTGTAACCGTAGACGGCTTGCCCCGCTTGCACGATCTGCGGAAAGACGTCTCTGCCAAGATCGCTGAATTGTCCCGGGGCAACACGCTGTAAGAGCCGCGGCGAGATCACGTAAAGGGCCGCATTCACGAGGTTGTGAAAGTAGCGCCCCGCTTCCCTGGGCTTGGGATGGAAGGCGGTGACCCTGCCTTGCGCATCGATCTCGAGCAAGTCGCTATCCTGGGGATGGCCGTTGGGATGAACGACGAGCGTTGCCAGCGGGGCCCTGGCGGCATGGAAGTCGGCGAGCCTTGCGAGATCTACGTCCATCAGGATGTCGCCGTAGAATACCAGGAAATCGCCGTGGATCCAGCGCTCGATTTGCTTGATCGCGCCGGCGGTCCCCAAGGGTTGGGATTCGCGGTGGCAGCGGATCGGGACGCCCCGAGCGGCCCCATCGCCGAAGTAGTCCTCAATCACTCGACCCAAGTGACCTGTCAGGAGAATGATCTCCCTGGCGCCATAGCGGCGCGCGAGTTCGATTTGGTACTCCAAAATGGGTCTGCCCGCCAGGGGCAGCATGGGCTTGGGCAGGCGCTCGGTAAGCGCTCCCATGCGAGCCCCTTTTCCCCCCGCAAGAATCACGACCTGCATGTCGAGACCTTGGCCGCGCAGAACAGGGGCTGCCGCCGTCGCCGTTTCCATCTGCCGGCGAGTCGAGCCGCTCATTGCTTTCCCAGGATTCTGCGAATCGCCAGCCGCACGGCTTCCGTCGAGTTGTAACGGTGCCGGAAACCAAGGGCGCGAATCTTGCTGATGTCGTACTGGAAGTAGGGCACGTCGCCCACCCATCCGACCTTGCCTCCCGAATACTCGATGGGCGTGCCCTGCAATCCCATCTCCGCAATCACCGTCTCGGCGATCTGCCGCACGGAGGTCAGGCCGTCGCCAGCGACGTGATAGACCGCCAGCGGCCCGGCCGCTTTCTCGAACGTCAGCAGAATCGCTTCCACGAGATCCTTGACATAAAGATACGGCTTCGTTTGTGAACCGTCACCCAGCACGCGCAGCCGGGCAGGGTCCTGCCTCAGGCGCGCGATGAAGTCGTGGACGGCCCCGTGCGTCGAGCGCTCGCCGACGACGTTGGGGAACCGCAACACACACGCCCGAAACCCAAAGCTGGCGGCGAATACCGATAGAAACGCCTCGGCTGCCAGTTTGCTCGCGCCATAGAACGAGATGGGGCACAGCGGACCGCTCGTCTCGCGGAGCAGCTTCGGCGTATCGCCGAACACCGCCGAAGAGCTGGCGAAGAACACCCGGCGGACGCCGTGCCGCTGCATCGCTTTGAGCGTTTCGAAAGTTGTCATGAAGGTCAACTGCAAGTCGAGGTCCTGGTCGCAGCTGCCCTGCTGGATATCCGAGTTGGCGGCCAGGTGGAACACCGCCTCGAAACGGCCGGCCGTGAAAAGATCGTCCAGTGCGGCGCGGTCGAGAACGCTGGCGCGAACGAAACGGAAATTCGCCCGCGGCAGGAGGTGGCAGATGTTCTCTTCCCGGCCAAGATAAAGGTTGTCGACGCAGCACACGTCATCGCCGCGGTCGACGAGCGCGTCACACAAGTGGCTGCCGATGAAGCCTGCGCCGCCGGTCACCAGGAGCCGCATGCGATTGCCTTCCGCGCGTGGCGGTTTCCAGGAATCTCTAGGACGTGGACGGTTTCCACGCGCGGTTCCTTTGCAACGATCGCTCGATGACTGCGTCCATGTTGATGTATTCGAACTCTCCGAACCTGCCGTGCAGTACGATTCCCAATTCGCCTTCACAGTACTTGCGGATCATGTCGACGTTGCAGCGATGGTCGAGATCGTAGATGACGTACGCGTGCTCGAACCGCGACAGTTGCCGGGCTACGACATCGTCCCGGCGGCTGAGGAGCCCCGTATCGACTAGCCCGTCGATCACCCGGCCCATCAATTGCGCGTCGTCTATCTTGGAGATCATGTCGCCGGCACGATAGGTGACTTCCGCCAGCAAGGTCGTCGAGCCGTCGTCGATTTCGGGCGGAAACAGGAAATTGAGTTTCGTCAGGCGATGGAAAAGCACATGCTTGTCAGCGAGCGTGATTGCGAAATTGTCGCCCACGTTCGCACTTCGCACCTGCAGTGCGCAGATTGCGATGGAATTGAACCGCAGTCGGCTTGCGGCCTGGACAACCGGCTGAGGGACGTGCTCTTCGAGGGCTGCGATCAAGAGCGGGATCGGGATGGTGGATACCAGGCGGTCGTACTCCCGCTGGATGCCGCCCGCGGTTGTGACGCGCCAGCACCCGCCGCTTCTTGCAATGCGCTGGACCGCCGCGCCCGCACGGACGGTGACCGTTGTTCCCAACTTCGCCAGGAAGCCGTTCACGAGAGATTGAATCCCGCCGCACTTGGGATAATAGAAGTACAACTGGTGCACGTAACCTTCCGTGGATACCCCCTGGGCGCTGCGCAGGATGTCTTCAGGTGGCGGCTTGGGAATGCGTTCCACCATCTGGGTGTCCATGCAGGCGGGATCGAACTTCCAGATCTTTTCGTTGTATGGCCGCAGGTAGAGATTCGTCATTCCCTCGCCGAACGTCGCCAAGAAGAACTGGAGCATGCTTGCGGGCACGTACTGGCTGTAGGGGTTGTTCAGAAACGTGGTCAAACAGTAGTCGCAGTCGTGGGCCGAGAGCGCCGACAACCCGTTCTCGAAGGGATACTTGACGAAGCGGCCGTCGTGGAAGATCTTGTTCGACCGCCGCAGCTTATGCACGTTTTCGCCGAGCATTTTGACCATCAGGTCCAGGACCTCGGCGTTCTTGGAGAACATGATGTGTGGGCCGACGTCGTAGCAGAGGTTGGAAAACGGGAACGAGCGGCACAGGCCGCCGGGCCGGCTTTCCTTCTCCAGGAGGTCGATCGCGGCGACACTCTCTTGCTCCTGCAACAGATAGGCCAGCGAGATCCCGCTCAATCCGGCACCGAGGATGCCGATCCTCATCGGGAACTCCATCGGCGAATCAAATCAAGAGTGGAGCCTAAGAGGTGGATTCGGCGCGCACTCCGTTCCCGTGGGTGGCATTTGTCCCCACGCATTCAGCCAACACAACTATAAGCCACACTCTAATTTAGTGCGTCCGCGGCACGATGTCCACCAGCCCCACTACGGTTGGGGCATAGTCCCATCCGAAGGTCTACACGAGGGGAAACACATGGGGTGACTGCGCAGATCAGCCAGGATGTGCCGGCCGGGCCGAGCCTTTGCACTACCCTGCTTCATGCTTCCGACGCGGATTGCGGAGTGGGACCGGACGGCCCGGAAGCGGCGCTTCCCTGGCCGTTTTCCACCTCCTCGATGTACTCCTGCACGAGATTGTGGAGTCTCTTGCGAATCACCGCTTCCGGGGCGTGGATCAATTCCCGCAACGCGGACAGCATTTCGCGGACTTCGGCCAGGTCATAGACGCGATGGCAGGCGGCCCGTAGCTTGGGATGGGTGGTGGCCAGGGTCTGCTCGTCGTGGAAATACAGTTCCTCGTAGAGCTTCTCGCCGGGGCGGGGGCCGACGAAGGAGATTTCGATCGAGTCTTCGGGCAGGCCGGACAGGCGGATGAGGTCGCGGGCGAGATCGACGATCTTGATCGGCTCGCCCATCTCCAGCACGAAGATCTCGCCGCCGCGGCCCATGGCGGCCGCCTGGAGCACGAGTTGCGAGGCCTCGGGAATGGTCATGAAGAACCGCGTCATGCGCGGGTCGGTGACGGTGATCGGGCCACCCTGGCGGATCTGCTCCTGGAAGAGCGGCACGACGCTTCCGTCCGATCCCAGGACGTTGCCGAAGCGCACCACCGTGAATTTCGTGGCCGAGACCTGCGACATGGCGTGCACGTAGCGCTCGGCCAGGTGCTTCGAGACCCCCATGATGCTGGTGGGGTGGACGGCCTTGTCCGTGGAGATGAACACGAAGTTGCGGACCTTGAATTCGTGGGCCAAGTCCGCCAGGCATTGCGTCCCGAACACGTTATTCTTGAGCGCCTCACCCACGTTCAACTCCATCAGGGGCACGTGTTTGTGGGCGGCGGCATGGAAGACCACGTCGGGGCGGAAGCTATCGAAGAGCTGCCGCATGCGCGCCGGGTCGGCGACGTCGGCGATGGCGGGACACAGCGAGGCCATGCTGCGCAAGGCCCGCAACTCGCGCTCGATCTTGAAAATGCGGTTCTCGCCCCGGCCGAGCAGCACCAGCCGCCGGGGTTTGAAGGCCAGCAGCTGGCGGCAGATCTCCGCGCCGATGCTCCCTCCGGCCCCAGTCACCATGACGACGCGCTCTTGCACCAGTTGGCCGATGACGTCCATGTCCAGTTGCACGGGGGCGCGGCGCAAGAGGTCGCTGATCTCGATGTCGCGGATGGGGATGTGATCGTCGCCGCCCAGGCGGTCCTCCAGCCTGCGGATGATCTTCAGCTCCAAACATGCCTGCTGGCACGCAATCATCAGGTGCCGCAACTGTGAGCCGGGCAGCGTGCCGGCGGTGACCAGAATGTCGGTCGCCTGGCAGCCCTCGGCGATGTCGCGGATATCTTCCAGCTTGCCGAGGATGGGGATCTGTCCCAGCCGCGACCCGACCACGGCGTCCTCGGTGGCCACCAGCCCGCGGATACGGTAGGGCAGCTCGCCGGCCGACTGGATCTGGTGGGCCAGCAGTCCGGTGGAGAGGTCGGTTCCCACCAGCAGCGCCCGGCGGTGCACACCCGTGTGAAACATGGGCCAGAACTGCTCGTGGTAGATCCGCCAGCTTCCGCGCAAGGTCCCGAGGACGGCGATCCCGCCCATGCAATCCATGATGAGAATGTACCGCGGCGTGTACCAGGGGGTACCGAGAAAGTACTCGACGGCGACGATGGTGAAGGCTGCCAGCACGCAGGTTCGCACCAGGGCGATCAGGTCGGCGAAGGTCACGTAGGCCCACCAGCCTTCAAAGTGACCCAGCAGCAGGAACAGGACGAACTTGATCCCCAGCACCCAGGGCAGGGTCGTCCAGAACAGTTGGTGGTTGATCTTTGAGTTCGTGAACCACCACGCCTCGTAGCGGATGGCGAAGGCCAAGTAATAGACGAGCGCGAAAACGGCCAGGTGGGCCACGGCGACCAGCCAGACGTGCGCTTTGACGAAGTGCGGCGCGCGTCGCCGGACGGTATGCCGCACGCGTTGGCCGAGGTCGTCCGGCCGGGATGCGCGCTGCCCGCCCCACGCCGCCCGGAAGGCTTCGCCGGCCGGCCGCTGCCGTAAGGACGCCGGGTTGTTGCTTTGGGGCGTGCGTGTCATGCGGACGGTCCCGGGGGGTGCCTCAGGGGGCGCGGCCCGCCGGTGCAGGGGTCGTGTCGAGTTCCCCCAGCCAGGCGCGGAGGGTCCCCGCCAGCTCCAGCAGGCGGGCGCTGGTCAAAGAATCCGTGGCCTGCGCCTGCAGGAGCACCTTGTACATGGGCGGCCAGGTGGTCTGGCCGCGGAGCTTCAACCGGAGCAAACCCCAGTCCCCGCGATCAAAGAGCACGTACTCGCCCATCTCATACCAGCAGACCACCTGGACTCGCTGGCCGCTGGATTCCCAGGTGGACAGGCTTACAGAGACCGTGGGGCGGCCGGGGCACTCCAGCGGGATGCGCACCTCACTGATATTGGTCCAACCGTTCTGCCGGTAGCAATTCGAAGGAGTGTGATAGACGCCCGCCGCGGGATCGTCATAGAGGGCGACGAAGACACTCGTGCTGTGCCCCAGCCGATCCGTGTAGGTGCGGTCCACGGCAGCATGGGCCGCCGTTCCCACGAAGATCTTGGAGTCCAACTCGGCGTCCTCGCCGTGCCAGGTCCCCAGGGTCCGCGGGAGTTCGTGGATGCTCCGCGTGGGAAGGGCGACTTGCGCGGGCTGGGTCCCGGCACGGACCAGGATGAACCCGCAATGGACGGCCACCACCAGGGCGATCAGGATTGCCAGTCGTGTTACGGTGCTGTTCATGAATTGCGCCTAGGGTTCATTCCGCAGCCGCGGAGGGCTCGCTGTCGTCCGGCTCGGGGGTGCTATCGGGGGATTCCCGCCCGGCCGGCACCGCCGAGCCATACCCCGTGTCTTTGCCATAGAACAACTCGTCCCCGCCGGTCACTACCGCCTCGACGCTCTGGACGCCGAAGGCCTCCAGGATCTCGTAGGCGGCCAGGACCTTGGGGCCCCGGCTCACGTCGAGGAAGACCGACAGCACGACGGTATCCACGTGCTGGCTGACCAGCCGGGTATCGGCGACCGGCAGGATGGGGCTGCTGTCGATGACCACGAAGTCGTACTCGGCACGCAGCTCGTCCAGGAGCGTTCTGGCGGCGCCGTTGGCCAGCGCGGCC
>Ga0181527_1004489_pt1 | contig 11958 bp, 4 predicted proteins | sample PEATcosm2014_Bin_30_FD_119762 | JGI IMG/M metagenome (GOLD analysis project Ga0181527, IMG submission 119762) | Peatland microbial communities from MTU Mesocosm Facility, Houghton, MI, USA - PEATcosm2014_Bin06_60_metaG | ecosystem: Environmental > Terrestrial > Soil > Wetlands > Peat | place...
ATTGGCACGTAGTCGGATGCTGCCATCTGTCCGGCCTCTGATGCAGCGATGGAGCTGCGGGCCTGTATGGGAGTTCGCGGACCGGAACCAAATCATAAATGCGTGCTCTAGGCACGATGAGTACATCTGGTTCTTCCGGCCCCGTCTCGCCGACTGTTGCGCCATACCCTCCTTCGACCGACTACACCTGCGACGACCTCAGGTCCGCCAGGCTCACGCCTTGGCTGCGACCGGAGCTCTGTAGTTTTCTTGCTTTACAAGTAGCGCCCAGATGATCCGCGCCATCTTGTTGGCGAGCGCGACGGTCACCAGCATGCGCGGTTTGCGAGCCAGCATCTGTTCGAGCCACGAACCCTTTGGGGCGCCGCGTTTGCTCGCCTGAAGCACGACGGCGCTGCTGCCGATGATGAGTAGGCGCCTGAGCGTGCGTTCGCCCATTTTGGATGTTGCCCCAAGCTTCCGCTTGCCGCCTGTCGATCTTTGAAGAGGCGTGAGACCGAGCCAAGCGGCGAAGTCGCGGCCCTTGGCAAAGGTCTCGGCCGGCGGTGCTAGAGCGGCGATCGCGGTGGCAGAGATCGGGCCGATGCCAGGAACAGTCATCAGCCTGCGCGATACTTCGTCCTCGCGAGCACGCCGCGCGATCTCCTTGTCGAGATCCGCGATCTTGCCGTCGAGACCGGCGAGCAGGTCTAACATCAATCGGAACATCGCGCGGGCCGCTTCGGGAAGCGAGCTAGCCATCTCTTCTTCCTCGAGCAGGTCGGCAAGCGTCGCCAAATGCGACGGCCCCTTGGGTGCGATCCAACCATATTCAGTGAGGTGACCCCGGATCGCGTTGATGAGCTGGGTTCGCTGCCGCACTAACAGATCACGGGTCCGGAACACCAAACCCGCTGCCTGCTGCTGTTCGCTCTTCACCGCCACGAACCGCATGCCGGGGCGTTGCGCCGCTTCGCAGATCGCCTCGGCATCGATCGCGTCGTTCTTTTGCCGCTTCACAAACGGCTTTACATAGGCCGGCGGGATTAGCCGAACTTCATGGCCAAGCTGGGTGAGCTGACGGGCCCAGTGATGCGCTCCACCACATGCCTCCAGCGCTACCGTGCAATTCGGCTGCGCTGCGAAGAAATCCAGCAGCTTTCCTCGACTGATCCGCTTGCTGAATATCGCTCGACCCCGCTCATCTGCTCCGTGAGCGTGAAAAACATGCTTGGCGATATCTAGACCGATTATGATAGCCTCCGACACGGACCCCTCCCTCAAGTGGTGTTCAACACCTCCACTTTGGCACACCGATGCCGTCGGGGGGGCGTCCACCCCATCATAAATCGAGCTTGCTGAGGGGGAGGCTTGCTCGATTCGCGACCCTATTGAAGCCGACCGGGTCTGGGTGCTCTTCGATTGGGACGAGCAGGGCTTCAAGAACTTTCTGTCCGACCCCGAGGTCCCGGCGATCATTCAAGAAGCCGGGCACGTCGGCAAGCCCCAGCCGGCGAAGCTTGGCGGCCGGTACAACGCCTAGCCCGGCGTTGCTCCCTGCAGGATTCAAGAAGGTGGCATTCTATTTAAGTGCCGCCTTCTTTGTCTCGTTCTTCTTGACTGCGTCGCAATGAACCGCTAGTTCGGGCCAAGACCGGAAATCGTCAGATCTGCGCGCTTTCCCGTGCCCGCATTACATTATTCGTTGGCGGGAAGAAAGGATGTCGGAACCTAATCGATGCTATTTCGTGGCAGTGGACGCCGTGTTCTACTCAATCACGATGAATTCGGTCCTTAGGCTCTCGGGCAAAACAGGCCTCGAACTTTTTGAAGCAATTTCTTGTGGTGCAGGCGGCAGGCTGACTTCAGCTTTAGCGCCTGTCTAGTGAGTCATGCAATTGGCGATTACGCGCCAGCTTCTGCGCCCTGCAAGCTTTTGCGCTTTTGCTTGTGCTCGACAGCCGGCCCATTTCGCTTTGTCCAGCGACCATTTTGCTTTCATTCCATTCCACTTTGCGCGAGTCCAGGTCGAAGCGTCTTTGACGGCCGCAGCCGCGACCTCCGAGTTCGACGGCGCTGGGGGTATTGGCTGCATCTGTGCCTGCGCAGCCAATAACCCGACCGCCAGCAATCCAATGACGATCACAGAATGAATACCGGAACGTAGGTGCCGCATTGCTGGTTTCCCTAATGGATGAAGTCGCCGCGCCTTTGGAAACGGTTCAAGTTTGACAGGCCGATTTTTCGCGGACCCCGAGGCCGCCATCAAACCGATCCGCCCACGATGCTCCTTGATCTTGGGGTCCACCAGGGTAGGCAAAAGCCCTCGTCGTGCGCAATTCCCTAATCGCCAAACATCCACGACTCTGGGTGTGGGATCGGGTCGTTGCGATTGAGCGCCAATAATCCTTTTACGTTTCGTACGAGCGACCACACAAACCCCCACAACAAAATCAACACCCCAACGGCAAGGCTTAAAAGAAGAAGGCCAACAACCAAGTAAACAAGCCCAATCCAAAACGTCCTTATCTGAAAGGTATAGTGACTTTTAATTGGCAGATTCGCTGAACGCGCTTGTAAGCACGCAATTATAACGCCGATGATCGCCGTGATACCCGTAAAATAACCAAACAGGTACAAAATGTAGACGGCAAACGCCAAACCGCTATCCGCTATGATCATTTTAGTCGGATTATTCGGCGGCGCCGTCGACACAATGTCGCTTGGATCATTTTTAGCCGCATCAGCCTTCTTCTGTGCAGCCTTTTTTGCCATTTTGCCGCCCTCCAACCTGTGAACAACCAATCTTTTCGAACCTACAGGTCTGGCATTCTACTACACAAACTCACGGCATTCCGCACACCCTAATATGACAGTATAATGTCGTCGTGCTGATTTGGCGATGCTCGTTTTCTGCCCCCCGGGGTAACGCTCGAAAGGTCGGCGTTTCGTGGTGCAATTCCGGGCGTCACCCAAGGCGACCTAAATGAACTAGGCCGCCTCCTTACCAATGATCGCGTAAAATTCAGAGTAAGCCACAGCATTCACACACCGATGCAAGGTGGCCCTCACCGCACAAGTCGACGGATCGAAGATGATGCTGGTTATGCTCTTCATAGAGCCATTGACGGTCTGACCAGCTACTATCGACAAGCGGCAACAAGACGCCGAAGCGCCGGGTCAAGGCAAAGCTGCGTGAGGATCGTCGGAATGCGACCCGCGCTTCCTCCTTCACGTGCTGCCGAATGGCTTCCATCGCATTCGTCACTATGCCGTCTTGGCGAATGGCCATCGTGCCAGCAAGTTCGCGCTCTGCCGAAGCTCGCTCGCTGTGCCCTCTGCACCAGCGGATCACCGCAACCATAATGACAATGACCCAAGCACCGTCTTGGCACGTGGCGGAAAGTTCATTGGTCCAACTTTGCGCATCACCGCCTCCTGTGTGCTCTTGCGTCCGCGCCATCTCATGGACAGCTGCTAAAACGATGGCGCGCAACGCTTACGGCAAGTGACGTTCAGGCCCACTAGCGGAAGTGGTGGGCAACAAGCTATAGCGCTCGAGGTTCTCGACGAATGGCTTGGGGGCTGACAACGCCGACTGCGGTCAGCGGCGCAGATCACGGAAAGACAAAGACTTTCAGCGCGTCGAACAGCGCCTTCAGGTCGTACAGGCCCTGATAGACAGGCGGCGGTGCGGGGCCGCGCTTGAGCAGGGTGTGAATCGCTTCCCACGCCGAACGGACGGAGCATTCGATGGTGAAGCCGATTTCTCTTGGCATCTCCACGTACTGACCGATGAGCGCGAGATTGGTCGACCCCTTGGGAACCGGGGGCGGCCTGTCGGTGCCACTGCGCGGGAGCCAGATGTTATTGACGTAGGGCGTGTCGCAGGGGATGCAGATCGATGTCGCCATGATCGCGGCCAATTGCTTGTCGAGCCGCAGGTGCCGCAGCGTCTCTTCCAGGATCTCCGCGCCGGTGCATTCATTCATGAGTTTCGGTATGAATTCGCCTTTGCGCTCCGGATGCAGACCGTAGGCCCACCAGAGGCTCGTGCCGGGCGGCTGGCCGATGACTTCGGGCTGGTGGAAGATGGACAGCGACACCACCCAGGGCGAATCTTTCAGAGTGACGAGCCCGCCGCGCCCGGGCTTGCTGCTGGTCAGCGCGGTCATTGCGTTGACGAATTCGCTGCCCGTGTCGGTGACCGTGAAGATCACCCAGCGCGAATCGGTTATCCGCGACGGGCCGAAGAAAACATCGGGATTGCCGAAATCCGTGCGCCCTTGCGCGAGGCGCTTCCACAGCGCCCAGGTCCGTTCGCTCGACTTTGGACTGGGCGCCTGCGTCATGGTTCCCGCGGACGCGCAGGCGGCTTGCGATCCGGTGGTCAGGAGCACGAGATCATCCGGCGCGACCGCAACCGACGTCGCGGCGCCGCCCCGTTCATAGTCGAGCCGATTGACGGTGATACGCCCGGGCGACGGCGCGAAGCCGATATCCTTGACGTAGGCGCCGGTAAGGAAGTTCACGTGGAACTGCTGCAGCCACTTGACCAGCGGTTCGATGAAATCCTGGTGCTGATTGAGGGGCGTGCGCATGACGCCCGTCATGTCGGATACGTGTCCGAACAGATAGAGGAAGCGGTTCATGTAGCGCCGGAACTCGGTCGCGCTGTGTTTAGGCAGCGTCCCCATGATCGAGGCCCAGCAGAACCAGAATTCAGTCGAGAAAAACTGCTGGGAAAAGAATTCCTCGATGCGCCGCCCGTCGAGCCACGCTTCAGGCGTCAATGAGAGCCGCGCCAGGTCGAAGCCGTCGCGCAGGCTCAGGCCGAAACGCGGACCATGCACGATTTGGCCGTTGCGATCGATGATGTGCGCCCGGTCCTGGTACGGCTCGCGCGTATTGAAGTCGAAGAATTCGTCCGTGACCGAACTTGAGGGTTTGGTTGCCGAAGGGATCCACTTGAGCAGCTCGAACGTGCAGCGATATTCCTTGTCAAAGACGGAGCCCGGCAGGTTGTAGCCAGTCGCCGCGCTGCCGCCGAGAAAGAACCCGCCGCCTAGCTTCTCATCCGCCTCATAGATCGTGATGTCCGGCCCGGAGACTTCGGCGTTTCTGATGAGAAGTACGGCTGCTGCCAACCCGCCAAATCCGCCGCCGACGATATGTGCTTTCATTGGCTCTCTCCCTCTACTCCGCGGCGTCTTGCAGCGTGCCGAGGAGCCTTTGCGCCTGTTCGATCTCCGGAAACTCCAGCGTCGGCGCAAAGCCCTGGAGCGCCGGCATGAGCACGGCATGGGCGTCGGCGGCGCGGTTCGTGCTCTCATAAAGCTTCGCCACCGACAGCGCCGCGCGTAGCTCGAAGCTCCGCGCCTTCTGCTGTTGTGCGACGGCGATGGCGGTGAGGAAGGCGTCCTCGGCCCGCGCCGTATTCGCCGTATCGAGTTTCAACAAGATTTCACCGCGGATACGATGCAAGAAAGCGTCAGTCCAGTGTTCTCCAGTTTGCTGCGCCAGCGCCAGCGCTTCATCAATGCGCGCCAGGGCGCTTTCTTTTTCGCTTTGAGTTTCCACTTCGACCGCAGCGAGGAGGCCTAAGAAGAGAGGCACATAGTATTTATTTCCTTCCTCCGTGTAGGCCGCCAGAGACTGTTGAAATCCTCTCCGGTTGGCCGAACTTCGGTCCAGCCGGGCCCGCGCCCAGCCTGCGTAGACGCGAGCCACAAGCAAGAATAATTTGACACCATGCTCCTGAGCGACTGCGATCAGCCTTTCCGCGGCGCCACGCGCCGCTTCCGCGTCGTTTCGCAATATCGCGAAGACACTCTCGTAACTGTAGGCCGTGCACTGATCGGGAATATCCGAGGCTGACACCGCTCGCGCAACAGACTCGTTGATCAGGCTTCGTGCCCGTACAAATTCGCCGCGAACCCAAGCGGTGTGGGAGAGGTAAGCTTTGGCGGCGACGATCATGTCGGGCCCGGCGCGGAATTCGCCCTCGCCATCTGAGCTGTTCAGCGCTTGTTCAAGCAGCGTTTGGGCCTCTGCAAAAGCGCCCTGCATATGATGCGTCAAACCTAACACACGCCGAGCAAATGCCGCTTCTTGTGCTCGCCCTCTACGTTCAGCAAAGCGAAGAAGACCTTCGGCAAGACTCTGCGCCGAGGCGTATTCGCCGCGCAGCAAATTCCCAAGGCATTGGCCATAGTAAATTTTGAGCCGCTCGGCCGTATCTTCGATTCCGCTGGCGAGTTCTGCGGCACGTGCGAAAGCGGCCTTGGCTTCTTTATCGGCATAGCCTTTCGACCACAGCAGCGCTTGGCCATAGCTGGTCTGCAGATGGAGTCGGCGCTGGCGCGCCGCGGCGGCGCTTTTCACCTCGTCGGTTTCGGCAAGAGCGGCGAGCAGCGTTTGCGCTTCCGCGATCTCGGGAAATTCCGGCGTCAGCGAGAAGCTTTCAAGCGCCGGAGCGAGCGCGGCGTGGGCGTCGGCGGCACGGTTGGTCGATTGATAAAGCTTCGCCAGCGAGAGCGCCGCGCGCAGCTCGAAGCTTTTCGCCTGTTGTTGTTGCGCAATGGCGATGGCGGCGAGGAAAGCTTCCTCGGCCGGCGCCGTCTTCGCCGGATCGCGCTTTAGTAAAATCTCGCCGCGGATGCGATGCGCTTCCGCCTCGCACCAGCGCTGTCCGTCCCGCTCGATCTCGGCGATGGCGCCCTCGACGGTGGCGAGGGCGGCGTCGAAATCGCCGGCCTGCGCTTCCGCTTCGGCGAGCGCGGCCACAAAACGCGGCACGTTAAGGCCGATACCCAGCTTGCGGCAGGCTGCGATTGCGGCGCGCATGTCTGCCAACCCGATCTCACGGTCGACCAACGGCACCCGCGACCACGATCGGTAGAAAGCGCCATAGGCCGCGAACATTGGTATTTCATGAGCGCGCGCCAGTTCGACCTGAGTTTCACTGTTGCGCCCCGCCGCGACGAGATTCAGGCGCATCAGTTCCAATGCAGCGACGTGGGAATGGCCATAAACGATGCTGCCGACGTGGCCGATTTGGGTCGCGCGCGCCATCATCTCCTCGGCGATTTTGCGCGCGCGATCGACCTCGCCCAGCGGCCATAAGGCCAAGGCCAGGTAGGCCATTATGGCAACGCCGACATCCTGGGCGAAACGAACGACGAGATTGGCGTCCCGTTCCGGATCAAACATGGCGAGCGCGCGTTCGAGCTGATCGCGCGCCATGACGAAATTCCCGGCCATCCAATGGGCGTTACCGTCGAGACGAATCGCGGTGCAGGCCTCCCGCGAGGCCGGCCGCTCCTTCGTTTCGGTCAACATGATGTCGGTGATTTCCCGCGTCGCCGCCAAGTCGCCGCGGACGAAACTGCCGGCCCAGAGACCAAAATAGACCGAGAAGCGTTCGGCGGGATTCTCGACGCCAGCGGTCAACTCGTGGGCGCGAGCGAAGGCGGCCGTGGTCTCGAGCGCGCTATAGCCGCGCGCATGCAGCATCGCCTGGCCGTAGCTGGTCTGTAATTTCAGCCGGCGCTGACGCGACGCGATGGCGTTCTTCACGTCGTCGGTTTCGGCGAGTGTGTCGAGCAGCGTCTGCGCCTCCGCGATCTCCGGAAACTCCGGCGTCGGCGTAAAGCCTTCGAGCGCGGGCGCGAGAACGGCATGGGCGTCGGCGGGGCGGCCGGTCGATTGATAAAGCTTGGCCAGCGAGAGCGCCGCGCGCAACTCGAAACTGCGCGCCTTCTGCTCTCTCGCGACGGCGATGGCGGTGAGGAACGCGTCTTCTGCCGGCGCCGTGTTCGCCGGATCGCGCTTGAGCAGAATATTGCCGCGCAGGCGATTGAGTTCGGCGTCGTGCCAACGCTGCCCGGTTCGCTCGCTTAGGGCAAACGCGCCGTCAAGGATCGCAACGGCGGATTCGACTGGGCCCATTTCCGATTGTGCCTCGGCATACGCGGCTTCGAGCAATTGCAATTCCAGTGCGAGTTCTTGCTCTCTGCACCTCCCGATTCCCGCGAGCATTTCCGTTTTCCCGGCTTGACGCTCGCCCGTGCGCCAGCGTGCATGGCCGAGTTCGAAAGTGCCGACGGCAAACCACATTCGCAACCCGTGCTCTCGGCTCAGGTCGACCAACGATTTGGCGTGCGTCAGAAGACGTCTGGCGTCGCGGCGCAGCAGGTCCAAACTGCACACATGTCCCAGCGCATAAGCGAGGGTCGCGACATGCCCGGTTTTCTGCGCCAAGGCGACCGCCTCATCGGCAAGGAGCAGGGCGCGCGTGACATCGCCGAGCGGCCAGAGCGTCAGAGCAAGATAGACCATGCAAGAGACGGGACTGTCGACGCCATAACGGAACGCGAGGGGGCCATGCAGCTCGGCGTCATACGACGAAAGCGCCTGCTCGAGATGCTCGCGGGCGCCGATATAGTCGCCTTCGGACCTAAGGCTGATGCCCACGATCCGATGCCCGACCAGGACTTCGGGTGAGTTAGGCACGCACTCGGCGTCGCGCAGAAAAGCCATCGCCAGCTCCCGCGTGGTGCGCTCCCCGCGAACGTAGCTGCTGGTCCACAGGCCGTAACGCGCCGAGAATTGCTCGGCCGTATCTTGCGTGCCGGCAGCGAGCTCGGTGGCGCGAGTGAAGGCAGCCGTCGTCTCCGGTGCGCCATGCCCGCGCGCCGCAATCAGCGCATTGCCGTAGGCAGTCTGCAACCGTACCCTGCCGACTCCTTGCGGCGCTTCCGCAAGAGCGGCTTGTGCCAGTTTGTCGGCCATCTCGATGGCCTTGCCGAGATGCGCGATCGCCTCCTGGAAAGCGGAGCGGCGCAGTGCCTGGTCGCCGGCCTTGCCCCACCATTCGATGGCGGCGTCGGTCAGCCCGGCTTGGGTGAAGTGATGCGCCAGCACTTCCGGCTCGACTGCCGCGGTGTCGGCGAAGCGGTCGCGCAAAGTCTCGGCGACGCGCCGGTGCAGCACCTGGCGGCGGCTCTTGAGCAGGTTTTCGTAAGCGGCATCCTGAATGAGGGCGTGCTTGAAACGATAATCGCTCTCCGGCGGCAGTCCTTGGACCAACACAATGTCGGCGTCGGCGAGTTTTTCCAGCGCCGCCTGCAGTGGCGCATCTTCCATACCGGCCACGTCGCGGAGAAGGCCGTAAGAAAAGCCGCGGCCGATCACCGAGCCGATCTGCGCCACTTCGCGCGCCGACCCGAGCCGGTCGAGCCGCGCCATCAGCGATTGTTGCAGCGTCGGTGGGATGGCCTCGATGCCGCCGCCCCCCTCGCCGCGTTCCAACAGAAGCCGGGTCACCTCCTCGACGAACAGCGGCACGCCGCCGGTACGCGCGGCGACGTCCTCCACCACATCACGCGGCAGCGCGTGGCGCGCGGAGAGTTCGCCGACCATGTCACGTACCTGGGCGCGGTCGAGCGGCGCCAGCGAGATGGTGCCGTGATGCGAGCGCATGCTCCAGGGCGGGCGGAATTCCGGCCGCGTCGTCGCCACGATCAACAACGGCGCCAACGCGCCGCGCTCGGCGATGCCGCGCAACACATCGAGCGTTGTCGGATCGGCCCAGTGCAAATCCTCGAAGGCCAGTACTACCGGTTGCACCTTCGCGCCCGCGATCACCCAGTTGGTCAGCGCCGCCAATTGCCGGCGGCGCAGTTCCTCGCCCGACAATTTCGGTGCTCTTTCCGCCGGCAGCGGCATGTCGAGCAGCGGCGCAATCAGCGGCACCATCTCCGCCGGGTCGAGCTTCACCTCCGCCAAGGAGCTTTCGAGGTCGGCAAGCCGCCGCTCCACCGGCACGTCGGCGCCGCCAAAGCGCGCCCGGCCCCATTCGGCGATCGGATGCAGCGGCGTGTTCTGCAGAAGCTGCGAGCAGCTCCACTCCACCCAGGTGTGCGGCGTGTCGGCGAGCCGAGCATGAAATTCCTCGATCAGCCGCGATTTGCCCAAGCCGGGCTCGCCGACGATCATCACCAATTGTCCGTCGCCCGCCCGCGCCCGATGCCAGCGCCGCAAGAGCATGGCCATCTCGTCGTCGCGGCCGATGAGCGGCGTGAGATTGCGCTGCCCGGAGCGGCGTCCGCCGCCGCTGGCGCGGACGAGCCGGAACAGCGCCGTCGGCTCGGGCACGCCCTTGAGCGTTTGCGTGCCACGCTCTTCCGCCACGAAAAGTCCGGCGACCTGGCGCTGCACCCGCGCGGTGACCAGCACCGCGCCCGGCTCCGCTAGCGCCTGCACGCGGGCGGCGATGTTGACGACATCGCCATAAATCTCGCCGGCCGCATCCACCACCGCCGGCCCAGTGTCGAGACCGATGCGGGCGGTCAACTCCGGCCTTCCGGTGCCGGCGTTCCGGCGGTTCAAGTCGGCGAGGGCCCGCTGAATGGCGAGCGCCGCCCGCGCCGCGCGCTCGGCGTCATTCTCATGCGCGACCGGATAGCCAAACAGCGTAAGGAGGCCATCGCCAAGTTTCTTCGCAACATGGCCGCCCATTTCCGTCACTGCGGCCGAAGCGGCATCGAGATAAGCGCCGACGAGCTCGCGCCAGTCTTCAGCATCCAGCTGCGCCGAGATGCTTGTCGAGTCTACTAGATCGCAGAACATCACCGTCAGATAGCGGCGTTCGCCGGCGATTTCGGCCGTGGTCGCTAAAGTCGCCGTCGTCGCGGTCGGCGTGGGCAACCGCACGGCGACCGGCCCCTGCTGCCGTGCCAGCTCCGTGGTGCCCGCGGCGTTCCCCAACTCGTCAATCGCGCGCAAAATTTTCCGGCGATCGCCGAGCGCGACACCGATGTCTTTCAGGTCTTGATCGGTCAAGTCGCGAAGGACAGTGAAATCAATGCGGTTTTCAGCAAAGCGCTGCGCATACTCAGACATGCCGAGTTTTTCAAGCCAGTCAGCAATCTCTCGCACCGCGATCCTCCTCGCAGATCGTCATCCGAGGTTCTCGAGCTGGTGGGTGTGAGAGCCTATCAATGCTCGGTAAAATAGTGAAGGGGCCTGGGAAACCGAGGTCGGTTAATGGAATGGTCCGGCCGTGCTCCTGGGCTCAAGCCCCGGATCGAGGCGGCTAAGAAGCGGCTGCACCGCAACGTGCTGGCGATCGCGATCCTCTCGCAAACCTCGGCGGGTTAAGTTGTATCGATCTGGTTACGTCATCGCGGGCTGCAATCAAACAGCTCCACGAAGCCTCTTGCAACGCACGGCCGGACCATACATGGGTCATGAACGTCATTTTGAGCGGGCGCCGGCCATGTCCGCTCTTCCTCCGATCGCCACCGAATCGCTGCATTGCGACAAGTGACGTTCAGGGCCATTCGCGTCAGTTTTGCGCTGCAGTAAACAAAACCATCCGCAATCGCTGCCTCACCGATTCGATTACCTCGTCGGCGGTGGAGAGTGGCTATGGAAAATAAATCTGACCGTCGATCGAATACGTAAACGAGGGCTGATTTGTTCACTTACGTTGCCGCCCAAGACGAACTTAGCTCGAAACGGCCTCTAAAGCACCGCCAGACGAAAGAGACGGCAACGGATATGTTCAGCCTAAAGCCACCGCGCCACAACTCGACTCTACCAATTGCGCCGTTTTGGGCGTTCTAACCGAATGTCGGCTTTAACACCTGCCGGCTCAACCGGTCGATGCATGCACTCCGCCAGGGGTCAGACTCGACACACGCACGATGTTGGCTGCATTATAGCAACCACTGCTTCGGGTCGATTTTGTTGCTGAAGTCAAGTTGATGTTGGCCGCCTCCGCGCAATAGGCCTCGACGGCGACCCGGTCAAATCGTATGATGTGGAGAGAGATTGTCCGATGTTCGGCAGAGCGCTAAAATTCCTGCGAAACGCGGTGGGGAATGTCCTCTACTGGATTGGTTGCGGTCTCGCGGTCCTTGTGATCACGCAGGCGATCATTCTGTCCCTCGTATTGGGCAATCCGCTCGTACC
>Ga0181527_1004491_pt1 | contig 11958 bp, 8 predicted proteins | sample PEATcosm2014_Bin_30_FD_119762 | JGI IMG/M metagenome (GOLD analysis project Ga0181527, IMG submission 119762) | Peatland microbial communities from MTU Mesocosm Facility, Houghton, MI, USA - PEATcosm2014_Bin06_60_metaG | ecosystem: Environmental > Terrestrial > Soil > Wetlands > Peat | place...
AGAGTCGCAAGAGTCTCTTCGGCCTGGACGCAGAGGCGCTGGCGGCCTGCATGGTAGATGCAGGCGAGCCGGCCTGGCGCGGCCGCCAGTTGGAGGAAGCCCTCTATCGACAGAGAAATGCCGAGCTGGAGGCAATCACCACACTGCCCAAGGCGCTCCGCCAGCGGCTGGCGTCTGAAGGCTGGCAGGTGGGCCGGCCGGCCATTGCGCAGGTCTTTCAATCCTCGGACGGCACGGAGCGCTACCTGGTCGAGGGGCAAAGTGGCGATGGTCTGACGGTTGAAACCGTCTGGATGCCAGAGGGAGATGATGGTGAAAGCGGCGGCGGGAGTAACGGGGAGTCGGCAGGCGATCCGAAAGAGGAACCCGTAGGGGCTAAAGCCCGCGTTGATTTTGCGGCATCTGTGGCACGACTGAAGTCGTGCCCTGATACAGACCAGTGGAATCCTCAATTTGTTGGAAGGCAGCGCGCCACGATCTGCATCTCCAGCCAGGTGGGCTGCGCAGTCAATTGCGACTTCTGCCTCACCGCCAGGCTCGGCTTGCAGCGCAATCTCACCGCGGGCGAAATCGCCGGGCAGGTGCTGGCTGTCTTAGACCGTCACGCCGTCGAAGTTGGGCGTGATCGCATGAACCTGGTCTTCATGGGCATGGGCGAACCCTTTCTGAATTACGACAACTTCATGAGCGCGGTGCGATTGCTGGTGCGTGAGGTCGGCCTGAGTCCGCAGCGCATGACCGTCTCGACTTCCGGCATCGTCCCTGGCATAGAGCGCTTTGCCGCTGAGCCGCCGGAGTTCCGGCCCAAGCTGGCCATCAGCCTGAACGCGCCCAACGACGCGATTCGCAGCCAGATCATGCCCATCAACCGTAAGTGGCCGATTGCCGCGGTGATCGACGCCGCGCGCCAAGTGAAACTCCGCCCCCGCGAGCGAATTACGTTTGAATACGTACTGCTGGGCGGCATCACCGACCGCCCCGAAGACGCCGTCGAGGTGGCTCGTCTCATCCGCCGCATGGGTCTTTCCTCCAAGGTGAACCTGATCGCCTGGAATCCCGGCCCCGGCATCCACTACGCAACGCCGCAGCCAGAGGCGGTGGAAGCCTTCCGCCGCACACTGATCGACGCGGGCATCCCCGCCTATATCCGCAAGCCGCGCGGGCGCGACATCTACGCCGCCTGCGGGCAGTTGAAGCGGACGATGGAGGGGTAAGCCGGTTGCAGCTTCCGGACCATATATCTCCGTCCATAGATGGAGATAAGCCTCCACCTATGGGCAGTTGCCCGCGCCCGCACCGCCCTTCATGCTCAAGGCACCGGCATGAGCAAGCTTCCCCTTTCCCTGTTCTTTCTGCTGACCGCGGCCAGTTTGCACGCGCAAGACGGCTCAGCGAGCGCCGCTTCAGACGGCTTCTTCAACCATTGGGAGGCGCGCGCCTCGGCCACGCAAGCCAAACAACCCGGCTGGGCGGTTCCGCTGGTCACCACCACTACCGGACTCATCCAGGTGGCACGCACCGACATGGTGCGGCAGATTGCGCCCGCCCTCACCACCACCTGGAACTTCGATAACAGCAAGGGCGTGAACGTGATTCCCTGGGCCAGAACGGAGATCGCCTTCAACCTGCCGCCGTACATCCAGCACAACTCCACCGCCAAGGATGGCGCGGGCGATCTCTCGTTTTTAGGCAAGTACCGCATCGCGAGCGGCAACCGGCAGCATGGCAGCTATACGCTGAGCGCATGGGTAGTGGCTACCATCCCCACAGGCAGCTACAAGAACGGCTCGACCGACGCCAGCGTCACGCCCACTGTGGGCGGGGGCAAGGGCTGGGGCAGCTTCGACGTGCAATCGACGCTGGGCGCCACCCTGCCCACCGGCAATCCCGCCATCACCGCCTCGGGCCGTCCGGTGGCCTGGAATACCGTGGCGCAATATCTAATCGGCAAGCTCTTCTGGCCGGAGCTCGAAAGCAACGCAACGTTCTACAAGGGTGGTGCGAACGATGGCAAGATGCAGGAGTTTCTCACGCCGGGGCTGATCGTGGGAAAGTGCGCGCTACATCCCTCTGATCCAAAATCGCGGCCCGGCCTGGCCGTCGGCGCGGGGATGCAGATCGCCGCCAGCCGCTTCCACACCTTCAATCACGGGTTGGTGCTGACGGCGCGGTGGATCTTCTGACTTCGTGACCCAGGAATGTTTTGATAAGGGACGGCTTCAGGGCTGAGCCCTTTGAAAACGCCACTCATGCGGAGGTTCGCTAGAACTTGTAGACCACGCCCATCGAAGCGCGCGCGCTGCGGGTCATATGCGATGAGCATCCCCCGTTCGTGCAAACCGCCTGGTTGGTGTTCGCGGCAAACGACGAGGCGATATCGTCGCCCCAGGCGCGCAGAGCGAAGCGCGGGTTCAGTTTGTATTCCATGCCGACGCCGAGACCTCCGGCTAAAGAGATGTTTGGGGTGGAAAAGGCAAGGCCGGAAGTGGCACTCGTGCCGCTGATGTGTTCGATGCCCAGCAGCGCATGAACAAAGCCGTCGACATTCCCATAGAGATGGCCGTGAAAGGTCGGGCCAAACAAGAGCGTATCCACAGTGGGGTTGCCGGGGTTGGTCGAGTTGTAGGGGTATTTATACCAGCCGCCGTCGGCGGTCAGGCCGAAGAATTTGCCCCAGTCGCGGGTGGCGGTGACGTTGACGCCTATCAGACCGTTGCGAGACTGATTGACGTTGTTGAGGCTGGTGTAACCTGCTCCGGCGTAGACCTCATACTTGGTGGAGGGTTCAGTCTTCGCGGCTCGGGGCGGACGATCGGGGGCAATCTGGCTGCTGGCCGCCAGGGGCATAAACGCGGCCGCAATCACGGCCAAAATCGCAAGAAACGACTTCCTCTTCAATTTGGGACTCTCCTCAATGCAGTGCTGAAACGACTCGGTCGCTTTAGGGGGCCGCAGCCCTGTCAGCCGCCGTTGGAACCCTGACCGGCCACTCACCAACCTCTACTAGACTATCCTCTCAGGCCCGGTTCCATGAAGTCTTGCGACTCCGTGTCCCATCCATTTCGCGATTTTTGCGAAATGGGTGGGACACCACATCCTCAAGGCTTCTGGACTAAAACCGGCTCGGCGAGACGCAGCAGCTTGCCGGAGCTCTCTGTCACTGTGACGGCGGCTCCGTGAGAAAGATAGCGGCTGATGACCTCGGACCGTCCCCAGTCGAGCGCCCAGCCGTCCTGAATGGCAACGACCGTGTACTGGCCGGGGACCACATCACGCAGCGAGAAGCTGCCGTCGGAATCCGACTGATCGCGGCGGACGAGGGCGCGGAAGGCCGATGGCTCCTTGGGAACGAGCACAATCATTACGCCGGGCTGGCCTTTGCCCTTCTCATTCCGCGTAAAGCCTTCGATGCGCGTCTCGGACTGGCTCACCGTGGCTACCAACTGAATGGGCTTGTCGCGCACGATGAGCTGATTACCGGGGTGAATGCGGCCATTGATCGTAAGCGAAGTGACTGTCAGCGTTTTGCCAGGGCTCTCGATCCAGATTTCATATCTTCCCGCAGGGAGCATACCAAAGCTGAATCTGCCTTGGTTGCTGGTGGTTCCAATCATCTGGAGAAAAGTGCTGTCGCGATTGATAAGGTTCATCTTCAGATTCTCCGGCAGCGTGGAGCCATCGGCGCTGCTCAGGCTGCCCGTTACAGCCATGTTGGATGCGCCAATGTCGGAGCCTATCTTCTGACTGGTAGTGAGTTCCAGGTCCGCGATGCGCGGCGGATCGCCTTGTATCAGTGCGTAATGGCCGGGAGCTACGCCATAGAATTCAGCAACGTCCATCTCAGCCGCGCCAGTCCCAGATGGATTCGGGGCGCGGCTGTGCTCGAAGGAGATATCCGATCCGAAGACGACTTGCAATAACGCGGGACTGGCAACTCCTCCGTTCTGCTTGATGGCCTTCTCCGCCGTCAAATGCAGCGCCGGAACCGCATGCAGATTGAAGTCGGCCTCTTCGCGGCTGCCTCCGGCGAGCACAATGCCGGTTGCGGAGGCCTCATCGGTCGTCGAGTCGAAATAAGTCACTGGGTATGCCACGTCGAGTACCGCTCCGGCATCCCCTTCCATCCACTGCTTCCATCCTGCAGCAGTATGACTCATCGCGTACCACGGCTCGGCCTTGACCGCCAGCAGATATTCGCCCGCGGCCAAGCCGTCGAACTCATAGGCGCCGGTGTCGTCGGTGGTGGCATCTTCCACATTCTTGATTCGCTCACCTAGATTGTGGCCGTGGGGCTTGAAGAAGAGCACGACCTTGGCTCCTTCAACCGGATCGCCGCCGTCGGCGGTCACCACGCCGCGCAGCGCCGCTCCGGGGGTGAGGCGGAAGACCAGGCCACTGGTATCCTGATCCGCTCCGGTGACAATCGCTGTGTTGTAGCCCTCGTGCTGGTCGTAGAAGGCGGTCAGAAATCCTCGCTTCGACGCGGTCAATGGGAACTTGGCTGCGGGCAGGCCGTCAAGCGCAAAGCGGCCGTCGTTGTCGGTCTCGACCGACCCGACGATCTGGCCGTCTGCCTCCTCAGAGAGGACGGAGACCGTAGCTCGGCGCACAGGCTCGCCGCTGGCCGCGTTGACCACTGTTCCGGCGATGCGGTAGCCGGTAGTGGTCCGAGGCATTGGAACAGACTGCGCGTGCGCGCAGATCGCCGTTACTGCAAGGAACAGCGCGGTGCGGCAGAGGAGGCGAGTTGTAGATTTGCAAAACAGTTGGGTGCCCATCCTAGTCCCTCACCAGCTACGCCGACCCACAAGGCATGAAACTGTAGCGCCGGCCTCCCGGCCGGCTGTAGTGTGGACCTCCCGGTCCACACTTGTTTCTTCCTGGAATATCCGTACCTTGAATGGACGCGGTTCGAGAGTAATAGCATTTTTCCGTGCCCATGAAAATGTTCAGCTCACCGCTTCACAAACTCCACCACCTTGGGTCCGGCCTCGGCGGTACATTGCAGTTGAGCCAGATGGCCGCAGTTGGGGAAGACATCAAGTTCTGATTGCGGCACAAGCTGGTGAATGCGCTCGCCCTGGCTGAGCGGCGCGATGCGGTCCTGGGCGCCCCAGACGATCAGCACCGGCATTTTGAGTTGCGGCAGCAGATTGTCGGTAGTGTCCCGGCCGGTGAGCATAGCATCGACGGCGCGATGAATGACCCAGGCGTTCCGGTTCGAATCGCGTACAACGTCGCGCGCGATGAAGCCTGGAATCTTTTGCGGATGGGGCAACAGCAGCGCCATCAGTTGGTCGACCTCGGCGGGCGTCTCGGGCGTAAAGAGCCGGGTATCCCAGTCCGGTTTCTCGTAGAGGCCGACCGCGTCGAAGAGCATAAGGCGGCGCACCCGCTCCGGATGGCGCGCTGCCACCAACTGCGCGATCCAGCCGCCCATCGATGAGCCGCCCAGATTCACCTGCTTCAACCCCAGCGCATCCAGGAAGCCTACCACCACTTCGGCCTGATCAGTGACCGAGTAGGAAAAAGTGGCCGGTTGCTCGCTGCGTCCGAAGCCGGGCAAATCAGGCAGATAAACGCGGAAACCTGCCTTGACCAGATAAGATGCCAGGTTGCGCCACTCCTCAGCGTTCCCTCCCAGCCCATGCACCAGCACCACCACCGGCCCGCCAGCCGGACCTTCGGCAAGGTAATGCACGCGAAAGCCGCCAACCTCGACCGAGCGGCTCTGGGCGCCGGAAAAGTACTCGCGCAGATAGGTTGCTTCGTTGTAGTAGCTGACCGGCCTCGCCCAGAAGCCAATCCCGGCAGCCACAATCAGCAGCCCCGCAATACCCCAGAGCTTCTTCATGACTTTCATCGTTCCTTTCGTTCTTCCAGTTCGCGTGCTCTTTGCCAGCCCGCCTCGATCACCCGCACCGTGACCGGGTCAAGCTTGAGCGCGCTATGCGAATTCCACTCGGCGCGCTCCACCCAACGCACCGCATCGGCGTCGGAGGCCGCCTGCAACTGGCCACGCGTCACGCGGCAGAGGTAATCGGCAATCACATAATGGTAGCGGACGCGGTTGTCTTCGCGATGAATTCTGTCTAACAGCTCAATCAATTCAAGAGGCTCGACTTCTAGGCCGGTCTCTTCCCTCACCTCGCGCCGCACGCCTTCGGTGAGCGACTCGCCCACTTCCAGCAAGCCTCCGGGGAGCGACCAATGGCCCTTGAGCGGCTCTGCTCCACGGCGGACGAGTAGTACGCGGCCCGCCTCGACGATTACCGCGCCCACGCCCACTAGCGGTGTCGATGGAAACTCTCTCTGCATAAGCCTCCGCACACTGATTCTATTCTTACGATAACGCGCCTTTTCCCCCGGCGTATCATCAAACAATCAGGAGAGGCCCATGGCGGAATTCACGCTGAAAATCGATGGAATGCACTGTGGCGCCTGCGTCCGGCGCGTCACGCAGGCGCTGGCCGCGGTGGAGAGAGTGACGGTCAACGAAGTCAGCATCGGCGCGGCGCGGCTTGCTTCCACTTTCGACCCTGCGCCGGTTGATCTCGCCATTGCCGCGTTGGCCAAGGCCGGCTTTGCCGCGCGGCTGGAAGCATAATTCAAGCCATGGCCACGCTTGCGACGGAATCCATCACGCTGCCGGTTCTCGGCATGACCTGTGCCTCCTGCCAGCATCATGTAGAAGAAGCTCTGCGCGCGACGGCGGGTGTGGAGTCGGCGCGCGTCGATCTGATGGCCCATCGCGCCAACGTGGACTTCGATCCGGCAATCGCCTCGCCCGCGCAACTGGTCGAGGCGATTCGCGCGGCGGGCTATGATGCTGTGCTGCCCCGCGCCGATGGTTCGCAAGAAAAATCGCCGGAGTCAGTCAATGACGGAGCCGAGCGCAAGGCTTACGCCACGCTCATTGCCGGCGCGGCCGCGATGCTGCTGGCCATGCCGTTGGGAGCGGAGATGGGCGCGCTGGACCATGCACTGATGCGTCTGCTGCCCTGGCTCTTCGCGCTGCCGCCGGAGCCGCTGCGCTGGTTTCTACTGACGCTCACCGCTGTAATGATGGCCTGGGCAGGCAATGGCATCTACCTGAGCGCCGCGCGCGGCCTGCGCCACGGAAGCGCCAATATGAATACGCTGGTCAGCCTGGGAACCGGCGTGGCTTTCACGTATTCCGCGTATGCCACAATCTGGCCCTCGTACGGCCGCCAGGTTTACTTTGACGCGGTTCTCCTGATTATCGGCTTTCTGCTGCTGGGTAAAGCGCTGGAAGGCCGCGCGAAACGCCGCGCATTGGCTGCACTGGACGCGCTTTCGCGATTGAAGCCGGCCACTGCGCGACGCATCCGCGATGGCGTTCAGACGATGGTTCCGCTTGATGAGATTCTGGTAGGCGACAGTGTGCTGGTGCTGCCGGGGGAGCGCTTCCCGGTGGACGCGACGATTCTGGAAGGCCGCACCACGGTGGACGAATCGATGCTGACCGGCGAGTCCACGCCGCTCGACCGCTCCCCCGGCGGGCGCGTACTGGCTGGGGCGCTTAACTACGAAGGCGCGGTGACCTGCCGCGCCGAGTCGCTGGGCGAGGCCACGATGCTGGCGCAGATCACGCGCATGGTCACGCAGGCGCAGAGCTCGCGCGCGCCGATGGAGCGGCTGGCCGACCGCGCCAGCTCCATCTTCGTTCCCGTGGTGCTGGCGCTGGCCGTGCTTACCTTCATTATTTGGATGATCGCGACGCATTCGCTGGAGCGGTCACTGGCCTCTACCGTCGCAGTGCTAGTCGTCGCCTGCCCCTGCGCGATGGGCCTGGCCGTGCCCGCCGCGCTCACCGTGGCCGTGGGGCGCGGCGCGCAGTTGGGCGTGCTCTTCAAGGGCGGCGAGGCGCTGGAACGCCTGGCGCATCTGGACGCGATTGTGTTGGACAAGACGGGAACACTGACTGTGGGGCGACCGGTGCTAAGCGGGGTTCATACGCTGGGAAAATCGACTGAGGACGATTTGCTGCGCATGGCCGCTGCCGCCGAAGAGCGATCGAACCATCCGCTGGCTCACGCCGTGGTGGATACGGCACGGGCGCGCGAACTTGTCTGGCAGCCCGCGGAAGACGCGCAGGTTCTGCCCGGCCGCGGTCTGAGCGCCAAGGTCGAAGGCCGCGACTGTCTGCTGGGCAACAAGGCGCTCTTCATGGAGTTTTTCATTGCGCTGCCGCCCGGCGAATCGCCGCCGGAGCCGGGCGTAACGCGGTTATGGATGGCACTGGACCATGTGCCAGTCGGCTACTTCGACGCGCGTGATGCGCTGCGCCCGGATGCAGCCGAAGCGGTGGCCGCTTTACGGCATACCGGACTGCGCGTGCTGATGCTGACCGGCGACTCGGCCGAGGCCGCCGCGCCTATCGCGCAGCAGGCGGGAATTACTGAAATTGAAGCCGGACTCGACCCCGCCGGCAAGCTGGCCCGCATTCGCGCGCTGCAAGCGAGCGGCCTGCGCGTGGCGATGGTGGGCGACGGCATCAACGACGCAGCCGCGCTGGCACAGGCCGACGCCGGAATCGCGATGGGTACCGGCTCCGATCTGGCGCAGGAGGCCGGCGATGTGCTGCTGCTGCGCGCGCAGCCTTCGGCCATTCCCGCGGCGCTGGATCTGGCTGGCGCGACGCTCGGCGTGATGCGGCAAAATCTGATTTGGGCCGCGGGCTACAATCTGCTGGGCATTCCGCTGGCCGCGGGAGCGCTTTACCCCAGCTTTCACATCCTGCTCAGCCCCTGGCTTGCCGCCGCCGCCATGGCGCTCAGTTCGGTCAGTGTGCTGGGCAATAGCTTGCGGCTGCGGAGTTGGAAGGCATCCTGAATGGCGATTGAAGTTCGTGGTTTCCCACCCATGCGCAGAGAACGCGCATGGATGGGGCACCCGGCATAGTTGGTAATCCCAAAGTCTCAAAAGCGAGATCTGGGCCACACCAGGAACGTGGCTCAGACTGCAAACCGCGCGAAGCGCCCCGGCGCGATAAACTAGCCTTAGCCGTGCGCATCCTGACCCGCTACATTCTCGGCGAAATCCTCTCTCACGCACTCATCGGATGCGTGATCTTCACCTTCATTCTTTTCATGAAGGAGCTGCCCCGCATTCTGGAGATGGTGGTTCACAACAGCTCTTCCTTCACCAGCGTCGTAGAGATCATTCTCTTCATGCTGCCCAACTTTTTCATGGTCACGATTCCCATGGCGGTGCTGGTGGGGGTGCTGCTGGGCTTCAGCCGCCTGGCCGCGGACAGCGAAGTGATCGCCATGCGCGCCTCCGGCCTGGGCATCGGTTACTTTGTGCGCGTGGCCTCGATTGTAGCTGTTGGCGGCACGCTGCTGGGGCTGGCCAACTCCCTCTATCTGGCTCCGCGCGCCAACCTGGCCATCCTGGCAATGAACAAGGAGCTGGCCCAACAGGCATCTTATGAGATTGAGCCGCGCGTCTTTGACGAAGACTTCCACAATCGTGTTCTCTACGTGCAGGACGTGCGCGCGGGAACCGGCGCGGCCCACTGGCGTCAGGTCTTCATGGCCGACACCACCGATTCCGCCAATCCGCTGATCACTACCGCCGCTTCGGCCACCGTCTCCAACGATTCTTCTCAGGAGCTACTGATGCGGCTGCGCGACGGATCGCGCCACGAGACGGTAGCCGCCCAGCCGGAACAATACAACATCTCCACCTTTGACTTTACCGATTTACCGTTGATCTCCGGCCAGCAAAACGATATACATCTCGGGCGTATGGACACAGACATTTTTGCCATGCCCATGAGCGCGCTGCGCCAGCGCGGCCAAGCGCCCGACGGCAAGCGCTTTCAGATCGAGATGCACAAGCGCTTCGCCTATCCGGCGGCCTGCCTGGTTCTGATGCTGGTGGGCGTTCCGCTGGGCGTCACCTCGCGGCGTGGCGGCAAGAGCTTTGCCTGGATCTTCACCATCCTGCTGGTCTTCGTCTATTACCTGCTTTCCTCGACCGGCATCGCGTTGGGCAAGCAGAACTGGATCTCCGCCTTCTTTGCGGTCTGGACGGCCAACCTGCTCTTCGTCGCGGGCGGGCTCTTCCTGCTCTGGCAGATGGCTTCGGGCGGCCGCGTTCTGAATGCGTTGACTGCCTGGACTTCGCGCTGGCAAATCTCTGAAGCCGCCGTTCCGAAATCCATCGGCGGCCCACTCCACGGCCTGCTGAGCAGGTTTCAAGAGCGTCCCCAGCGCCGCAAAGCCCGCAATGTCTTTCCCCGCATTCTGGATGAGTATGTGGTGCGCGAGTTCCTCGGCATCTTCCTCCTGGTGCTTGCCGGATTCGTCATGCTCATGCTGGTCTTCACCTTCTTCGAGTTGATCGGCGACATTCTGCGCTACCACATTGCACCCTCACTGATCGGCGAATACCTGATCAACCTGACGCCCGATATGCTCTACACGATCACTCCGCTGGCCGTGCTGATCGCCGTGCTGGTCACCTTTGGCGTGCTCAACCGCAACTCCGAGATCATCGCCATGAAGGCCTGCGGCATCAGCCTTTACCGGCTGGTGATTCCCATCGTCTCCATCGCCGCGATGCTGGCTGTCGGCCTCTTTCTTTTCGACCAGTTCTATCTTCCCCAGGCCAACCGCCGCCAGGAAGCGCTGCACAACATCATCAAGGGCCGCCCGCCGCAAACCGTCCTACATCCCGAACAGAATTGGATCTTCGGGCAGCCTCGTCCCGGCGAGCCCGGACGCATCTTCTACTACCAGTTCTTCGATCCCAAGATCAAAGAGTTCGCCAATCTCTCCATCTTCGAGTTCGATCCCTCGACCTTTGCGCTCACGCGGCGCATCTTCGCCGCCCGCGCCACGTGGGACCCCGCAATCGGCGCGTGGAGCTTCCTCAACGGCTGGCAGCGCGAGATCGCAGGCGCCAGCGTCGCTGAGTACCGCCCCTTCCTGAAGGCCTCCTTCGCCGAGATTCACGAAGATCCCGGCTACTTCACCAAGGAAAAGTGGCAAGCCCAGGAGATGAACTTCGGCCAACTGGATCACTACATCAACGACCTGCGACAGAGCGGCTTTGACACCATGCGTCTGCGCGTCGAACTGTGGCACAAGCTAGCCTATCCGCTGATGGCGGTCATCATGGCCGTACTGGCCATTCCCTTCGCGCTCATGATGGGACGCCGCAGCTCGCTGACCGGCGTCGCTGTAGCTATCGCCGTCACGCTCTTCTACATTGTGATTAACGAACTCTTCGAGGGTCTGGGCGACGTGAACTATTTGCCCGCAGCGATGGCCGCGTGGTCCGCGGATATTCTCTTTGGGCTTGTGGGCAGCTATCTGCTGCTGAAGACGCCGACGTAAATACGTATTCAGGCCCTTTGCTCGCATTATCACGATGTGCTTTTTATGCCTGCCGCGCCCCCGTACAATAAAACCATGCTTCGCGATCTCGCCCCGCTCTTCAGCTATATGCGCCGCTACCGCTGGGGATACCTGTGGGGCACTCTCTCCTGCGTCTGCACCAACGCCATCTGGGTGCTCTTTCCCCTGGTGATCGAGAAGGCGGTGGATGCGATGGGGCACGGGGCGACGCGCGGAACTATCCTGCTCTTCGCCGGCTTGCTGGTCGCCATCGCGCTGATCAAGGGCGTTTTTCTCTACGCCCAGCGCTGGATTCTCATCGGCATTTCGCGGGAGATCGAGTTCGATCTGCGCAACGACCTCTTCCGCAAGCTGGAGCGGCAGGACTCTGGCTTCTATCAACGCTATCGCACCGGCGACATCATGGCCCGGCTGACCAACGACTTGAATGCCGTGCGCATGCTGCTCGGCCCGGCTCTGATGTACAGCGCCAACACCGTCTTCTTCACCGTGGGCGCATTGTTTTTCCTGCTGCGCATCAGCCCCTGGCTGACCCTGGTGGCGTGGGCGCCGATGCCGCTGGCCAGCA
>Ga0181527_1004492_pt1 | contig 11952 bp, 11 predicted proteins | sample PEATcosm2014_Bin_30_FD_119762 | JGI IMG/M metagenome (GOLD analysis project Ga0181527, IMG submission 119762) | Peatland microbial communities from MTU Mesocosm Facility, Houghton, MI, USA - PEATcosm2014_Bin06_60_metaG | ecosystem: Environmental > Terrestrial > Soil > Wetlands > Peat | place...
ACCTGCTGTTCAAGACCATGGTGGATCGGGGCTTCCCGCGGCAGGGTGGGCCCATTGCGGTCATGCTGCACGAGCACGAGACCGGGCGCTCCTTCATCCGTGGGCTCGCCGAAGGGGCGGCCGGCGTGGGGACCGATCCCGGCGCCGCCAAGCGGATCATCCAGAACGGGCGGGGCTACATCAGCCTGCTGCGCGCCCACATTGACAAAGAGAACAACGTCCTGTTCCCCATGGCCGATAACGCCCTCAGCCCCGAGGATCAGCAACACCTTGGACACGAATTCGAACGCTTCGAGGCGGAAGAGACGGGCGCCGGCGTCCACGAGGCCATGCTGAAGCTGCTGGACGAATTGAAGGCCGGAGCGCGGTAGCCGGCCGGTTCAGGGCCCCATAACCATTATCCGTGTCCCAATGTCTCGCCACCTCCCCCTCCCTGGTCATTTCTGATCCGGGGAGGGGGAGGTCCCTTCCTCCTCGGTTCCATCAGTGACCCCCCGGAACTCCTGTGACGGGCCAGCGAAGGAGCGCATGCCGCTCCGCTACCGATCCACCTGCCCGACCCCGGCGATACCATGTTCATCGAGGTCGCCGTGGCGTCCATGGGAGACGCCCTGGTGACGGGAAACCTGAGGCAGTTTCCGCCGGGCCAACGCCATGGCATTCGCGTGCTCACCCCACGTGCCTGGCTGGACCTCTGGGCCGACAAGCGCGGGCATTGAGCCACCCACTTGCACTGTTGTTTGGACGGTCTGGAGTTCTCGGGGACACGGATCTTCGATTGGTATCCATGAGGTTCAGTCCACCTGAATCGCAAGACTGCTCCATCACCGCAAATCAGGCACCAAACGACGAATCCGCGTTCCACGGGACATCGCTTGCCAGATTGCCATCGACATGATCACCATGGCTCCCAGAGAGTCCCCCACCGTCCTGCCAAATGTCCACCCCAAACCCCGGTAGCGACTAGAACCGCGCCCCATAGAAGTTGTACAGGTCGCGTCCCCTCCTGCCGCAGACGAGCTGCATCACGCCGACCCACAAGCCACCTCCTGATCGAGCCCCGGTAGGTTTAGCCTCGGGCACAATCCGTGCACCACCGGGGATCCAACCCGCCGCGGCGGGCTTCTTGCTGGGTGCCTGTAGAAGGCTATGACACGTCGAAGGGATTTGGCGATGCCGCCGGCAGCCCGCATGCGAGGCTCCGCCGTTGCCCCGACCAGCCATCGCAATCTGTCCGCCATGTCCCCCTGCAGTTCCCACGCCGCAGAATGGCGTCTATCGATCGCGGAGGCCGGAGACATCGCCACTCTGGCAGATCGTCGCTCGCCATCTCGCCGAATTCCTGATCGTATACGACGATCGCTACGCCCCCACTCACGGCCCCTTACGTGCTGTCGTCCCCCGCGCCCTGGAGAGCTTCCACCGATGCGGGATTCTGGCGTATGGCTTTGCCCGCGTCCGGTGCCCCGACTGCCGCCACGAGTACCTGCTCGCGTTCTCGTGCAAGCAACGCTGCCTCTGTCCCTCGTGTCACGCCAAGCGCCAGTCCGCCTTCGGCGAATTCGTCACCGAAGAGATTCTTGAACCCGTCCCGCATCGTCACGTGGTCATCTCGCTGCCGCGGCGTCTCCGACCATTCTTCCGTCGCCGGAAGCGCCTCACCCGCCTCGCCCGCTTGGCCTATGAGACGATCAAGGGCCTTCTCCAGGCTGCTACGGGAACGCGCGCCGCCGTCCCCGGAGCCGTGGCCTGCTTGCAGAGTGCCGGGAGTCTCCTGGACTGGCATCCCCACGTGCATCTTCTGGTGTCCTAGGGGGTGTTCGGGCGAGATGGGTCCTTCATCCCAGTTGAGGGCGCCCCGGAGCCAGAGACGGTGGCGCGGCTCTTCCGGCACAAGGTCCTGCGGATGCTGCTGGAGGAGGGGGTGGTCCGGAATCTCCTGGCGTGGCCCCACACAGGATTCGGCACGCACGTGAGCCGGGCGATCCCCGCGAACGCCACCACGCCGGGGATCGTCGCCCGGTACATGACCCGGCCCCCGATCACGCCGGAGCGGATGCTCGGGGAGGCGAGCAGTGCACAGATCATCTACCGATCAGACATTGTCCACCCGCGCCACCAGGCGAACTTCCGAGTGTTCGATCCCCTGGACTTCCTCGCCGAGGTGAGCGCCCACATCCCCGATGCCCACGAGAAGACCACCCTCTTCTACGGCTGGTACTCCAATCGCACGCGTGGCTATCGGAAGCAGCACGGGCTCCTCGGGAGCGCCCAGCCGCCGGACCCAGCCGCCGATGAAGGCACTCAGGCACCCCTGGAGCTACGCCGATCCTGGGCGCGCCTGATCTGCCAGGTCTATGAGGTAGATCCCCTCGTGTGTGCGCGGTGCGGCGGGACGATGCGGGTCATCGCCGTCATCGAGCGCCAGACGGTGGTCCGGCAGATCCTCGAGCATCTAGGCCTCCCCACCCGAGCGCCGAGCCTCCGTGCGCCTCCCGACCAGACCAACGGCCTGGGGCGGGTGACCACCCGCGTGAGTGGTCCTACGAACCGTTCTTGGACGACCTCCCTACCCCCGATCCTGCGACCGCGTAACCGGAGGGCGGACGACTTGGTCTGTCCCAGTCGGGGTCCCCGTCCCCCAGGTTTCACGAGATCCCGCTTGAATTCCGCTTGACAGACCCACCCGCCGTTGGTAACGTCCCCGCCGACGTTGGTTTTCCCCGGTTCTTGTCCCCGGCTCGCCCATCGCCCCGGTCGCCCGCCTCGCTTGGTGACCACGTGGTGGCGCGCCCTGTTTCCAGTTTCCTATCGGGTCCTATCGGGTTGTCCCCGGCTTGCCCATCGCCCCGGTCGACCGCCTCGCTTGGTGACCACGTGGTGGCGCGCCCTGTTTCCAGTTTCCTATCGGGTGATGAGACGCGGAAGATTCGCATCCTGATTGCGAAGCCTGGTTTGGACGGTCACGACCGGGGGCCAAGGTGGTGGCCCGCGCCTTGCGCGACGCTGGCATGGAGGTGATCTACACGGGCCTGCGGCAAACTCCGGAGATGATCGTCAGCGCGGCGATCCAGGAAGACGTGGATGCCATCGGGATGAGCTGCCTCTCCGGAGCGCACATGCACCTCTTCCCGAAGGTCATGGAGCTTCTCAGGGAGCGGGGCGTCCAGGATATCGTGGTCTTCGGCGGCGGGACCATCCCGGACGAGGACATCCCAAAGCTCAAAGCCATCGGCATCGAGGCAGTCTTCACGCCGGGGGCCAATACGCAGGATGCCATCGTCTTCGTCCGCAGCCACCTCAAGCGGAAGTGATCCTCCCTTCAAGAAGGCCACCGAGATGTCATGGGTTGCGCAGACTGCATCCGCACCGGGGGATGTTCTCTTAACGGAGATGCACAGGTCATGGGAGACAGTGACCTGTGATCCTCACCAGAGGACCAGTGTGATCGTAGACGCGCAGGGAGGTTCACTGGACGAACGGGAAAGGGTTTGGGAATGACCAGAGTGTCCGTCGTCAAGGTCGCGGGGCGGGATCGCGCGCAGGTGGCCGCTGGCGTCCGGCAGGCCGTGGAGAATGCCGGGGGGCTGGCTGACCTGATACGCCCGGGCATGCGGGTGATGATCAAACCCAACATGGTGGCGCCGCCCACCTCGGCTGAGGCCGGGGCCTGCACGAGCCCGCTGGTCTGCCAGGCGGTGGCGGACGTGGTGAGCGAACTGGGCGCCCGACCGGTCATCGCCGAGTCGTCGGCCAGGGGAGCGGACACCGAGGCCGCCTATCGGATCATGGGCTACGAGGCGCTCCGGCGTCAGGGCTACGAGGTCGTGGACCTGAAACAGGACAAGACGGTCCAGGTGCGGCTTGCCGGAGGGCGCATTCTGAGGGAGATCATCACGTTCGAGCTGGTCACCCGGATGGACGCGATCATCAGCGTGCCGGTGATGAAGACGCACGACCAGGGGCAAGTCACGCTGTCGCTGAAGAACCTGAAGGGTCTGGTGAGCGACGGGGACAAGCGGCGGATCCATCTGGAAGGCATGTTCGAAGGGGCCGTGGACCTGGTGAGCCATTTCAGGCCGGTCTTCACGGTGGTGGACGCCATCGTCGGTCAGGAAGGGATGGGGCCGCTCCTGGGGATGCCGGTGGAGATGGGGTTGGTCTTGGCGGGGCGCGATCTGGTGGCGGTGGATTCCATCGCCGGCCGCATCATGGGCTTCGCCCCGCAGGAGGTCCCGATCACGAAGGCGGCCGCGGATCGCGGCCTGGGAACGCTGGACGAGTCCCGGATCGAGGTGGTGGGGGAGCAGGTTGCCGATGTGCAGCGGCGATTCGTCCGCTGCGAGGAAGACGATCGCATCGACAGCGAGGGGATCGAGGTCGTTCACAGCGAGGGGACCTGCACCGGCTGCCGGAACGGCCTCTTGAGCTCCCTCTTCGATATGCGGGCAGATGGGACGCTCGAGCGCGCCCGGGGGGTGACGGTCATCGCCGGGCCGACGCCGGTCCCGGAGGGCGTTCCGCAGGAGATGCTGGTCAGCGTTGGCTCATGCAGCGTCCCCGAAGCCAAGCGTCTGCTGCGCTATGTCCGCGGGTGTCCTCCCAATAACGTGGACATCGTCCGGGCGCTTCTGGGGGGATAGCGAGAGGGACAGGGATGGGGATAGGGAGAGCGCCGGGCGCCGAGGGGGGCTAGTCCGAGGTCCAAGGTCCGGCTTGAGGCTGATAGCTGACGGCTGATGGTTGAAGTCACGACCACGATCACGAACACGGCATCTTCGGAGGATCGCATGAGTTCCAGTGAACCGCTGGCCCTGCTCCAGGGGGTCCGCATTCTCAGCTTTACGCAGTTTCTGCTTGGGCCAGCGGGGGTGCAGTACCTGGCCGACATGGGGGCGGAGGTCATCAAGATCGAGCCACCGGGCGGGAGACTCTTCGAGCGAACCTGGGCGGGCTGCGATCTCTTCCTCAACGGTGTGAGCGCCTTCTTCCTGTGCGCCCACCGAAACCAGCGCAGCCTCACGCTGGACCTCAAGCGGCCGGAGGGTGTGGCCGTTGCCAAGCGGCTGATCGCCGAGGCCGATGTCCTGGTGCAGAATTTCCGACCGGGAGTGATGGCGCGCCTCGGCCTGAGCTACGAGGAGGTTACGGCGCTGAACCCGCGGCTCATCTATGTCTCCGCCTCCGGTTACGGCGAGGCGAGCACCTACCGAGACCGCCCCGGACAGGACCTGTTGATCCAGGCGATCAGCGGGTTGGCGAGCATCTCGGGTCGGGAAGGCCAGCCCCCGACCGCGGTCGGGGGCCCGGTCGTGGACCAGCACGGGGCGGCCTTGCTTGCGATGGGGGTCCTGGCCGCGCTCTTCGATCGCGAGAGGACGGGACGAGGGCAGAAGCTCGAGGTGACCATGCTGCGCGCCGCGCTCGACCTGCAACTGGAGGTCGTGACTTACCACCTCAACGGGGCGCGGATGCGGAAGAGCCCGACCAGCCTAGCCAGCATGATTCATCCGGGACCGTACGGAATCTACGAAACGAAGGACGGCTGGATGGCGCTCTCGATGTCCCCCCTGCCGGTGCTCCAGGCGGCACTCCAGGTCCCCGAGCTGGCGCCGTTGGCCACCGAGCGGTTCAACCATCCGGCGCGCGAGCAGGTGGCGCGCATCCTGGAACCGGTGATGCGGACCCGGACGACGGCCGAATGGGTGGACTTGCTGGTCCCGAAAGGCGTCTGGGCGGCTCCGGTGCGGGACTACGACGAGGTATTCGCCGATCCGGCCGTCCAGGAGGCGGAGGTCGCGGAAGAAGTGGAGCATCCGGAAGCCGGCCGCGTGCGGCTGCTCCGGTTCCCGCTGGAGTTTTCGAGCGGGCGGTCCTCTGTCCGGCGGCTCCCGCCGTCTTCCGGCCAGCACACCCGGGAGATCCTGGGGGAGTTGGGCTACAGTGATGCCGAGGTGAACGCCCTCGCCGAACAGAAGGTCGTATAAGGCGAATGACCAATAACAGTGGGTAGGTAGAACACAAACCATTGCCGCGATCGCCAGCGGTGCAGTGCCTTCAGAAGAGAAGAGGCCGGCATGGATACCCGACGGACCCGGATTGAAGACTACCGCGTCGGAGACACGGCGCGATTCACGAAGACCATCACGGAAACGGATTCCGCCCTGTTTGCGGCGGTCTCGGGCGACTACTACCCGATCCATTTTAACGAGGAGCTGGCCAAGCGCACGCGATTCGGCGGGCGCATCGCCCACGGGGGCATCGCCATGGGGATGATCTCCACCGTGATCGGCTCGCCTTTGCAGGGGCCGGGCGTGTGCGCGGCGGTGATGCGGAACCTCACCTTCGACTTCACGGCTCCCGTGCGGTTCGGGGACACGCTGACGGCGGAAGCGATCGTGAATGACGTGAACATCGCGCGCAGGCTGGTGACCATGGATTTTGCCTGCCGGAACCAGCGCGACAAAGCGGTCTTGCGCGGCACCGCGGTGATCAAAGTCCTGAAGGAAGTCGTGACGGAATAGCCGGGCCGCGGCCCGGTCTACGAGCAGCGGGGAGGACACCATGAGCTGGATCGTCGAACCGGAACGGAAGACCCCGGTCATCCTTGAGGCCGACGTGCTGGTCTGCGGCGGCGGATTCGCAGGCGTGGCGGCGGCCGTTTGCGCCGCCCGCCAGGGCGTGCGGGTGCTGTTACTCGAGCGCTACGGATTCCTGGGCGGCCTTGTCACGGGCGGACTTGTGATCACGACACCACCTCTCGACAACGGCATCAATCGCGAGATCGCCGAGCGGCTGCGCAAACAGCAGGTCTATGCGCCGCTGCAGAAACCCGGGGCCGAGATGATCGCCCTCAAAATGCACGCGATCGATCCGGAGGTGGTGAAGCACGAGCTGGTTGAGATGCTGCGGCACGCGCGGGTCGAGCTGCTCCTGCACACCCTCATCGTCGGGAGCATCATTGAGGAGAGCGCCGTCAAGGGGGTGCTGATCGAAAACAAGGCGGGGCGGCAGGCGATCCTCGCCAAGACGGTGGTGGATTGCACGGGCGATGCCGATGTGGCGGCCTTTGCCCGCGCGCCGTTCCGGGTGGTGAAGAAGCCCATCACCATGATGTTCAACATGGCCGGCGTGGATGTGGACAAGGTGCTGAGCCGGGTCGGCAACTGGAGCAATCTCAAACAATTCGTCACCGAGGCGGTGGCGAGAGGCGAGCTGAAATTCGAGCTGGGCACGACCCTGGAGTGGGGGACGCCCGGCGTCCACGCGGAATGCCTGATCCACCCGGGCGAGATCAACGTTTGGTCGGGGAACCTGCGCGGGATGGATGCCTTGGACCCGAAGCAACTCACGGAAGCGGAGCTGATCACCCGGGATCACGTCATGCGGCTGGTCGCGTACCTGCGAACGTACGTCCCGGGATTCGAGGGGTCGTGGATCGAGCTGACCTCCCCGATCCTCGGCGTGCGGGCTACGCGCCAGATCCTGGGCGGCATCTCGCCGAACATGCAGGAGGTCCGGAATACCAGATTCGCCGATACGGTGGCGAAGCCGTATGCGGAGGACACGATTCGATTGCCTTACGGCACCCTGCTCCCGCAGGGCGTGGACAATTTACTCGTGGCGGGCCGCTGCATCTCGGCCGAGGAAGAGGCGATGGGGCAGCTCCGGCTCATTCCGGTATGCGCTGCCACGGGTCAGGCGGCCGGCACCGCCGCGGCGCTCGCCGTGCGGGAGGGCGTGACGCCCGGCAAGCTCGACGTGACGAACCTCCAGAGGGCGTTGAGCAGACAGGCGGTGGATCTGGGCCTCTAGGCGGGATCGGCTCCTCGGACGCTTCCAGGGGTGGGGTGGGGCGCCCTCAGGCCTGCAAGAAATGTCCGGAAGCCCTACCCCGGTCTCTCCTCGGGAGAAAAAGCGCTTCCGCCCTCTTGACATGGACCAAGAGTATGGTAGTTGTAGACGCCCAACCTTCCCTGTCTTAGCCGGGAGCAAGACTGTGCGGATTGCCAGCATCCGTCGATGGCCGGCCCCGATCAGGCGGACCCTCCTGCTCGTTGGTTTTCTGGCCATCAGTTCCTATATCAATTGCGAGATCTTGGACATCGACGGATCACGACTCACGACGTTCCTCCTCGCCGCCTGGACAGACTTCGAGGCTTCCGGCGATCAGGGCAAACAGTTCCTCCGGGCCGTAGTTCCAGCTGCCGATCCGCTCCCGACCGATTGGAGCACCTGCAGCGCCTGGACTCCGCCCCGGCCTGGTCTCCCGATCCAGCCGAGGAGCCGCCGCATCGTCTCGGGGGCCTCTCGCACACCAGGCGCTACCCGCATCACCTCTCCGTCTGCCGACCCCGTCTAACGCATCGGCCAATCTCGCACTTCTCTCTGTCACCCTCGGCGGTCCGACGGTGGGACTCGTGGCGTCTGGAGGGTGACAGCTCGTGTCGATCGTGTGTCGCACATCTGTAGTATCCGACTCGAAAGGAGGAACCTCATGTCGTTCCGGCGAGCAGTCCTGATCGGTGTGATGGCAGTCAGCATTGGCATGGCGGGGGCCTGGCTTGGGCACGACGCCTGGGCGGGTCAGGTCCGGACCTTCACCTTCGGCCATGACCAGCCGGCCGACACCGCCTATGGTTTTTGCGCGGAGCTCTTCGACAAGAAGCTGTCGGAGCTGAGCGGTGGCACGATGCGGGTCCGGCACTTCCCAAACGGCGCCCTTGGGCAAGAGCCCGAGATGGCCCAGAAGGTGCGACAGGGTGATATTGATTTCGCGATCAACTCAACCGCCAACACCTCGGCAACGGTGCCGCAGTCGGGGGTGTTCTCGCTCCACTTCATCTTCCAGGACGAGGCGCACCTTGCCAAGGCCGTGAGCGATCCCACGATCAATGCGACGTTCAAGAAAATGATCACGGATAACGTCACCGGCGCGTTTTCGCTCGGGCTGATGAGTCTGGGGATGCGCAACATGTATGCAAAGTTCACGATCTCCGGCCTCGTCGACGTGACCGGCAAGAAGGTGCGGGTCCAGGCGACGAACACAGAGGACGCCTTTTTCAGCCAAGCCTACAAGGCGATCCCGGTGCACATGCCTTTCGGCCAGGTGTTCACCTCGCTGCAAACCGGGCTGGTGCAGATCGCCGAGAATGGGAACGATAATTACCTCAAGGCGAAACACTACGAAGCTGCCCCGGTCCTGAACAAGACCGAGCACGAGGCGAACAACTTCCACCTCTGGATGAGCCAGAAGACCTGGGACAGTCTCACCGACCAGCAGCGGAAGTGGGTCGTGGAAACCGCCGAGTACGTTCGGCCGCTGACGACGCAAAAAGCCCTTGAGTTCTCGACACAGGCGGTGAAGACGCTTCAGGGCCTTGGCGTGAAGTGGAACGACCAGGTCGACAAGAAGGGCATGATGACGGTCGCGATCCCTCTGCAAGATTCGTTGGCAAAGGAACTGGGCCCGTATTCGGTCCAGCTCCTCAATCTGGTTCGGAACCTCAAGTAAGATGGCGAACGTCGAGAAGAGAGAAGTTTCTGGGGCGCCGAAGCCCCGGGTGACGGTCAAGGCGTTCCGGCACCTCAAGTGGCCGGCGCTCGATTATCTGGAGCGGGGACTCATGGTCCTGTGCGCCTTCCTGCTCCTCGGCTTCACTCTGGTCGAGCTGGCCGACGTCACGTTCCGCACCCTCGGGCGCCCGTGGCTGACTGCGGCCGAATTCGCCAGCGGCTTCTTCGTCTGGGGCGTGTTCCTCGGCATGGGGGTGGCTGTACGGCGGGACCAGCATTTCCGGCTGACCGCCGTCAGCCAGTCTTTCCGCGGGGTAAAACGGTTGCTGATCGAAACCGCGAATCGGTTGGTGATCTTGGGGGTGGCCATTTGCATGATGGTGTTCGGGTACAAGAATTACTTGGCCAGCTTCGGGACGTTCCTCATGCCCTCCATCACCCCCATTGCCGTCCTGACTGCCGCGATTCCCGTTGCAGGCGGGCTCATCACGCTGTTCGTCATCGAGGAGCTCATCAACGGGTGGCGCCGCGGCTTCGAATCTCCCGAGGGAGTCGAAGCCGGCCCCACACTTCCCCCGGTACTCTGAGAACGGGTCTGGCATGGACCAAAACTCAATTGCCCTGATTGTAATGGTCGTGGTCTTCCTCTACCTCGGGTACCAAGGGGTTCCCGTCGCCTTTGCCCTGAGCGGCGGTGCCCTGGTCGCGACAGCCTTCTTCACCAAGATCTCTCTGCCGTCCATCGTGGGCGAACTGTTCAACGGGATCAACAAGCTCGAGTTCCTGGCCATCCCCTTCTTCCTCCTGGCCGGGGATGTGATGACGCAGGCCAATGTCACCGAGAAGTTGATCCGGTTTGCGCAGGTGCTCGTCGGCCATTTCCGGAGCGGCCTCGCCCACGTGGTCAGCGTGTCGAGCATGATCTTCGCCGGCATTTCCGGCTCCATGACGGCGGACACCGCGGCCATCAGCACGGTCGTCATGCCCTACATGGAGCGAGAGGGGTACGATCCCGCGTTCTCTGCGGCACTCGTGGCAGCCGCTTCCACCATTGCGGCGATGGTCCCGCCCAGCATCATGGCCATCGTGTACGGCGCGGTCGGGAACGTCTCGATCACGGGCTTGTTTCTCGGAGGCGCTGTTCCGGGCTTCATGGTTGGAATCGGGTTAATGATCTACAGCTATTTTTTCGGCCCTCCGGGAATTCAAAAGCGGCGCGCCACCTTCGGAGAGATGGCCGGCGCGGCGCGGGCGGCGCTCCTGCCGCTGATGATTCCGATCATCATTGTGGGGGGCGTGGTCAGCGGGATCTTCACGCCGGCTGAGGCCGGCATGGTGGCGGTTACCTACATTCTCGTAGTGCTGCTCCCCCTGATGGCCCGCGGCCACATCCGGAATCTGCCGCGCGATTTCATGGAAGCTGCCGTCCTGTACTCCCTGCCCATGTCAGCCGTTGCGAGTGCCTCCGCGGTCGGATGGATGATCGCGTACCTGGGGGGCCCGGACATCGTGGACGGATGGATCATGGCGATCTCGGGCGGAAACCGCATCATCATCATGTATCTCTTGGTGGCTCTCCTGACGATCGCCGGGGACTTCCTGGACGGCGTACCGGCGATCGCGATCTTCATGCCGATCATCACGTCGCTCGCAAAAGTCGCGCACATCCATCCGGTGCACATGGGCGTCCTCATCATCGTCAGCCTGGCGTTTGGCCTGATCACCCCTCCGTACGGACTCATCCTGTTGCTGGCTTCCACGCTGGCAGGCACGACCTTCCTCAAAGCGTTACGCCAGTCGGTGCCGCTGTACGGTGTCTACTTTCTGGTGATCACCCTGATCATCCTGTTCCCGAATGTCGTTCTCTGGCTGCCCCGGATGATCCTCCCCCAGTCGGTCGGCTGCTTCCCGAACCCAAGCGGAGCCGGATACATCTGCCCGGCGGGCTGAGCGGCGAGGATTCGGGCAGGTCCGGAGCGTGTTCTGTGCTCTCGGTCATGCACACAGCCGGCCGGCCTTTCTGGCCGCTGGCTGTGTCGTGGTGCGCCGGAGAGGGAGAGACTCGAGAGCGGGCGGGCCGCCCAGGCTTGTTCACTGGTGTAGAGCTGGGGACGTATGTAGACCCCCGGGTGGAGGGCGGGCGGGCCAACGGTGCGGCCAAAGCCGTCCTCTCTGGGGTGGTCCAGGTGGCGGGCCGAGAATGGCTCTTCTATCCCAGCGTGCCCGTGGACGTCGCCATTATTCGCGGCACACCGGCTGACCCCCAAGGAAACATCTCTGTGGAGCACGAGCCAGCCTCCTTGGGAATCTACACAGTGCCACCACGGCAAAGAGGAGAACCTGCTGTTCAAGACCATGGTGGATCGGGGCTTCCCGCGGCAGGGTGGGCCCATTGCGGTCATGCTGCACGAGCACGAGACCGGGCGCTCCTTCATC
>Ga0181527_1004500_pt1 | contig 11931 bp, 8 predicted proteins | sample PEATcosm2014_Bin_30_FD_119762 | JGI IMG/M metagenome (GOLD analysis project Ga0181527, IMG submission 119762) | Peatland microbial communities from MTU Mesocosm Facility, Houghton, MI, USA - PEATcosm2014_Bin06_60_metaG | ecosystem: Environmental > Terrestrial > Soil > Wetlands > Peat | place...
GACATCTGCCTCACCGCAGGTGGTTTTGCAGGTAATTTGCCGCCCAGCCGATACAATGGACAGAGTAGGCTATTTCTCGCCGAAGGGAAGCACACTTTGCCTTTGTATGCGTATCGCTGCACCCAGTGCGGCCATCACTTTGAGAAGATCCAGAGCTTCAGCTCCGAGCAGGAGATGGTGTGCCCGGTCTGCCAGGGAGTGCTGGAGCGCCCGCTGACCGCGCCGCGCCTGCACTTCAAGGGATCGGGGTTTTATATCAACGACTACGCGGGTAAGAACGCCGCGCCTGCCTCCGAATCCGCCCCGGCAGCCGCTCCGGCCGAAGCCAAGACACCCTGCGGCGGAAGCTGCGGCGCGACTTGCCCCGCCGTCGCAGCCGCGGCCAGCACCGCACCCTCCACCAACTGATTTCTATGCCGCCAGCGCGGAGTGCGCGCTTTCCGTGGAAGTTTTGGGCCGCAGAAGCCATACTGCCGTGATACCCAATGATACGTTCTGCGTCATGATCTCGACGATGTGAGTGTAGCGTTGCGCCGCGATCATCATGGGATTGGGGACCAGTAGGGCAGCGGCTCCGCCGACGATCCACACCATGAGACCCACGGCCAGCGCGGCCTGCCAGCGCGGAAGCCGCAACGTATAGATGATCGGCAGCATGGCCAGCACCATCAGCGTACCCCGACCCCATTGGTAGGCCCAGAACCACGCGCCCAGCGCCGCCACCTGCTCCACAGCATGAGGGTAGTACTGTTTGGTAAAGAACTGAAACGCGATCATGCCGAAGATCTGGTAGTAGACCACGTAGGAAAGTCCGGCCAGCAAGACCATCGGAATCGAGATCCCTACTGGGCGGTGCTCGACTGCCTGCGCTGCAGGCTCCATCAGCTTCAGCAGCTTGGCCAGCACAACAAGTACTGCAGTTACAATGATATACATCGTCGCGCCGCCCATCAGGTCGCGCAGTGCCTCTGCCTTCATGCTGGGATAGAAGAGCACTGCCTCGGAGAGCGTGCAAACCAGCCCCACCACCATCAGCGTCAGAAAGATCGCGCTTCCCTGCGCCAGCGGATGCCGCGGCCCAAAGCGCGCCACCGGCGTCAGCGCCGCCACCGTGATTACGCCACTCAGCCACCACCACCAGAAGTGGCCCGCACCCATTGCGGAGACCGAGAAGCACAGCCCGCCCAGCAGGCAAAAAAATCCAATTCGTCCATAGAGATTCATTCCTGGTTCCTCTTTCTTTGTTCGTAAAGCGTTATGGAAGTTCTGGCCCATTGGAGCCGCGTTTCGTACTCCTGAATTCCGCACTCCAGGGCCAGGCGGCTGGAGAGTGGCATCTCGCTCGCGTGAGTATTGAGGTATTGCCGAAGACTGGGAATGTAGCCGGCCATCTCCCCGGCATACTCGCCCAGGAACTCAGCCGTCCGCTCCTCGCCCACCGTCTGGTCCATGAAGGCGAAGCGCACCATCAGGTCCGGGACGCGGCGAATCACGTCGTCGCGCGTGACCGGCTGCAGCAGCCATGCCTTGAAGGCGTCCAGGCCTTGGGGCGTGATCCGGAAGACGCGCCGCCTGCGCAGAGTTGCCGACTCCACGACGGTTCCGCAGACCAGTTCGTGCGTCTCCAGCCTGCGCAAGGCGGGATAGATGGCGCCGGGGCTGTCGCTGAAGGTGCCCCAGGCCGTGGAGGCGAAGATCTTGCGCAGGTCGTAGCCGGACTGAGGCTGCTCGAGAATCAGGCCCAGGAGCGCGTAGCCGAGAAGGGAGTCGTTTTTCATGGTCTATACATAATAATACGCTACGTACTATTGTTGTCAAGAGATTTTTTTTTTGCGACGACGATCACGGAGGGTTTCTCGAACTCCGGCAATGGGAAGTATCCGGCTTGGCGACGATCCAACCGGAATCACAAGATTGGACCTGGCAGAATCTGGAAACGTGCATCGGGCTGTTTGCATCAACCAAGAATTCCGCGAAAGCTGAACGGCGGAGCCTTGGCGACTTTTCAGGAGTAATATGTGCTGGATGAAGCTTTTGAGCTTTACCAGTTTTCAAGATTGAGACCTGGGCCACCTGCCCATTGAAGAGTAGGATGAAGGAAATATCATCAAGTGCCTCCGAGGAATGGAATGCCAAAACCCGCCCGTTATGTTCAGCCGATTCATTTCGAGGATTATTCCGGCACACAATTCGAGCGCCTTGTTTTTGCTTACCACTGGCGGAGCGAGAAATGGCGATCATTGGAATGGTATGGTCAAGCCGGAAGCGATCTCGGACGCGACATCTGGGGTATTCGTGAGAACGGGGAATCTGTCTGTATTCAATGCGTCAATCGCAAATATCTAAAATTTGCTAAAGCTGAGGAAGACATTGCAAAGGTACTGAAGGCCGATAATGGTATTCCGCACACCTTTCGCATCGTCGCAGTTTCAAACGTCTCCGCGCGCCTGCGTGACAAGATCAAGAACCATGTCTTATCTCTTGGTGTGAAAGTATCCGAAAACTGGTCTGGCCCGGAATTTGAAGAGTTTTTACGACATGGGGCCGAGTCTCTTCTAAAAAGATTTGTCGAAGGGGAAGAATTTCCTGACACACCGACGGATTTGAGAAGCATTACCGCAACCGATATACCGTCAACTCTACGCACACCAAGTCTTGTATTTGTTTTTGGTGTGCCGTTGGGAGATAACGATTCTGCGTCATGGATGATGACGCTCCAACACTATGGGCCAGGTTCTGCGCACAATTGCAAAATCGAATTCTTTGACGAGGACCGCATAAACATACAGCATCAATGGTTGGTCGCACACCCTAATTCTCCCTATCCTCCACCGCAACTGACGGGCGAATCGCGAAAACAGATTTATATCGCTGAGACTGGCCCAGAAGGATCGTCGGGTAGCTTCCAATGGAGTCCTCTTTACCCGGATTGTCAGCACTACACCGTAAACATTGATTGTCGAGATGGCGTATTCACCGAGAAGTGGGAAGTAACACGAGTTGACGGCATACTTCGTTCAAGGATTACGATTGAGCACGGCGTTCAGTGGATTGCGAAGAACCCAAACCAAGACCCAGTCGTTTTCAAACTTGAAGACCCGGAGTTTGTCAGTACACCCTTTGCTACCGAAGTCCCTAAGAACAGTCAGGGGAAGATTGTTCATCCAGGCTGGAAGCCCAATTATAGATTCGAGGTGCCAGCAGCGATTATTGATCCCAACGGTCATCTGCAAGTAGTATCTGCCATAAAATTGCCGGACGGAGGTACGCTGACTGACTTTGGATGTTGGAATATCCTTACGAGGCATTTTGGAGATCGTCCAAATGAATCTACTACTCACACGCCTCCACCTGCCTAAGCGGTGGTGCCCTGGCACAACGCGTGTAAAGTCGCCAACCGGATACGCCGTTGTGGCGAGAATTAATTCTGGAATGACGCAAAATCGCCATACCACGCGTTGACCGCAGCTACAGCGGCAAAGGAACTCCGAATATATAGGTCCAACCCGGTTGACCGGCAAACCGGAGAATCCACTGCCGCCGGATTTTAGGTCATACTGTGGGTGCTAGGCGCTGGGTGCCTCACGCTATCAAGGTCCTGCTTTGGGGTTTGGTATTCCATTGCTTCTGACAAGAAACTGGCGTGGACCGGAGGTCCACGCTACAGCCGGCCGGGAGGCCGGCGCTACAGTTTCATATCTCGTGTGTCGGCGAATGCCGGTGGACGACTAGAGTGCCAACACCCCGGGGACGCTAAGATAGTTGCTGGAGATGCCGCTGCTCGATCCCATACCGTCGCCGGTGCTGGACGCCGACTTTGCCGCTCTGGAGTGGGAGGCGCTGCTGGCGCTGGTGGCCGGCTTTGCGGCTTCGCCTGTGGGACGGCAGGCGATTCTCGACCTGAAACCCTCGACTGACGAAGATTGGATTCGCCGGCAGCATCAGCTCACCGAAGAGTTGCGCCTGCTGCTGGCTGAGCAGACTTCCATACCCGTGGGCGGACTCTTCGACCCCACGCAGCACGCCGCCAAGGCGCAGATTCCCGGCGCGGCGCTGGAGGCGAACGAATTGCAAGCCGTGGCGCGGCTGGCCAACGACGTGGCCTCGTGGCAAGCGCTGCTGCAATCGCCCCCGGCGCGGCTGGTGGGCAAGCTGATGGGGCTTTCGGGGCTGTCGTCGGCGCTGACCACCAGTCTGCGTCCGCTGGCCGAGTCGATTGAGCGCACGATTCAGCCTGACGGCTCGCTGGCCGACAACGCCTCGCCCGAGCTGGGCCGCATCCGCCGCGATCAGGAGCGTCAGCAGCGGCTGATTGAAGAGAGCCTGCGCGCCGCGCTGCGCAAGCTGGCCGCGGAGGGCGCAACGCAGGACGAGCTGATCACCATTCGCGGTGATCGCTTTGTGATTCCGGTGCGCGCGGAGTTGAAGCGGCGCATCTCTGGCGTGGTTCACGGCACGAGCTCCTCGGGGCAGACCGTTTACGTGGAGCCGCTGGAGACTATCGAGCAGAACAACGAGCTGGTGCGGCTGCTGGAAGAGGAGCAGGCCGAGATTCACCGCATCTTTGTGGCGCTGACCCGCCAAGTGGGCGGCTACGCCGTGGCACTGGTCGAGGGCGCTCGCGTGCTGGCGCTGGTGGATAGCCTGCAGGCCCGCGCACGCTTTGCGCGCGACTACGACTGCGTGGGACCGGCGATTGCGCCCGATCTTCTGCGCCTGGAAGCTGCACGGCATCCGCTGCTGGAAAGGCATCTGCGCGCGACCGGCGGACACGTTGTTCCCCTTACGCTGGAACTGACCGCGGCCGAGCGCCAACTGATCATCAGCGGTCCCAACACCGGCGGCAAGACCGTCACGCTGAAGACCACGGCGCTGCTGGCGATGATGGCGCAGGCGGGATTGCCGGTTCCCGCGACGGCTGCCAGCTTTCCGGTTTTCACGGCTTTTTTGGCCGACATCGGCGACGCGCAATCGATTGAGGCGGAACTTTCCACCTTTTCCGCGCATATTACCAACCTTGACCGGCTCTCGCGGCTGGCCGGCGAGCGCTCGCTGGTGCTGGTGGACGAGCTTGGCTCCTCGACCGATCCCGAAGAAGGCTCGGCGCTGGCCGTAGCGATTGCCAGCCATTTTTTAACGGCGGGAGCCTGGACGCTGATCTCCACGCACCACACCTCGCTCAAGGTCTATGCGGCGAATACTCCCGGCGTGCTGAACGCCGCAGCGGGCGTGGATGAGGTGACTCTGGCGCCCAACTACCAACTGCGGCTCGGCGTTCCCGGCGCATCGGCGGGAATCCAAACGGCCGAGCGGCTGGGCATGAACGCGAGCATCATCGCCGCCGCACAACAAAGGCTTGGCTCGCAGCAGGTGGACATCGCGCGCTTCCTGGATAAGCTACACAGTGAACTCACCCAACTCGAAGAAGAGCGCAAGGCCGCACGCGTCGAGCAGTACGCGCTGAATCAGGAGAGGAAAAAACTCGAGCGCGAGGGCGACGTCGAGCAGCGCAAGCGGACGCGGGAGCTGGAGAGCAAGCTGGCCTCGCTGATCAAGGATTTCGAGTTTCAGATGCGCGAGACGGTGCGGGCCATCGAGGATCGCGTTGGGCAGCAAAAGCTCTCGAAGGAGGCGGAGCGCCGCATTCTGCGCCTGCGCCGCGAGTTTAAGGAGAGCTTCAACCAGACCGTCGTCGCGCACCGCAGCGGCGCGGATGTGGGCGACGCGAACGCGCAGCCGCATGTGCTGAAACACATTGCCGTCGGCGACCAGGTTCTGCTCAAGTCGATGAACAAGATCGCTGTGGTGCAGCGCGAGGTGGAGAAGGACCTCTTTGAAGTGGCGCTCGGGCCGATCAAGATGCGCGTGAAACGCGATGACCTCTGCGAGGTCTTGCAGACGGCAGACTCTCGGACGAGTGTAAAGGCAGATCCACTGGCTGCCGCGCGCAAGCAGAAGGGCGTCCACGTCACGGTCACCAGCGCCAACAGCGACGATCTGCGCATGGAGATCAACCTGATCGGCCGCACCGTGGACGAGGCTACCGGGGAGCTGGAACAGTACCTGGACCGCGCCTTCCTGGCCGGCCTCGAACGCGTGCGCATCATCCACGGCCACGGCGCCGGCGTTCTTCGCCGCGGAGTGCGGGAGTTTTTAAAGGGGCATCCGCACGTGGCGGGGATTGAAGAAGCGCCACAAAATGAGGGCGGGCAGGGGGCTACGCTGGTGGAGCTACGGCAATAGTTGCATAGTAGCTATGAAGTTGCTGCAACTGGAATTGAGAGGTATAGAGTCCTGGTGGCCCGGTTCAAGAAGCCAGGCCTATAAAGCCGAGACAGGATGTAACCTCTCAGCAGCAAGATACGTAAATGGTTGTAGATCGCTTTTCAGCCGGAGGAGTTGTGCCTTCCGCCAAGCCTAGCAGAGTGTTGTTGGTCATTGCCGTTCTGTTTACACTCTCGGCAATTGGATGGGCTGTGTGCCTGTTGTATCGGCTCGGCCAGGCGCCCCTGGACGCGTCAATGTTTCTCCTTGGCTTGTCGCTCGGGCCATGTCTCGGCCTATACGCGCTTGTCCCAATCAAGCAGAAACCAAGAGCGCGCCGCCTGGTTCTGTTCACCGGCGGGTTCAGTATTCTGGCCTTCTCTCTGCTGGCTTCCGCGAACCTGGATCTCGAAGGCTTCATTCTCCTGCTCTTCGAAGGCGCGATGGGAATTGCCATCGGCCACACGCTGGTGACACTCATTGCCGGGCCTCTGTTTTTCGGCCGTGTTTTATGCGGGTGGGGGTGTTGGCGGGCGATGGTTTTGGAGCTACTGCCTGTCGGCCGCGGCAAAGGACGCCGCATGGGCATCTGGCGTTTTCTGCCGTTCGCTGGATTGGGCGCGGCCATCGGCTCCGCAGCCCTGGGTTTCTTTGTCTTCGGCCATCGCGCCGGCGGCGTTCCTGGATCGCCAGGCGTGGCCGGCTTGAGGTCGCTCATGATTGGATTCGGCGTTTACTATACCGCATCCATCGGTCTCGCCTTTGCCCTGAACGACCAGCGAGCCTTTTGCAAGTACCTCTGCCCCAGCGCGGTCATACTGCGCCTCAGCAGCCGCCTGTCGTTGCTGAAGATGGCCACCGATCACCATGCCTGCAACGGCTGCGGCGCCTGTTCCCGCGTATGCCCAATGGACATCGATGTGAAAGCATTTGCAGTTTCTGGCCGGCGCGTCCTCTCCGGGGAATGTATCTTGTGCCAGAGATGCGCCCAGGTTTGTCCCACCGGGGCTATTGCGCCCAGTTTCGGGCTTGATGTGGCGCGAGGAACGCCCTTCAGCCACTTCGATTAGAGCATCGCGGCCCTCGACTCAAATCGCAACCAACTACATGGCTGCCGATGGCGAAGCAGCACCGCTGTCGTGGCAAGAGACGGCTTGGGCTGTGGAGTTGCCGGCGTGGGTGCTGCTCTGTGCGCCAATGCTGACCGCTGGCACGCTCTTCATCTCCTTGAGCAATTTCACCAGCCGGGCAAAGCCCAGTTCGCGAGCTGTCTTGTTGCCGGGGACGGTGTTGCCGGGATCTTCGCCGGCGCGCATGAAGCCGTGGCCGGCACTATCGTAGGTGACGGGCTCGAAGGTTTTGCCGGCCGCCTTCATCGCCGTAACGGTAGCGGGGACGGTGGCTCCGATGCGCGCGTCGTTGCCGGCGTAGAAACCATAGACCGGAGCGGTGATCGTGGAAACGTCAGCCGGGCCGGGGCCGTAGAAGACGAAGGCGGCGGAGATATCTTTGCGATGGGTTGCGAAGGCGAAGGATTTGCCTCCACCCCAGCAGAAGCCGACGGTGCCGATCTTGCCGTTTGCGGCGGGCAGATGCTTGCCATAGTCGGTGGCGGCGTCCAGGTCGGCGGTGACAACATCCGGATCGAGGGCGGAGACGGCCTTCACGGTTGCGTCCTGGCTGGCGAATTCGCTCGATCCGCCACCGTTGGGGCCGAAGCCGGAGAGCAGGTCGGGAGCGATGACGATGAAGCCTTGCGCGGCCAACTCGTCAGCCATCTCCTTGGCCCAGTCGCTGAGACCAAAGATTTCATGGATGAGGATCACGACCGGGGCTTTGGCGCTGACCTCCGGGAAGGCGACATAGGCCTGGACGGTACGGCTGCCGTGCTTCAGAGCGACGTACTCGCGGTGACGGGGGGAGGCATCGAGACGGGCTTTGGCCCAGTCCTGAGCATGAAGGGTTGCGGCGGCCAGCGAGAACAAAACGCAGGCGACGAGGGGAAGCGCGCGGAGCGTCAATTTCATGGGGACAGTGTAGCCCCGCGGAAGATCAGGCCGCAAGTCTTGTGTGATGAAGGCCAGGTGTCCCAGGTCTCACTTTTAAGACCTGGGAACCACGAACCTTTTGCGAACGGAAAGCGAGCGATTGGCCCCACCGCAGGTGGTTACGCCATTGCCTCGCGGCTCATCGGCTCAAACTTCAACTGGTTGGTGGCGCGGTCCACGCCGATGCGGACGTGCGCGCCGTGGAGGACTTCACCGTTGAGGATTTTGATGGCCAGCGGGTCCTGAATCATGCGCTGCAAGGCGCGCTTCAACGGACGAGCACCGTAGGCAGCGTCGGAGCCGGCGGCGAGAATCAGTTGGCGCGCCGGTTCGGTCAGCTCCAGCGAAATCTGCCGCTCTTCGAGCATCTTGCTCACTTCAACCAGTCTCAGATCGAGTATCTGCGCCATCTGCGCTTGGCCGAGCGGACGGAAGATCACGATATCGTCAACGCGGTTGAGGAACTCCGGGCGGAAGTGCTCGCGCAGGACGCGCATCACCGACTCGCGAGCCATGTCGAAGTCGTGCTCGGTCTTGAGCGTGTCGCCGATCAGAAGATTTGCGCCCAGGTTGGAAGTCATGATGAGTACCGTGTTCTTGAAGTCCACGGTGCGGCCTTTGGCGTCGGTGAGGCGGCCGTCGTCCATCACTTGCAAGAGAATGTTGAAGACATCCGGGTGCGCCTTCTCGATTTCGTCGAAGAGGATGACCGCGTAGGGACGGCGGCGCACGGCCTCGGTCAACTGGCCGCCCTCGTCGTAGCCCACGTACCCCGGCGGCGCGCCGATCAGACGCGCCACGGCGTGCTTCTCCATGTACTCACTCATGTCGATGCGAATCATGGACTGCTCATCGTCGAACATGAACTCGGCGAGCGCGCGGGCGGTCTCGGTTTTTCCGACGCCGGTGGGGCCGAGAAAGATAAACGAACCGATGGGCCGCCTGGGATCGCTCAAGCCGGCGCGCGAACGGCGAATCGCGTTGGCCACGATGGTCAGCGCCGCGTCCTGGCCGATCACCCGCTCGCGCAGCCGCTGCTCCATCTGAACCAGCTTTTTGACTTCGCCTTCGAGCATCCGGGAGACGGGAATCCCCGTCCACTTGCTGACGATGCCGGCGATGTCTTCCTCGTCCACCTCGTCCTTCAACATACGCGCGACGCCGGAGTTGCCGTCCTGCGCGGCGCTTAACTTTTTCAGCTCGGCTTCCAGCCTGGGCAGCTCGCCGTACTGAATCTGCGCGGCGCGGTCGAGCACTCCCTTGCGGGTCTGCTCCTCGGCCTCAAAGCGCAACGCCTCAATCTTCTTTTTAACCTCGCTGATGCGGGTGCTGGCCTCGCGCTCCTTCGTCCAACGGGCACGCAGCGCGGTGATCTCCTCGCTCAACGCGGCCACTTCGCGCTCCACTTCCTTGCGGCGCTCCACGCTATTCACATCCGTCTCACGCTTGAGGGCTGCACGCTCGATCTCCAGCGAGGTTCGGGCGCGCTCGCGCTGATCGATCTCCGTGGGCACCGACCCTTTCTGAATGGCCAGTGAGGCGGCGGCCTCATCAACCAGATCGATGGCCTTGTCGGGGAGGAAACGGTCGCTGATGTAGCGGTGAGAGAGTGTGGCCGCGGCCACAATCGCCGCGTCCTTGATGCGCACGTTGTGGTGGGCCTCGTAGCGCTCCTTGAGGCCGCGCAAAATGGCGATGGTGTCTTCGACGTTGGGTTCGCCAATGTAGACGATCTGGAAGCGGCGCTCCAGCGCCTTGTCCTTTTCGATGTACTTGCGGTATTCATTTAGCGTGGTTGCGCCGATGGCCCGCAGTTCGCCGCGCGCCAAGGCAGGCTTAAGCATGTTGCTGGCGTCGATGGCGCCCTCGGCCGCGCCCGCGCCGACCAGCGTGTGCAGCTCGTCGATGAAGAGAATGATTTCGCCATTTGCTTCTTCGATTTCTTTCAATACCGCCTTGAGACGGTCTTCGAATTCGCCGCGATACTTGGCGCCGGCCAGCATCGAGCCCAGGTCAAGCGAGATCACGCGTTTATCGCGCAAGCTCTCCGGCACGTCGCCGGAGACGATGCGGCGGGCGAGCCCCTCGACGATGGCTGTTTTGCCAACGCCGGGTTCGCCAATCAGCACCGGGTTGTTTTTGGTGCGCCGGCTCAGCACCTGGATTACGCGGCGAATCTCCTCGTCGCGGCCGATCACCGGATCGAGCTTGCCGCGGCGGGCAAGCTCGGTCAGATCCTTGGCGTATTTTTCCAGAGCCTGAAACTTGCCTTCGGGGTTCTGGTCGGTGACGCGCTGCGAACCTCGTACCGCAGTCAGCGCCTTCAGGATTGCCTCGTGGGTCGCGCCCAGAGCGACCAGCGCATCCCGTGCGGCTTCGTTCTTGCCGTGCGCTATGCTCAGCAGCAGATGTTCCGTCGAAACGTACTCGTCCTTGAAGTTTTGCGCCTCCCGGAAGGCCTGGTCAAGAACCTTATTGAGCGCCTGGCTTATGCCGGGCTGCGCGGCCGCTCCAGCGACACGAGGCAGTTTCTCCTCGATCTGGTGCAGGTCGTGCTCCAGCCGTTCGGTGGGAACTCCGATTTTTTCGAGGACCGCGGGGATCACGCCCTCGCGGTCCTCGATGAGCGCCAGCAACAGATGCACCGGCTGAACTTCCGGGTTCCCAAGTTCGGTGGCGCGCGCCTGCGCCTGTTCCATCGCCTGCTGCGATTTGACAGTCAATTTTTCCCAGCGAATAGCCATTTTTTCTCCAGTGGACAGTGAACAGTGGTCAGTGATCAGTTCTTGTCAATTACTCACTGAAATAAGGTCTTAAGATTGAGTGCCTTGCTAGCTAAGATTTTGATTGCACTCACTTTCTGTTTTATCGCAGCCTGTGAACTTTTGTAGATAGTAGTATCCCCGTCTTCCACTTTTTTTGCCACCGAATGCATTTCATTGATGTACTCGGTCAAGGCAGTGCTAAGTGATTCCCCGACAATCAGTTCCACTTGAAATTTCGCACTATCAAATTTAGACATAATTGAATTCCAACGGTTTTTAGTTTTGTCCTTTTCGATCATTGCCTTTGTCACATCTGCCTTATCAGTAAGAAGAACGAAGTACCAATGAGCGAGATCAAGTAGAGCAACATCCAATTCAGAAATTATCCTGGTTACCTCAAGTACAGTGTCTCGTTTCAACTCCCACTGCCTTTGCCGGTTCCATTCCTTCGATTGATTACTCCATGCAATCCAAGAGTTCACAGCAATACCCACTAGGGAAACGGTTCCGATGATAACCGCCGAAACAAACGTTGAATCGACCATCTATTTCTCCAATCCTCTGGTTTGTTATCCACAACCCAAAATACAACGATTTTTGAATAAGATAGAGCCTTAACCCTATCTCTTCTCGTGAAACTAACCCTTGGTCGCTGATGATTCTCTTCACATACCAACAACCCGCAACCCCGGCAGCCCCTCAAAATCCTTGAGGTTCGTCGTTAACAAGGCATAGTCATTTTCAATTGCCTGCGCAGCGATCCAGAGATCGTTCACCCGCGTTCTCGGCGACCGGCCCGACTGTTTCATGAAGGCGGCCAGGATGCCAAAAACCGAGGCCGTCCTGGCAGTCAC
>Ga0181527_1004502_pt1 | contig 11929 bp, 6 predicted proteins | sample PEATcosm2014_Bin_30_FD_119762 | JGI IMG/M metagenome (GOLD analysis project Ga0181527, IMG submission 119762) | Peatland microbial communities from MTU Mesocosm Facility, Houghton, MI, USA - PEATcosm2014_Bin06_60_metaG | ecosystem: Environmental > Terrestrial > Soil > Wetlands > Peat | place...
CACGCGACGTCCTCGCGGCCAGCAAAGGCCCGGCGGAGATCCTCCTCGCTGGCCGTCCCGCAGTACCACACCGGGATCTGGTGGCCCCACCAGAGTTGCCGGCTGATGGGCCAGTCGCGCTTCTCGGAGAGCCAGTCGAGGTAGCCCTTGGCGTATCGCTCCGGGATGATCCGCACCCGGCCGGACGTAACGGCGTCCATCGCCGTCTGGGCCAGGCCCTCCATCTTGACAAACCACTGGTCGGTCAGCAGCGGCTCGATGGGCGTCTTCGAGCGGTCGCTGTGGGCCAAGTCGATCTGGCGGTCCTCGACCTTCGCCACCAGTCCCTGTTTCTCCAGGTCGGCGACCACGTTCTTGCGGGCCTCCAGCACGGTCTGGCCGGCGTAGGCGCCGGCATTCTCGTTCAGCGTGCCGTCGAGGTTCAGGATATTGACCATCGGCAGCCCCTGGCGGAGGCCGACCTCGTAGTCGTTGGGGTCGTGGGCCGGAGTGATTTTCACGCAGCCGGTGCCCAGCTCGGGCTTGGCCCACTCGTCGGCCACTAGCGGGATCGCGTGGTTCTGTAGCGGCAAGAGCACTTGGCGGCCCTGCCGGGCCATGTCACGCAAGGCCAGCAGTGTGGGCAGCATTGTTTGCCGCCGCTGGCGAACCTCCTCCAGCTCGGCCTCTAACTCCGGCTTCTCCTTGGCCGGGGCCGCGGCCAGCCGCTCGACCAACTCCGCCGCGGCCCGCTCGAGGGCTGCCGCCGGGTCCGGGTGGACCGCCACGGCCGTATCGCCGAGCATCGTCTCCGGCCGCGTGGTGGCCAGGGTGACGAACTTCGGCTCGCCGGGCCGCGGATCGATCACCGGGTAGTTGAAGTACCAGAAGTACCCCGCCACCGTTTCGTGGAACACCTCGTCGTCGCTGACCGCGGTCCGCAGCATGGTGTCCCAGTTCACCAGCCGCTTGCCGCGGTAGATCAGCCCGTCACGGAACATCTTGAAAAACGTGTGGCGGACCGCCCGGGCGCAGAGCGGGTCGAGCGTAAAGCGGGTCCGCTGCCAGTCGCAGCTACAGCCCATTTCCTTGAGTTGGCCGAGGATGCGGGCTTCGTAGGCGTCCTTCCACTGCCAGATGCGCTTCACCAGGCCCTGGCGGCCCAACTCGTGCCGGCTGAGCTTTTCTTCCTCCAAGAGCCGCCGCTCGACGACCGCCTGCGTGGCGATGCCGGCATGGTCGGTGCCGGGCACCCACAGCGCCTCGAAGCCCTGCATCCGCTTCTGCCGGATCAGAATATCCTGGAGGGTATTGTTCAGGGCATGGCCCAGGTGCAGCGCGCCGGTGACGTTCGGCGGCGGGATGACGATGCAATATGGCCGCTTGGCGGGGTTCGGCCGGCTGTGAAAATAGCCGTTCTGTTCCCAGAAGCGGTACCACCGCCCCTGGGCGGCCGCGTGATCGTACTGCTTGGGGAGGTCGGCGGGTAGAGTTGGCATGATGGTGTGCTTTTTGGGGAGGTGGCACTCATGGCCGCCAATTCTACCACACCGTGCCGCTACTCCAAACCCCGCGCCGACTTCCCGCTATGTCCCCACCAGACGGGGAGGTGAGTCAAGAAAGCATGGGGCCGGCTTCTCTACTTCGGCTACTGGCCCGAGACAAGCGAGGGAATCGGTCGATCCTATTGCAGCACTACATACAGTGCGTCGGCGGGGAACTTCAGCGTCCTTCGGCCGGCCGATGCAGTCAGCGGGACTTCTTTGACCGGCATGCCGTTGGCATCCAGCACGCGGGCCTTGGTGATCTGCGTGTTCTTCAGGGCCAGCGTCACATCGCCGTTGACGATCATCCACGGCGCGCGGCCGAAGCTCAGCACTTCTTCACCCACGCGGCCGCCGACTCGGGCCGGCCTGGTCTTCCAGCCCAGCGGGCGCTCGGTAGTGCCGACCTGCACCAGGATCTTGCCGGAGCTTGCCAGCGGCTTGTCATCCATGGCGACCACCAGCACGGTGGCGTAGTCGTTGCCGGACTGGATCTCAACGTCGGCGCAGCGGATAGTCCCGGCTTTCTTGAGAAACCCGGTGACGCCCTGCGCCTTGGGGGCGTCGAGGGCGCACAACCCCTTGCCGTAGTCCAGGTGCAACTGGCCGGTGATCGAGCGGACCAGCTTCTTGTCCTCCCGCAGATACGGGCTCAGGTCGATCGCCCGGCTCTTGGCAGGGTCGCCGCCGTATTTCACCACAACCGGACCGACGAGGTACGCCAGCGGGTTGACGCCGTCTTTGACGTTCGACTCCTTCGACATGTCGGCCTTGTCGCGGTTGGGATCGTAACCCGCGTCTTCCGCGATGATCGGCATCCGCCGCCGCCAGAGGTCTTCCAGCGAGCGTTGCTCGTAGACCACCGGTTCTGCTTGCCGGATGTAGCCCAGGCGGTACATCAACGCCGCCGCGGGCCACTGGCCCAGCAGCATGGGCGTGGCGCACACCCACTTGCCCTCGGAGGGCATGAAGCCGTTGGCGGAGCCGGGCTGGCGCCAGTCTTCCTCTCCCGTCGCAAACCAGTAGTAGGCATCGATGCCGGTCAGCGATTGATAGGCCGCGACGAGGAACGGTCCTTCCGACTGGTAGCCCTGCGGCGGCACCCAGGAGCTTTCGGTGATCAGCATGGGGAAGCCGGCCACTTGCTTAAGCGTGAGCGGCATCTCGCGCGGGTGGAGCATGGCGGAGTCGTCGGTGAAGCGGTCGCCGTTGACGATGGCCCAGCCGTTGTACTGCCCCTCGTGGGCGCCGCCGTAGTAGCGGTTGACGGCCAGCACCTCGTTGGCGGTGTAGGACCAGCGCTCGGCGTCGAGCATCGTCACGTTGTCGGCGGTCCGCCAGTTGCCGGCATTGACCAGTTGCTTGCAGCCGAGTTCCTTGTGGAGGTAATCGCCGATCATCTTGTTGAAGGCGTGCATGGTCTCGCTGAAGAACTGCATCTGGTCGGCGCACCGCTGCTGCTGGCCCGCGTTGCCGCCGTGCTGCGTCAATTGCCAGACGATGTAGAGCGCCGCCTCGCCCTGCGCGAAGTTGTCGGGACCGTCCTGGTCCGGGGAGGGGGCCGCGCCGCCCCACGCCTGCCGGGCCTGCTCCAGCGAGCCGTATTTCTTCGCGAGGAACTCGCCGAACTGCCGGCGGAGCTCCTTCTTCGCGGGGCCCTTGATGCCCTGGCTCGTCCAGAACAGCAGCGAGTCTTCGTTCTGGATCTGAATGATCGCCAGCGCCGGGTCTTCCACAAGCGGGATGCCGGTGTAGGGATTTTTCTCGGTGAGCACCTGCTTCATCCACTGCTTGTAGGCCGCCTGCAGTTTCTTGTCGAAGAACAGCAGGCCCCAGTTGCCCCCGCCGCCCGTATCCAGCACGCCCATCGACGGTTTGACCCGGGCGGGTCCAGCCCAGTAGGGCGAGTAGGTGACGTAAATGCCCGCTTTCTTCATCGCCGCCAGGCCCTTCCAGAGGCGGTCGCGGTCGGCCTGGTCGATGCCCATCAGGTCGCTGCCCGTGGGGGTGATGTTGCTGTGAAAGCGGACCATGTTGATCCCGCGCTTGGCGAGGAAGCGGGCATGGCGCGGGAGGTCCTTGTCGAACGCCCCGTCGTTGACCGCCCAGAACCGTGCGGGCGTGCCGTCGGCGAAGGCGAAGTCATCGCCGTCTTTCGTACGGGTGACGAAACCGTGCTCGCCGGCGAACTTCTCGTTGAGGCTCCGCAGGTCGAGCAACGCCTGGGGACTGAACGCGTCGCGCGGCGGCTGGAACGCCCAGCGGCCCTCGGCGGCCACTTCGCCGGCGGCGGATTTCTCGCCCGGCTTCCGCGTGCCCTCGGGCATGAAGGGTCCGCCGGCAAACACGAAACAATCGAGCATCCCGTGATTGTTATTGTCGCTGTGCATCTTGAACTTGATGCTATGGGCCCCCCTGGCGAGCTTGATGCTGCCCACCTTGATCCAGGCGATGAACCGCAGGTCGATCTTACCGTCCTCTGCGATGTTGATGTTCTCCTGGGCCGACTTCATGTCGATCAGCCGCCACGGGCCGCCGTCGAGCTGGTAGGAAAGTTTCGTCGCCACGGGGTTGGCGCGGACCCAGAAGACGTGCTCGCCCCCGCTGCTTGCCCGAAAGGCATAAGTCGCTTCGCCGGGCTGCTTGTCGGTCCAGTTGCTGATGAAGTCGCCGCCGGAAAGCTGGTCCTTCTTCACCTTGTCGTACCACCAAAGGTGGCGCGTCATGGTCTGCGATTGCGGCGACTCGCCTTCGATCCAGATGTAGTCGGCGGCGCGGGCCCTCGGCCCGGCCCAAGCGGCCAGCAGGGCGGCGAAGAGGAGGACGGTCGGAAGTCTGCGGGGCTCTCTGGAAGTCGTCATGGGCGTAATCCTATTTCCGTGGAGGGCGGCCAGCTCATCATCGTAGGGCCTGGCCGGCCACGCCGCAAGCGCCTGCCGCATGACCTGTTGCGGGCGATGGCGTGCTAACGATTCTCAAGCCATCGCAGATTCCGCAACTTCGGCAGCGATCCTTTCCACGTCTTGCTTCCCAACAGCCTGCCGCCCTCATCGTAGTAGGCCCGCAGCCCCAGCAAATCGACGTTCGCCCAAGACGGCAGGGCATTTTCAGCGTTTTCCGCTTTGAAATCGCCAGGCGACAGGGGAACCGCCTGCCACTGCTCACCCCCGGCGAGCTTCACCACGGCAACGAAGTCCTGCTGCTTTCCACGGTAGGATCGAAAGAAGTTCTCCGTAAGCACCACGACCAGCTCGTTCGCCTGCTCTGATCTTGCATCGAATGCCAGCCGGTATCCGGGCCGCCCCCGCCATTTCGGGTCGGCGATCTTCCGTGTCCAGAATTGCCAATGATGAGGGTTGTCGGGCGACAGCATATACCAATCCCGCCAGCCGTGCGAAAAGTCCTCGATCATCAGCGATGCCGCATCCGTGGCCTTGACGCTCGCTCGCCGCAAATCGTCGGGGACGGCGGTGTGCATCAACGAACTGATCGCAAATGTCCGGGTTGGTGCGGCAAACGGGACGGGCTGCGGGTGTTCGAGGCGGTAATGGACGTTCGCAAAGACAAAAAGGGGCTGGTCCGACGTCAGGACGGGCAGCTTGCCGGTACTGGTGTTTCCCTTCCATGCGGCGTCTGCCGACCGCCAGAACCTTGCCTGCGGGTGGGGATCGAAGGAGTAGTAGATATGGACGTCAGCCACCGGCATCGAGTCATCCGGCACCACCTGAAAGATCGGCACCCCGTCCCCGGTTGACAGGACCAGCTCCGACTTGGGTGTGGCAGGAAACTTGAAAGTGCCTCTGAGGTACTGGTCAAACCAAAGCAGACGGTCCACGGCAAACTCAGGCGTGAACTGATGGTTCATGTGCGGCGTGAAGGCATACCGCACGTCCTTATGCGGGATCAGTGCCCCGGTGCGGTAGGTGTCGTCCATGATTCCGTGGAAATCATTGGTTGCTCCCAGCCAGAGCAAGGGAGCTTTGATGAGCGGCGCGTAGGACTCGAACTCGATTGTGGCCCGGTAAAGTTGCAGATCGCCGTTGGGCAGTTGCTTCTCTTGCTGCGGCAACAGCGGCCAAGGATAGGTGCGGAATCCCGAGCCACCCACGGACGGTGCAGCCGCCTTCACCCGATGGTCCGCGCCGGCGACGTAGACCGCAAGGTTGCCGCCCATCGAGTGACCGTACACGCCGAGCCGCTCGGGATCGACTTGAGGCTGCTGCTCCAGGAACGTCAATCCTCGTCTCGCCCCCAAAGTCAACAGATACCAGTTGTTGTTGCGGGGCGACTCGAAGGGATCAAGATACTTTGGGCCGGGTTTGAGGTTGAAGTAGCCGGGCACGTTCTGCTGCGTGGGATCGACGGCTCCCCAAGCGGTGTTCGGGTCACCGGGTTGTGCTTCTTCCATCTCCCGCCCACCCCAATTGACCGAGAGACATGCATAGCCCCGGTCGGCGTAGTAGGCGACCTCATGCAAGAACGCCCTCTGGCCACCGCCGTGCAGGTGCAGAAGCCCCGCCAGCTTTTGCCCGTCCTTGGGGAAGGCGTAGAACGCTGCCATGCGGGCCTGCACACCCTTGAAAGTGCCGATGTGGAAGGTGACGTATCGGAAGACAGTGCCGCTTTTTTCCCATTCACGCACAACCTGCAGATCAAGCGGCTCCTGGCGAGGATCGAAACCGGCCCACACGGATGCAACGGTCCTGGGAGGGGCCCCTGTTTTGGCTGCCGCATCAACCTCTCCAGCCATGACCGCGACACTGAGGACTGTGATGATCGATCTCATGCAGCGGACGGCCTTGCGGCTCGGCTTGTCACGGCGTTCAGTTGACACACCAGGCGAGGTCGCCGATCTTTGCAGCACTGGCGGTGCCGTCATGGATATGGAATCAGATGCCGAATCCGTCGCGATACTGTTTGCGAACCAGGGCGTCGGCCTCGGGGGCATTGACCGCCCGCATGGCGACGCCGTCCCACTCGATCCGTTTTTGCAGCCGCGTGGCCAGATTGCCGACCAGCAGGGCCTCGGTGAACGGGCCCGAGTAGGCGAAGCCGGCCTTGGCGTCTTCGGGCTTCCCCTGCTTGCAGGCCGCGATCCATTCGGCGCGATGGCCGATCGACCGCGGAATCGTCTTGGGCGGCCGGTGGAACTCCTGCATCTTGCTCTCGGGGACCAGGCGCGGCGGCCCCGACCAACCGCCGCAGAGGATCGTGCCCCGCTCGCCCACGAAGTAAATACCGTTGTCCTCGAGATGCCGGGCGGGCTCGAGCCCGGCCGGGCGCGGCGGCAGCTTGCCGCCGTCGTACCAGGTCAGTTTCACCGCCGGACGATCCCCCTTCGCGGCGAATTCGTAGGTTAGGATCTGCCAGGCCGGGTACGACTCCTCTTTCAGCGGGCTGGTCTGCGGCGCGACCGCTGCCGGCGCGTCCAGATCGAGGGCGTAGAAGGCCGGGTCCATGTTGTGAATGGCCATGTCGCCCAGCGCCCCCGTACCGAAATCAAACCATCCGCGCCACGCGACGGGACAGTACAGCGGATGATACGGCCGCTCCGGAGCGGCGCCGAGCCAAAGATTCCAGTCCAAGTCGGCGGGTACGGGCGGACGGTCGGTGGGCCGCTGGCGATCCTGCTTCCACCAGTTGCCCGGCCGGTCGCTCCAGCAATGGACCTCGCGGACCGGGCCGATCGCCCCGGCCTGGATCCACTCGCGGGTCAAGCGCAGGCCTTCGCCGCCGTGGCCGTTATTGCCCATCTGCGTTACCAGGCCGGTCTCCTTGGCGACGCGCGTCATGACGCGGGCCTCCTCGATGCTGTGGGCCATGGGCTTCTCGACGTAGACGTGTTTGCCCGCCCGCAGCGCCGCCACCGTGATGGGCGCGTGCATGTGGTCCGGCGTGGCGATCATCACCGCGTCGAGGTCCTTACGCTTCTCCAGCAGCACGCGGTAGTCCTTGAAGACCTCCGCCTTGGGATACGTTTTGAAGGTGTGCGCGGCATATTTCCCATCCACGTCGCACAGCGCGACGATGTTCTCGCCCGCCATGTCTCTCAAATCGCCCGCGCCTTGGCCGCCGACACCGATGCCCGCCAGGTTGAGTTTTTCGCTCGGCGCCTTGTGGCCCGGTCCGCCGAGGACGCCGCGGGGGACGAGATGGAAGCCGCAGGCTGCCGCAGCAGTCGTAGCGAGGAAACGACGACGGTGAATCATGGACAGTAGCTCCTTGAACGGCGGTTGGGGCTCCGCAGTGCCGCTTGGTCCTAACCTGCACTCCGTCAGCAGGTTGTGAAACCGGAATCGGGGGGCGTATCACGGCATTCTACCACGTTTTGGGGGCCCCGCAAGCACTCCTGACGATAGCTGTTCAACCGCCGACGCCGGGCGGATAATCAGCAGATCAGGGCGATGGTACTTTCCTTGCTTGGAAAAGGAGCCTGGCGATGCGCACACTCCGTTACCTGCTGCTAATTGCGATCTTTCTGCCGGCATCGTGGAGGGCCAGCAGCCGCGCGGCGCCCGCGGAGGAACCGCCCGCTGCCTCGGCCGACCGGTCACCGCTGCCGGGAACCGAGCCGTTGACGTGGACCGGCGACATCGCCTCGCGGATGGTGGACGGCGTGGATCGCTTCCTCCTGAGCGAGACGGCGAAGGCCCTGGAGAGGCGGGGCGGGTTCTGGCATCGCGACACGTCGTCCGCGGCCCGATACGACGCCTCGATCGAGCCCAACCGCAGCCGGCTGAGGCACATCCTGGGAGTTCGCGACCCGCGCGTGTCTTTTGCCGCACTGGAGCTGGTCGGCACGACGGCGGAGCCGCCGCTGGTCGGCCGGGGCGACAGCTATCAGGTCTTTGCCGTGCGCTGGCCCGCCTTCGGCGACGTAAGCGGCGAGGGACTGCTCCTGGTGCCCAACGGAAAGCCGCTGGCCGACGTGGTGGCGATCCCCGACGCCGACCAGACACCCGAGATGCTCGTGGGGCTGGCCGAGGGCGTGTCGGCCCCGTCGCAATTCGCCCGGCGATTGGCGGAAAGCGGCTGCCGCGTCCTGGTGCCGGTGCTCGTGAACCGCCAAGCGACGCGGGGCAAGCTCTCCAACCGGGAGTTTCTGTACCGCTCGGCCTACGAACTCGGCCGGCACCTCGCCGGCTACGAGGTGCAGAAGGTGCTGGCCGGCGTGGACTGGTTCAGCAAGGAGGCCGGCGGCGGCCCGGCGAAGATCGGCGTGATCGGCTGGGGCGAGGGTGGAATGTTGGCCCTGTATGCCGGCGCGCTGGACCCGCGGATCCGCGGGGTCTCGGTGAGCGGCTACTTCGCTTCGCGCCAGAACGTCTGGCAGGAGCCGATCTATCGCAACGTCTTCGGCCTGTTGGAACAATTCGGCGACGCGGAATTGGCCGCCATGATCGCGCCGCGCGGCCTGGTGGTCGAAGCCGCCCAGGCGCCTGAGCTGGTCGTGCCGCCGGGCACGCCCGGCGGTCCCGGCAGGCTGAGCACGCCCGCCCTGGCCGAGGTCCGCGCGGAGGTCGCGCGGGCACGGCAGTTGTCCAAGGGCCTCGAGCCGGCGCCGCGGCTCGACCTGGTCGAGAGCGGCGGCGGCAACGGACCCTACGGCTGCGACGACGCCTTGCAGCAGTTCCTCGACGCGATTTCGCCCGGCGCGAAGCTCAAGGCGTCGGGGCCGGCCGCCCAGCGGTTGCGGGAACCGCCCGGCGCGGAAGCCCGCCAGGGCCGGCAGGTACACGAGCTCGATCGCCATAATCAATGGCTGCTGGCGGAAAGCCCCTACGTGCGGCAAGAGTTCTTTGCCAAGCTCGACGCCAGCTCGCCGGCCGCCTTCCAGAAGAGCATGGCGCCGTACCGCGAGTTCTTCTACAACGAGGTGATCGGCCGGTTCGACGACCGGCTGCCGGCGCCCCGGCCGCGGACACGAAGAAGCTACCAAGGGAAGAACTGGACGGGCTACGAAGTGGTGCTGGACGTGCTGCCGGACGTGTTCGCCTACGGCGTGCTGCTGGTGCCCAAAGACCTCAAGCCGGGCCAACGGCGGCCGGTGGTGGTCTGCCAGCACGGGCTGGAGGGCCGGCCGACCGACGTGTTTCTCGGCGAGCATCCCGCCTATCACGATTTCGCCGCCCGGCTGGCCGATCAAGGCTTCGTCACCTTCGCCCCGCAGAACCTGTACCTCTTCGGCGACCGTTTCCGCACGTTGCAGCGGAAGGCCAACCCGCTCAAGAAGACGCTGTTCTCGATCATCGTGCCGCAGCATCAGCAGATCGTCGCTTGGCTGGGCAGCCTCCCCTTCGTCGATCCGCGCCGGATCGCCTTTTACGGGCTGTCTTACGGGGGCAAGACGGCGATGCGCGTGCCGCCGCTGGTCTCCGGCTACTGCCTGTCGATCTGTTCCGCCGACTTCAACGAGTGGGTCTGGAAGAACGCCTCGACCCGCTCGCCGTACAGTTATGTCTGGACCGGCGAGTACGAGATCTTCGAGTTCGACCTGGGGAGCACCTTCAACTATGCGGAGATGGCCGCCCTGATCGCGCCGCGGCCGTTCATGGTCGAGCGGGGGCATTTCGACGGCGTGGCGCCCGACGAAGCAGTGGCCGCCGAGTTCGCCAAGGTCCGCCTGCTCTACGAGGCGAAGCTGGGCCTGGCCGACCGCTGCCGCATCGAGTGGTTCGTCGGCCCGCACACGATTCACGGCCGGGGGACGTTCGACTTCCTGCGGCAACAGCTCGCCTGGCCGGGGCAGTGACGAGTTCACCATCGGCACGCCAGCCAACACTACATCCCCAGCACCGGCCGCAAGGCCTCTACTTCGGCCAGGGAGGCGACCATGATGTACAGGTACAGCCCACGCGGGTCGAGCGAATCTACGAGGTGCCGCAACTCGTCCGGCGTGAAGGACCCGCGCACCAGCAGGGGACGCCCGGCAGCCTGGATTTTGCGGAACGCCGGGACCATGCCGGCGATGGGCGGGCCGCCCGAGCGGAACTCGTAGTTCACCTGGAAGCAGCGGATTTCCTCGACCTCCAGGTACAGGTCGTAGAGGAACATCGAGTTCGTGTGCAAATGGATGAAAGCGTTGCGGAAGCGACCGGCCACCTCGCGATCGACCGGCTGCAGGAACTCCCGGTACAACCGCGGAGAAAGCACGCCGGAAGCATCTTCCTGAAGGCGGACGATGGGACCCGGCGACCAGAGCTGGTATTGGGCGTCGTAGTATCCGCCGCGATAGCGGGGGATGTGCTGCCGGGCTTCCTCGGTGATCTGGCGGAAAATGCCGCCGCACCGCCGCAGCAGCCGCCGCGCCTGATCGGGCGACTCCACCAGGTCCAGCACGCTCTGGGTATGCCCGCGGAGCAGGGCAGCGATGTCGGAGGGGCCGATCAGCGGGGCGTGGCTTACCGGATACCGCCCGGCCGAATGCCGGACCAGCGCCTCGATGAACGCGACATATTTGCCGAGCCAGGGAGCCCGCGCATCGAGGCGGAGGTCCGCCAGATCATCCCACGCCAAGGTGCGCTCGACGCCCAGAACGGTACCGGGCAGGATGCGCAGCGTGGCCCCAAGCATGCCGTCCAGCCACGGCACAGCCTGCGACGGCGAGGCCCCGCGCAGAATGTCGTCCGCGATGATCTCGCCTTCGCGAAGCAGCCGCTCCTGGTCGTCGAGGAACGCCTCCGGCTCGACCATCTCGGGAGTCAACACTTCACGGTCTTGCCAGGCGGCACTGGCCGAGAATTCCTGCAAGGGGAACCAACTCTTGATCGAGAAGCCCACCAGCGGTCGCCTCACCGGCGCCCGCTCCCAAAATGCCAGGTAGCCGGCGATCTTTGCCGGGTCATTGCCAAAGGAGCAGGTAGATGCCATCGCGGTCCTATGGGCTAGGGCTCAACCTTCGTTCCCGGCACCTCCAGGAACTTCCAAATCCACTATATCGCAGGGCCGCATGATGACAAGTCCCCAGTCCGCATCCCCGCCAGCCGCTGGAGCTTGATCAGCGCGGCGGCGTGCGGGGTGACGAAAGGCAGGACCGCGGCCACGTACCGGTCAAGAAGACGGTTTGTTGTTCTGCTCTCATTCGGGCTCCTGACCATCCTCTCGCTCACGGGCCGCTCTCGTTCCCCGTCTCCGGCCCCGAGAAGCCGCTGGGCGAGGCCACTGCCGATTTCCGCTTCGCCGCCGCCGTGGCGTGCTGGGGAATGTTGCTGCGGGACTCGGAGCACAAGGGGCAGGGCGACTTCGATCGGGTGCTCGCACTGGCCCGCAGCGCCAGGGGCGACGATGCGAGCGGCTATCGCGCGGAGTTCATCCGGCTGGTGGAGACGGCAAAAGAGTTGGGAGGAAGATAGCCGGCAGTCGGGAATCATCGTCGGACCGCTCAAGCAAACCGAACTTGACAACGA
>Ga0181527_1004504_pt1 | contig 11929 bp, 12 predicted proteins | sample PEATcosm2014_Bin_30_FD_119762 | JGI IMG/M metagenome (GOLD analysis project Ga0181527, IMG submission 119762) | Peatland microbial communities from MTU Mesocosm Facility, Houghton, MI, USA - PEATcosm2014_Bin06_60_metaG | ecosystem: Environmental > Terrestrial > Soil > Wetlands > Peat | place...
CTCCATTATTCTTCGCACATTCTGTTCGCTCATTACATTCGCTTCCAGAACACTCAGAACGAACGGAGACAGAGATTTCTCTCAATTATAAAGTTTTATCGAGTTTACGTTGTATAAAGATGCTCACAAAGGAGATTTTATATGTATTATCTGATGCCAATTTTTCTTTTTTTATGCATGTCTCAAACACATGCTCTTTCATGCAATCTGATTTATACCACTACTAAAAATGATATCCGACTCACTGCGCATATTATGCAACCGCATGAATGCTCAAACCTCTTTTTTCATAATCTTCATGCATATCACCTCTATCCGATCAAACTGGTAATTCATAACAATACACAAAAAACCTGGTTTATATCGGGCAATAGTATCGAAGAATTATTACTCGTGCCGCCGAAAACCATTGCACGCGACATCATTTTCCAATACACCACGACTGCAACGCTCACTGCATATGGATGCGCACTCACCGGATGGATTGGTACATTGGCGGGGATTAATTTTGTACGCGAATATCTGCCCAAATTAGCAAATACTACCAAATTAATCAGTGCGGGCGTTACACTGCTCAGCTTTCTATATCAAGCTCATTTATTTGCAATACACCAATCAAATATTTATAAACAGACTGAAGCGCATATTATAGACCTCGGGCTCAGTGGCGAAAATATCATCATTCATCCGGGATGCACCATAACCAAAGTTATGTTTTTAAACGATAAATCGTATCAAAAAAACCCAACGCCAAAAGATACCTTCTTTTATCTCTTCAATGTAAAATTATACAATTTTTACGATAGCGCCGACATCACCACCCTTCCGGTTGAGCTACCAAAAGCCAATGCGTGAAATAATTTACTTTTTTGACCTTGCGTACAGAATGCACCAACGCAGAAGGTAATTACGTTTTCATAATTTCTTGTTTTTTTATCGCTCCTATTAGCATGATTACTTGAGAAATACAAAACAGTTATTTGGAATATTTTTAATTACTCTCAACTGAAAGGTCATATAATGACTAACCATACTGATGCGTGCCATAAATGCATTAAGGCATGCAAACTCTGCGCTGACGCGTGTCAAAAATGTTCCGCTAGCTGTGAATCAAATAGTTGCGAGATGACCGCAAGCAAGACATGCGTGCATGCATGCCACGCGTGCATAGAAGCATGTAGAGATTGCATAGCCAAATGCGAAGAGCATATCAAACAATGCAAAAAACCATCCTGCATTAAAGCATGTGAAGAATGTATAAAAAAATGCCACGAATGCATCAAGGCATGTGAAGAATGTCTCACGCAATGCAAAGATGGTGGCCAGCAATGTGCAGATACCTGTCAGAAATGTATACAAACATGTGATGATTGCGTCATCGCATGCAATACATGCCTTAAAGATTCCTGCCGTTAATTAAAAAAACTCGATCTTGGTTCGATCAGCGTAAACAAGTCGAACCAAGATCAAGTTCATGTTAAGTTGAGATCCTATCAACAAACATCTCTCACAGATGTTTCACCTATACATCACTAATTAACGCTGACTATCCACGATCTATAATTGGCAGCCGATCAAAGTATTGATTTACGTACAGAAAAAATAATAGCTTCTCTCTTACAAAGAGTTATTCAAGGGAGATAGGTAGTGAGCAATAAAGTGCCATATGTGATCTACGGGATCATACTTGCCATATATACCGCGCAAACATACACAAATCGCGCGGCATATGCTGTATTTTCTACAGAGGATGAAACATGCAACGCGCAAACATCTGCGCATAATCCTTGTTCCATTTTTTCAACGAAAAAAGTCCCATGCCCAACCGCATGCATTCCCTTTTCACAACTTGCGCCTATTACCTATGAAAATAGGCCAAGCTTACAATCATTTATCGAAGAAATTCGCCGCAGTAAAGATTTAGAACAAAAAGAATTATCATTTGCTCTCCCACAAATTTCTCTCTTTGGACTTGCGGGTAAAACTGACTACCAAAAAGCAGTTGAATTACCGTTGCCTTCTCGTCAAACAACACTCAAAATAAATCAACTGCTGTGGAGTTTTGCCGGTCCCATACAAAAATATCACATACAAAAATCAAATACCGCCGTAAATGAGAAAGCGGAACAATTTCATCGCACCACTATTCGGCTTGAAAGTGAGCTCAGTTTTCTTGATGCACTGTTGAACGTACGTAACAAAGATCGCATTCAAGCTCTTGATGCCTCATCTCACAGTGTCTTTGAGCAAGCAATAACCAATAATAGAGTTGGATTTTTATCTGATCCGGCATGGAAACAAACAGAATCAGATTTTGCAACCTCGCAAACTGCAGTTATGCGCTATCAAGATGACCTTAAGAACTCTTTCAGCTTTTTAGAACGAGCATTGAGCATACCGCTCATGATCGAATCCAACAATCAAACACCCTGCCTTATGATGGAGCATGGACTCCTTGCATTTAAGGTTGCTCCTCTTGATACCTATCTTGAAAGCGCACTGCTCCTGCGCCCAGATCTTTCTGGTAAAGCATGGGAAGTTGATCTCGCAGAAAAAACAAGCTCATTCTTAATGAATAGTTACGCACCTGAAATTGATTTTTCATTTAATCTTTCTCGCTTTAACTTCAGAACGCGCGATCTTGGCGTTCTCAAGCAGATAACATTTCAACTTGCGCTGAGCGTATCATGGAAATTTGATAGCTTTGCTAATGCGCATGAAGCACAGGCATATGAAGCCGAAACCGTATCTCTTAAAATGCAACAACTCGATCTTTCTCTTGCCATCCAAAGGGATGTAAAATCTGCATATTATTCACTCGAAGCGTTGCTCAAAGAAGTTGAAGCGGAAAAAGCACGATATATCACTGCCGAGGCACAATTTGAATCCCAAAAACATCAATATGAAATAGGCCAAATATCTGAAGTTGATTTCACTGTTGCGCAAACAAACTGGCAAATTGCTCAATATACACTCGATCAAAGTAAAATTACTGCGGAAAAAAAATATAGAGAATTACTCTTTGCGTGTGGATATCCACCCGAATTTGATCAAGCCCAAAATTTATGGAGTCATAAATGAAAATAACATCTCATATTCTTTGGATACTCTTTATTAGTATTGCCATCCTCTTTACCTTAGGATTTCGCCGTTACTCTTCTAAAGCAGAAAATACCGCACTTTTTACCACTGAAAAAGCACAACAGCGCAATATTGTTTCCGCAATCAAAACAAAAGGAACACTGATACCGGTGGAAATTGTGAGAGTCGGCAATATCGTCAATGGCATTATCCGTTATTTATATTTCCAAGAAAACGATTTAGTAAATAAAGGGCAATTACTCGCTGAAATTGATGATGGTCGTGAAGATTGGGATATCAATGCAAATTTTGGAAATCTCGATACAAATCAAGCAGTGCTGAGCTATCAATATGAATTTTTAAAGCGCCAAGAACAACTTTTTATCCGTAAGCAAATCTCGCTCGACACGTTCCAACAAGCTCAGCGCGATTATCAAGCAGCATACGCTAAAGTCGAACAAGCTAAAGGCCTCTACGAACAGTCAAAGTTAACCTACGACAATAAAAAAGTGTTCTCCAAGGTGTCTGGCATGATTATTGAAAAAGACGTATCTCTTGGAGAAACAATATCGAATGATACGGGTGTTGCGCCAGTCACCATTATTTGTAAAATAGCCCGAGAGATCGAACTATTGAAAGCATATATCTTACTTGATGATGCCGCGCTTGAAAGCACAACTACCAATATGACCGCAACAATGACTGTTGACACGTATCCACATAAAAAATTTATAGGCAACATTAGTGAAATTATAAGTATTTATCATACCATGGAAATAGCTGATTATCCGTACTTGAGCCTCATACCCAAGGTCGAAAAGTCAGCCTCTCATTATGCAATAGCCGCTATTGATAATAAAGATCTAACCTTACGGCCTGGTATGACCTTTACTGCTTCCATCACCATCGCCGCAAAAGAAAACGTACTCAGTCTACCAAGCCAAGTATTTAAAATTAGTAAACATAGCATACAACAGATTGCAGAGGATCGCGGCTATAAGTATCAACCACTCGATAATAGAAAATTGCTTGAATTAGCACACGCTGATAATGCGAAAACAGTGTGGGTTTATAAAAATAACACGTTTATTGAAAAAGCAATAACCGCGGGCATCAGCAATGCTGATTATGTTGAAATTACACAAGGTATTGATGAAAACGATGATATTGTCTACGAAGCACATGAACCGACAGCAATCGCAACTGAACCATCAAAAGTCTCAAATCCAAGTGCGTAAGTAGAACACTGCTGCGCTTGCTACCGCATAGAGCAATCCGCCCCATATCGTATCGATAATTACTAGTTTGAATGGCCATTCTGCTAACGTTGCATAGTTCGTGCATTCATAAACCCCATAGAGAATGACGCCAAATCGTGCACCATACTGCAATGCTTGCAAGAGAGATCGAGTCATTTGCACCTGTGGAAACACAAACCACACAAATCCAGCAACCATTAAAAGATAGACGCACGCCGTCATCCACCAATGTGGCTGCGGCCTCATCAATGCCCCCAATTGATCTTTATATAATGATCGGGCAATCACTCCTAACCAGAGCGCATCCATTAACCCAAAGGTAATTACTGCTATAATACCCGCTTTTATCATATCCATAGTGATAATCCTTTCAGTTTTTTCTTAATAATCTACCCAAGTAGTCCAAATATTGCATTTGCCATAGTACGTAGTGTGGTCTATGATAACAATGAAAAACAAAAAAATGAGAATAATCGTTTTCTCATAATCACTCTAATGAAAGGTATTTTCATGAAAATACGTTCTTATTATGCACTCATTCTCCTTCTCTCCTGCATTACACCAAGCGCTCCCATTCAAGCTGAAAATCAAGAAAATCAGGACCGCGCTCGATCAACGATTATTGAGGCAACTTCAGTGACACAACTTGAAAACATTATTGCTAATAATGATCAAGTAGTCGTAGATTTTTATGCCTCATGGTGCGGACCCTGCAAAAAAATGGCTCCTGAATTTGCCAAACTGCCCCGTGAATTTTCAGACGTAGTTTTTGTTAAAATCAGCGTTGATCTTGCAGGTGTGACTGAAACCTTCAAAATCAAAAGCATGCCAACCGTCATGTACTATAAAAATGGCGCAAAAGTAAGCCAAACTATGGGTTCAAAAACCTTCGAAGCCCTAAAAAATCAGGTAAATGCTGTTTATAATAGCTAAAATACACCATAAGTTTTCTATCAGGCCTGGCGAGATTATGTCTCAGCCAGGCCTTTTTTGACTTTCTACAGAGTTTTAACCTCTAAAAGTCGCTCCTAATCGGCCCGTTTGCGTCTGCCATAAAGGGCTTTATACTGAATAATGAATAGAACTGGGATTTACAAGCATACAGACAGTGGTCTATTATAAGGACGGTAAAAATCAATAATTAAAAAAAGGAACCCTTACATGACACACCGTACTTATAGTAAGAACGCAATACTCACCCTGAGCATGTTAATAGGCTCATACCCCCACAGCGCACAGGCACGATACCTTAATTATGACAAAATCATCGCCGTCACCAGTAAATTACAGACCTTACAACGAAACCCTGAACTAGCCACTAAATGCAAAAAAGAATTTGAACAAAAATATACTCGCTTACTACGCCCAAGCGAATACAACAAATTATATGCGCTACTCCTGCAACTCCTTGACACCTCTGACCATAAGCCCTTAAACCAACAAGAAAATGCCCTGCAAATCCTTGAAATGGTCAGTGATGAGATCAAGGGACTTATTAATAAGCATGGATATCGCCCAGAACTGATCAATCTTTCCTACAGAACAACACTGCTAACCTTTCAGATTCATCACCGCTCGAGCATGAATCCTTTTCACACCTCTGCGGTAAAGCGCTCAGTACAGGATCTGCTCTCTGAAGCAATTCTCACTGATATGATTTTTGAACGGATTCAAACAAACGTTAAAAAACATGTCGAAAAACAAGAAGAGCAAAAAAGACAGGAAAAAGACCAGGAAAACCAAAAAGATACAAAAGAATCTCAATCTCGATCAGAAAATGAAAAACCTGATATGAAGCGTGAGTAGTTATATATATCTAAACATCTAAAATGGAGGCTTTATTATGAAGACCTTATTGAAAAATGCACTGGTTATGTGCGCAATCATCACTGCAACGGCATCAACGCTTGAAGCCGCATGCAAAGGCGGTAGCTGCAGCCGTCGGCCACAGGTTCGTCGCGCAGTAACTCGCTATGTAGGCGCAAAAAGACAGGGCAAACGCGCTGGCGCTCAAAAGCGAACTCAAGCACGTCGTGGCACCTGCCGCAATGGCCAATGCACTCGATAAGCTAACTCAGCTTAAAAAATTGCCCTGATTCCAACCGAATCGGGGCTCTTTTTTAAACCGCCCCTCTCTTTTCCCCCCCAAAAAAAGCACCCTCCTTTACAATCTTCTAAGCCCAAAAGCTCCAAATGATTCTGTGTGTCATTAATCATAATTCCACTTAGAATCTAACAACTGTTCGTTGCGCTGCCATTTCTTACATCTTTTCAATGGCGCGCTGATCTCGAAAAAAGGCTTCCAATCGACATTTATAAAAAAAACGCAATAACAAAACACACGAAGAAATTATTTTTAAAATTACGAAAGCGCGGCACATAAAGACATACCTATTTCCCCTTGCTTGATTTGTATTTTAAAAATGATATCATTGTAATTAGTTATTTTAATCATTAACCCTAAATTATGAGGTTGTGTATGAAAAATTTTTCAAATGCAGTAGTTCTTTCTCTAACCTTGTTGGTTACAGCGGGCGCACAAGCAAAAAACAACGATGCTAATTTCGTTGCAAACCAAATCGGTATGACAGCTAAAGAATTCAACCAAAAAGCATGCTTTTTCGGTAAGAATAAAAAGGCTTTCGAAGCTCTTCAACTCGATTACATCCTAGGCGCTAGCAAGTCAGATGTTAAGAGCCTTGCAAGCTATCTTAAAGCGGCTCAAATCATCAAAGCTAACCTAGAAGCATCTGTTAAAACTGTTGACGCAGCTAAACTTTTAGTTCGTGTAAACAAGTTCATCGCTCGCATCACTAACGATTGCCGTTTCAGAAAAGCGTACAGAGACCTTTTCTACAAAGGTAACGTTTGCAAGCTTGAAAAGCGCGAATTCCGCAAGATCGCTGCTCTTTACATCAAGCAACAAAGCAAAGTGGAAGCAGCTGCGTAATCCGCACCTGATCTAAAAAAAGCAAAATTAAACCCTGGGATTTAATTCCCGGGGTTTTTTTTGGTCTTTACTATTCCCCTCCGATCCGGCAGAAAGCAATCCCAAGCATGACGCTGCCCCTACCTATCCGAAGTAGCCCATCGAACTTTAGGTTCATAAGATAGTTCCAATGACGAAGAATCAAAAATCTCTCGATCGGCCGATAGAGCAAAGGTTAATTCCTTAAGTTGACGCCATTGTTAACGAGCTAACGAGGATGCAATTAAAGGTCTCGCAACCATATTTTCAGCAACAAGTAAAAGTGGATAAAAGCCTTATTATATGCTACATTTATAGAAATTTAATTATTTCTATATTTTTCTTAAGGGATTTTTTCATGATGCAAAGATCTAAATCTGCAGCCCTTCTTGCGGCAATAATCATTACTCAACCACTCTACATACGCGCTGACGATCGCTCTTGGGGTCTTTGGGATTATCTCTGTGCAGGAGCTGCGGCAGGAGCAAGTGTAGGAGCTGTGATCTGGGGACTATCACCAGAATCAGAAGAGGCCTTAATAAAAAATGCACGTGAAACGCTCAACGCCAACGAGTCATTAGGAACACATCAATTTGGTGCTCATGAGGCCGATCTTAAAGCCTTTGCAAAAACACATATAGCTGGGTCATTTGATTACGCAAAGACAAAGGCCGAAAGTGCCCGCGATGCCCTTAATAGTGCTCGCACGAAATTGCGTGATCGTTTGAACACCTTATCCCAAGACAATATTCATTATCAAGAGATGCGCAATCTGGCTGACCGCCTTGAAATGGTAGCCTCAACCTACCAGGCCAGAATCAACTATATGAATAAAAACCGCGCTTATTTTAAACTTTACGAATCTATGCAAGCGAGCGAATCTTTCAGAAAAAACGGTTGCACGCAATTTTCTGGGAAATATCGCACTATAAATTGCATTGATTCTATGGAAAAGGCCATGAAAGATCTTGATCAAAAAATCCGCGATGAAGGTCACTATTCATCCTCCCTTCTCTCTCAGGCATGGAATGAAAAAGATGAACTTGCAAGATTGCATGATCGCATAAAAGCAAGCGACTCTTATATCAATGAACGCATACAGCTCAGAAAAGAAGAAGAACAGCAACAAAAAAAACAGCAAGAACATCTAGAATCACTCGAACGAGAACGAGCGCAACGCGCAGAACAGCTTGCAGCACAACAAAGACAAGAGCGCATTGACCGCGAAAATAGAGAGCGTACGCAGCGATTAGAACGCGAAAGACAAGAACGCTTAGCGCAATTGGAACGTGAAAGACAAGAACGCTTAGTGCAATTGGAACGTGACCGCGCAGACCGCGATAGACAACAACAACGCGAGCAGGAGACTAAGGATCGGCTCAAGGCTCTTGACGTCTTCAATCAATATCATGCAACCATGAATCAGTACTATAAGCCTGTAACAACCGCAACCAGTCCGTATAGCGACACTGTTTCTCCGCAAGCTGCTGCTGAAATCAATAGAACTGTTGGCTTAGATGCAACTTCTATGCACCGATACATCACTCAACTTGAAAAGGATACCACTTCCTATATCGCCATTATTAAGGCATCATGCAAAAATGACCAATACAGCAACAATGCTGCATGTCATCAAGCAGTTAAGTTTGTGGATGAACTCAAAAAACTTAAAGAAGATATCAAAAAGCATTCTCAGTACACCAATGAAGAAGAGTTCTCGAAACTCAAAATGCTTCTTGAGCAAGCCCATCGCCTTTATGATCCTATTGTGAGAGCTTCGCACTCTCGAATGATCGATATGATTAAGACCAATGGCGTTGGTAATCATAGCGAAAATCCACTCAACTTGTATCTTGAAACGCTTGATACAACACTTAAAAACGGCAAAGTAATCGCTGATAAAGTTTGTACCGACAATCAATTTAAAAACTGTGCTGAGTGCCGCGATGTAAGATCATACGCAGAAACCCTTGCTCGCCATATGCAAGAAGTAAAGAACTCTTCAGCATATGAGCAAGAAGCTGCAGCATTTGATAAGAAGTTCCAAGAGGATTTGGATCGCAAAGATTTTGTAAGATTGCATAAGGATTGTACGCGCGATTGGTGTAATGTTAAGAAAAATAACACATGCCCTCGCCATCACAATCTTTTTTCCTAAAACCTAGAATAATAAGTAGAGGCCCCCAAAAGGGGCCTTTTCTATAGATATAAAGGCATCCAACCCCACCTGGCAATATTCATAATACAATGCTAAGATATTACTATGATTATTCATTCAAACCCTCTTTTTACCATTTATTTCGGCAATGCGCAGGATAAGCTCAATCAGGATGAGTATCTAAAAATTACTCCTGAATCGGATCTGAGCACTCATCCCTCATTTGCCCACCTTGGTGATATTCTCGGCGTCAAATCACTCCTCTTTTTAAAGCAAGTTCATAAAAATAGAGGCTATGTGGTTACCGAAGAAACTCATGCAGAATTGGCAAAACCCTTTTATCACGAAGGCGATTATCTCCTGACTGATCTTCCTGGGGTTGGTATCGGCATCATGACAGCCGATTGTCTACCAATCATCATTCACGATACCCGTTCAAACGCTATAGCCGCAATCCATGCTGGATGGCGAGGCTCAGTTGAATCTATCGCTCAGCGCGCCTTTAAACGCATGCAAGAGGCTTATGGAACGCGCAGCATTGATGTACGAGTGTTTTTTGGCCCCTCCGCCCAACCCTGCTGCTACGAAGTGGGGGAATCAGTACTTGCCTATCGTGATATCGATCTCTTGCTTTCAGACTCCTTGATCGCTCATAATGAAAGCATGTATTTGAATATTGCTCGGTATAACATGTTGCAACTTATGGACCTGGAAGTGCCTCGATTGGCATTTCATACCAGTTATAATACCTGCACCATATGCGACACCCGCTTATGCTCTTATCGACGGGATGGCAAGAGCCCCTATCGGCAAATGACGGTCGTAGCATTACGTTAGTATAACATTGGTATTTTGGCACTTTTTTGACTATACTAACTAATATCGGTAGGTTACGATTAACGAATAATTGGTACCTGTCAGTGATAGTGATTTTCCCTATCGCTTGGAATCGTTCAGAGCATAGGCAATGAAGAAAAAGTAACAAACAATTTAGAGAGTTTTAGAAGTCGGGATAGATCATGATCACACAAATTCTTGCAAAAATCATGGGAACTAATAATGCGCGGCAACTGCGCAGAATACAACCCATAGTCGATAAAATCAATGCTTTCGAGCCTGCGATCAGCAGTCTCAGTGATGAAGCGCTCGCGCACAAAACAACAGAATTCCGCGAGCAACTCAGCACAGGCAAAACACTTGATGATATTTTACCCGAAGCGTTCGCAGTTGTACGCGAAACCAGTAAGCGCGTAATGGGCCAACGGCATTATGATGTCCAACTTATTGGCGGTATCGTGCTTCATCAAGGAAAAATTTCTGAAATGAAAACGGGTGAAGGTAAAACGCTCACCGCAACATTACCCCTTTACTTGAATGCTCTTACGGGCAAGGGAGCCCATCTGGTTACGGTCAACGATTACTTGGCCCGGCGTGACGCAGAATGGATGTCCCCTATTTATAATTTCTTGAAACTGGAAGTAGCCGTTTTACAAAACAATATGCATGATGCAGAGCGCAAAAAAGCATATGCTGCTGACATTTTATATGCTACCAATAATGAGCTCGGCTTCGACTATTTACGCGACAACATGAAATTCCGCTTAGCTGATTATGTACAGCGCGAAATGCCGTATGCAATCGTCGATGAAGTTGACTCTATCTTGATTGACGAAGCGCGAACACCACTCATCATTTCAGGAGCAGCTGATAAAAGCAGTCGGCTCTATGTTGACGCCAATCAAGTCGTTAAGCACTTCAAAAAAGATGAAGATTTCGTGGTTGATGAAAAGGAACGCTCTGCTCAATTTACTGATCAAGCAATCGATAAAATCGAAAAAGCTTTCAATATCAGTAATCTCTACGCCATTGAACATTTGCCACTCTTGCACCATGTAACGCAAGCACTCCGTGCAAATACGCTCTATCGACGCGATGTTGATTACGTCGTTAAAGATAAAGAAGTTCTCATCGTTGATGAATTTACCGGCCGTATTTTACCAGGCCGCCGTTATAGTGATGGATTGCATCAAGCGCTTGAAGCAAAAGAAGGCGTTGAGATTGAACAAGAAAGCCAAACACTCGCATCCATTACCTTACAAAACTATTTCCGCTTGTATAAAAAACTTGCTGGTATGACCGGTACGGCACTCACAGAAGCGGAAGAATTCTATAAAATCTATAAACTCGATGTTATTTCAGTACCGACGAATAAAGAAATGATTCGTGATGACAAAGCTGATCTCATTTTCTTGAGTAAAAATGCAAAATATAAAGCCATCGTTGATGATGTTAAAGCGCGATACGAAAAAGGACAACCGGTTCTGATTGGTACTATTGCTATTGAAACATCTGAATTACTCAGTGCGATTTTGACTGCCAATGGGATCAAGCATGAAGTATTGAATGCAAAGCAACACGAACGTGAAGCTGAAATTGTAGAAAAGGCGGGGCAACCAGGGCACA
>Ga0181527_1004512_pt1 | contig 11914 bp, 7 predicted proteins | sample PEATcosm2014_Bin_30_FD_119762 | JGI IMG/M metagenome (GOLD analysis project Ga0181527, IMG submission 119762) | Peatland microbial communities from MTU Mesocosm Facility, Houghton, MI, USA - PEATcosm2014_Bin06_60_metaG | ecosystem: Environmental > Terrestrial > Soil > Wetlands > Peat | place...
CCCAGCGCGGAGGAGATCTTCTACTTCCTCTACAAGGACAAGTTCCTGGAGAAAAAGGCCAAGCTCGGTCCCAAAGAGAGCGTGCTGGACCACATGACCGTGAAAGAGATCTCTACCCTGGGAGGCGATCTTCTGAGACTGGGGGCGGCGATCGCGATGGTCAAGTGCGGCCACCGGGGACTCTACGTTCGCACCGCCGACAAGGCACGCCTCGAGAAGATGGGCGCGGCCGGCTGTTCCGACCTGGAGAACTGGGCCAACCGCGAGCTGTGGTTCCCCGTCTACCAGGAGGAGCGTTTCGTGGGTGCTCTGGGCTCCGGCGACTCGGCGATCGCAGGATTCCTCTCCGCCTTCGTCTGGAACCACAGCATCGAGTCTTGCCTGCGGTATGGGAACGCGGCCGGCAGCATGAACGTCACTGTTCCGGACGGTCTGACGTGGAACAGGGGGTTCAACGACGTGACGCGCCGCATCCAAGCGGGCTGGAAGACAAAGGACCTGCGCATCGACGAGGCCGGCTGGAAGAAGGAGCGCGAGTTCTGGGTCGGGCCTGACAACCGCGGCAAGTGGGAATCCTAGCAGGATACTGAAAAAACCTTGTGAACGGTGTCATTCCGACCCTGAGCGGAGCGAAGGGGAGGAATCTCGCTCTGGAAACATAGGACTTACGAGATTCCTCGCGGAGTTTACCCTGAGCGGGCAGAGCGAGATCCTTCGCCGCGCTCAGGATGACAGCGAAGGGCTCGGAATGACAACGTCCGCAAGGGTCTTTCAGCAGCCTGCTAGGCGAGCCAAGGAACGGGAGATTGAACATGGTCAAGAAGAGCAATCCGAAGCGAGACGCATTCATCGCCAAGAAGCTGGCGAAGATGAGCCTGGCGGAAAAGATCGGCCAGCTTCTGACGTTTACCCGGCGCGGCGCGATGCTCACCCCCAGCGGGATCGAGCAGATCACCAAGCTGCAATGCGGCGGCCTGTGTCTCGAGCCCTACGCGGTCGAGACCTGCAAGAACCTCTACTGGGGCAACTCCCAGATCGACAAGACCTATCAGAGGCCGGCCGACTACTTCACGATCTCGAACACCTACTTCGCCGGCAAGTCCTTTGGGATCAGCATAACGCCCGAGGACTACACGAAGGATCTGAACCGACTTCAGAAGATCGCCATGAGCAGGCCCTCGCGAATCCCTCTCCACATGACCATCGATTTCGAGGGCGATTTCAAGAACGACTACATGGCCGGCGGTATTCGGCAGTTCCCGCCTCCGATGGGCATGGCGGCGATCGGGGACGTGAAACTCACGTACAAGACCGGCCTGACTATCGCCAAGCAACTCAGCGCGATCGGCGTCACGCAAATGTACTCGCCGGTCTGTGACGTCAACATCAATCCGAAGAACCCGGAGATCGGAGTCCGGTCCTTCAGCGACGACCCTGAGACCTGCGCCAAGTACGCTGTCGCGCTGCTCAAGGGTTTCCAGGACGGTGGCATCGCTGCCACAGCGAAGCACTTCCCCGGCCGTGGCGACTCGGCGACTGACGCCAACGACGTGCTCGACGTCATTTGGGCCGACAAGAAAAGGATGCACGAGGTTGAGCTGTATCCTTTCAAGGCCGCGATCGCCGCAGGCGTGCAGGCGATCATGACCGGGCATTCGGTCTACCCGGCGTATGACGACAAGTACCCGACGACTCTGTCAGAGAGGCTACTCACGGGGCTGCTGCGAGAGGAACTCGGGTTCGAGGGCGTCATCGTGTCCGACGCCATCGGCATGGCCGCGATCCTCAAGCAGTGGCCGCTTCCCAGGGCCTGCACGCTGGCGATCAAGGCGGGATGTGACACGATCCTCTTGAAAGCCGACGACGAATCACGATCGCAGTGCTTCTTTGGAATCAAGCAGGCCGCCGAGTCCGGAGAGCTCTCCGAGAAGCGGATCGACGAGGCGGTGACCCGTCTGCTGCGGATGAAGTACGACCAGGGTCTGTTCGAGACCGCGGGGAAGAAGGATCCGAAGAAGGCTCAGGCCTATGCCATGAGCAAGCCGGTTATCGACCTCTCCTGGGAAGTTGCCAGGAAGGCGCTGCTGGTGATGCGTGACGACAAGAAGATGCTGCCGCTCGAGACCGACCAGCGCATCCTCGTGATCGAGCAGCGGATTCCCTACGAGTTCGTGGGCAAGGATCCGTACATGCACCAGCACATGTTCTGCGAGGCGATGGTCAACCATTCCACGAACCTCATCCTGGTCGACACGGACTTCGCTGCAACCGAGGACGAGGTCGCGGAGTGCCTGGAGCTGGCCAAGCAGGCCGACTTGGTGGTCATGACCAACTACTACGCCCGCATCGTCAAGACCGGCAACAACCGGCTGCTCGTCAAGAAGCTCAAGGAGGCCGGGAAGAAGATCGTCGTCGTGACCAACTCCCCGTACATCGAGGGCACCACCAACGAGGCGGACGCCGTGGTCTGCAACTTCAGCGGTACGCCGGACTCCATCAAGGCTGCGGTAGACGTGCTGTGGGGCAAGCTCAAGCCTTCGGCAAAGACGAAGCTGCCGATCAAGCTGGGCGTGCAGCAGGAGTCCGCTGTGAAGAAGCCGGCGCCGAAGAGCACCTTGGACCTGTCGTACTGCTAGCGCATCCGTAGAGCGAAGAGAAGGGTCTACCTGAAAGCCGTGGCGGTGGCCTGGTGTGCCGCTCGCGAGCGGCCCCGGCTGCCGCCATCCGAAAAGGAAAAGCAGATGCCGAAATCCTATAGTGTGAAAACAACCGACATCTACACGATCACAGGGCCGCAGATCAGAAAGAGGTACGTCGACAACAAGATGTCGGTGCATTTCCAGGGGATGTCCAAGACCCTTCAGTTCCCTCTCACGATCGCGCTGATGGGCGCTCCCACCTGCTCGATCGGCATCTCTCCCGAGGGTCTCTACAACCGCCTGAACGACGCCGGCAGAATCATTCTCCTGAATCACAACGGGATTCAACTCGGCTCCGCGCCGTTCGTGCGCGTCGCTGGCAAGACCTTCATGCTCACGACCAGGAACCCGCGGGCGGTCGAAGGCCCGGACGACGTGCCGGCTCTCAAGAACTACTACCATCCCCCAGTCACTGAGAAGCAGACGAGCCTGTCTCTGGCCACGCCGTTGGCGGAGCTGGCCTACAGGCTCGGGACGGTGAACGTCGTGCGGCGGCTGGTCTCTCCGTTCTTGTCGGGCACCGAGCACACCGTGATGCCGATCAGCGTGGAGGAGTTCGAGGTCACGAACACGTCGAACGAGGAGCAACAGGTCATCCTCGTGATCCCGCGACCGTCTCTGGTCAACCTGCAGGAGAAGGAGCTGAAGCCGACGGACCAGGACACCGTCTACTTCTGCTCAACGCCGGTGAAGGGCCACGTGCACAAGGCGTTTGCCTCGTCGGGCATGAAGGGCGTCGTCATGGGCAGCCAGGAGTGCGGAGACCGGATGGTCCTGGCCGTGCCGGAGATGGAGGGCGTCAGCGTCGACACGCATCCGTCCTTCTGCCTCAACCGGCTCAAGCAGGATCTGCTGCTGAATGACGATGGCACCTTCTACGAGAAGCGCGCGCCCATCCTCAAGCAGGACTACGGAGCGGCGATCAGTCTCACGTTCACACTCAAGCCCAAGGCCACGAGGAAGCTGCCGGTGGCCATCGCCCTGGATTTCCCGCAGCAGAGCTACATCGACGGCAAGACCTTCGAGCGCAAGTACGTCCAGCGCTTCCAGGACAAGGAGAGGCGGGCCGTCGAGCTCGCCAAGATTGCGCTGGACAACTACCCCGCGTGGCTCGAGCGCACCGCGTCGATCCAGAACAAGATCTTCGACCACATCAGCAAGAGCCCCTCCTACAAGAAGGACCGGGCGGGCGCGCTGAGACTCACGCGCCTGATCCTGAACGAGTTCAGCTTCCCGCTGTCGAACGCCTGCATCTGGATCGAGGGCCAGGACGGCAAGGACGTGGCGCGCTTCCTGGAGTGCTTCGACTACGCCTACATCGACCCGTCGGACGTCGACTGGTACTCGATGGTGCTGCTCGTGCTCTTCCCGGACGTCGAGCAGGAGCTGTGCCAGCGATTCATCGACTCGATCCTGGCAGAGGACCTCAAGCCGCGCTTCTATCACTTGCACGGGTCGTTCGTGGAGGCGCGCAAGCACTTCCAGGAGCACCCGGAGGAGTACGAAGGCCGATCGCTCACTCAGATCCGGGATGCCGTCAAGATCAAGGGCAGCGTCGCGCACGACGTCGGCGCCCTGCCCAAGGGCCATCCGCTGCGCAGCGTTAGCGACTACACCTGGTATAACAACAACTACTGGGTCGACCTCTTCCCCAAGCTCGCCACGCGAGTGTTGCGCAACGTCAAGTTCGTCGGCGACGTCGACTTCTTGAGGAGGAACTGGACGACACTCAAGCTCGGTTTCGACTTCCTGAAGACGTATGACATCGACGGCGACGGCATCCCCGAAGGCAATCCCCACGAGGTCAAGAACACCTTCGACAACCTGACGCTGTTCGGCGTCGATGCCTACGATGCGACGACCTACATGGCCGGCTGTCAGGCCATGAAGGTCATGGCGCAGATGATGGGCGACGAGCCGGCGCGGAGGCAGTACGAGGTGGCCTTCGCGACCGCGACCGCGGTCTTTGAGAAGTTGTGGCGCGAGAAGAAGAATCGCAAGGGCACCAAGCTGCAGTACTACGTAACCTGCTACGACGCGAAGACCAAGAAGATGAACACGGATGTCTGGACGAATCAGCTCGATGCCTTGTGGGCGTTGATCGCCATGGGCGAAGAGCCATTCATTCCTGCCGCGAGGGCCAGGCAAATCCTCAAGACGATCTACAAGACGAACCGAACCACGATGGGCTGGGCCATGACTCGGACGGAAAATGCCGAGGCGGTCGAATCGGAACAGGGCCAGGACGTCTATACGACATCCAACTACGTTTTCGCTCAACTGCTCGACTATTACGGCCTCGTAAAGGAGAGCAAGGAAGTCTACAAGGCCATGGACCGGGTCATCTTCGAGTACGGCAACTCCCTGATCAGCCCGGACAACCTCAGGGCCGAGCTGGAGAAGGAACAGGGAGAAGCCACCAAGGGTCCGCACTATATCGTGGCGGCCTATCCCAGGCCAGGCGCAGTGCTGACGCACTTGGTCATGCAGTTCATCAAAGAGCTTCAAGAGCAAACCGGGGCCACCAAAGTAGACTCCCCACAACTGCGCTCTTTCGTGGCCACGATGTTTGGGAAGCCTCACTGATACCAACGTCCAGATGACCACGGAATTGGCAGAAAGGCGAAAGCAGTAGAGTCATGAGATACTTTGTTATATGCTCCGTAAAGGAACATCTGCGAACCACGTTTAGTGCGGCGACCGCCTTGAACCTCCTGCTTCTGACTTTTTGCTTGTGGGCGGCTGAGGAAGCACCATTGACGCTCAAAGACGCGTTCAAGGGTTCTTTCCTGATCGGGGCCGCGCTGAACCCAGCCCAGTTCACCGAACGAGATGCTCGCGATGCCGCCATCGTTAAAGCGCAATTCGACTCCATCTCCCCGGAGAACGTTTTGAAATGGGAGGGGGTTCATCCTGAACCGGGCCGCTATGATTTCGATCTGCCGGACAAGTACGTCGCGTTCGGCGAAAAGAACCACATGTTCATCGTCGGCCACACGCTGGTGTGGCACCACCAGACGCCCAAGTGGGTCTTCGAGGATGCGAAGGGAAATCCCGTTGATCGCGAAACGCTCCTGAAGCGGATGCGGGAACACATCCAAGCGGTCGTCGGCCGCTACAAGGGCCGCGTCCACGGCTGGGATGTTGTCAATGAGGCGCTCGAGGATGACGGCACTCTTCGCCAAACGCCCTGGCTGAAAATCATTGGCGAGGAGTACATTGCCAAGGCCTTTGAGTTCGCGCATGAAGCCGATCCCAAGGCGGAACTGTACTACAACGATTTCTCGCTGGAGAACGAAGCAAAGCGCAACGGTGCTATCGAGCTGATCGGGAAGCTCAGGGCTCAGGGCGTGCCGGTCACTTGCGTCGGTCTCCAAGGACACTACAAAATTGACTGGCCCTCGGTTGATCAATTGGACGCGGCCATCGCCGCCTTCGCGAAACTCGGTGTCAAGGTGATGATTACGGAACTCGACGTTGACGTGTTGCCTCCGGCAATGCAGTACCGTGGCGCGGACATCTCGGCTAACGTTGAGCTACAACCCAAACTGAATCCGTACACGAGCGGGTTGCCGGATTCGGTCCAACAGACGCTAGCGAGGCGGTATAGCGATCTGTTTGGAGTGTTTCTCAAACACCGCGGAGTCCTCTCCCGCGTAACTTCCTGGGGTGTCACGGATGCCAGTTCCTGGCTAAACAACTGGCCCGTACGAGGAAGAACCAGCTACCCCCTCTTATTTGATCGCGATGGCCGGCCCAAACCGGCCTTCTATGCAGTAATTAAGGCTGCGCGCGGAGAATCTGCGGCGAAGTAGCGTCCCGCCTTCTTGGGCCTCGATTGCTTCGGGCAGTTGTGGCCCGGGCAATTGCAGGCTTGCGGATTCCGGTTGACGCGTCCGGGTCACTTCGGCCACTATTGTCCCGCCAGTGTCGATTCACTCCGATCACGACTGGCGTCCCATTGGAATCAGTGAGCGGCTTCGCCGGGATCAGCGGCAAGTGGGTGCCGGAGGTGGGCGTAAGGCAAAGAAGCTGCGTAACGGTAACAGATCCGATCGGGACAAGTCATCGTGGGTTCCACAAGCACGCCGCTGCCTGCCACCTACCCACTATCGCTGTGTGCCCATGCAAGCCCAAATCCCCGGAGGCGAGTCATATGAACGTGACGAAATTCAAATCGGTAATCCGATGGATTACTCACACGCTCTTTTCATCCGTTCTTGCATACGGATTGATGGCGACCGCTTTTGCCCAAGGAAAGGCCGAGAAGCCTTCCCCCGCGTACAAGGATCCTTCTCTGCCCCTTGAGAAACGTGTCGAGGATCTTGTTTCGCGCATGACGTTGGAAGAGAAGGTCCTCCAAATGCAGCACACCGCGCCGGCCATCCCACGGCTCGGCGTTCCCTCCTATGACTGGTGGAGCGAAGCGCTGCACGGAGTGGCCCATGCGGGGTACGCGACCGTATTCCCCCAGGCTATCGGCATGGCCGCCACCTGGGATCACAACCTGGTCCACCACGAGGCCGAGACCATCGCCACCGAAGCTCGCGCCAAGTACAACCAGGCGCAGCGGGAAGGAAACCATAGCATCTTCTTTGGCCTGGATTTCTGGTCGCCCAATATCAACATCGTCCGCGATCCGCGTTGGGGGCGTGGGCAGGAAACTTACGGAGAAGATCCCTTTCTCACCGCCAAGCTGGGCGTGGCCTTCGTGACCGGCTTGCAGGGAAACGATCCCAAGTTTCTGAAAGCGATCGCCACTCCCAAGCACTACGCCGTGCACAGCGGGCCGGAGCCGGAGCGGCACCGGTTCGACGTCAACGTCTCGCCGCACGACCTCGAGGACACCTATTTACCCGCCTTTCGCGCCACGATTGTGGAGGGCCACGCTGATTCCATCATGTGCTCCTATAACGCCGTGGATGGCGCGCCGGCGTGCGCAAACAAGTTTCTCCTTCAAGACACCTTGCGTGAGGCGTGGAAGTTCCAGGGTTATGTAACTTCCGATTGCGGTGCGGTGGGAGACATCACTTCCGGCCACAAGTATACTCCCGACGATGAGCACGGCTCGGCCCTGGCCGTCCAAGCTGGAACGGACACAACCTGCGGCGACGAATACGTGGCGCTCGTGAAGGCTGTGCAGGACGGCTTGATCAAGGAGCGCGAAATCGATACCTCCCTAAAGCGTCTCTTCACCGCGCGATTCCGAATGGGAATGTTCGACCCGCCCGGCGGCGCTTCCTTCAATCGGATTCCCTTCTCTGAGAACGATTCAGCCCAGCACCGGGAACTGGCTTTGAAGGCGGCGCGCGAGTCGATGGTTCTGTTGAAGAACCAGGACGGAACCCTACCTTTCAAATCGAGCATCAAGACCATCGCCGTGATTGGACCCAACGCGGAGTCCTTGGCGGCCCTGGAGGGCAGCTACAACGGCGAACCATCTCATCCGGTTTATCCTCTGGACGGAATCGAGAAATTATTTGATGGCAAGGCGAAGGTCCTTTACTCGCAAGGGTCTCCCTACCTGGAGGGGCTCCCCATTCCCGTGCCACGGACGGCTTTCCATACTGCCGAGGGCGCGAACACGCAGGGCCTGAAGGCCGAGTACTTCCCCAACATGGAGCTTTCCGGAAAGCCCTTACTCACACGCATAGACCCGCAGATTCAGTTTGACTGGAACGCCGCCGCACCCGCGAAGGGCGTGCCCATCAAAGCCTTCGCCGTGCGCTGGACCGGCACGCTCACTCCGCCTCGACCTGGCGCCTATACCTTCAGCGTGCCGAAACCCGGGTGGCACCCGCGCGGTGGGAGGGACGCTTACCGGATCTATCTGGATGGCAAGCTGGTTCTCGACACAACGCTACTCGTCCCCACCACCTGGGGCCTGCCAGAAGAAAAGCTGCAAACCACATTCCAAGCGGACTTCGAGAACACCAAGCCACATGCCTTGCGGCTTGAATATGTGCACGACTCCCCACTCTTCGGAGCCGGCGCCACTCTCAGTTGGCAACCTCCCTTGGAGGCTCTGCGCGACGAGGCCCTGAAGGCGGCACAGCAGGCGGACGTGGTGGTGGCCTTCGTGGGACTCTCGCCCCATCTGGAAGGCGAAGAGTTGCGCATCGACATGCCGGGCTTCGTCGGTGGTGACCGCACGAAAATCGTCTTGCCTGCTGCGCAGCAGGAACTGTTGGAAGCGCTGGCCGCCACTGGCAAGCCTCTGGTCGTGGTCCTGATGAATGGCAGCGCGCTGGCAGTGAACTGGGCTGAGCAGCACGCGGCTGCGATCCTCGAGGCCTGGTATCCGGGCGAGGAAGGCGGCACAGCCATTGCCGAGACGCTGGCGGGGGCTAACAACCCTGGTGGGCGACTGCCCGTCACCTTCTACGCTTCGCTCGAGCAGCTTCCGCCCTTCGAAGACTACTCGATGCAGAGCCGGACGTACCGATATTTCCAGGGCACGCCGCTCTACGCTTTCGGCTACGGTCTAAGCTACGCGAGCTTCGTCTACAGTAATCTCCGGCTCTCGTCCGAGAAGCTGCAAGCCGGCCAGCCACTCACCGTCGAGGCGGACGTCCGTAATACGGCCGGGATCAGTGCCGATGAGGTCGCGGAGCTTTACCTCGAGTACCCGCAGTCGCCAGGCGCTCCCCGGCGCGCGCTCAAAGGATTCGAGCGCGTCCATCTCGCTCCGGGTGAGACCCGGCACGTCGCCTTCAAGCTCAATCCGCGGGACTTGAGCCAGGTCACAGAAAAAGGCGAACATAGGATTATGCCCGGCAGCTACACCGTCTTCGTCGGCGGTAGCCAGCCCACGGAAGGCGCCCATGGCCTCGAGGCAAAGTTGCAGATCACTGGCGAGGTAAAGCTGCCACGCTAGCGTTCTAACTTGGAAGCGGAGGGCTTCGATCGTCTGCCGGAGGGCACAACTGTTCTTATACTGCCTCAGCCTTCCCTGCCGTTGATCGCTTACGAAGTGAAAAAGCGTCAGCTATGCGTTCCATCTCGTAAGCCGTTGAGACTTGCTCCGGATAGTTAACCACTTGCATATCAAATGTAAAGCGGTTGCTAGCGCCGGAGGCGTCGGCGAGGCCTTCCGTAACTCGGCTCGCGACTTGGTTCATATCAGCTCCACAGGTGTTTGGCAGGACCATAGCGAACGCAGCCGAGGACAAATGGTAGAGTGAGTCATCCGTGCGCAGCTTGCGGAGGAGCACCCTGGCTGCGTCCCCCAGCGCTACAGAGACCTCCGCTGGGCTGTCGAACATGGGGGAGGGTTTCAGACGCACAAGTACAAGAGAGAGTGGCTCATCGGTCTGGGTGGCACGGCGAAAACCCATGATCAGCCGATCCTGAAAATGACTGAAACCTGGCACGGTGCCCAGCAAATCTGCGCTCGCCTCTTGGCGGAGGTGCGCCATTTCCGTTTTCTGCTCGACCAAGTTCTTGCGCAGTTGGCGAACGACATATTGCCGGTTCAACAAGTAGGCGACCACGAGCACACACAACGCACAGAAGCCAAAGAACAGAGTCCGTGTTGTGTGCCCGGTAGGGGCTGCGTTACTGCCAAAGACGGCAGGATACATAAGCAAGGCCAACCCCGCTCCCAGGACGAGAATCATCCCGAGCGAAAGCATCGACAACTGCCAGTGACGGCGATCGAGCGTCTTCGGGTCGACCTTGTCAAACAAATCCATTGAAGGCCTCCTGTGGAGGAGAAGCGGACGCACTCTCTGTCTTTAGCAATTCGATAGCATCAGAACTAGCATGCGTTGACCACGCTTTGTATAACACCTGTCCCCCGCAGTGTCAATCCAGTCGTTCAAAGTCAGAACCAGGTGCTCGCTTTGTATTGCCGGTATTCTTCCCCAAACGCTTTTCCCAGGACGGCCTCCTCTTTTCTTGATCGAACGATTTGCGTTGGACAAATCAGAACCGAGTAGGCAAGTGCCGGGATCAGTTCGCCCCAAGCGAGGAACAGGCCTGCAAAAGCCAGTCCGCCGAAGAGATAGATGGGATGACGAAATTTCGAGTAAAGGCCCTTGGTCACCAGCGCCTTGGCCTGGGCCCGGACGCTGAAAGACTTTCCGAGCTGAACACGGGCCACCATCCACAGCGCGAAGCTAGCCACCGCTATGCCGATCCCAACCAGGTATCTAACGTTCCACTGCCATTGGGAAAAGACGTACACCCCGAAACCCAGGAAGAGAACTGGATCGATCCAATAAATGGCCCTCAATAGCCACCTCAAGTACGGAATTTTGCTTCGTGCGGGGTTCCGCTCCCTCGCTGGGGCGCACTACGATGAACGTGGCTTCTGCGCCCGCACGAAGGCGCTCATGAACTTGCCATCCACTGCAACGCGCGCGCGATAGACGCCCCTCATGATGACTACGCGCTGGCCCGGCTGCAGCACCTGCGCCGCCTTGTTGATGATGAGAAAGGGCAGTTCTTTTGCGCCCTGATTCGAATCCGCGGCGCGCGGATTCCGGTTGTCCACGTAGCAGGTCTTGGTGAAGCCGCAAAGTCTCTTTACACTTGCAATATCCCATTTAATTATAATATCTCAAAGGTGATTCTGACTCTTTGAGATGACAGTGGAAGTGCAGACTCAACTTACGACTTCGGATTTAAAGGCGGAGGGCTGAGAGCTGATGGCTGAAAGCTGGTAACCGACCCGCCGTGGCGGGACCACGGACAAAGGACGGTGAATTACTGCTTACTGCCTTCTGCTTGTTGCCTACTGAAATAAGTGGTGCGGAAGGGGGGACTCGAACCCCCACGGTCTTGCGACCGTCAGCCCCTCAAGCTGGTGCGTCTGCCAATTCCGCCACTTCCGCAGGAGAGGGAGTTCTCAGTCATCAGTGCTCAGTCTTCAGTTGTCGTTCGTCAGCCGTCGGTCCCCAACCGTGCGCTGGAAGGGTCCTTACTGATAACTGATTACTGACGGCTGCTCTTCCTACTTCTTCGCCGGAGCGGGCGTCAGGGGCGCCGACACGGGCGCTGACTTGACGGGCGCGTGCTCCAGCACCGAACCCGAGGAAGACTTTGAGGCATGAATTGCCAGGGTTATGGAGGTGAATATAAAAATCACTGCCAAGCCCCAGGTGATCTTTGCCAGCAGGGTCACAGAGCCGCGAGGCCCGAAGGCCGCCTGGCTTACGCCGCCGAAAGCCGCGGTGATATCGACGTTTTCGCCGCCCTGGAGAAGCACCGAG
>Ga0181527_1004514_pt1 | contig 11913 bp, 13 predicted proteins | sample PEATcosm2014_Bin_30_FD_119762 | JGI IMG/M metagenome (GOLD analysis project Ga0181527, IMG submission 119762) | Peatland microbial communities from MTU Mesocosm Facility, Houghton, MI, USA - PEATcosm2014_Bin06_60_metaG | ecosystem: Environmental > Terrestrial > Soil > Wetlands > Peat | place...
TTATTCTACTTCGCGAAAACCACGTGCTTTAGCGCGTGGATGAAAGCGAGTAGAACCCTGCGAAGCTTGCCGAGCCAGAAGGCCCGGACAAGCGAAGCATGGGTTGTCCCGCTTCGAAGAATTCCGCGCGAAACGCCGGGTTTTAACCCGGCGAGCGCTTCATTGGCATAATATGGAAATCGGATACTCTTTTATCCGCCATCCCTCGACACGATTTTCAACAATATCTTTTGCTAAATGACAAGGCCTATCTATGAAAATCACCCGGGACGAACGGAGTGGAAATCTTGATTTTAAGAAAAATGTACACTGCTATAAGGAAATAAATATTTAATTAAATACTTATAGAACGGAGGTAAATTTCTTAAGTTGATGCCATTGCCATTCGCAGAGATGGAAGATATCGAGCGATCATCGTCAACCGCAAAACTTACTAAAACATCCTCAATCGCCTTATCTTTCACACGCATGTATACCTGTATCGCGATAGTTATTGCGCGTTCATATTCTATGTTTTTGGGATTGTGGTATCCTGTTAGGCAGTATATTTTTTGAAAAACGTTTAAATAGAGGCGCTTTCTATGAAAAGTGCGAAATTCCTCGCGGTATGTATTGGCCTATTTGCATGCGGTCAGATGCAGGGAATGTGGTCCAGGATGAGGCAAAGAACTCATTGGGAGAGCGAGTTGAATAATGATTGGTTTGAGTATGATTGGTTTGAGTCTAATTGGCGGCCAAACCCGGAATTTCAAGCAGGTTATCCGGAACGGACAATTCTTGATTGGGAGAATGATTTTGGCCCTATTCCCCAAGTACAAGCAGTGAATAATAGTGCGATGATAAATGCGTCACAATCAGTGGGAGGTCATTGGGTGAATGGCAGATTTCTCGCAGATGATTGGGAAATGCAAGTGCATGTCTTAGTAAAAAAAATAGATCAGATAGAGGCTGCGAAAAAGGCACAAATAATCAAAGAACAAACTTCCTGCGCGATCTGCATAGAAGAGCTCCAAGAATCGGATAAGCGTAATGCATTGGCGTGTGGGCATGTATTTCATGCGGTATGCCTTGAGGCTTGGTTGAAAACAAGTCGTACGTGTCCAACGTGCAGAGCGAGCGTAGCAGGAGAAAATAATAACAATAATAATGGCCAGTAAATTGGTTAATAAACTCGATGTAAGAAAGAGTAAAAAGAATTTATATATCAACAAAAAATTATCATCCCCGTTCGCCCTGAGTGATTTGATCGTGAAGATCAAATCGTATCGAATGGGTTAGGGGTATATAAGGTTTACAATTACGGATCATCTTACCCATTTACCCTTCGATACAATTCTCTCCTTCGCATATGCTCAGGTTCGAATCACTTCCGGCCTTCGTTAAAACTACGGCGGACAGGCAGGGTTAATGGACGGAATCCGCTCATCCTGAGCTTGTCGAAGGAGGCGAACGGAGATGGAAATTGTTAATATTATAAAAGGTTTTTTTACTTGTTCTTTAGATGGAGTTTGATATTTAATGAGGGAAAAATTCATGCATAAAAAAATGAAATTGTTAACGATAGTGATGTTGAGCGTATTTGCATGCGGCCAGATGCAGGGAATGGATGAAGATCCATTTGATGATGCGATGTACTGGGATCCGGTATGGGATGCGCCGAGCAACCGCAGAGAGCCTGAAAGGTGGGAAGATGGTCAGAAATTTCAGGAATTTCAACCGTATTTGCATAATGGTAAGATCGCCGCTGAGGACACAATTTCAGATGATCGTGTGGAGAGAATTCTGAGACGCAGTCGAGGTATGGCAGCCCTGCATGCACGGGCTGTTAAGAATGATCTTGAGCATATTGAAATTACTGCGCATAATGCAGCACGTTTGAAAGATGATAAAATATCAGCAGATAACATTGAAATTCGGTATAGCCTATATAAAACGCATCTAAAGGCCTTTATTGATGATGTTATTGCGAAGCAAGATATTTTAAATCGCATAAAAAATATGAAGGAAGATGATCACGTTGGTGATTTGCAGCAAGGTATCAAAGATCTTGAATGCTGCTTGATAGCGAGTTCAAAATGGCTCACAAGTCTCAGAAATTCTGGGGAAGAGCATTACTTGTTTTTGAACTATTATCGCAATTTTCATGGTTATGATAGATATGGTAGTTGTCGCAATGATACGCCAAAAGCACGATCAAATTTTGGTAATATTATCATAGAGCGAGAGCTTTTAAAGAGATGGCAGGAAGAGTATACCGTACCATTTGGATATTATTCTCCTAATAATAATGCAAATTCAATGTCCATGGCCATCATACGATGCCAGCTCTATAAAGGGCTTGAAGGTTTGGAGTATAAAAAAACAATTGAATACACCGGCCCGGCAATGTGTCGGGTGAAAAAGAAGGGCCAATGGCCGCACGATGTATCATTTGAAACGTTGTTGGCTGCGCTGGAATTGGCAGAGGAAAGAACAAGAGCAAAAGAAGCTGCTCGAAAAGAACAGAAAGAGCGAGAAGCGGATTTGAATACAGATCTCCTCTGGGACAATGAATCGAAGGACTTAGTATGAAATACATCTCTTTTAACATCACTCTTCTTGTGGCGTTGTGCATGAGCGTGAAAATGCATGCAATGAGTGATTGGTTTCTAAAAGAGAAACAAAAGGAGGAATTCAAGGAGTATCTGGACAATGGTAATCCATGGGGACCTGAAGGCTGTGTAACGGATGATCGTATTCTTCAAATCAAGCAACGTTATTCCGTATTGGAATTAGCTCCGAGCGATGCTTATATCAAAAAGGAGACTGCTCTCCATGTATGTGAGTTAAAAACACGAGAAATCACGTTAAAAGAGCGGGAGATCACGTTAGCAACAGGGGAAATCGTGAGTTTTCTTCCACAAGGAACCTCTGCAGATAAAATCGTATCGATCACGAGCCCGAGCACGCGAAAGATCACGAAAGAAGAGATCGCCTCATATTATGCGCAGTATCAAAGATATGTCGTAGATTTTGTAGAAGCTGTGCTCTGTAAGCAAGCTATTTTAGCGCGCATGAAGCAACGAGAAAAGGGTGATGATTTAATGACATGTTTCAAAAATGTTGAACGTTGCATGCTCAATACTTCAAAACTGCTTGCCGCAATCAGAGCTTCAGGTGAAGAACATTATTTATGTTTAGAGCATGATAATGCGCGAATGGGAAATCATACCTACTACGTGTACCACAATGGCAGTAATGGCTTAGGGATGCGAGGAGCATTATGGCAGCAGTATGGATTAGATAAGGTGCTCTTAGATGATTGGGGCAAGCGGTGGATGGATGGTGGTGAAGGAGATAAAGCGTGGAGTAATTTAGATCCGACTTCAATGGCTATCATCAGACATCAACTCTACAAAGGGTTTCAAGAATACTACTATAATGGCCTCAACCACTGTTATCAATATTGTCACTATAAAAAAACAACCGAATACACTGGCCCAGCGATTTGTCGGATTAAAAAATCTGGTGAAGAGCCGCGCGATATATCGTTTGCAACGTTGATGGCTGCACTGACTTTGGCAGAGGAAAAAGCAGATAAAAAAGAAAATAATGAACATAAACAAATGAATATAGAGTCGCGTAACGGCGATCTAAGCATGCAATAAATCGAAGGAAATCAAATGAAATACACCTTTTTTAACATCACTCTTCTTGTGGCGCTGTGCATGAGCATTCCGATGCAGGGAGGGCCATTTCACCATGATGAAATTTCGGATCGGTGGTCGTATGGATATGATTATTCACCGCGCCCTGAATTGGGGCCACTTACGATTGGTGAAATAACGAAAGATGATCGTGACGCTGTAGAAGGGCTCAAAAATATTGAAGGTGGTTTAGTATGGTACAAGAATTACTATAGAAATCGCACATTAATGGCAAAGGCGGCTCGTCTATATAATGCGACAGGGGCTCAATCTGATAGCGATAAGGTGCTACTGAATAAGATTTTTTCAGCAGCAATGGGTAATTATCAAGATTTTCATTTGGTGAAAGAACTGCTGGAGCATGGGGTTAATCCTAATGAGTTGGTCGGAGATTTTCATGAGCGCCCTCTTTTTATGGCGAAGACGGTTGCCATGGCGCAACTTCTAGTTTCGCACAACGCTACCTTCAACGGAGAACATCATATTTATGACGATTCTATTGTGCATCATGCATGTAGGGATGATTCGGCGGATTTATTGGGTTACTTTTTGAAACACTCAGGGATAGAGGTAAATAGCCGCAGATCTCGTGATGGTTTTACTCCACTGCATGTATTGATTGAAAGTGTATTTACTCGATGTAACAAGATTTCAGAGGTTACAAAAAAATTATCACTTTTACTTGCTGCGGGTGCGAAAGTGATGGTACGTAATAATAAAAATCAAACGGCGCTTGATCTGGTGTACGCAGGTATTGCAGATCAAGTATATGGCAAGGATGTAGTTCAAGTTTTGGTGTCGCCACTTAAAATCGCAGAGCAAGCAGAGAGGGAAGCGATAGCAGAAATTGCTCGATTAACAGAGGGTTCGCGCGCAGCAGAAGCTGCATGGTTAGCAAAATTCACGCGTATCGCAGAAGCTGAGCAAAGAAGAGCTAATGGCTGCACGGTGAGTTAGGTAGCCAAGCGCCATACTCCCAAAATAATCGCGATAAAAAAACGGGCATTCTTCCATAAGCGAAGAATGCCCGCAATAACTAAAAGTGGTTTATTCACCGATCAGAGCGCAGATTGAACGCCATCTTGCCCCGTAGCACGTCTAAAGTGGGCAATTACGTTTTTCAATGCTGCAGTGTGTAAATTCCCAAAGCGTAAGGACTCAGGCCATCTTAGATCATCCGCTTGATATCGTTCATATTGTGCAAGGTGCGTTTGAAGAATTTGAAGCGGTGTTTTGCGTTCATAATCGGTTAGCTTATGATCTGCGCCTGCTTTCAACAAAAGATCAAGTTTTTTTAATGAGCATTCAATGTTTTTGAGATTTACGATGTTTGTCCCGAGCGAGTATGTCGCCCATTCATGGAGCGGAGTCGCTTTATAGTCATCTCGATCCGATGGATCATTGATATCGATTCCAGCATGCTGAATATAATATTCAAGGATCTCAACAGGATAATCTTCATGACACGCGCGATGCAAAACAGTTTTTTCCAATGTTTCTCGTGCTTGCAGCGAGGCTCCGTGTTGCTGAAGAATTTCAATGAAAGCCACAGATCGTGCTGAAAAAATAGGTTTATGAAAGCCGATCGAATGCATACTTGCATTCGGGTCAACGGCCTTATGTTCGAGTAGAAATTGCATCAATTTCGCATCTTGTTTGTGGCATGCAACTTCAAGAAATAATGGATCAGTTTTTCCATAAAGAACGGCGTGTGCAATGCTCATACGATGGGTAGCATACTCGGGTGTGAATATGCGTTGGCACCCTTCATGTTGGAGCCATGTCATAAAGTATTGCGCTTTTTCATACTGATTTTGTTCTGAAATTTGAATGTCGTAAATATCTTCATAGCGATAGGGGTCGGTGCCGCGATCTAAATTGGTCAGTGCTTCGCCATGGGTGTGTTTATCAAGATCGAAATTGGGCTCAATACCGGCATATGGCAGGAGCGTGTTTGTAGAAAGACTGATCGCTAGGCCAGTCCAGAATAATAGTTTTTTAAGCATAAATGTCCTTTAATGTAAATCCGCAAGTCTCATCTCTAAAGTAACGCGAACTCGATCTAATGTTATAAATTTGATTCTACGTTATGCGAGTCCTTGCTCTGCCAATTGAATGGGAATAAGTCGATGTCCATGCAATCATTCTTATCTTGTTGATCCGCATTGACGGTATATTGTCGTGGGTCAAGCATTCTTGCAGTTTTTATGCGCTGAATTTTTATATTACCGGAGTTACAATTGTCAAAGACATGCGCAGCAAGCAGTTTTGCGGTAGGACTTATTTTTAAATTATTGATTGGTTCGCCTTTCATAATATCTGCTAATGGTGCCCAGAATGCTTGCGCAATTTCACTTTCCTGAATAGTAACATTGCCCGTGAATTTTGAGGTTGCATAATAATGACAGTAGTCGGAATAGCCATATCGATTGGCGCGAACTCGATTTACCAATGCAATTTTATGCATATCAGTGGCCAGCACCGTGAGGCCAACCTCTTCTTTGAGCTCTCTGCACGCAGCATCCAATGCTAATTCGCGAGAATCGACCGATCCACCGGGAAACATCAGGCGGCCTTTCATGCCTTTATCTTCAATGACTAACACGTTGCCATCGCGGTAGACTACAACGCGTGCTCCTGCAGCTGCCGTTGACGCTTCAGGCATTGGAGAACCATTTTTATAAACCCATTCCGTTTTTGAGGCATCGGTATAGTGAGGCATAAATCCTGCCTTTACCAAAGCAGCCGCTTTTTGTCCTTCTGCATGAGGCAGCTGAACAATCAACGCCTTTTCTTTTTCTTTTAATTCTGTTACAAAGTTGGAAAGTTTTTCATCTAATTCAGCAGTATCAAGATTTGATACGGTAAGCAGTATGTTGCCGAAATTATCTTTTTTCCATTGAATGCCATGCGTTTCAACGGTGGTGGTGCTGACCGTTTGCTGCATGCTGTGAGCGAATGATGTTGTCAGTGCAGCAAGAATGATTGATAGATAGGTATAATTTTTCATAGTCGGGTTCCTTATAGGTTACTATTGTTTTCAGATGTTCCATATTTTTTTTGATACTCACGAATATGATTTTGGCGTGATTTTTCTTGGAATTCTTTAATGCGATCATGCATAGAAGCTGAGAACTGATCTATTTTTTTCTGTGCTTCTTCGAGGGACATCTTTTCATTTATTTCTTCTTTAACGGCGCCTTCTTTTGGATGTTTCCTCATGATTAATTCAGACACGTGATAAGAATCTTTATCTGATGCTTGTAATAATTTTGCCAAAAAATTTTGCACTTGAGGGTAGGAGAGGCAATATCCTTGTACGTGAGTATTTTGGTGTAAAATCATTTCAATGCCGCAGATGCTTTTTCTCATATATGAATGATCATCGGCTTCTTCTTGCTCAAGATATGCTGCCAAAGATGGTTGTTGCATGCTGTGAGCGAATGATGTTGTCAGTGCAGCAAGAATGATTGATAGATAGGTGTAATTTTTCATAGTCAATTCCTTTTATTCCGTTACCCGTTCGGTAATTCACTTTGCGTAAACTCAGGGCGAACGGAAAGTTTAATGATTGTACTCTTAATTGTTATCTGCGTCTTTAATAGCTTGGGTACATGTCTGTGTGATATCAGTGGTTGTTATATCGCTGCGTAAATCCCTAGGTATTTCCATAGAAGTGTATTCGTTTGAGGTAGGCAGTGTATTTCGTCCTGCAACAAGCAAGGATTTACCCTGGACAAGAGAACTTCTGACTTCAAATGCGAAATTTCCAGCTATAAAGGAATTAAATAACGTTAGATTTGTTCGGAGGCAGTTTGATAGATCACCAAGATAGATGAGTGTATTATCCTGCTGCGCGCGTATTATTTTTATAGTATCAAAGGTATCTTTATGAAAATTAAAAAGATGTCTTAATCCTTCAGATCTTTCCGCGGCATTTTGAGAGACAAGATATGTATGTGCAATGAAGAGGGAGGCGCGGACATGATTTCGGGCATCGTGGACATGCTTTCGGGCATCGGCGAGTGTTTCTTTTGCTGTTTCATTGGTGTTTGCAGCGTTGTTTTCCATTGCGTTTACATGGTAAGGCAGCAGTAGAAAGATGCTAAGATATAACGATTTCATAGTTATTCCTTTGGTTGGTTATTAATCTTATAAATTTGATGTCCATAGAGTTTTCTCTGACGTCTATGGAGCAAAAACAACGAAGCAATACTACATATTTTTTTTAAAATGTTAATCTATATGTAATAATCATGATATTAAGCATCTTTATGCAGGCGCCGATGGCGCTATTGAGTGCCAAGGTTATACCGCATTGGGAACTCTTGAGTTGACTCTGGGATGTCGTGGTCTTGAGAGCGAGAGGCGCTATGCTGCCGTGATACAGCAGCTTTCAGAGGCGATGGATGATGAAAAAGAGAATGCTGGCTCGTGATACGACGTTATAATGAATCATTTGCGGGAACAGAATACGGTTACCGTAGTGCTTACTGGATCTGAAATATTTCCATATGCATCAGTTGCTACTAAGGAGTAAGTCGCGCTACCAGGGTTGCAGTTATGAATCGTGTATTGCAGCGGAGCGCTTGCAGGAATCGTAGCAATCGGTCCATTTGCGGCAGAAAGAGTGTAGGAAACGGGTGGATTGCCCGTTGTTGGTGCCGCCCACTTCAGATTAGTAATCAAATCGGTTTGTGTGAGAAATACATTTTTTGTTTTGCATCCTTGAAATGCAGTAGGGGGAAATACGGAGGTGATACTCATAATGCTCACCGTGCTGCCCTGTAGATTAGCAATGTATCCCATTCTGCCATTCGGTGTAATCGTAATACCACCAGGCCCATTAATGGTGGTCAGCGGATCCGGTACGGTTGCGGGAACGGCTACTGTATTATTGATTGCATCGATGATAACGACGCTGTCGCCAACACCTTGCGTAGCGTATGCCGTAGTACCATCTGGGGTGAAGGCAATGCCGCTTCCATACTCAAAAAGGCCATTAGTGATAACAGCAGTTACACTATCAGTAGCGGTAGCAATGACGTGAAGTTCGCCAGCGCTGAGATTGCTAACATATGCTTTGGTGCCATCGGGAGAGAGGGCGATAGCATATGGTGCGCTAAAACCAGCAAAAGAATTAGTGACATAATGCGTAGTAGCATGAGAAGCGACGTCAATAACGGATACACTGTTGCCGGATTGGTTGACGACATATGCCTTTTGTCCATTGATAAATACAATTTCTTGAGGAGTATTAAATGGTGCGAGCGTGTCATCTATCAATTCTACGAATGTATCATTTACAGCGTCAATAACAGCAACAACACTACTGCCGCCGTAGCCAGCGAACGCTTGCGTGCCATCCGGAGAAAAAGCAATGTATAGCGGATACAGGTATGGCTCGGTAATATTTTTTACCGCAGTTGCAGGATTTTGGGTAAGATCAATAACGGTTACGGAATTATTCGCATAACTTCCCACATATGCTTTGCGTCCATTAGGAGCGATAGCGATGCCAACCGGTTGATTTATATAATTGTGTGGATCATTAACAATGCCTGTTACGACGGCAGGATTTTTTGTGAGATCAATAATGCTGACCGTGCTGCTACCGTTATTGGTAACATATGCGGTCGCTCCATCAGGAGTAATGGCCACAAGATAGGGCGTACTAATGGTATGTTCGGGGTCAATGACGGTGCCGGTAATAATGCTCTGTGGCTGGGCGCAGTAGAGGCTTGAGGCGATCATGCACGATAATAGTAACCAGGCGCGTTGCGTATTCATCAGACATACTCCTTTTAAGATGGTAGATATTTATATGTCTACTACAGTTCAGAAAGGAGTCGCAAGATTTTTAGTCTTGCGCTGAAGTTGATGTCTCTGGACGACGGTGTCCGAGGTCGCCCCTGAAAGGAGCGAAGACGGACACTCTCAAATCGTTGATGCTTATTGTGCAACCTTAGTGGTAATGGTCAAGACGAACTTTCCGGTATTATCTTCGAGATCAAAATCATATGTCGTCTCAGAATCTTTATCTAAAGGAATATTGATGTCTCTGCTTGCACGTTTACTTGGATTATCGATACGCCTGATGAAACTATGAAATTCGGATTTATCAGGGAAAGAAAATCTGTTTGCAGTAAACATAAGCGCGTAGGCTGCTGCAGCATTGCTATTAATTTCTCGCGCTACTGTATTGTCGCTGTACCAATGGAAGGTATGTGTTTCAGGCTGGGACTCAGTTTGATTGTTATTTGGAGATGAGACTGATGCAATGATTTCAAGGTCTGGTCGAGGGCGTGAAATCCATGATCCTGCCATAAGCGGTACACAGGGAATTAACAAGAATAAAGATATGATGCGTTTCATGAGTGGCCTTTCTAATTAGTTGGTATTTTGGGGGAACTTTTTAACTATTTCAATATTTCTGCATGCGTTTGAAGCTTATTTTTCCAATTATGAATGGTCATTTCTAATTGTTCAGGTGTTGTTTTGCGAACCGTTGCATCAGGGCCGCCATTCAAATCAAAATGAATTGCTGCCAATCCAGCGTTCGTTGCGCCTTCGATGTTATCCGCTCTATCATCGGTATGAACAATCGTTTTAGTATGTGAAGCAATTGATTTCACTAACGTATCGAGTGCATTGAAATAACCGGCATGCGGTTTGCAATGATTGTTATCACGCAGTACATAAATGTTAGGTGCAGTATCCAATCGATAATAGGGTAAACCATCATCAGTTTCAGGTTTTTTGTGTGCGACGTTTGTTGTTAATACCGCATCAAATAATGTTGCTAAATCGAGACCGTGCGCGTTGAGCATATGTTTGCAATAGGCTTGAAATTGTAAACCATCTTGATTAGTAGCACCGACAATTGTATGTCCTTGTGCTTTTAAAGCTCTAATATGTGCAATCATGGCAGGAATCGGATATGGCTTTTGCGAACGCTCAATTATTTCCTGTTCATAGTATGACAGATCGCCATAATCTTGTTGTTTTAAATATTCAATAACACCGTGAACGATGTTTGATGCACCATTCATTTTCTTTTGTAATTCGGCAGCATGTTCCTGCATTGCTGCTATATTTTGAGGAAGTAATGCCAAGCTGATTCTGGGATAGCTCCAGATCATACGCGATGCCAAAGTAAGATAATCAGTTACGCCCACTTTTTCTTTACCGCTGATGACATCATCAATATCAAATGAAAAAGCAATCTCTTTTTTTGCGGTAGCTACCGCATTCTGTTCCATGGCATAGATGCCAGAAGTAACAAAAAGCGTGGCTGCTGAAAAAACGGTTCTCATTAAGTGCGTACGAAAATCCATATAACCCCCGGATATAAATCGTTATTTAAATTTCACTGTAAAATACTATAAATATATTCTATCAGGAAATCCACGTTTTGTAAAAAGGCCTATTCTTCTTCCCTGTGTGAACCTGGAGAGTGAGGCCTATCTTATTACTTAGAGTTTGGTTCATGGTTTATTGGCTGTTGATGTATTGTTTTTTCAGCAGCGCCAAACTTCTTTACATACTCTTTAATAGCATATTGCCGTTGGCGTTCCATAATTTGCGCAAGTCGCTCATTCATATCAGCAGTGAATGCTTCTAATACTTTCTGCGCCTCTTCAATGGATATATTTTCCGCTACTTTTCGCTCGACAAAACCTTCTTCATCATGTTTGTCCATTTTTAAAAAGGAAATAGAGTAGGGAGATTTATCTGATATTTGCATGAGCGTTCTCATAAATTCTTGCGCATCCGGGCAAGAGAGAAGATATCCCATAGGCCAGTAACCTTTTTTTTCTACGATGATTTCAGTGCCGCATACATCGTTTCTTATGTATGATTGGCCTATTGCTTTTTGTTCCTCAAGATATTCCTCTAACGTTTCATGATTCTTACCCATGATTGGTACGGTCATGAGAGATAACATTAAGGCAAGTTTTTTAGTCATATAAATTCCTCTGAATTATAGGTGTATAGATTTGGCAATGAGTGTTGGTGCATGCAATAAAATCGAAAGATGCGCTGCATTCGGAACTATTTTTGTGTCGCTCGGTGCTACAAGAAGATCTTTATATGCAATCACCGCTTCGGGAATGAATTGTTCATCGCTATCACCAATAAAAATTCCAACCGGCTTAGTTATGCGTGGCAATAGCGTTTTGATGTCATAGGGCGTTACCGCGCATGACATTGCAAAGGTGTAGAA
>Ga0181527_1004516_pt1 | contig 11912 bp, 10 predicted proteins | sample PEATcosm2014_Bin_30_FD_119762 | JGI IMG/M metagenome (GOLD analysis project Ga0181527, IMG submission 119762) | Peatland microbial communities from MTU Mesocosm Facility, Houghton, MI, USA - PEATcosm2014_Bin06_60_metaG | ecosystem: Environmental > Terrestrial > Soil > Wetlands > Peat | place...
CGCTGGACGCGTCGATTGCCGTGGTCCTTGGCAATCGCCCCGAGGCGCGCGGCCTTGAATTGGCCCGCCAGCGCGGCCTGAACGCCGTGTGCATTCCGTCCAAAGGCCTCGACCGCGAAGTCTACGACCGCATGCTACTGGAAGAACTCCGCAAGCACGGCGTGGAGTTGGTCTGCCTGGCCGGTTTCATGCGCCTCCTGAGCGCCACTTTCATCCGGGAATATCCCAACCGCATCCTCAACATCCATCCTTCACTGCTCCCGGCCTTCCCGGGCCTGGACGCGCAACGCCAGGCGCTGGAGCACGGCGTCAAGATCACCGGGTGCACGGTTCATTTTGTGGACGAGTACCTGGATGCCGGCCCCATCGTCATACAGACCCCCGTTCCGGTACTGGACGGCGACACGGTGGAGACGCTCTCGGCGCGGATACTCAGGGAGGAACACCGCATCTATTCGGAAGCGATCCGCATCGTGCTTGGCGGGAACTACCGGATCGAAGGGCGGCGGGTGGTGCTGGGCTAGCCGTTCAGGCGCTGCTCTCTGGCTGCGGCGCGCATTGCCAGGAAAACGGAGAGTTTCATGGGCGGACCCGGGCCGGTGTCCAACTGGCGCTCGATGGCCTTCTGATACTGCCGCAAGATCTCCAGGCGCCGCCGCCGCTCCAGGGGGCAACTCTCGATATCCAGCAGAAGATCGATCTCCCATGGCTGAAACGCGTTGCGCGTGATGGCGCCTCGCATGATCTCCCCCATCAGCCGGTTGAACCGGTGGAGCATCAGCTCCTGCTCGACGAGGTCGTCCGCCTCTGTCATGTTTGACTAATCGGCGGCTTCCGGCAAAAGTATTAGGGTGGCTCCCCGCTGGTATCATGGATCTCGATGAACCTGTTCGGCAAGTGAACCATGGCTACCTTTCAGATGGACTTCCGTATCTCGACGCGGGGCCGGTGCGATGTGCTGGATATCACCCAGCAGGTTTCCGGCGCGGTCTCCGCCAGTAGGATTCAGGCCGGCATCGTCAACATCTCCGGGGTTGGTTCGACGCTGGGCATCACCACCCTGGAGTTCGAGCCCGGCTGCGCGTCCGATTTGAAGCGCGCCCTGGAGAAGATTGCGCCCTCCAACACCGATTACGCCCACAACGCGCGATGGGGCGACGAAAACGGCTACGCGCACCTGCGGAGCGCGCTGATGGGCACCGCCAAGAGTTTTCCCGTCGCCCAGGGCCGGGTTCTGATCGGAACCTGGCAACAGATCGTCCTATGCGATTTCGACGACCGCCCGCGCGACCGCCAGATCGTGGTGACGGTGGTGGGGGAATAGGGGCCGTCGGTTCTCTTTCAGAACCGGTCCAGCAAGCGAAGTCCGCGGACTATCGAGGATTCCTTCGTGTTGTGCGTCACGAGCGTTGCCGAATGCGCCAGGGCGGTGCCCGCGATCAGCGTGTCGATCGGCCCGAGTCCCCGGAGTTCCGCCGTTGGCGAGGGCGTGAGGACCGGGCGATTCCAACTTCGATCTCATACAGGACCACGGCGGGAATGGCAATGTCGCGGGGCGCTTCCTTCCCCAGGTTTTCGGCCACGCGGCCCATCCCCTTGAAGAAGTAGATGACCGTGTTCGTATCGAGAGCCAGCACTCAGAGGCGCTCCCGCCGATTGTCGCCCTTCCGACCCTTCCTGAGTTCCTCGGCCAAGGGAAAGTCCGGCCAGGAGCCGGCCAGATCCAGAACGTGTTGCGGCCAGGTGGTGGCGGTCTTTTCGCGGATCACCCCCGAGATCCACCTGCTCAGAGAGTCTCCGCTGGCGTCCGCCGCCGCCCGAGCGCGTCTCTCGGTATGCCGAACCGCTCCCGTAAGGAACTGTGAAAAAATCGGTTGGCAGGCGAAAGCGCCCAATGCCACTCAAATAAGCCTGGTGTGGTGCGACGCAAGAAATGCGCCTGCGCTCGATCCGTGGAGCGACCTTTCAGGTTGCCACGTCGGCGTCCGTGCCGACGTTCTTCGGGGAATACCGGCATGGCAGGCGAAATGCCTGCTCCACAGTGCGCCGCAGACCACGAGGAACCTGGTCCGCGCGGGTCCCCCGGACCCGCGCTTCGCCCGAAGAGGCCGACGAGGGCGTCGGCCTGCGGTCCAGGGGGACCGCCCCACGATTTATTCTGGACACCGCAGCGGCTCATTTAAGTGGCATTGGGCGAAAGCGCCTGCCCCACAACAACGAAAGCCCTTGCGTACCAACGTGGGACAGACGGACCCAGAGGGTACCCCGTCTGTCAAACGGGCGATCGCGGCGATTTCTTCACGCTCCCGTAAGGGAGCGGAGGTCGTCAGGCCCCTACGCAGGCTTTCTCGAGCGCGGCGGCGAGGATTGTCCGTTTCTCCGGCCCGAGCTTTTTTCCCTCGGCCGTCACGTAGAAGACATCAATGGCTTTGTGCGCCTGGGTGTCGATCAGCACCACCTCGATGTTGCCTCCGTTGGAGGAAATCGCCGAGGCCAGGTCGTAGAGCAGGCCGGGGCGGTCTTCGGCTACGATCTCCACCAGCGTCGCCGTGTGGCCGGCCTCCGAATCGAATGAGACTCTGGCGGGGATGCGCGCTTTGCGGCTGGGCAGCGAGGGCTTCGGCCGGTTGCGCAGCAACTCGCGAACATCCGTCTTGCCCGCCAGCACCCGCTCGGTGGTGACGCGCAGGCGGTCGGCCTCCGTGGGATTCAGCTCCAGCGTGCGCAAGGGATCGTCAAACGTAAACGTGTCCAGCACGAGGCCGCGGCGGTTGGCAAACGCCTCGGCTTTGAGAATGTTCATGCCGAAACTGGAAAGCGTTCCGGCCACCGAGGCGAACAGGAACGGGCGGTCCTCGGCCACCAGCGTCAATTGCCAGGCCGCTTCCAACCTGCGAACGTCCACGGCCGCCCCGTGAGGCGACTTTCGGGCCCGCCTCTTTTCTTCGAGCGCCATGTGCTCGTCGATTTCCTGCTCGGTATGCGTCCGCAGGTAGCGCGTGGGGAATCCTTCGAGGAATGCGACGCGCTCGGGCGGGCCGGAGGGGATGGCTTCGATGCGCTCCGTTTCCAACTCGCGAGTCAGCTCGTTGTAGACCGCCAGGTAGAGCTGCCACAACTGCTCGGCGCGCCACGGCGTCATGACCTCGGGATTGACGGCGCTGATGTCGGCGTAGGTCACCAGCGTCAGGGCTTTGAGGCGCTCGACGGTCTCCATCTGGTGCGCCACGTCGCGGATGGTCCGCGGGTCGAACAGGTCGCGCGACTGCATCACTTGGGAAAGCTCGAGGTGCTTGCGGATCAGAAAGAGCGCGGTTTCGCGGTCCGCCGACGGCATCCGGATGCGCGCTATGGCGTCTCGCGCCAAGCGCACGGAGGCATCCACCGGGCCTTCGCCGGGGACCCCTTTGCCCACATCGTGGAATAACAGCGCAAACATCACGACCGACGGCTGTTTCACTTCCGCCAGCAGCTCGCTATAGCCCGCCGGCAGGTTCCTGAGGTTCTGCATGGTGACGAGGGTGTGCTCGTCCACCGTGTAGCGGTGATAAAAGTCGCGGATCACCAGGCATTCGATCCGCTCCATCTCCGGGAAAATGGCGGCGAGCACGCCGGTTTCGTGCATCGCCCGGACAGCCAGCGGCGCGTGCGGGAGCGAGAGGATCGTATTCAGCGCGGGCCACAGGGGCCGCGGCTCGGCGAAGTGCGCGCGCAGGGCGGCGATTCGCGATTCGATGCGCTGCTCGGCCTCGAGGGAAAGACGAATGCCGTGACGCGCCACGAATTCGAACAGGCTCAGCGCCAGTTCCGGCTCGACGTCCAGGCCTTGCGGGGCGCGGAAATGGATGCGCTCCCGATGCACGACGAAATCGGCGTTCGAGACGCGCGAGCGCCAGTCGCGGAACTGCGCGAAGAGCGAGCTGATCTGGGCCTCGCTCGAATCCAGGGCGCGGATGGCGGCGCGGTACACGACGCGGGCGTGGCGATAGTACTCGCGCATCCATTGGGCGGCGTCGCCCGCCCGCCATAGCTCCGCGATGCCGTCCTGGGCGTCGAAGGAAAGCGCGTTATTGTCGCGCCCGGACTGGAAATGCAGATAGCAGCGGAGCCGCCCGAGAAAGCGGAAGGCGGCCTCCAATTCCGGCGCCGGTCCATCCCGCGCGCCATGCAGTTGATCGAGCCAGCAGACGAGCTGATGATCGCGCAGGCCGCCGGGAGCCTCCTTCACGTTGGGTTCGAGGTGATAGAACGTGCCGGCGTACTTGGCGTGGCGGGCGCGCGCCAGTTGCGCCAGGTTGCGGACCAGCGGCCCTCGGTTGCCGTGGATAAATCGCGGCAGCTTTTCCGCCAGGCCGGCGTAGAGCGCGCGGTCGCCGGTGAGGCAGCGCTGGTCGAGCAGGCTGATGTTCAGCTCGATGTTGCCGTCGTGAACCTCGGTGCACTCGGCGGGCGTCCGGACCGAGTGGCTGACGCGCAGGCCGGAGTCCCACAGGTGCCGCAGAAACCCCGCGATGGCGTCCTTCGAGGCCAAGGCCAGCTTCTCGGAATCGAACAGCAGCAAGAGGTCCACATCCGAGTAGGGGAACAACTGGCGGCGGCCATAGCCGCCCACCGCGAGCACGGCTAAACCGGCTGGCGCGGTTGGAAGCAGCAACTCCGCCGCAGCTTCCAGCACCAGGCCGTCGACCTGCGCGGTGCGCACGGCCAGAGCGGTGGCGGCATCGCCGGTAGCGAGGAAGTCCCGTCGGATCGAGGCTAGTCGGTCGCTAAAGGGCCGATTCTCCACGATCGTCGTTCCGGATGCGTATGGCTTCCGCCACGTCGTAGACGAAGATCTTGCCATCGCCGATCTTGCCCGTGCGCGCCGCGGCCGAGAGGGTCTTGAGCACTTCTTCGAAGCGGCTCGAGGGCACCACCATTTCCAGCTTGACCTTGGGCAGCAGGTCCACGTTGTACTCCTGCCCGCGGTAGACCTCTTTATGCCCCTTCTGACGCCCGTGACCGCGCACCTCGCTGATGGTCATGCCGTCGATGCCGATGCCTTTCATCGCTTCCTTCACTTCGTCCAGTTTGAACGGCTGGATGATCGCCTCGATTTTCTTCATGTAGTAATCCTAACTGGCCTCCGGTTACGACTCGAATATATACCCTTCTTCGCCGTGCATGCTGACATCCAGGCCCTCGATCTCTTGCGCCTTGGTGACGCGCAGCCCCACGGTCAAGTCGCAGATCTTCAGAATGACGAGCGTGCCCACAATGGCCAGAACCCAGGCGATGCAGCAGGCGATGAACTGGTTCAGCACCTGGGCGCCATTGCCGTCCACCAAGCCCAGGGGCAGTGTGTGGCCGGCGGCGTCCTTCAGACCTTCATTTACGGCGCTGGTGGCGAACACGCCGGTGAGCAAGGCTCCCAGCGTTCCACCCGCGCCATGCACGCCGAAAGCGTCCAGGGAGTCGTCGTATCCGAACCTCTGCTTGACGCGAGTGACCATCAGGTAGCACACCACGCCCGCGCACAGCCCGATGAGGAGCGCCGGAAACGGCTTGACGAAGCCGGACGCCGGTGTGATGGCCACCAGGCCCGCCACGCATCCCGAGATGCCGCCCAAAACGCTGGGCTTGCCGCTGAGCAGCCATTCAGCGGCCACCCAGCCGAGCGTGGCCGCGGCGGCGCCGAAATGCGTCGCCACGAACGCGCTGGTGGCCAGGCCCGAGGCCGCCAGAGCGCTGCCGGCGTTGAATCCGAACCATCCCACCCACAACAGGCAGGCGCCGATAAAACTGATCACCAGGTTGTGCGGCTTCGACGGAAACTCGGGATAGCCCACCCGTTTCCCCAGGTACAGCGCGCAAATCAGGGCCGAAACTCCAGAAGTAATATGCACCACGGTTCCGCCGGCGAAATCGAAACAGGGAATCCGGCCGCCCAGGAATGCGTTCAGGAACCCGCCCTTGCCCCACACCATGTGCGCCATCGGAAAATACACCAGGAAGCACCACAGCACCATGAACAGCAGCATGGCGCTGAATTTCATGCGCTCGGCAAACGCGCCGCAGATCAAGGCCGGCGTGATGATGGCGAACATCAACTGGTAAATCATCAAGGTCTGCTGCGGGATGGTGGGCGCGTAATCGGGATTGGGCGCGCTGCCCACATTGTTCAGCAGCGCGAAATGCAGATTTCCCACGAACGGCGAAGGCCCGCCGAAGACCAGGCTGTAGCCCACTACCGCCCAGAGAACGGTTACCACCGCCATTAGAATAAAGCTCTGCATCATGGTGCCGAGAACGTTCTTTCGCCGCACCAGCCCGCCGTAAAAGAGGGCCAGGCCGGGGCCTGTCATCATGAGAACCAGCGCGGCGCTGATCAGCATCCACGCGTTGTCTCCCGCGCTTTGCGCGGACTTGGTGGCGGTTTCGAGGGCCGCCATTCTGGTTTGTAGATCCGGGTTCGTCTGCGCCAACAAGGCCGCGGGCGTGGTAAGGAGTGCAAGCGCACAGAGCTTGGCTAGGTGTCTCATCGTGGGACCGGCTGCGAACTAGGCTGTCTAACCGATTGTCCCTCAGGGCTTTGGCCGCCCAAAGACGGAACTTTCTATGGGCCGGATTGGATTTTTTTATGGCCGCCCGGCGATCACAACGGTTTTGGCGATTCGTCTATAATCCCAATATGGCTTGGCGCATAGGCTGCCTCGACGTGCTCATCCCGGCCGGTTCGGGCGGCGCTGCCGTGCTGATCGGTCTCATCCTCGCTTTGGCAGTGATCGCCGGCGGCATCTGGTGGGTTCGCCGGCGCCGGAAGCGCGCTTGAGTATTTGGCTGCAACTGCCCATCGGCTATTTGCTCTCCGTCATGGTGGAGGCGCCGGTGCTTCTGTTTGCGCTCTCGCCAGTGCACCCTCGTTGGCGTAAGTGGTTCGCGGCGTTTTGGCTGACCGGCTGTTCCTATCCCATCGTCGTGCTGGTGCTTCCCGCCTGGACAGGCAACTGGTACGTGCCGGTAGCCGAGACGTTTGCGCCGTTGTTTGAGTGCCTGCTCTTCGCCGCGCTGTTCCCCCAAGGCCGCAACCGCCGCGACATGGCGGCTATCGTCGCCGCCAATCTCGCATCCTTCGCCTGGGGCGAGTTGCTATTCGGCGTGCTGCGGATTGGGGCCGTGAGATAGGTGAGCCAGCCGCAGTCCAAACCAGAGCGCCAACGCGCATACCAGCACGGCCGCCACCATCGGCTCGCGCCTGCCGGCCAGCGGCCGTAGGTGGCTGAACCCGGGCAAGACTCCCACCAGCAAGGCGCTGCCGGTCAGGCCGAAGGCAAAGGCAGGCTCTCCTGGAAGAGACTCCGAAACCGCCGCCAGCGCCACTGGCATAGTCGTGGCCACCAGAAACATAGCGAGCATCTTCTCCACGTGAGAGGCAGTGCCGAACATTAGCAGCGGTATCGACATTGTGAGGGTGCAAACCGCGGTCCGCATCCAGCCGAACCGATCCGCCAGCACTCCCCCCAGTCCCTTGCCCAAGGCGCCAGCCAGGACCAGGAGCGCGGCCAGCGCGGGCGACGATGTCCACGGGAAGCTGAACGCCAGGCCGAGCAGCGACCGCATTGCGACCGAGATCAACAGCAACAGCAGAATCAGTCTTCCACGCCCCAAGGGACGTTGCGGCCTGTCCCGAGGCTGCGGCACGGGCGCCTCGTGTACCAGCAGCAACACCGAAAACATGCCCAGCAGGAGCGCACCCGTCCAGAGTGCGGAGAATCCGCTCTCGCCCAGTAAAGTCCCCAGGAACAGCCCGGCGGCGCCCGGCGCGACGAAGATTCCCGCGGGCGCCGCGAATCCGGGCTTCAACCGAAGCCCGACGCTTCCGCCTCCGAGGTGGAACAGCGCGTTGCCGGCACCCGCGACGCATACAGCCGGGATCGGCAGGGAACCTGGGACCAGCATCGCCACCGCCGTCAGCGCACATCCAGTTGCCGCCGCCTGCCGGTACCATTGCCGGCTGTCTACTGCCAGTGCCAGCAACGGCTGCAAGCCGAACGCCAAGAGGCCGTATGCCGCGACCAGGGCAGCGAAGGCGCCCGCGTCGCCATGGTGGGATGCGAACCACCCGAAGAGGAGTGCCGCGCACGCTGCATCGACAGTGGCGTGCGCACTGCCGTAAAGAACGAGAGTCGTAACCCCTTATTATCCACGCAACGCCGGCCGGACCGTAATTCCCATCCTCCACCCCCCGCTGCTTTACCCGCACGGTGAAATCGTGTTCAAATCGGTCTTTGGAGGTGAAATAGATGAAGAAAGCGCCGCCGGAGAAAGTCTCGCAAGAAACAGTCACCTTTAACGTCAATGAACTGGAGCCGTTGCTCTCCCCGCCACCGATGCGCATTCCGCCATTTGAGCCGGCCGTGGTCAAGGTGAAGAGCGGGGAAACCATGCTGATCCGTCCGATGAAAATCGAGGAGGCACCTCTGTTCCTGGGTTACATCAAGAAGTTGATGGATGTCGACCATGATTTTTACGACATCGTGGGCGCACGGGTTTACGCCGAGGTGCTGGGCTGGGTCAGGAACCGGTTGAAGGACCCGTATCAGCTTCTGGGAATCATCGATGGGCGCGTGGTGGCATTCTGCAATGGGCGCCTGATGAATGAGGACATCAATATCAGCCTGCACAGCATGGCCTTCCGGAGAGGCTTGCGGGCCGGCGCCATCATGTATTACGCCAAGTGCGACTACTGTTTCGAGACTTTGAAACAGAAGGAGTTCTGGGCTACCTACGAGAGCTATAACGGCCTCAAGCGGTGGGGCATTGGAATGGCTCAGCCGTCCTACCCCTGGCCGGATCGCCAGCATGAGCTGGGCGGCTCCAAGATTTTCTATGTCACTCGGGAATACTGGCAGACCGCGGTCAAGAATTACCTGGAGGAAATGATCCAGACCAAATTGGAACGGCCGGTCCCCGCCGAAGTGCTGGCGCGCAACGAAAAGATTGTGATGCCGGAGAAACTGGAAGAGGATTGACGCACCGGCTGCAATACAATTCGAAGCTGCGCGTGGGGCCGCTCGAACCGGCAAAGCTTGAGCCGAATCTGCGCGTTCTCGAAAAGCTGCTGCGGGCATCCGCGCCCGCCAGGAGCCTCGCCTTCCTGATCGACGATCGAGGCGGACGAACCTTCGCCTCAGCCTTCGAGAAGGAACTGGCGCGCCGCCTCAGCGCCGGAGTCGCACGATTGGCCCACGGGGAACTCGGAGGCGGCGCGGCGCAAATCAGAGGTCTCGGCTACGGCCTGACGCCCAGTGGCGACGACTTCCTGGCCGGCTTCCTGTTGGGCATGCATGCGCTGGAGATGGCCGCTGGCATCGATCTCGCCGCCGAACGCCACGCTATCCGCGAGGCCGCGCGCGGCGCCAACCCGTTCTCCGAAGCTATGCTGCGCTCAGCCGCGGAAGGCCGGTGTTTCGAGCGGGCCATGTCGCTCATTCGAGCGTTATTCGAGGGTGCGGAAGCGGATGTGGAACGGCACACGCGGCGCCTGTTCGCGGTGGGCGCAAGCTCCGGCGCAGATCTGGGAGTGGGCCTGCTTTTGGCGCTGAAGGTGACCGCATGGTCGTGAAGGGCGACATCAAAACCGGCGTGTACTTCGACTCGGTCACGCTCATGATCGTGGGGCGGGATATCACCGCGGCCACGGGCGTGGTGGATGCCGCAGTGGTCATGGGCACGCGGGAGAACCAGGCCATTTTGAAATCCGCGGGCCTTTGGCTTCGCCAGTTCGAGGCCGCCTCCGGCACCGACCTTCTTCTGGCCGTCAAAGCGGCCAGCGCGGAGACCGCTGCCGGCGCTTTGCGCGCGGCCGGCGAGCAGCTCAAGACCGTACGCGACCGCACCGAAGCCACTGACGAGTGGCGTCCCCTGAGCCTCGAAGGGGCGCTCCGGATTCTGCCGGGCGCGAACGTGGCCCTCATCTCGGTGGCCGGCCGCTATGCGGGCGAGCAGGCCATGCAGGCGCTGAAGGCCGGTCTCCACGTCATGCTGTTCTCCGATAACGTGCCGCTGGCGCAAGAGATCGAGCTGAAGAAATTCGCGCGGGCGAAGGGTTTGCTGCTCATGGGACCCGACTGCGGCACCGCCATCGTCAATGGGGTTCCACTGGCCTTCGCCAACGCCGTAAACCGCGGCGACATCGGCATCGTCGCAGCCGCCGGGACGGGCCTCCAGGAAGTCAGCAGCCTCATCTCCAACCAGGGCGCCGGAATCTCTCAGGCGATCGGCACCGGCGGCCGGGACGTGAAGAAAGAAGTCGGCGGAATCATGTTTCTGGAGGGCCTGAAGGCTCTCATTCAGGATGCGGCCACCCGCGTGATCGTGCTGATTTCCAAACCTCCCCACGAGTCCGTCTTGAAGAAGATCGGCAAGGTTCTGAAAGGCGTCCGCAAGCCCGTCATCGCGGTGTTTCTTGGCGCGGATGAGAAGACCGTGCAGCGCTACGGGATGACACCGGCCGCCACCCTAGAAGATGCCGCGCTGATGGCATGTGGGGCGGAGGCCGACGAGGGCGTCGGCCGCGGACCAGGGGGTCCGCCCCACCTTGGCAAGTACATCCGCGGCCTTTTCAGCGGCGGCACTTTCTGCACCGAGGCCCAGGTGATCTTCCGGGAACTGGGCATCCGGCACGTCTACTCTAACGTGCCCCTGCCGCCCTTTGTGACCCTCCGCAACGTCTGGAAGAGCCAACAGCACATCCTCATCGACCTCGGCGAGGACGTTTTCACGGTGGGCCGGCCACACCCCATGATCGATTACTCGTTGCGAAACCGGCGCATTCTGGAGGAAGCGCAACACCCCGAAACGGCGCTCATTCTGCTCGACGTGGTGCTGGGCTACGGCGCCAACATGGACCCGGTCGGCGAGCTTGCCCCGGTTATCCGAGATGCGCGGGCCAAACGCGGCATCGTCTTTGCCTGCTCGGTGACCGGCACACCGCGCGATCCGCAGAACCGGACCAAGGTGGTGGAGGGCCTCGAAGCCGCGGGCGCTCGCGTGTTTCCCAGCAACGCCGCCGCCTCCAAGTTCGCGGCGCAGGTAGCCCGGAGCCTGGAGAAAGAGTGATGGCCATCCGCGACCTGTTCGAAACCGAGCTGAAGGTGGTCAACATCGGGCTCGCCTCGTTCAAGGAAAGCCTCGACCATTGCGGAGTGCAAGCCGTCCAGGTGGACTGGCGGCCACCCATGCAGGTTGACGCCACCGTCGAGGCGGCCGCTTCCGCCATCGACCAGGCCAACGAGAAGGCCGTGAAGATCATCCTCGCCGGCAAGCCCTTCCTGGTGGGGATGGGCAAAGCGCTCGACGTGGTACCGGGCATGAGGAAGAACGTCATTCTGCACGCCGGCCCTCCGATCGCGTGGGAGCGCATGTGCGGCCCCATGCGTGGCGGCGTCATCGGCGCTCTGCTCTATGAAGGCATGGCGAAGACGGCGCGTGAGGCGCAGGCGCTGGCCGCATCCGGCGCAATCGACTTTTCGCCCTGCCACCAGCACGCGGCGGTTGGTCCCATGGCGGGAATTGTGTCGCCCTCCATGCCGGTCTTCATCGTCAGGAACGAGGAATACGGCAACACCGCCTACGCCACCATAAACGAAGGCCTGGGCAAGGTGCTGCGCTATGGCGCGTACGGACCGGCGATCACCGAGCGGCTCAAGTGGATGGAAGAGACCCTTTACCCGGCGCTCGCCAGGGCCATCGAAAGGCTGGGAAAGGTGGACCTGAAGAACATCATCGCCCAGGCCCTGCACATGGGCGACGAGGTCCACAACCGGAACCGCGCGGCCACCTCGCTGCTCTTCCGGCTGCTGGCCCCCGCGGTGGTCCGGACGGCGCGGGATGCGGAGCAGGCCGCCACGGTCCTCGAGTTCATCAACGGC
>Ga0181527_1004518_pt1 | contig 11909 bp, 14 predicted proteins | sample PEATcosm2014_Bin_30_FD_119762 | JGI IMG/M metagenome (GOLD analysis project Ga0181527, IMG submission 119762) | Peatland microbial communities from MTU Mesocosm Facility, Houghton, MI, USA - PEATcosm2014_Bin06_60_metaG | ecosystem: Environmental > Terrestrial > Soil > Wetlands > Peat | place...
AGCCTTCTTGCGATTCCGCTTGCGCGCCAAAGCCGCCTTTACGCGTTTCTTTTCACCGGGCTTCAGGTAGTAGGAGTGACGCTTGACTTCCTTGATGATGTCCTCCTGCTGTACCTTCCGCTTGAACCGGCGTAGCGCATTTTCCAGCGGCTCGCCTTCCTGCACTCGAACCTCTGCCAAAAAAATCCACCTCCAAACCTGCCTAGGGGCATCTCTAATGATACGGGAAAGAGAGGGCCTGCGGTCAAGCTGGCGGCAATAATCGCTGAAATTCTCTCGAAATTGCAGATCATTTTGGCGGAATCGTGCATCCTTCGCTTGTCGGGTCCGAATTTGAACGGCATTCCAACCCCGGCGGAACGTTTCGGAGCTCCGAGCGGCGCTCCCATCAAGGGAGTACGAAGAGTAAAAACGCTCGTGCAGGGCTGCTGATGCTTTTTCGCAATTGACCGATAAGTAAGTCAGCGTCACAAACTTGTGCATTCTTGAATATTTCTAGATGCCTCTCCAGGGGAATCAGACGTCTAACGATCAACAGTGAAACCGGCTAGCCCCGGAATCCGTACCCCTTGTCGGAAGGCAGAAAAAGGCAGGTTCGCAATGCAACCCTCCTCCCAAACCGCATCCATCTCCATGCCGGCGCCCCCCGTTGAGCAAACTCGCTCCGGGCAGCCAGAGGACAGGGTCTACCAGGCCGTTACCGTTGCCGCCATCCTGCTGGTGCTGGTAAGCCTTTGGGTGTTTTAAGGGCTTGAATCGCCTGCAGCATTGGCTCCTGATTTGATCGCTACGTGAAGAGTGTATTGAATCGCACAGTCGCCGCGAGTACGGCCTGGGGCTGACGCTGCGCGGGTCAAGATGAAAGCGGGGAATGCGGTTTTTCTCCGAAGCTGGCGCGTTTGACGCTCTGGCGGTAGTCTTCGCCGGACATCTCGACCCGGACGCACATCTCGGCCAGCCTGGATCTCATGCGGTCGCCGATGCGATCGCCGAGGGTTTGTTCGCGTGCCGCACGTTCAACATCGGTCAGATTTCCACCACCGGCCGGCAGGTCAGCATAGTTGGTGGTTATGATGGTCGACAGTTTGTCGTTGTAACGCGAGTTCAGAATCAGCGCGACCGTATCCCAGACCCACTCATTCGGCTTTTGCGCGCCCAGGTCGTCCAGCACCAGCACCTCGGCGGCGAAGACCGGCTTGAGCAATTCGAGTTCGGTGGTCTGTACCTGGGAGTTGTAGCTATTCTGGATGCTTTTGAGCAGTTCGCGGTAGTCGCAGAAGAGGCCTTTGACGCCGCGCTCCTGCACCAGCCGGCTCAGCACACCCACGGCCAGATGAGTTTTTCCCACGCCGATGGAGCCGGTAAACAGCAGGCCCTTGCCGGCGGTGCCTACCGGGTATTCGTTGACAAACGAACAAGCCGTCCGGCGGGCTTCACGCTGAGAGGTATGCGTTTTGGAACGGACTGTGACATAGTTGTCCAGAGAACAATGGCGGTAGCGCTCGGGAATGTGTGCGGCAGCCAGGCGGCGCTGCTCGCGCTCCATCTCCTGGCAATTGCAGGCGCGCGAAACCCATTGGCCTGCGGAATTGACCACCCGCACCAGCCCCACTCCATCGCAGATTGCGCACACACTCATCTCTCCCAGCGTAGCGCACCGGCTGGCTCAAGGCAGCGGTGCATTGACAGTCCCCGAATGTGGAAAACGGCTTTGCCGCGTACCCGACGGGATTGCCTATTATCATTTGACAGGGATAAGGGGAGTTTCAAATGAATCGAATGGCTTTGCGCGTTGTTGTTCTTCTGCTTGCCGTTTGCTGCCTCTTCAGTGCCTCAGCGCTTACAACTCACAAAACCGCTGCCTACCCGGGTGGGGAGCTCACGCTGAGCCCGCGCTCCTCGTCCATCGCCATTCGCGCGCAGATTGCTTATTTCGAGATCACAGTCAAAGATAGCCGTGGTCTTTTAGTTCCTAACCAGGAGGTCCGACTCTCTCTTCAGCCGGCAACCGGCGGACTGATTCTGAAGAGTCTGGCCATCTCGCCTGGCACGGTGATCGGAATTCCAAGCGCCACTGAGGCCACAGCCGCTACTGATCCTTCCGGCGTTGTTGGCGTCTCCATCGAGATTGACCCCAAGACCGTCGCAGGCCCTCGAAATCTGTTGAAGCTCACCGCCAGCGCCAATTTAAAGTCGAGTGATGGAAGTACTCAGCCCGCTCTGACGGTTTCAGCGCAGTTGACGATTCTGCCGCAGGAAGCTCTGCTCTCCGATTGGCAGAAACAATTCAACGCGCGCCTGCTCACGGATTTTCCCTGGCTGGCGAGGTTCAAGGAGGCTGATTTGAAGCTGGGCGCGCCCGCCGCGGGCGAAAACCGCGTGGTCTTCATGGGCGATTCGATTACCGAGGGCTGGCACTTCGATGGCCCGGATGGGGCTTTTCCCGGCAAGCCGTACATCAATCGCGGCATCAGCGGACAGACCACGCCGCAGATGCTGGTGCGCTTCCGCCAGGACGTGATCGCGCTCCAGCCTCAGGTGGTTGTGATTCTGGCCGGCATCAACGACATTGCCGGCAATACAGGGCCGATGACGCCGGAGCAGACCGAAGACAATCTGGCCTCGATGGCCGAGCTGGCCGCGGCCCACCACATCCGCGTGGTGCTCTGCTCGCTGCTGCCGGCCTTCGATTTTCCCTGGAGGCCGGGCATGACGCCCGCGCCCAAGGTGCTGGCCTTGAATGCCTGGATCAAGGCCTATGCGGCGGAAAAAGGCCATGTGTATGTCGACTTCCATGCGGCGATGAAGGACAGCCGCGACGGCCTGCCCGCCGCTCTGAGCGCAGACGGCGTGCATCCGCTGGCGGCAGGCTACGCGGTGATGGGGCCGCTGGTGGAGGCTGGGATTGCGCAGGCGCTGGGGCAGTAGTGGACAGTGAACAGTGAATCAATGAGCTGTTACCTGGTAAAGGCAAGTTTAGCGTTAGTTCAGTGTGACGAATCTTCTCGTGCCACTTGGGCGAAACTGACCACTGTTCACTGTCCACTGCCCACTGAAATTGCCATTCTCGCCGAATCCCCCTACAATGGAAGAGAAGCATTGCAGGAAAGGTCTGTCTAGCGAGATGCCCAAGGAAAAGATTCATCCCAATTACGCCGCGGTGCAGGTGAAGTGCGCCTGCGGGAACCACTTTGAGACCCGTTCGACCCACAAGGGCGACATTCACGTGGAAATCTGCTCTGTATGCCACCCGTTCTACACCGGCAAGCAGCGCCTGGTGGACACAGCGGGCCGCGTCGAGCGCTTCCGCCGCAAGTATGCCAAGTCCGACGAGGCTGTGGCAGCGGCAGCAGCCAGCAAGTAACCGCGCCCCGGCAAACGGTTCGCACGATTGGGCCTCCGCCATGGCGGAGGCCCATCTTCGTTCTTGAGACAGCTATTAGCTGCTAGCTTTTCGATTTTCGCGATTTTGTCTCACTCCGCAAAGCTGCTCAGGGCAAAGACAAGCTAGAAGCTAGAGGCTAGCTGTTAAGGGGCTTTCATGGCTGGCAAAGGCTTTACCGTAAAAAAAGGCTGGGATGAACCCAGTGAGCACGCAATGCCCGCGGAGGCGCGGGTGCCGTCGGAGATGCGTCTGGGGCCGGTGGTGGTGGCTCCGGCGACGGTGCTGGCGCCGATGGCTGGAGTTACAGATACGGTCTTCCGGCGCTTCATCCGCCACGCCAGCCTGTTCATAGCAACTTCACAGGACGCGGAAGAGCTCAATCACAAGCCTGTTTTGTATCAGGGCACGACTTCAGTCGTGCCGCCAGCGCGACAAATTGAAGCCGGGGCTTTAGCCCCTGTTTGCTCCATCGACGCCGCCGTCACCAATGTCCAATCCGGCTGCGGGCTGCTGATGACCGAGTTCACTTCCGCCGATGGCCTCGCGCGGATGCGTGAGAGCAAGCGTCAGCGCTATCTGACCTTCTACGACGATGAACACCCCATCGGAGCGCAACTATTCGGAGCCAATCCCGAGACGCTGGCCGAGGCGGCGCGGATTGTCGAAGAGACCGGCTTCGACCTCGTGGACCTGAACCTGGGCTGTCCGGCCAAGCGGGTAGTCGGCTCCAACGGCGGTTCGGGCCTGTTGCGCGATCTGCCGCGCATCGGTGAGATCTTCCGCGCCGTGCGCAAGGCTGTCACGATTCCTTTCACCGTGAAGTTCCGGCTGGGCTGGAACGATGCCGGCATTATTTGCCTGGAGCTGGCGCGGATGGCCGAAGCCGAAGGGCTGAATGGGCTGGCGCTGCACGCCCGCACTCGCGAGCAGGGCTATAGCGGCCAGGCGCGCTGGGAGTGGATTGCGCGGGTCAAACAGGCGGTGGGGATTCCGGTGATCGGCAACGGGGATATAAGAACTCCCGAGGACGCGGTGGCGATGGTGGCAGAGACCGGCTGCGACGCGGTGATGATCGGCCGCGCCGCGCCGGCGAACCCTTGGATTTTCAGGCAGATTGCGCAGTACACGGCTACCGGCAACTATGAACGGCCCACGGTGGAAGACCGCTATCGCATGGTCAGGGCTTACTTTCAAATGCTGCTCGACGAGGCCGAAGCGACTAAAGACCTGCCTCGCGCCGCGCGGCTGGGCGAGACCGCCGGAAAGATGAAGCAGTTCGCCACCTGGTTCACCCACGGCGTGGCAGGCGGGGCCAAGCTGCGGGGAGCCATCTATCAGGCGCGGAGCGGAGCCGAGGTGCTCGCCCAGGTGGATACATTCTTCACGGCCCAGATTGCGAATGGCGCGGAGCCGGATGCTGCGCCCGAAGACGCGGCGGCGACGGAGTTTCCGGAAGAGATGCTGGAGTGCGGTTCCTGATCCGGCCAGATTGTATCGCAGTAGTGGCGGCCAGTTCCTTTCGACTGTTTCAAGCAGCGTCTGCGGCGGATGACTCAGTTGCTCCAGAAGGTGAGCCAGGCCAGCACGCACAAACCGGCAACCGCCAGCAGAAAGATTGCCAGAACCCATTTGGCGGCGGGGTGGTGTTCGGTGCGAGGGTGGTGTTCGATTCGATGGTGAATATCGGGAGGTGCAATCAACCGCGCGACCTCAATGCCGATGTTGTTGTGGCCGCCCGTGCTGAGAGCCAGTTCAAGAAGATTGTGGGCGACGGCCTCAACGGTGGGACTGGCTGCGGCCGTCTGGATATCCTGTTCCGGGACGAATCCCCAGAGGCCGTGGGAACAGAGCAGCAGAGTGTCGCCGACGGCGAGCGGGAGTTGCTCGATTTCCATCTCCACATCGATTTGATGGCCCAGGCAGCGGTCCAGTACCGAGGCGTCAGGATGGTCCTTCGCCTCTTCCGGAGTAATCAGGTTGCGGTTGAGCAGGGTATGAACGGCGGAGTGATCGGTGGTGAGGCGGTGCAGGTGGTTGGCGCGCATCAGGTAAGCGCGGCTGTTGCCGATGTGGCCGATCCAGGCGTGGGTAATGTCGCCTTCCGGTTGCAGCAGGGCTGCCACCACCGTAGAACCCATGCGCGGGTGCGGCGAGCCCGGCGCTCTGGCTGCGACCGCAATGCTTGCATTAGCGCGCACCGCTGCCTCGCGGAGAGCGTTGTCGGCGGGGTAGTCCTGCGGCAGGGCAGCCAGGTGCGCGTAAAAATACTCGACCGCCATCCGCGATGCAGTGGCGCCTCCCGCGGATTCGCCGATGCCATCGGCGACGATCATCAAGTCGCCCAAGGCGATGTGGATATGGAGGGCGGAATCCTGGTTCTCTTCGCGCAGCATTCCCCGGTCGCACTCCTCGGCAAAGAGGATGATTGGCTGCCCATGAACCGGTAAATCGCTCATGCCTGAACTTCACCTATAGGACAGAACCTGACCTGCGCTTTCGGGTAAGCGCGAACGGGTGTTGTAACTCTGTCGTACCTCCTGTGGAAAACCTCCCCGATCACGCCAGCGGAAGGTTTGCCGCGGTTGGCCAGCCTTGTTTATGCCGATGAGGTCTTATGCCGTATCTTGCGGATCGTCTTACTGCTTGCGCAGGTCGCCGCGCAACACCTTGCGCTTCGGCTTGCCGGCTTGAGAGATCGTGGGCATAAAAACAAGAAACACTGAGATTGAACCAACTGTAACACGAAAATCTCCCGCCGGAGCAAGTAGATTGATAATCGGCGCAGGTCCGACGCGTATAAATGGTATCGGGTGTATTGCTTACCAAGAAATCTGGAATTGAATCCGTCATCTTTCTGCATACTGGAAAGAACGAAACGCGCGGGAAATCCTGACGCGTTAAAATCAAAGACAATATGCCTGCCGCCGCGCTTTCGTCCCCACTCCTGGCCAAGTACGAGCCCGTGATCGGACTCGAGGTTCACGTGCAACTGCTCACAGCTACTAAGGCCTTCTGCGGTTGTGCCAACCACTTTGGCTCGGCGCCGAACACGAACGTCTGCCCGGCCTGCCTGGGTTTACCGGGGGCGCTGCCGGTGCTGAACGCGCATGCCGTCGAGTTTGCCGCGCTGGCATCGCTGGCCATCAACTGCCAAGTGCGCGAGCGCTCCATCTTCGCGCGCAAGAACTACTTCTATCCCGACCTGCCCAAGGGCTACCAGATCTCGCAGTTCGACAAGCCCATCGCCGAGCATGGCTGGATCGACGTGCCCGCGGCGGACGGCAGCATAAAGCGCATCGGCATCACCCGCCTGCACATGGAAGAGGACGCGGGCAAGAGCATCCACGACGGATTCGCCGACTCGGCGACGCGGACGTATCTTGATTTGAACCGCTGCGGTACGCCGCTGGCGGAGATCGTCTCCGACCCGGATATGCGCACGCCGGACGAGGCCTTCGAGTACCTGACGCGGCTCAAGGAGATATTGCTCTACTGCGGCGTCTCGGACTGCAACATGGAAGAAGGCTCGCTGCGCTGCGACGCGAATGTCAGCGTGCGTCCGCGCGGGCAGAAAGAATTCGGGACGAAGGTTGAGGTAAAGAATGTCAACAGCTTTCGCTTTGTCCGCTTGGCTCTGGAGTACGAGATCGAGCGGCAGATCGAGGTGATCGAAGGGGGAGGGCGCATCACCCAGGAGAGCCGGTTGTGGAATGCGAACGAAGGCCGGACGTATTCGATGCGCTCGAAGGAGCAGGCGCACGATTATCGCTACTTCCCCGAGCCGGATTTGCCGCCGCTTGTGCTGACTCGCGAATATATTGAACGCAAGAGAGCGGAGCTCCCGGAGCTGCCCGAAGCCCGCCGCGCGCGCATGATCGCCGAGTACGAGCTGAGCGTGCAGGACGCGGCGACGCTGACCGCCGAGCGGGCCTTCGCCGACCGCTTCGAGGCCGCCGCGCGCATGAGCTGCAGCCCGCGTCGCGTCGCCAATTTATTGCTGAACGAGGTGGGCGGAAGGCTGAAGGCGCTGGGGCTGGAGCAAGAGCAGTCGCCGGTCTCGATGGGAGGTATTGTCCTTGCCGCCGATCTGCTCGAAGAGGACAAACTCAACTCCAAGCAACTCAAGCAGCTCTTCGACGTGTGCTTTGAAAAGGGAGAGGATTTTGCGGCGGTTTACGAGCGCGAGAAGCCGCAGCAGATCAGCGACGCCTCGGCGATTGAAGCGCTGATCGACGAGGTGATCGCGGCCAACCCTAAACAGGTGGAGCAGTATCGCGCCGGCAAGACAACTTTGGCCGGATTTTTTGTCGGCCAGGTGATGAAGGCTTCGAAGGGGCAGGCGAATCCGGCGCTGCTGAATGAACTGGTGACGAAGAAGCTGGAGGGGTGAAGCCCACAGCATTCCACTATTGCCGCGAGCCTTCGTCCTATTTCAGCTTCAGATCCACCTCGATCTCCTTGCGCGCATCCCAGGAGCTGATGCTCTTAACCGCGCTCTTCCTGCCGTCCTTCTCCGCCCAGAGTTCATGATCTTCGGCCATATTCACTTGGGCAAAGCGGAAGCGACCGTGCTCGACGGAGGTAAAACTGCGAATGTTCTTGGACTTCAGATCCCGGAGAAAGACCGTTGCGCCGGCCACAGGAGTGGAATTGGCGTCTACCACGGCGCCCATGACAGCACGCTGGCCCAGGTTCTGCGCCTCGGCCGCAAACGGTACCATCCATAGAAGGGCAAACACCACCCCGGCCGTCAAACACGTGTGCTTCAACCTCACTCTTCCTCCTCATCCTCGTCGAGTAGAACCTCGTCGTCCAGGCCGTCGCCTACCCGCACCATCTCCAGCGGTTCAACGCCGACCACCTCGTACTCCGTTCCACATTCATCACAAACGACGATGTCGCCTTCTTCCACTTCGTCCACATCAACGTCAATACTATTCTCGCATTCAGGGCAGCTCGGCATGGCAGCCTCCTCTCTTTCGATGACATTCACATTGCGGAATGACGGCACTTTGCAGTACGACTGCCGCTATTCTTTGCCACAACCCGGCCTCCGGTCAAGAGGCTTGAACACAACCGCGACCGAAACTCCCAAAGCGAAGGATACGCCATAAAACTTCGGCGCATCGATTAACGTTTGCTCATCGCGGACGGTACCCAAACGGAATCGTTCCGGAATCCCGGAAGCGCCCAAACCGCCTGTCCGCGCTACCCATGACATTCACCCGCCTCCCGGTTTACCCTGAAGCTGGATATGCCCAGGTTCGGCTCCACTCCGTTTGCCTTCCCCGACTTCCGCGGCGCCACGCGCCGCCTGGTTCTGTGGAACCTTGCGGCCTACTTCGCCCTGGCTCTGGCGCTGATGGCCGCTCCGGCCGCCGCCGATGGGCTTGCGATCTCTTTCGCATTCACTCCCGGCGCGTTCCTGCACGGCGCTCTATGGCAGCCCTTTACCTACAGCTTCATCCATACCGGAATCGGCGGCACGCTTCTTGAACTGCTCTCGCTCTTCTTCATTGCGGGATTTCTTGAGAATTATCACAAGCCCGAATGGGTGACCGGACTCTACGCCGTCTCCGTACTGGGCACCGCGGCCGCCGCTACTGCTATTGCTGTGTGCGGCCATTCGCTTGGCTATTCGCTTGCGGGAAGTCCGCTCACCGGCTGCTTTGGCGGCATCTTCGGCCTGCTGGTGGCCATCGGCGCGCTCTATGGCGACACGCAGTTCATGCTCTTTCCCCTGCCCATCGGCATCAAAGCCCGCACTCTGGTGGTGATCTACGCGCTGATTGTCATTGCCATGCTTTTCAGCCAGCAACAGCGTTTGTACGCCTTTGCCCAGTTGGGCGGCGCCTTGGCTGGCCTTCTTTTCGTCCGCCTGGCACCGCGCCGTGGCGTCTCCTTCGGCCTCAGCGAACAGTTGTATGCCGTGCGCAACCGCTATTACCGCTGGAAGCGCCGTCGCGCCGCCCGCAAATTCGAGGTCTATATGCGCTCCCAGGGCCGCACCGTCCGCTTTGACGGCAACGGCCGCCGGATTGACGACGACGCCAACGACAAAAGCCGCTGGAACTGAGGCCGGATCAGCAGGCAGCGGGAAATAGCTTGTTTTCAAGCGAATCCTTCAAATCGCGCGGACGAAGAACTGCGGCTTGGGGCCGTCTGCGCCTGCTAGCCGTTTTCTGCTAGCATCCTCTATGGAGAACTATCCGGATGGAAGCCTTACCCACAGTGAACCTCGGCGCGCGACGCAATGAAGACATCGCACTTGATCTGCTCAAGTTTGTGGCCGCTACGGCTGGCGTGGGCCGTCCCGCTGCGCCCTCGACCGGCTTCAGCGGCGCTGCCGGAGCCAAGCCCGAAGAGCACGTGAATCAGTTGCTCGATCTCTACAGCCGCTGCCTCAAGGCCGTTGAAGGCAAGCCGCAGAAGCCGGAAGCGCCCGCTCCGCTCCCTGAGCCGATCCGAGCGCCACAAGGATGAACCCCGCTCCCGTGAGCCAACCCCCTCTACGAGTTGCCGTCGCCGGGGCCGGAGCCTTCGGCAAGAACCACCTGCGCGTCTACCGCGAGCTGGAAACGGCTGGCCCTCAATCGGCGGGATTGTCCGTTGCGCTGGTCGCGGCCGTTGAGCCGGATCCGGCGCGCGCCGCCGAGACTGCAACCCGCTACGCGATTCCCGTCTTCGCTACCACGGACGAGCTGCTGGCCGCCGATCTCAAGCTGGACGCGGCCACCGTCGCCGTCCCCACTGTGCATCACCATGCGGTCGCTTCAACGCTGCTCGATGCGGGTCTCGACCTGCTGGTGGAAAAGCCTCTGGCCGCCACGCTCGCCGAAGCCGACGACCTGATTGCGCGGGCGGAGCGTGGCAAGCGCATTCTGCAACCCGGCCACCTGGAGCGCTTTAACCCTGCCGTCCTGGCGATTCAGACGCAGCTTCATCGCCCCATGTTCTTCGAGTCGCACCGGCTCTCTGTCTTCACGCCCCGCGCGCTGGATGTGGATGTGGTGCTGGACCTGATGATTCACGACCTGGACATCGTGCTCACCTTCGCCAATTCGCCAGTACGCGAGGTGCGCGCTGTCGGATTACCAATTCTCTCGCCCAAGGTGGACATCGCCAATGTCCGCGTCGAGTTCGAGAGTGGCTGCGTGGCCAACTTCACCGCGTCCAGAGTTTCCACTGAACGGGTTCGCAAGCTGCGCTTCTTCGAGCCGCGCCAGTACGTGTCGATTGATTACGCCCGGCAGGATCTGCTGGTGATTCGCGTGGAGGCCGGCGCGGGCAAGACATCGCCAGCCGAACTGCTTGCGTCGCTGCCGCCCCAGATTGCCGCAATGCTGCCACCAGGCATCGCGGAGGGAATCGCATCGGGGAAGATCGACCTCAGCAAGATCAACCCGGCAATGATTGCGCAATTTGCCGCCATGGCAAAGATTGATCCGTCGGTGATTGCACAGTTCACAAATCCCGCGGAACCGAAGGCGGGCTTGAGCTTTTCCAAGCCACCGGTCACGCCCGGCGAGCCGCTGCGGCTGGAGATTCTTTCCTTCCTGAATGCTGTGCGAACTCGGCAGCAACCGCAAGTCACGGCCCGCCAGGGGCGTAATGCGCTAGCGTTGGCGCTGGAGATTCAAACCTCCATGGCCGCCCATGCCCAGCGCGCCGGGCTGGAAGACTTCTTCAAGCCCGGCGCCTAGAGATTCAGGATCTTACCTGTTTTGAAGAGCGCTGGGATAGCCGCTATGAGCAATCCAGCCACGACTGCCGAATAGGCCGCGGCTTTCCAGCCGGATACGTATCCTTCCCTGACGGCAAGCACAACCAGCAGAGATAACACCGGCAGATTCAAAACCAGGGCCGTTGCAACACCTGGCATATAGCTGCGCAGAGCCACTGTTAACGCGAGGTGCGGAATCAGGACGTTGGCTAACGTGGCAACCATGCATCCAAAAGTCAGATAAGTCCAGACCGACTGTTTTCCCGATTCTGCGCTCAACCAAGTAACGGCGAAGGCCAGAACTGTCAAGACCGCCACGGCAAAACGGAAGGAACCCTGCGTAACGGGGCTATGCCAGATAACTGCTCGTTTTGACCACCCCGGAAGCCAAATGGCCTCTTCGGCATTGTGCAGAGTCACGACAATCGGAAAAAGCCACAGTAGATTCCGGTAACTCATCGCTGTCTCCTTACTCGTTTCCGAGGGCCGCTCCCTTTGGAACAGCTACACCTGACCGATAGGGCGTGACAGCCGTTGGGCAGCAGATTATTCAACCTCTAGGCTTTCTTGGAAACAGCATCGGTGTTCTGGATTTGTACTCCAGATACGATGCCCCAAAGCGTAACTCCAGTTCCCGTTCTTCATACACTTTCACGAAGAATAGCAATGCTGACGCAAACAGGATGAGAATCCAGAGTACAAACAGCGCGGATTGAAACCAGATCCCCAACGCCACGAGAAAAGCCAGAATTGCAAGCACCATGGGATTGCGCGTCCAGGCATACATCCAATCCGCCGCCA
>Ga0181527_1004521_pt1 | contig 11906 bp, 11 predicted proteins | sample PEATcosm2014_Bin_30_FD_119762 | JGI IMG/M metagenome (GOLD analysis project Ga0181527, IMG submission 119762) | Peatland microbial communities from MTU Mesocosm Facility, Houghton, MI, USA - PEATcosm2014_Bin06_60_metaG | ecosystem: Environmental > Terrestrial > Soil > Wetlands > Peat | place...
GTGCCGCTCGTGGCGGCGGGCGGCCCGCAGGCCGATTCGCTCCCGGCAGCCTTGCGGATGATGGTCCAGGTGATGCGCAGCGGGGCCCGCGGCGCGACCATCGGCCGCAACATCTGGGGATTCCAGCCGATCGGGGCGGCCCTGCGGGCTTTCAAAACGGTGATTCACGACGGCAAAGGAGCGGAAGAAGCCCTGCGATTGGCCGGGCTGCCCCCGCCCCCAAAACAATAACTTTGAAGGAGATTCTGCCATGTCGAGACCCGTCACTTTGTGTACCGGCCAGTGGGCCGACTTGCCGCTGGAGACGCTGGCCGTCAAGGCCAAGGAGTTCGGCTTCGACGGCCTGGAGCTGGCCTGCGCCGGCGACCATTTCGAAGTAGCCAAGGCGGTCGCCGATCCGGGCTACTGCGACCGCAAGCGGAAGACGCTGGAGCGCTACGGAATGCAGGTGTTTTCCATCAGCAATCACCTGGCGGGGCAGGCGGTGTTGGACCACGTCGATGCCCGCCACAAGGCCATTTTGCCCGCGTACATCTGGGGCGACGGCGATCCGGCGGGCGTCAGTGCGCGGGCCGCCGAAGACATGAAGAACGCCGCCCGGGCGGCCCGCAACCTGGGCATCGGCGTGGTCAACGGCTTCACCGGCTCGAGCATTTGGCACCTGCTTTACTCGTTCCCGCCCGTCTCCGCCGCAATGATCGACGCGGGCTTCCGGCTTCTGGCCGAGCGCTGGAACCCGATCCTGGACGTGTTCGGCGCGTGCGGCGTCCGCTTCGCCCTGGAGGTGCACCCGACCGAGATCGCCTTCGACCTGTATTCGGCCCAACGGGCCCTGGAGACCCTCGGCAACCGCGCGGAGTTCGGCTTCAATTTCGATCCCAGCCATTTGATCTGGCAGGGGGTGGACCCCGCCCGGTTCATCCGCAGGTTCCCCGAGCGGATCTTCCACGTCCACATGAAGGATGCCATCGTGAAGCTGGACGGATCGAGCGGCATCCTCTCGAGCCACCTGAACTTCGGCGACCCGCGCCGCGGCTGGGATTTCCGCTCGCTGGGCCGCGGCGGCGTGGATTTCGAGGCAATCATTCGGGCCCTGAACGACGCCGGCTATGCAGGGCCGTTGTCCGTCGAGTGGGAGGACAACGGCATGGACCGCGAGCACGGCGCCCGCGAGGCCTGCGAGTACGTCCGCAAGCTCGACTTCCCGCCCAGCCGGCTGGCCTTCGACGCGGCCTTCGACAAGGGGGGCAAATGAACGCGAGCTGCCAAGACCTGGTGAACGACCTGGAGGCGGCGCTGGCCGCCCTGCCGATGTTCGACGTCCACACGCACCTGGTGGGCGGACGGCTGGGCGCCCGCGGCTTGCACGATCTTCTGCTGTACCACATGGTGGTCAGCGACCTGTATGCGGCGGGCTGCCCGAGCGGCGCACGCTTGACCCAGTATCCCGGCTGGCCCGAGCGGGACGAGGCGCACACGCGGATCGAAGAAGCGTTGCCCTACCTGCCGCGGATCCGCAATACCAGTTGCGCGTGGATGCTGCGGATCATCCTCCGCGACTTGTATGGCTGGAGCGAGCCGATCACGGCGGACAACTGGCGGCGATTGGACGCGATCGTGCGCGAGCGCGCCGACGACCGCGCGTGGCAGCACTCGATCTTCGACCGGCTCAAGATCCGCCGCACGTGCGCCGAGTACGCCCGCCGCGGCGACGGCGCAGACGATGCCCGCCTGCAATACTCGCTGGAATGGGCATTCTTCACGCGCTACCAGTGGGGCGAGTTCGACACCGCCTTGTACGAGCTGGAGCACTGCTGGGGACGGCAGCCGGAGCCGCCCTCCGCGATCGGCGGCCAGCGGCCTGCCAGCCAGCGCATTATCCGCAGCCTGGAGGACGTGCACGCGGCCCTGGCGCATTACGTCGAGACCATCCCCTACGAGCGGCTGATTGCCACCGCCACGACCGTCTCGACGGACATCGATTACCGCCTGGTCGGCGAGGCCGAGATGGCCGGGGCCCTGGCCCGCCGCGACCCGCGACCATCTCCGCTGGTGCCCGGTGCCCCGGCCGGGCCGCAGGAGCGCGACGTCTATGCGTCCTACATCAACGAGGCGTTCCTGACCGCCCTGGAAGCGCACGCGGAGAAAATCGTCTTCCAGTTCAGCATCGGGGCCGAGCCGATGCCCTACGAGACGGCCAGCATCCTCTACCAGCGGACGATCAAGCAACTGGCCGAGATGATCGCCCGGCATCCGCGGCTGCGGTTCCAGTGTTTCCTGGGCACGCGGCACGCCAACCAGGCGATGTGCACGCTGGCCCGCGAGTTGCCCAACCTGAGCTTGGCCGGCTATTGGTGGCACAACTTCTTTCCCGGCACCATCCGCCAGGTCATCGCCGAGCGGCTTGACATGCTGCCGCTCAACAAGCAAGTGGGCTTCTTCTCCGACGCGTATTGCGTGGAATGGGTCTACGGCAAGGCGCGGATGGCCCAGAAGCAGTGGGCACGGGTGCTGGCCGACAAGATCCGCCAAGGCCAATACAGCCGCGACGATGCCCTGGGGATTGCCGCGACCATCCTCTACGACACGCCGCAAAGCCTGCTGGGCATGGTGCCGGCCTGACGCCCGGCCGCCTACGGCACTGAGATCGCGTTGACTTCGCGTTCCAGTGAAACTGTGGCCTGGAGCGGAGTGCCGGCGGGCAGGAAATACTTGTACCAGCTATTGCCCGCAGGATCCACCGAGACGGTCACCGAGACTCCCGTGCTGGCATACGCCAGGGAGGATGTCGAAGTGGACCCGTCGGCCGCGGTGGCCGTGACGGTGATGGTAGGGTTGGTGATTCCCACCATCGACAGGATGTTCGTGGCCTGGGCCGCGGTGCTGGCCGTGGTGGCGTCGAGCGTGATGCCGGTCCGCGCCCCTTCCAGCGCGGCTTGGCGGACGGCGTGCTGGATTTGCAGCAGGCGCGAGAACTCGATGATGGCGAACATCACCATCACGAGGACCGAGGCGCAGATGGCGAATTCCACCGCTGTTGCGGCCCGCCGCCTTCCTCGCAACCGTCTGTAGGTTCTCATGCCGCTGTCCCTATTGCACGAGCACCGCCGGCAGGCTGTCGGCGATGTCCTGAAAGGCTTGCGTCAGGGTGGCCGCCGTGGGCGCGGGGTAGAAGTTGCCGTTGCCGCTATTGGCGGCGTTTTGCATCGCAGTTTGGATGGTGCCGCTGGAGGCCTCCAGGCCGAAGGTGATCACGTGGGTGACGATGTTCGCGTTCTGGCGGGCGGCCAGCGTCAGGCTGGCAATATTCGTGTTGCCCTGGGTCACCACGCCGTCGGTCAGCAGGATGATGGTCCGGTCGGCGGTGCTCGTACGGGCGTCGGAGCCGGTCAGCTCGGTTTGGGCAGTGGCCAGGCCGGCCTGGATGTTCGTGTCGCCCAAGAGCGGATTCGCCCCGTAGGCGTTCATGGCGGGGACGATCAAGCTGAGATTCGAGGTGAGCGGCACGTCGAGGGTGGACTCCGTCGCGCTGTAGTTGCCGAAGGAATAAGTCTCCGCGTAAGTGACCAGCCCCACGTGTACGTCCAGGTTCCGCGCGGTTAAGGTGTTGATGAACGTGTTGACGGCGGAGGTCAAGGCGGCCCAGCGGCTGTTGGTGGCGCTGGGCGGCGTGAAATAGCACTGGAGCTGGGTGCGGCCAGCGAGCACGTCCGGCGGATAGACGAACTCGTTGGCGCTCTGGTCGAAGGCCATCGAGGCCGAGCGATCCAGCACCAGGATGATGTCGTGGCTGATCCGCGTCGCCACCGAAACCTGCTGCGCGGTGAAGCTGCTCACCGGCAGATATGCACCCATCAGCAGCGTTGGGGTCACGGTGCCGGTCGCCTGCACGCTGTTGGCGGGCGTTCCACCGGAGGTGAACACGTAGACGCCGCTGCCGTTCTTCACCGCGTTGCCGAACAGCAGGTTGCTGCTGCTGTAGCTCACCTGCTGGCCGGCGACCAGGTTGTTGTTGGCCACCGACTGGGCCGAGGTGATGGCGGTGGCCTGCGTCTGCCCGGAGCCCTCGTAAATCAGCGCAGCTTTCGCCGCGGAATCGGTGGAAATGCGCAACTGCGCGCGGACGATCTCCATGTAGGCCACGTCCACGGCATAAGCGCACAAACAGACCAGCATGGGCAGCGAGACCCCGACCAGGGCCACGATCGCGCCGCGGCGGGAACGCCGCAGCCGGCGGGTCTTCTTCTTTCCGGAAAACATCGCGTCTGGCCCTCCTGACTCGTATCCGGCACGCTTTATCGTATGCGGCACACCGACCATGCCGACCATGCTACGCATGGTGCCCGTAGCGCCCGATGCCGGATACATTACTCCACGATCAGCGTCGCCGAGGCGTTCATCGTTATCGAAGTGTTGATCACGTACGAGGTGATGTAGTTCTGATTCAAGGGGGCGGCGACCGAAACCGTCACCAGGTCCTTGGGACCCGCCGCGGTGATGCTCTTGGGTTGCGAAGTCGCGTCGTCGAGGACCTGCAAGGTGACTGTGCCGCCGCTCACGCTAAGCTGCCCCAGCAAGGTCGTGCAGTAATTCGTCACGAGGTTGCTGGCCGACTCCGGGCTGGAGGCGGCCAGGGTGGCGGCCGTGGTGGGACGCGTCGCGTAGCGGGCCGCCTCATAGGCCGCCGAGTACATCCGCGCCCGCACGTACATGATGTTGCAGACCTCGATGGCCCCCAACGCCAGCACGATCAGAAACGGCAGGCACAAGGCCAGCTCGACCGCGGCGATGCCGCCGCGGCCCCGCACTGCCGATTTCCCCTCGCGCCGACCTTTCACGATCTCTCCATCCCCTTACGAGCTACTTGTGGTCTTGCAGGGCGGGTCGCACGGCACCGACCCGGCACCGTCGACCCACCCTGCAATCTCCTACTGCCATGCGGCATGCCCACGCACGCGTGGGCATGACACCCTGCGCTGCACGCCTCTCGCTCATTTCGGCATGCTGCTGTTATTCATCAACATGGCGGCGTTCTGTGGCCCCACGTCGATGATGATGACCATGTCGTTGTAGTCGAAGTCGCTGATGCTTTCCAGTTGATCCTCGAAGGCGACGATGATGTACTGGCTGCCTACGGACGGGAAGAAGGCCACCATGTGCTGCATCCCGTCGACGTTGGCGTTCGGGTCCTCGTAGAACACGTTCGTGGGAACCCCGTTGCTGTTCACGTTCGAGAAGAAAACCAGGGACAGTTGTTGGCCTGCCTGCACGGTGGGCAACTGCACGAAGTCGCCCGGCAGCAGCGGGCAGAACGTGGTCCGCACGTTGCCGACCTGTTTCGTCGGGCAGTTATTGTTGTAGTTCATGTTGCCGTTGGGGAACACGAGGTAGTTGGTTCCCACAGTCGGCTGCCCGTTCAGCGGGGCGGCCGGGCCAATGGTCACGCCGATGCCGTCGGTGTACCAGCCGCCGTCCATGGCCATGTAGATCCGCGGCGCGTAGGCGTAGTAGAAGTACAGCGAGGTGGGGTCCAGTTGGCACTGATTCGCCTGGGCGAAGGCCACCCCTTCCTTGAGGATCGAGTTGATATACGTCTCCCAGCTCGGCAGCAGGGCCTGGAGGGCCTGGGCCGCCGCGTCGCAGCCGGCGACCTCGACCTGGGCGACGATGGACCACCCCAGCTCCCGATAGCTGGACTGTATGGGAGAAACGTAGCTGCTGGTTCCGCCGGAGGTGCCGCCGCCCATGGCCGCAGCCGTCAGGCAGCTCCAGAGCGCCAGTCCTAACAACCACTTCAAGTGTAACGCCTTCATTGTATTCTGCCCTTTCCCGATTGGAATTGTTCCGAACGAGCCGAGCGGTCCGGAATGGACCGCCGGGAGAAGAGGTTTCCATTTTAACCCTAGTTCATGAATGACAGATGTCAAACGCGAACCAGCGCTGATCGCCGGGGAACGGTGCTGGGTACTCGGTACCGGGTTCTAAGTCCTGGGTACCGAGTAGCCGGTGCTCCGCCTTCACTCCGCCGAGCGTCGCAGGTCGTCCTTCCCGCGCCGTCTGCTTGCCACCCTTCCCCGAGCGCGTTAGAATCCACCCCGGAACCTTCACCCCGATCGGCCCCGCCGCTGGGACCAGAAGGACTCGTACTACTGGTATTACGCCACCTACGCCATGCACAACATGGGCGGGGCGTATCGCATCTGGTGGAACCAGAAGATTCGCGACGTGCTCTTGGAGAACCAGAGCCGCGAGGGGGACCGCGCCGGCTCCTGGGACCCGGTCGGCGACGCCCGCGCCACGCCCGGCCGCCGCGTCTATTGCACCGCTCTGAATGCGCTCTGCCTGGAGGTCTACTACCGCTACTCCGAGGCCCTGACCAGCTTCGGCACCGCGCCCGATTTGGACGACCTGCTGTCGGAATAAGGACGTGCCCCCGGCCGCAACCGTCTCGTTACGATGCTCTGCGTCGTAACGGCCTGAGCGGACGCGGAGCGGCTGTGAATCTTTGTAGGGTGGGTCGAGCGCAGCGAGCCCCACCCTACGTGTTGTGCTGGTCCCGTGCGAAGCGGAGAAGCTCACAGCCTCGGAGCGTCCGCTCAGTGCGTTCCCACGGCGACCATGCTTCGCACGGTGCCCGATGGGAACGAGACGGCCACGAGGCCACGACCGATCCTTGCCGCGCGAACAGGTCCGGCCGGGCCGCCAACAGGGCCGGGGCGGGATGCGGGTGTTGGTCAGCGCTTTTGCGATTTTCCAATTGCGTGCTCCTCTTCGCCCCCTTCATCTGGGCTAGGTCGTAGGTGGCAGGTGGTACATCGTAGGTGGCAGGTCGCAGGTCGTAGGTGGGGAGAAACCCGATCGACCACCTACCACATGCTACCTACCGTCCTCCCTTTCTCCCTTTGGGCTTGGTTCTCACGCCCTCCATGATAGCGGATAGTGGACGTGTGTTCAATAGCAGAAATCGGGCCGGTTTGCGGAGGTCGGTGGTCAGAATGGGCCGACGTGATCCCGAGGTTACTATTACCGCTTGCCAGGAGTGCCACGAAAGTCATTTGCCGCGTCTTTCTGTCTTTGGCCGGAAACGGTATAATCCTTCGGTGTGGAGTGCTTAAGGGCGAGCGTATGAAGACGGCTGCCTACCGATGAAGATCAAGTACTTCAAGGACACGGATACCGCTCTGCTGGAATTCAGCGAACGGAGCGTGGAAGTGACCCGCGAGGTCAGCGAGAACATTTACCTTGATTTGGATGGGGACGGCAAGCTCGTGAGCATGACTATCGAGCATGCGGCGGAAAGCGCGAGGTTCCCGGAAGTCGTGGTTGAGGAGGTGACGGTCGCCTGACCGCAACGGGTGACGGATGCCAGTGCGTTCCCCGGGAGAATTACGGCGCGGCAGGGCGAAGAAAGCCGTTAGGAACCGTTTCTACGCAGTTCCCGACAGAACAACGGTTCCTGGCACCTTTGTTCCTCCGAGGTACGAAATTGGGCAACGGCGTGAGGCCGGAAGCAAACCCCACTTGCTACCGGGGTCGCCGGGCGGTAAGATCACCTGCGGAGGTGCGAAATGGAACTAACCGCGGAAGAACGTGAGGCCGTCGAGAAGGGCGTCGTCGTCAAGTACGTAATTCCGGACTCCCACGTCGAGTGCGTTGTCGTGCGAGAAGATTTGCTCGATGCCTTGCGGGTACGGTCGGATTACTCCCCCTGCGACCCGGACGATCTTGCCGTGCTGACTTCCGAAGTCTTGGATGACGAGGATTGGACCACGCCTGAAGGACATGCGACGCAACGGCCGTCGTAGTGGTAGAGACAGTCATGCAAGCCAATCGCGGTGATGTGGTAATGGTCGATTTCCCGTTCGGCGAAGGAGGCGGGTCGAAGCTTCGGCCAGCCGTGGTGATTCAATGCGACGCGGACAATCGCCGATTGGGCACGATCATCGTCGCGATGATCACAAAGCAGACGGCGCTGGTGGGACGGGAGCCTCGCCACATTTTCATCGACGTTTCGACCGACGCCGGAAAGGCATCGGGGCTGTGGTTGCAATCGGTGGTCAACTGCTCCCAGTTGGCGACCATCAAGTTGGAGCGTGTTGTTCGCGGATTGGGCCGCCTGTCCGACTCATTGATGGAGCCGCTCTCCAAGAGTCTCCGCGATGGACTTGGCCTCTAGTGAACCGGCGGCGCGGCCAGCGGGAACCGAAACGGGCACGCAGCCAGTTGTCGTAGCCCGTCTTGCCAATACTAGGTGCGTCCCCGTTTCGACTCTCGCTCTTTCATGGTATCTCGAATTCCGGCAGCCCCCCTATCTTCCACTCGCCGGGCACCGTTGGTAGAATGCCGCTCATGGGGTTCGCCTGGCATGCCGGGGCTACCGGCAATGGTCAGTGTGAAAGGAAGTCGTATGAACATAGCCATTGTCATCGGCGTAAGCAAGTATTCCGGTGCCCACATTGGCGACCTTCCAGCCTGCGCAGCGGACGGGCACCTAATGGACGGCATCCTGAAATCGTCCGGGCGCTTTGAGCAGGTCTTGTCGCTGACCACCAACACGGATAGTAAGGCCATCAAACGAGAACTTGCGAAGTTCATCGGGCAACAGAAGGACAAGGCCATCGACGAGGTTTTCTTCTACTACACTGGACACGGTGATGCGCAAGGGGGCGATGTTCAATTTCTACTAACGGATTTCGATGACACCCGCGTGAAACAGACGTCGCTCAGCAACGCGGAAGTGGACACCCTCTTGCGATCCCTCAAACCGAAGCTCGCGGTGAAAGTGGTCGATGCCTGTCACGCTGGTGTCGCATATGTTAAAGACCGTAGCGTCCTGCAAAAGGCAGTCGCCGCCACGGAGGGACAGTTCGAGCACTGCTACTTCATGTTTTCCTGCCGGAAAGATCAAGTGTCCTTTCAGGACCCGGCCCATTTGAGCGAGTTCACGGCATCGTTTGCCCGTGCGGTAAAGGCATACGCCGGCTCATCTATTCGTTACCAAGATATCGCGGATTTCATAGCCGACGAGTTTACCGGCAATGGCGAACAGACGCCGCTCTTCGTCACGCAAGCCAGCTTAACAGACGTATTCGTCGATGTTAATGAGCCTATGGTCGGCACTATTGATGCTGCATTGGCGAAGCCCGACCGGTCGACGGACGGCCCAACAACAACGGCAAGCGAGCCGCCAGCGCCGAACCTTGCGCAACTGGTCGAAAATGATGCCCAGCAGTATTGTAGCCAACCGGAGGCCATCGAGTCGCTAAACACGTTGGCAGCCGCCGTGAAGCAATACCAGTTCAGCACGGACATAGAGGCACTGTTCGCCGTCACAGTTGACGACGCTCTCGGTATGGATTCGATACCGGAGCGCGCAGCAATCGGGAGATGGTTGAAGGATAATCCCAATGACTACTTTGCAGCAATAGAGTCTCATTGGGTCGAGGCCCCGCTGCCGGAGTACGTGGTTCAGTTTAGTGTCTTCGGAAAGAGAAATAAGCACATGGAGGAAGTGGTCGACGGATTTTCCATTACGGTTGAGGGTGAGGTTGCCAGCATGATCGGTGTAGACCTCGTTCCCCGATATCAAAACCTGCATCGGTGGGGCCTTCGTCTCACTTACGTGTTCTCGAAGACTGTCTTGAGAGTCTTCTACGCCTACCAAAGGTTTCGAGACGTAGCTTGGGATAAGCAAGCCCAGTCGGCACCGCTGAGCTGGAAGACGGACACGATCCCTTTGAAGGATAGGGAACAGGTTAGAGAATGGGTTGCCAAGGTGCTGCTCGCCGGGTTCGAGCAGGATGTCCTTGCAGACCTGAACGCGCGATTCCGACCACAGTCGCCGGCTGTCAACAAGGTGGGGTCCGACTCCTAGGCGTTGCCGAGAGCTTGGCGGCCGTTCGCACCCGTGCTTGACTGTCACGACGTACCTGTCTCGGCAAAGGGAGCGCGGCCGGGGGCTCGACAAGGGGGCAGTTCGGAGGGCTTTGCAATGGACGACGTTGGAATCATCTGCGTCGTGGTGGTGTGCTGGCTAAGCTGCTCCTTCCTGGGGTACCTGGCCGGGCAGGCCAAGTGCGCGGCAGCAGAGGGAGCCATCCTGGGGCTGGTCTTCGGTCCGCTGGGAATTATCGTTGCCTGCTTCATAGACGGGCGGCCAAAGTGCCCACACTGTTCCGGGCGATACGACGCCGGGGCGAAGGTCTGCCCGCACTGCCGCGCCTCTCTCACCGTTACCCGATCTTGGGTTGACGACTGGCGGAATCGGCCCACCGGTCGGACACGCCCCGGGCCGTCCGCCGAAGACCAAGCCAAGGCGGACGCCATTGCTGAGGAGGCTCTAGGGCTGAACCGCCCGTCCCAGCTGCCACCCCTGCCACCCCCGCCACCACCGCGGAAACGGCCACAATACCCGCCCCGCCGCGGATAGGGGGCGGGGAGCAAGAGGGACATCCCACTTTATTGCCAGCAATCGTCTATTTCCATCGAGGGCTAAAGGGGATAGAGGGCTAAGGGGGAGTCGGAACGGGGACGCAGTTGCTCTGTAGAAAACCCGCCCCGCCAGAGAATCATGATATTGAGGGTTAGCGCGGATTATTCAGGGCCTCGGGAACCCGGCGCAGAGTGCTGGACCGAAGCCCGAAGCGCAAGCGAGGTTAACGTGTTGCTTGGACCTCGCTTGCGCTTCGGGCTTCAATGGGGCCATGAATAATCCGGGTTGGACGCCATGGATCATGAGAGGTTCCAAAAAATCACAACCTCTCCGCGTCCCCGTGGCCGCGACTCCTTGGCGCGATGCCTTCTCGCCGTGCCGGCCGCGGAGCGGCCGCTCAGTGCGTGCCCACCCGGAGCGTGGGTACGAGACGCAGGATACGCCCTTCCAGACCCAGGCGGTCGACGCCGAGGTCGTTCTCGTAGACGACCAGAAAACGGCCCTCTGGGCCGGCGGCGATCACCGGCCGGCGGACCGAGCGGCCGCTGGCCGTGCTGCCGGAGGCGAGCACGAGCGGCGGGTTGTCCAGGAAGCGGCCGTCGCCGGTCGAAAGCCGCGTGGCGACCACCGCGTAGTTCAATTCGTTGACCTGCTGCGGGGTCCGCCAGCCGAAATCCATGACCACGACCGCTTGCTTCGCAGCGCAGGCGACGCCCGCTTGCCAGAAGGCGAAATGCCCCTTGCCCTGCTGGTACTCGCCGGCCCGTGGGCCGCCCAGGGCCCCCTGCACGTCCAGCAGCGGGGCCGCGGGCAGGAGGTGCTTGCGGCCCGGTTGATCCACGATCTCGTCGCGCGGCCGGCCCTCGTCGTCCAGCCGCAGGGCCGCCATGCGTGCCGCATATCCCCAGCCGGCGATCCAGTGGTCGAACGCCACGGCCCAGCCGCCGGGGATCGGGCAGGCGGCCAGGCGGTCGCGCGGCTCGCCGGAGAGTTGCACGGGACTGCCCAACACCTCCAGGCTGGCAGGGTCCAACACGGCCGCATGACCCGTCGTCTTATTGGCGTGTACATCGGCGAGCCAGGTCAGCAGGCACGTCTTGCCGTCAGTGGCCAGGCACGGCTGGAACCGCGAGGAAAGCCCCTGCCACCAATAATGGCGGTCGCCCAGCCAATCCTTGCCCGGCGGCATGACCTTTTCGATCCGCGCCGGGTCCTCGATCTGGATGGCCCGGCCCTCGGGGTCCAGCACCTTGCCCGCGGCGGACACCCGTGCGGCATAGACTCCATAGACGGGATACTGCCGGGCGTCCATCCAAGCGACGACGTAGTTGCCGCCGGCATAGGCCACGGCCGGCCGGGCCTGGTTCCCCGCGCGGCAAATAACGGGGAATCCGTCGGGGTCGAGCACCCGGCCCTGCGGGCTGACGCGGGCGGCGTAAATGTCGTAGTCCTTGCCGTTGCGGAAGTCCTGCCA
>Ga0181527_1004522_pt1 | contig 11901 bp, 12 predicted proteins | sample PEATcosm2014_Bin_30_FD_119762 | JGI IMG/M metagenome (GOLD analysis project Ga0181527, IMG submission 119762) | Peatland microbial communities from MTU Mesocosm Facility, Houghton, MI, USA - PEATcosm2014_Bin06_60_metaG | ecosystem: Environmental > Terrestrial > Soil > Wetlands > Peat | place...
CCTGTGGGTGCCGAGAAGGCCGTCCGCGGCTGCCAGCAGGACTTTTCGTGCCGCAGTCCCAAGGGGGAGGATGCCTCCTCATGGTGCTCTCGTTCCTCTACGTGGCATTCGTACGCGTGGTCCAGCTCGTCCGCCTCTCGTGCCGAACTCAGGACGACCTGGCGATCGAAATCGTCATGTTGCGCCACGAGGTAGCGGTCCTGCGACGCCAGGTCGACCGACCTGCTCTGCGGCCAGCAGACCGGGCACTTCTCGCTGGGCTGTCACGACTCGTGTCGCGGGCCCGTCCCGGAGGGTTCTTTGTTCAGCCAGCCACCCTGTCGCGCTGGCACCGAGACCTCGTGCGACGACGCTGGACGTACCCACACCGCCGGTCCGGTCGACCTACAGTCGCGGCCGGCGCTGCCGCCCTCGTCGTCCGGTTGGCTCGTGAGAACCCGACCTGGGGCTATCGGCGGATCCACGGGGAGCTTGCCACCATGGGTGTCGTGCTCGCGCCTTCCAGCGTCTGGGCGATCTTGAAGCGTCGGGGAATCGATCCCGCGCCGAGACGCTCGGGTCCCACGTGGAGGGAGTTCCTCCATGCCCAGGCCAAGGGCTTGATCGCCTGCGACTTCTTCTCGGTCGACACCGTCTTGCTCCGGCGGCTCTACGTGCTGTTCTTCATCGAGCACGGCACCCGCCTCGTCCGCATCGTCGGGGTGACGGCCAACCCTGTCGCCGGCTGGGTCACCCAGCAGGCCCGCAACCTCTGCTACGAGCTGACGGAACGGACGACGCCGGTCAAGTTCCTCATTCGAGATCGCGACACCAAGTTCACCTCCTCCTTCGACGCTGTCTTCGCAGCCGACGGGATCCGGATCATCAAGACGCCCATCATGGCGCCACGCGCGAACGCGGTCTGCGAGCGGTTTGTCGGCACCATCCGCCGTGAATGCCTGGACCGGTTCCTCATCCTCGGCCGGCGCCATCTCGAAGCTGTCCTCGTCGAGTACGTGGATCACTACAACGGGCACCGGCCTCACCGGTCCCTCGATCAACGGTGCCCCTCGGCCGTCACCGAAATGATGGTCCCGATCACCGATCCCGACTCCCCTCTCATCCGACGAACCGACGTCCTTGGCGGACTCATCCACGAGTACCGGCTCGTCGCCTGAGCTGGAGGGATGGGGTTCTCGGCATCCACAGGGCTGACGCCCGACCTTGACAGCCCCTTTCGCGAACACCGCCCTCGGAGAGGGCTTATTCGCGCGCGCCCGCACGCAACTCAGAGCTGGCTCGGAACTGGGAAAAGATCGTCTTCGGCTTCGCCGAAGGCCTCTTGACTTTTGGAGCTCCTTCAGGAACGTCGATAGGGGTGGCTGCGGGCGATGGCCGTCAGCGACGGTGGCTGCTCCCGATCGGACGATCTGTGTCAGGGGCTTGGTACGCCTGAGGGTGTCTCCCCCGCGATCTGCTGGGCCAGCTGGTGGATCTTCTGCGTGAGGTCGTGGACTTGCTGGGTCAACGCGGTATTCGACCCGAGCAGGTCGTCGATCTTGTGCGTCTCGTCGTAATGATGAGAGGCAAGGATCTCGTCGCGTGCCGCCGCGCGGTTCTGGCTCATCATGATGATCGGTGCTTGGATACCAGCCAGACCCGAAAGCACGAGGTTCAGCGCGATGTAGGGATAGGGGTCGAACGGCTTGTGGCCGAGCACGTGTTGGATAAAGAGAGTGTTGACAACTATCCAGATCGCGATCATTCCGAGAAAGATGAAGATGAACGGCCACGAGCCTCCGAAACTCGCGATGTCGTCGGCGACACGCTCGCCGAAGGTCCGGTCATCGTGAGCCTCCTTCAGAGCAGGATGGACATGCTGAGGATGGCGCCACGGAAACCAACTGCTGCGCGATTGACGCGGGACAGTGCTGGCGGTATTCACAGTCATACGCGCATTCCTTTCATAAGGTTCGAGCGTGCCGCTCGTTGTCACTTACCGGAAGCATGCACACGCTCCATCGCATGAGGCAATCACCGAGGAGGCAGCGCCCGAGCCGTCGATCCGTCGTCTGGGGCGCCGCGATGCCCCTCATCGAGCGGCGCACAGACTAGCTGATCCGTCCTGCACAGTTCCCGCTACCAGGCCCTCAGACGGGGCTTGGTGATGCCGCGGTTCGTTGCCAGACTCAGTCGCCTGCTTGCTGGGACCGCAACGCGGCCTCGATGTCGGCCGGTTCGGCTCGGACGCGCCAGTCACTAGACACGAATGCGGCGCGGACGATGCCGTCACGGTCGATGACAAAGGTGGCGGGAACGGGTAAAGAGCGCGAGCCGTCAGCGTTCTGGTTGCGGGGATCGTTCTGAAATACGTTCACCTGCAGGTCCTCGAGGTCCCCCGCCAGCGTGAACTGCACCCGGTAGGCACGGATCACTTCCTGATCGAGGTCACTCAGGACGGGAAAGGCGAGCTCGTGCTTCTCGGTGAGCGAAAGGCTGTGGTCCGCGGCCTGGGGGCTAATGGCCACGAGCGAGGCGCCGAGCTCGCGAAAGCCGGGCAGCGCTTCCTGCAGGCTTCGCACCTGAATATTGCAATATGGACACCACTCGCCACGGTAGAACACCACGACGACAGGTCCCTGAGCGAGCAGATCTGCCAGCGTCACGGGCTGTCCCAGAGCGTCTGGCAGCGTGAAGTTCGGCGCGTGGTCACCGACGGCGAGGCCGGGGGCGACGCCCGACGACTCGATCTCGGTAACGCCCGCCTCGATACGCGAGGCGATCGCATCAGGGATGTTGGCGGTGATCTCATCGAGCTGCGGCTGGAGTGCTCGAAACGGACTGGTGGTGGACACAAGTTCTCCTTGGGCGAGAAACGGACTGGAAACTCCACTCTGGCACTCACAGCCAGCCGAGGATTCGTGACACAGATGTAGCCCGCCCGTTAACACGGGCGGGCTACATCTTGCGATTGTGCTCAGCCCGGGAAGACGGCGATGATCGGGCAGTTCGAGATCGCGCCCGGCGCCGTGATCCCACCGAGACCGACGTTCGGCTTACCAGGTAGGGCACCGACGATGTTGCCCGCAAGCGCCTCGGCACGCACGTCGACCATGGAATGAAGCTGAACGCGCTTGCCCGCGGCGATCGCGGCGGCGGTCCACGCGACGGGGGTCACGTCCCAGATCGGCGAGTAGTGGACGGGGTCGCTTGGTTGCTCCTGGGCGACGTTGAGCGGGTCACCCTGTCCGAGCAGGGCGGAGTTGAGGCCTTGCCGCATCGGGTTGGCGTCGCCGAGAATACCGTTCACCACTGGGATGATCGCAGCGCGCGCCGACGACGGCGCGTCGCTGGCGAGACCGGGTGCCGCGTTCAAGTTCGGTGTGTACGTGCTGTGCTCGAGCGCGGCTACCAGGGGAGAGGACGCGTCGGTGTGGAGGTAGACGGTGAGCTGTCCGTCGACGAAGCCGGTGAGCAGAGAGAGCGTCACCGTGTGGTGTGCGTAGTCGATCGACTCGACGCTGCCGCTGACGCCTGTGTTGTTGGCGACCTGGGGGGCGTTGATCACCACGCCCTTGCCGATTCGGACGAGTGGGCTGTAGTGGGCGTCACCCTTTGCGCCATATGAGTAGCTGGCGGGCGGGAACCCGTTGGGGCCCGGCACCACCGACCACTTGAGGCCGAAGTTGACGGTCCCGGCGAAGACGAGCGTGCCGTGATCAAAATGACCGTTCTGGACCGCGGCGGTGCCGAGCGCATTGTTGAGCTTTGGCGAGTAGTTCACGCCACGTTGGCGCGCGTCCTTCAAGTTCGAGGATTCGGTGACTATGTACCAGGTCGGGCTGCCACTAGACGTACGGCCCTCGTAGAGGGGCAGGGTTACTGTGTCGTGCTCGATATCGATGCTGAGCGCAGACGGCAGGCTGTAGGTGAAGATGCCGGTAGCGGGACGGTTTGAGTTCGGCGTGGCGGTATGGGTCTGAGCGACCGAGGCGGCTGATGCGCCGCCGATGCCGAGGGCTAGGGCCAGGACGCCGCTGAGTGCGGCGGAGCCGAGCGTTAGGCCCAAGGCCAGGGAACGTTTCTTCATCTGTGTTTGACCTCCAAGGTCGCAAGTGGAGGACATCGTCCTCCGACACAGATGCAGTCCCTGGCCGGGGGAAAGCGTTACAGCCCAGGGCATGACAGTGGTGGAGGCTGTGACCGCCAACGCTCTGGCCGTTCGGCCGACCGCCCCGGCAGCCTCAGTCGGGCTCGACTTTCACCGCCGGTAGATGGCGATGAGCCCGTCCAGGACTTCTGGTGGCAGATTCTCTGGGCTGAGGTCGCCGGTGAGCCGGATGGTGGCACCCATCCGCGCCCGTAGCCGTCGTTATCTGGCGCGGCGACCATCTCGGCAGAGCCCGCGAGACGCTCGAACAGATGAGGACATCGGGCGTCGCTCGCTAAAGAGAGCCGCCACTTTGACGCTGGGTCGCGTCACAGATCCCGCACCGATGTCCGTCGCCCCACAATCCGGACCGGCACGACCTCGTATCCCAGCACCGGTGGCAAAGGTCACTGTATTACGCCACCATCATTAGTACCGGCTGCGCGGTGAGATCCGCGCAGCCGGTAGTTCTACTAGGCGCTCGACTCACCTCGGTTCGCACGCAGCTAAATGCAACGCGGGTACCCGATGCAGATGACCGGGTGATGTGTGTACTGGTAGTAGAAGGCGATCGCGTACGGCGACTCGCCCGCGGGCACGCTCAGATCAAGGCCGCTAATCGAAACCGTGCTCGCCCCCCCGAACACAAACCATGAACTGAATACGGTGCCGCCGGCGAAACTGGGAGTCCCGCCGAGGTAGGACGAAGCCTCGACCTCCACGGCCGTGGTCGTCGACACCGACGTGCTCGGCGATGTCCACGCCGAGGCTGGGGTGACCGAGTCGATCGGTGTTCCCGCCAGCACTTTGTAGTTAGTGAGCGAGAACGCCCAGGTCGTGACGGCCGAGGCCCCCCCGCCGCAGGACGACGTCACACAAATAGGTAGGTACCAGGCCGTCGCCAAGACCGGGCCGGTGCTCGGCACGGTGAACTTTGCCTTCTCCGTGTTGATGAGGGTAGTGTGCACGTCCCAGAACATGAACTCGTAGACCGTCGCCGAGGTCGCAGGCGGGGTCGCGGGTTGGTATAGGTACTGAGGCGCCTTCAGCGTGACCGACGAGCCCCTCAGGGCCAGAATGACTCCCGACACCCCGCCGGGCACCGGAGTGCCGGTTGGGAACAGTTTCGACCCCAGCGCAACGACCGCGGACAATGGGCCTGCCTGCGCCGCCGTCGGTATGAACATGAACAGCGCCGCGCCCATTAGAACGGCAAGCGCGAGCTTCGTCGACGCCGAGCGTCTCGATGCCGACCTCGGGAGCGCAATATGGTGGCGGCTCAACAGCTGCCGGGAAACTGTAGGCGTGCTCCGGTCCCGCACATCTTTGTCTTTCATCGCGGCAAGAGCCGTCCGGACATTGTCCTTGCTCATGACACTTCCCCTCTCCGTCGCCCGCCAGCTTGATGGAACCCCCTAGCCGCGTGGCGGGTACTGTCCTTGTGATGATCGCGGCTAGCTCCGGCTAGGTCAATAGCAGCGTTCGGCAACGAGGACTCGCGCCGTAGCCCCGATGGGGAGGTCAGGCTCCTCGCGTTGCATGTGGGACTCGTCTTAAAGTACGGGCCCGGTCCGGAGCGGATCAGAGAAGACGGCTGCCCTTGAGGCGACCTCTACCTCTCAGACTGGTACGGTAGTGACCCTGGCAGACGGCGGTCGCGCCGAGGCGCGCGATCAGCTCGTGCTCTTGTCCGCCTCAACAGCATCACCGGATCAGTCGAAGCCAAGCCCTGGGAAGGGCAGCGCGGTAGTTGGCAAGACCGCTCGGTGCCCAAGACCGTGGGTCCCAGGGCTGTTACGGTCCATTACGCGAGTCCGTTCCCCATCAGGAAGCTGGCCGGGAATGGCTCTCGGCCGAAACCGAGAAAGGCATCCGACATGACCAAGAAGGTGTTGCGATTCGTTGGGCCACTCGCCCTCGCTCTCAGCCTGACTGGTGGATTAGGGGCAGGCGTCGCGGGTGCAGTATCTAATTCGAACCACTCCAACGCCCATGTTCACGAGTTCAAAGCAACACTCACTGTTACCGGAGCGGTCAAAAAGTCTGAGACGTTCACTGAGAACCTGAGCGTCCTCCCGTCGTGTTCTGTCCTTGCCACTGGTCGCCTCCCCTACCAGAAGGGGCCGCGCGAATGGAGCCTGCCCGCTGGCGGATCAACTTCGTTCTCTCTCACCTGGAACATCTCGAAGGGGTACGTCGGGCCGGGTACCTACACAAAGCTGGCAGATTTCCAGGGATCCGTTGAGCTTGACGCTGCGTCACAGGAATTCACCCCAGTCTCGGCGAGCGTCCTGTCCGTAACGGTGAAGCCCAATGGTTCGGGGAAAGCCACGTTCAAAAACCTGCAGAATTATTACACCGAGGCGCTCGGGCTCAAGCGTGTCAGCGGGAGTGAGACGTGGACCTGTAGCTAACCCCCTCCAGCTCATCAGTTGGTCGAACTGACAAGTGGAGCTGCTCCTGACACATTGTCGGTTTGAAGGACGCGGGCACGCATCCCGCAACATCCATCAGGTGACGAGTCGAGGGATATCAACGGATCGCCGGGTCGGTGACGCGCCAGAACGTCGCAAATCTCGGCTGCTGGAGGTGTGGTTGTCGCGCTCCGAATCGGCGTTGCGGCGCTCCTCTGCGGACGCGCACCTGATGAGAGTGATTCGATGTCAGAGATGGGCCGACGGTTTGCTCTCTAGCCCGGCAATCAAACTCGACACGGCCTTGCGGAATCGGACAGTGTCCTCAAAGGGACGGGCAACGAGCATGGCGCCTTGCAGCGCGGCGATAAGGAAACGTGCGGCCTCGCGCGTCGAGCCAGTGAAGTGGAGTGTTCCCTCCGTGCGTCCTTGCGACAAGACCCTTGAAAGCCAGGTCTCGTTGTCCTTGAAGAATCGGACCACGATGGTCCGCATCGGCTCGGGAAGGGTCTGGAACTCTGCGGCCAACATCCCGCAGAGGCACATCCGTTGTCGCTGCAGGACATCGAGGTACAGGTCGGCGTAGGAGGTGAGCTTGCTCGTGGCGTCCACAGGCTTGGCGTCGATCACTGCCAACGCCTGCGCGAACCGCGTTACGTAGCGGTTAAGGAGCGCCTCGCCGAGCTCCGCTTTTCCGGCGAAGTGGTAGTGGAGTGCCGCCTTGGTGAGGTCCAGTTCCGCAGCCACGTCCGCGTAGCTCACGGCGTTGTAACCGCGATTTTGCACGAGCTGCTCGGCGACGTCGAGAATCCGCTCGGCGGTACTTCTCTCATCTGTTCGACTCCGAGTCCCCACTCACACCGCCTTTGGGCACTTGACATGTTACCTACTAGTAGGTAAGTCTAACATCGCGTCAGATGAACACGAGGGCATCACGAGAGGGGGGCTGGGGTATGCACACGACCGAGCATCGCAGTTTCGCCAGCGCGGACGAGGTGCGTGAGTTTCCGAACGGCCGGGCGGAGATCATGAAGATAGGCGGCGGTGAAGTGGGGCGGCTTATCTTCGAGCCGGGGTGGCGCTGGTCGAACGACGTGAAACCGATCGCCAACACCGAGAGCTGTCTCGCTCCTCACTTCCAGTACCACGTGAGCGGCCAGCTCGCGATCCGGATGGACGACGGCAACGAGTTCGTCGCAGGACCCGGAGACATCACGTCTCTGCCGAGTGGCCACGACGCCTGGGTCGTCGGCGACGAGCCCGTCGTGACAGTCGATTGGTTCGGCGCCAGCAACTACGCCAAGTAGCGACCTTGGACATCGAGCTGGACGCCCTCGCAGTAGTGGAGAGCTTCGGAGCGGCCTGGGCAGAGCACGATCTCGAGGCCGCCTTGGGGCTCGTCACCGACGATTGCGTCTTCGACTCCACCGGACCCGCCCCAGATGGGATTCGCCACGTCGGTCGGGATGCCGTTCGACGCGCCTGGCAGCCGATCTTTGACGACAGCAACGCCAGGTTCGAGGCCGAGGAGACCTTCTGCGCCAATGACCGCGTCGTGCAGCTCTGGCGGTACACGTGGGCGGACGGACACGTGCGGGGCATCGACGTCTTCCGGGTGCGGGACGGGAAGGTCGCCGAGAAGCTTTCCTATGTGAAGGGCTGAACCGCCAAGCGACGGTGAGCCGACGAGGCTCCCTCGAGATAAGCAGCGTGAGGTCGGCGCACTGGCGACGGGTCGTCGGGCTATTCCGGCCACTCGCTGCCAATGGCCTCATCGAGGAGATGTAACGACCACAACACTTCAGAAGAGGAGAAACCAATGGGACGAAAGGTTGCCGACTGCCGGGACTTCCCAAGCGAGAGCGGCTGCACGCTCACGATCTCGGGCGAGGAGGACGAGGTGATTATCGCGGCCACACACCATGCGATGACCGTTCATGGGCACGAAGACGCTGAAGAGGTGAGGACCTGGCTCCGCCACAACCTGAAGGACGAGGCGAGTTCAGGCGTGTGAAATGACGGGGCGCGACCACCGGCGAATACCACTTTGCACTAACGCACAGGTTCTCTCCTCGTAGCTGACCTGGGACACGACACGCGGATCCGTCGATATGGCTGTTGGTGCGACCGGGAAGGCGCTGTGTTCTGTAGCGGCGTTCTGTTTCAGGTTGTCCTGACACACCCGAGGTGGTGGGCCTACCTGGTACGCAGCACCGTGGATGCACGCGACGGGCGGCGTAGGAGGCTGGGAGAAGAGAAATCGCCGTGACAACGACGAGCCCGCCGGCGAGGATAGCTACCCCTTGCCACCAAGGAACGACCACGATGCTGACAACGCCGTAGTTCGACGCGAATAGGTTCCAGGTCAAACGGCCAAGCGCGATCCCGAGAGGCATCCCGACAACCATGGCCAGAACGACCACGGTTGCAGTCTCCTGCCGGGCAACCAAATTCGTTCGGAATGCAGCCGTTCCCTGGAGCAACGAAACCGGCAGCGGTGGTCGGGCACGTTCGCTTGCCAGCCGTCAAGCCGCCACGAGGAAGCGGAGGAGGGTTTGTGCCGACCTACCGCGCGCCTGGCTCAGGTCTGGCAGCGCTTTCCAGCTTTTGCAACAGAGGCCCTAAGTTGAGTCTTGACCGCTTCGTCTACCGCAGTTAGGCTCCCGGCAACCAAAGGGGGGGTGCGCTATGCGTCGACTGCGCAGTCGTGCAATCGTGCTACCGCTCGTTTCGTTTGCCGTTCTCGTCTGTGCATCGAGCACGGCTCTTGCAGCTGGCAAGCCAAGCTCGTTTCTGGTGCGATCCGCGCCGCACGTTTCGTTCCAGGTCCAAAACATAGCGGGGAGACCGAGCCCGGTCCGTCTAAAGCGCGTGGTCAACGCGGCGAAGTTGCCCCCGCCGGTCACCCACCCGCCGTACGTCCCTGAGCCAACAGAGACAGCGCCGGTCACCGGACCTCCTCGCACCACAGGGGTGGTCGCATTGCAGCTGAACCAGGGCCAGCCCGTGGGCGCCGTACGGGTCGCAAATCCCTCCGGCATATCCGTCGCGAGGTCGGCGGACTTTACCGAGGACTCATCGGTGCCCGGTCTCGGTGACCGCGGGATACCTCCAGATACTCAGCTCGCCGTTGGCCCGAAGTGGGTGGTGGAGTTCGTCAACACCTCGGGGGAGGTGTTTAACCACAGCGGCACCTCCGTGGCGACGTTCGACCTCGGCTCTCTTTTCTCCGGGGTTCCCGGTCAGGGCGGTGACCCGAAGGTCGTGTACGACGCGAACAGCGGTGATTTCTTCGCGACCTATATATCAAGCTTCGTGCGACCCGACGGTGCGAGTGAAGTCGACCTCGCGGTGACCAAGAACCCCACCGGCTTGTGGTACGTCTACACCGTCCATAAAGAAGGCGTCCTACAGGACCAGCCGAAGCTCGGAAAGAGCACCGACAAGATCACCATAGCCTGGAACGATAACGGGAACTCGGGCCCCGAAGAGATCAAAGTCATTCAAAAGGCGGCTTTGGTCGCGTACGCGAGCAGCGCGCCAGGAACGATATGGGGACCGTACAGCTCACGGCTCAACATCGTCCCGGCTGTCCAGATCTCGCCGAGCACGACCGCCTACGCGGTGTATCACAACTACAACAGTTCGACCGTGGGCCTCCTCGAGTTCACCGGCGTCCCGGGGGTTTCGGCCACGACCTTCACCGAGACCGACATGTCGATAGCTGCGACCTCTTCTCCGCCGGCCGCGTTGCAGCCGGGGAAGACCAGCCCGACGCTCGATACGGGCGATGACCGTCTCGAATCTGCCGTGTGGTACAAAGGCGACCTTTGGACCGCTGGGAACGATGTGTGCCGCTACCAGGGCGATTCCGCCGCACGGGCGTGCCTTCGGGTGATCCATATCTCGACGTCGCAAATAAGTGTCGTGGAGGACGTCGACATCACGATGGTCGGCGGGGATGTCATGTACCCGGCTGTCACGATGGACGCCCGTAAGGACATCTGGATTGCCTTTTCCTCCTCTTCTGCTTCGCAGTTCGCGTCCTCGGAGGTGGCCGAAGCGCCTGGGGGAAAGATCGGAGCGACGATAGGCGCCGTCATCTACCATGCCGGCACCGGCGCGATCGACTACAGCAGTTGCACCGATCCCCCAGCAAAGAGGTTCGGGGACTACTCGGGCATCGGAGTCGACCCGGCGGCCAGCGACCTCGGGATCTGGGCGGCAACCGAATACGGCGTCGCCGGGTGCGGTTCAGGAACGGAGCTGGGATCATTTACTCCTTGAGGCGATCAGCATCACCGGGTAGTAGGTCGGCGGCGGTGTGGCTGGGTGCGGCGCTCGTTGCTGCTTCCGGCGGCTTTGTCGGCGGGCACGCTCTTATTGCTATGAGGCCGTCGATTGTCGCTTCACATGTCGCGTCAAACACCATCATCGTGACCGGCAAATACGCTGGCACGTTGAAGCTCGAGGACCCGGCGAAGGACTGTGCGGAGGTCTTCGACGACCTCCCCCCGAAGAAGGTAGATGTGGTCAAGCTGTACTACTTCGGCAAGCTCTCGGGGCTCAGCTACGGCGAGTGGAGTTTCATCGCCGCGGAAAAGGGCAAGGGGACCTTCACCCGGAGCAGCATCCCCGAGTCGGAGGCGCCCATACTCTCTCCTTTCTCTCCCACCAAGGTGATTGTCACCGGGAACTTCTTCTCGGGGACCTCCGGGACGATCACCATCGGGGGGAAGACCGGTTCGTTCAGCTTCAAGATGACTTGGTCGGACGGCACCACTAGTGCTCACTCGAGTGCGAGCACGATGACAGGAAATTGGAGCTGTCCCACAGTGGAGACGCTCTGACAAAGTCTCCCATCGGTACCGGCCTGCAAGCGAGCGACGTGAGGCGATAGCGGCGGCTTGGCTCGCCGACGCTGCGATGTGTTCCTCGGAGCGATCGAGGAACACGAGGACGTGATCCTCACCGAAGCCGATCGGGATTACCTGAAGATGCTGGAGGAGCGGCTCGGCATGTACCCCGAGATGCGGACCGAGTAGCCAAGCGCACTTGGAGACACTGCGCAGAGAAGTCGGCTGCGCGACCTCAGGCGAATCGGCCGTTCCCGAACCCGAAGGGTCCAATAACCCGATCCCCAGCTTGACCAGGCACGATCGGCGAGGCGATCCTTCCAGGCCGTGGCGCTCAGCTTCCTCTACCGCCTGGTCCGTCGCGTCGTCGACTTCGTGCTCGTGCATCGGATGGACGACCTCGCCAAGGACGCCGAGATCCTCCTGCTCCGCCACCAGCTGGCCGTTCTGCGCCGTCAGGCCTCACGACCCCGATTCAGCTGGACCGACAGAGCACTCGTCG
>Ga0181527_1004526_pt1 | contig 11896 bp, 6 predicted proteins | sample PEATcosm2014_Bin_30_FD_119762 | JGI IMG/M metagenome (GOLD analysis project Ga0181527, IMG submission 119762) | Peatland microbial communities from MTU Mesocosm Facility, Houghton, MI, USA - PEATcosm2014_Bin06_60_metaG | ecosystem: Environmental > Terrestrial > Soil > Wetlands > Peat | place...
GGGTCCACAACGCCCCTGCTGGACGGCTACTGCCCGGTGCAGTGGTGCGATCACGGGCGATGGGTCCGCGGCGACGCGCGATACCAAGTCACGTACCGGGGCCGGACGGTCTGGCTGTCGGGAGCGGCGCAGCGGCAGCAGTTCCTGGCGTCGCCGCAGCGTTACGCGCCGGCCTGGGACGGCAACGATCCGGTGCTACAGGTGCAAGAGGGCCGGCAGGTCCGCGGCATCCTGCAGTACTTGGCGGCTTACCACCAGCGGCTATACATCTTTGCCGGCCCCGCCACCCTCCAGCGGTTTCTGCAGGCCCCTGAACAGTACGCCTCACCAGGCGAGTAGGGATTGGCCGGGAAGCCGCTGCTCAATGCGGCAGGTCGGGCGATGCCCCCCGACGTGCCGCGACGGAGCAAGAGATGATCGGCGAGCGACGCGGGCTGCAAACGCCACCTTCAGGGGGTATGCGATGCCTGCCACGACGATTGCACGAGTAGCGGCAGCGCTGTAAAATGCAATAGCCTGAAAAGGGATTCCGTGCGACCTTGCCGGCGCATGAGGGACCGTAGTCTGTTTTTGGAGGGTGTTGGCCATGAACGCGACCCTTGTGGTTTGTGCCTTGGCGCTGGGTGGCTGGGCTATGCCCGAGCAGGTCGACCCGACGCCTCCGCTGTATGAAGACCTCAGCATCGAACCGGCCTACATGCCGCATTACGCGGTGGAGCGCCGCGAAGCCAGGCTGGAGCGGACTGGTTCCCCGACATTGGACGACGGGTCCACGAATTCGCCGCGCAGCGCCTTTGGGCAGCGACCTGTTTCGCAGTGGCCGACGCGAACCATGGGGTCGGGCACTGGGCAAGCGGGGATGATGCCGGCAGAACCCACCAACCGCACGACCGGTAACATGGTCCCTGGTATGCCGCTTCAGCCGACGGCCCAGGCGGGCCCGGGCGTGAATTCGCCGCTGGGCGGCGGTCCGCTGGCAGTTGGCGGGCTGGGGATGCCTGCCAGCCCCACCGCGGCAAACCCGTTCGGCGGGCCGGGGACCGGCAGTGGCGCAGCCGCGGCAGGCGGGTTGACGCCCATGCGGCCGCCCGCGGCGTATGGCCTGACAGCCCAGAACCCGCCCACGCCGGACAAGCCTTTCTCGAACTACAAACCTGCCCCCACGATCAGCCCCTGGATGAACCTGTATCGCAACGATACGGCCAACGGAACCCAAGACAACTACACCGGGTTCGTCCGGCCTGCGCTGGATCAACAGAACGCGAACCAACATTTCGCCGCGCAGATCAACACCAACAGCAGCAAGCTCCAGCAGCAGCAGTCCGCCCTCCAGCAAAGCGGACAACAGGTCCCGGTGGGGGCGGGGCTTGTCAACCCTCAGTATTTCATCAATTACGGGAACTACTATAAGTTCCCCCCGATGCCCACCAGTCCATGATCGGCGGCGGGTGTTCGGGTGTTCGCGTAACCGCGCCGGCAGTGCCGCGCGGTGTCTTGGATGCGCGCCTGGTCGGCGAGCCATTTTCAGAGTGATGACCGCGGGGCGGCCAGCCACTGCTTCCAGCGGCGCACCTGCTCGGTGGTGTCCGGCGGCGACTCGTCGGCGGCCGGCGCCATGTCGCGGCCGGCCACTTTCGGCAGCGCGATCAACGCCGCATGGGCCACTGATGCCCGCCGGTCGTCCAGCAGACGGACCAGGGCCCCCGCAAACGACGGCTCGCCGAGGTCTCCCATGACCTGGGCGGTGCGGGTGCGGGTGCGGGGATCGTCGCTGTAGGTCAGGCGATCGAGGGCCGCCATGCCGGCCGGATCGTGAAGTCGGGCCAGGGCCGCGCCCGCCTCCAGTTGGATCTCCTCGCTGGATGAGGCCAGCAACTGCCAGAGCGGTCGCAAGTCGTCCAGCGCATCGATCGCCCCCAAGGCCCGAATCGCGGCCACTACGACGCCTTGGCTGCCGTCTTGCAACAGCGGCACGAGATGCCTGGCGTAGGCGGCGCCGGGGTGGGCCGCCAGATGCTCGCAGCCCCGGCGGCGGACCTCCGGCGCAGCGTGCCCCAGCGCGGTCGAGGCCATCCGGGCAGCCGCCTCGGAGGGATCCGCCGCCACCGCCTCCAGAGAGCTTTGCCAGACCAGCGGGTCGGTTTCGCGCGTGACCAGATCGCAAAGGCGGGCTGCCGCCAAGGGCCTCAGCGGTTTTTCCCTCGCAAGACCCGCCAACTCCGCGGCAGCCTGGCGGCGCTCCACAAGACTAGTGGACTCCAGGCGCAACAATACGGCAAAGACCGGGCTGTGCCGCGGCAGGACCTCGTGGTAAAGCGTCTCCGGCACGAGCCGATGCTGGACGATGACCACGTGTTCCGAGAGGCCGACGATCTCTGCGCCCCAATCCGCCAGGGCCTTCACGTCGTCCGCCTGGAGCAGCGTGTTGATTCGGTCGAGAGCGGCCGGATCGGGTGGTGCTTCGGCGGCCCGGCCCCCGGATGCAATCCGGGGGCTTTCCGGTCTCTGCTCTTTGCTCCCTATTCCTTGCTCTCGCTGGAATCGCGCCTGCAATTCGCCCAGCGCCTCCTGGCGCCGGGGGGGGGCGGCCTCGACCGGGAAGTCGGACGCCGCAGGCCACTCCGCAGCCAACTGCTCCATGGCCGTCCGCCGCGTCCAAAGGGCCGGTTTGCTCATCGCCTCCAGCAGCACCGGGCCGCCTTGGGCCAACGGCCAGTGCCTCACGGCCAGCGCCACGCAGTGCTGGACTTCCGCACTCGGGTCGTCCAAGAGCCGACGGGCGACGGAGGTCCCGTCGCGATCCGGGTAAGCGGCCACCGCCCGCGCGACTCTCAGGCGGACCTGCCACGATGGATCGCCGGCCGCTTCCAACACGGTTGCCTTGGCGCCGGCACGATCCAGGGCGGCGACGGTCTCGGCCCGAATCCGGTCGCTGCGGTCCTTCAACAGCCCGGTCAGCGTGGCGCAGGACTGGCCGTCGCGCAACTCGCCCAAGGCGTCGATGGCCGCCAGGCGGACACTCAACTCGGAGTCCCGCAAGGCCTCCGTCAGGCAGCGATGGGCTTGGGGATGCCGTCGGGCGGCCATGGCCCGCAGCGCCGCGGCCCGCACGCGCGGGTCGCCGTCGCTCCGCAGGTCGACGGCTTCGCGGGGCAAGATTCCGCCCTGCCCGCCCGCCCAGGCGGCGAGGGCCTCGATGCGCACCTCGGCCGAGGGACCGGCCAGGGCCGCCGACAGGCGCGGGTCGTCCGCGGCGTCGACGTGCCGGGCCAGGCCGCGGATCAATTCCGCGTGCAACTCCGCCCGGTAAGTGGCTGCTCCCGCCGGCCCAGGGTCGCCGAATTCGTCCATCAGCTCCGCGAGCGGCCGGGCGGCCAGCGGCGACGGCAGCGCGGCCAACGCCTCGATCGCCGCCGCGCGCATCACTGTCGGCAAGTCGCTTGCCCGCACCGCGGCCAGTAGCCGCCGCCCCACCGACGCGCTGCGCGGGTACCCCGGGGTGCCCTGGCCGCTGGCACTGCCCGAGTGGACCAGACCGATGGCCGCATTGGTCGCCACGACGGCCTCGCGGTCAGCCAGCAGCCCGGAAAGATCCACGTGCCGCGCCAGCAGCTCCTCGAGGCCGGCGTGCCGCCATCGCCAGGGCGGCGAGGACTGGCTGTCGGGCATGTTCCGCGTCCACTGGGCCTGGGCCAACAATCCTCGCGGCGAGTGGTCGCCCGCCTTGGTGGTTGCGGGGCCGGGCGGTGTTTGCCGTGGCGCATCGCTCTTCGCAGGCCCCTTGGCGGGAGGTGTCTTGGCCGGCAGGGACGTGTCGTGGGGCTGCACGCCGAGCGGCAAGCAACCCGCCAGGAACACGCACCCTAGCAGGCCCCCCCACGCATGACGACTTGGCGACAAACGGCTCACGGCTGGGCAAATCCTTTTGCCTGGCGCTGGTTGCGGGAGTTACGGGCCTTTGCCGGGCGGCCCGAGGGCGCGAAGGGCTTCCTCGACCTTGGTCGCCAGCTCGGTGTCGGACAAGTTCACATCGTCCAGCGCATCGCAGAGCGGATCGAGCGCCCGCAGCAGGCCGTCCCGCCGGGTTTGCTCGGCGGCCGTCTTGGCCAGCGCGCCGACCCCGGTGTGCTGGTCGTCGGTGCCGCGCAGTCCGGCCAGCACGTCGTTGATATGTCCTTTCAGCCCGCGCCTGTTAAGAGAGCCCTTCTGCTGGGCAGTCAAGGCATCGCGGGCCAGGCCGCCCAGCGCATCCAAGCAGGGCCCTCCGCTGAGCGTGACCCCGCCGTAGTTCAATTGACCCAGCGCGTAGGCCGCTCGGCATCGCTGTGCCAGCGGGAGCTGGGCGTCATGCAACATGACCACAAGGGCCTTCACCACCGAGCCATTGTTGCCCGGCAACCCCAGCAGGCCCAGCACTTCCGCCGCCTGCGCGCGAAGCCAGTTGGCGCCGTCCGCCTTCTCCGGGTCGGGGGCGGGTTTCTCGGCAATCGCCGCCATCGCCGCCGTCACGGCCTGGATCGTGGCGGGATCGGAAAGCTGGACCGTGGCGGGCTCGGAAATCCCGACCACGGCCGGATTGCCGCGGTGAATGTCCGGATTGGCGTGGCGAATCAGCCCCACCATGGCCGCCACCCGCACCACCTCCGACTGCTTGGCGTCCTGGGCAAGCCCGAGAAGGGCCGGTATCGCTTCCGGCACGTTCAACTCGCCGATCATCAACGTGGCGTTCAGCCGGGTGGCGGGGTGGTAGTGCTTATCCTTGGACTTCGCCAGCCGCAGCATGTTCTCCAGCGTGATTGCGCTGAGGTGGTCGTAGACCTGCCTCTGGCCCAAACGGGTTGCCGCCTCCGCGGCGTATTTCAGGTCCCGGCACAGGTCGCGGATGAAGTCGGTCGAGGGCGGCTCGTGCGGCTGGCGGCCCCAGGACTTCGGCAGCGTCCAGCGGGGGAAGAAGTCGTTCGTGTAATACTCGTCGAACAACTGCTGAGGCGCGGCCGCGAACACGCCCTGCCTAAGGACCGTCATGCGTTGGGCGAAGTTGACGAAGGTCCGCTCGTCGCTGTCGAAGACTTCCTTCTTGGCTACCTGCGCAATCCCCGGGCTGCCGGCCAACGCAAGCCAACACATGCCCAACAAGAAGAGAACCCAGACCCCGCGGGAGGCGATACACCTGGAGCAGCACTGTTTCACGATAGGATTCTCTTGACAAGCCGGCAATTGGCCCCCCAGCGGCGCGGCAAACACCGCCGGGCGCCCCGCCAAGATGCACACAATATATAAACTACCAATGAAAAGCAAGACCTGTCAAGTTGTATCACCGTCGCCCATTCTGGGGGGTAAGTAAAGCGCGGGTGCCGTGCCCACGCTTGCGTGGGCATGAGAAGCTCCGCCGCAGGCACGCTTGCCGTCTCGCTGCGCCCGCCAAGCGTGGCACCCGTTCCCTACGTCCCGAGGCGGGGCGGCCGCTGGGCCCTACGGCCGGTTGACTTCCAGCAGACAGCCATCGGGAGTGGCCACGAACAGCCGCTGGTCCAGGAGCACCGGGCCGGTCCCGAGCGGACAGCCGCTTTCCGTCTTACCGGCTTCCCGGCCGGTTTCCGCGGAGATTCGCCAGACGGTGCCTCCTTCCACAGCCAAGTAAATGGATCCGTCGGCTGCCAGCGGGGCACCGACCGGACAGCCGTAGGGCAAGGCCGCAGTCCAAAGCAAGCGGCCGATCGATGGCGCCTTCTGGGCCGTGTCGGCGTCGGCGTTTGCCCCCGCGGACCCGGCCGGCGGTGCGGCTGGCGGTTTCTCTCCCGGCGAGGGGGAAAGGAGTCCTTTCTGCCCGGCGGCCGATGGTTCTGCGGCGCCGAGGCAGTACAGGCGGTGCTTATCGGTCGCCACCAGGACAACGTTGCCGGCACGCCGCGGACCCCAAATACAACGGCCTTCCAGCGGCTGGGGCTGGCCCTCGGTCAGGTCCGGCAGGGCAAATGGGACGACGGAACTGCCGGCCACCAGGAACGCCACACCCCGGGCGGCGGCCGCCGCGCCTGGGGCTTCCCCGAGTTTCCCGGCTTCGCTCACGACCACTGGCGGCGCAACGATGGCCGTGGAGGTCGTGGCTGCCGCGACCGCCACCAGGGCTGCCTCCGGCTGGGTCTGGAGGCGGACGAGGTACAGCCGCCGGTCGCCATCGCAAAGCAGGGCTGCTTGCCGGCCGACTGCCTGGGGCGGCGACCATTTCCAGGCCGTCACGCTCGCCAGCGAGGGGCGAAACGGCTTGGCCGGGTGTTCCGTGGATTGCAGGTCCAGGAGAAAGACGTTGCCGGTGGACGAGGGGAGGAGGAACCCGCCGGCCAGGGCGAGGGGCGCCGACGCCATGGGCTCGGGCGCCACAAGCCAGCGGAACCGCTTGTCGTGTTCCGCGGGATCATAGAGGACGATGGGCCTGGAGCCCGACCCCATCGTCAGCGCGAAGCGGCCGCCGCCCAGCGATGTGACCTCGCGAACACTTTGCAGCAGTTTGTCGGCTTCGACCGCCAGGACCGGCTGATTGGCCGGCACGTTGCCTTGGAAGGAGGCCGGCGGGAAGCGGAAGACGCCGCCGCTGGCTGTCACGGCTGTCAAGGAGCCGCTCGGGGCGTCGGTCAGCGGCTCGCCTGCCAGCGGCGCGGCCAGCCAGGTCTGCCAGACGGGCTCGTCGGTCTGCGGGTCCACGGCCGAGACCATCACGCCCGGCATGTCCGGTCGCTGCCGCACGTGATACATCACCGGCCCGGCCAGCAGCGGCGGTTGGATAAACTTCAGGAGGCGGCCGGTGATCTGCCGGGGCACGAGCCGGCCGCCCTCGGCCTCGATCTCGTAGCGGGCCAACTGCGTATCGGCCACCCACCACCGATCGTCGCGGGCCAGCAGGTAGCGTGTGGCCTCTTCCCTGCCCGGCAGCTCGCTCCGCGCCAGGCTTTGCAACGGCGACCATCCTGCGGATGGTGCCCGGGCGGCCGGGGCGAGCTTGAAGAGTTCGAGAGTGCCCTGGACGGTGACCACGGCGACCCGCTGGCCGTGGACGAGCGGGGCGGTCGTGACGCGTCCTTCCAGCCGAACGTGCTGGAGGGATTTTAGTTCTCCTTGCCCCGCGCCGGGCGGCCCGAGCCCCAGCACCCGCAGCGTCGCCGGGTACCAAGCGGAGCTTGGTCGCGGGCCCTGGTTTTCCACGATCAGCAGGTACCCTCCGGCGATGACCGGCGGCGCGGCGACTGCATCGCGCTGCTGGCCCAGGTGGAACACCTGCCGGCACGCCCAATCGTCCGCGGAAAGCACGTACAGGGTGGATTGACTGGCGACCTGGAAGACGAGCGATCGCTGGGGATCGACGCTGGGCGACACGCCTAGCGGCTGGGGCAACTGGACGTAGCCCGGCGAGGCGCCCGTCGCCAGATCGACCAGGACCAACTGCGCTTGCTCGGTGGGCACCAGCAAGCGGTTGCCCGCCCGGACCGGGGCGGCGACGATTCGCCGGCCGATGGCCTGCCGCCAGACGAGCCGGCCGGTGGCTCCCTGGACCCGCAGGACCTCGTTGTGCACCGGATCGGTCAGGAGCAGGTCGCCGGCGGGATCGTCTCCCAGGGGCTGTGGCGGAAAAGCCGGTCGCGGCTTGGCAGAAACTGGACCTGCCCCCTTTTCCGCGGCGATGAACCGCCGCCACAGCAGCCGGCCGCCGGCCGCATCCAGGCCATAGGCCACGCCCGCCGTGGCGGCGAAAACAGACCGGCCTTTCACCCCGGGCACCTCGCCTTGCACGGTCCGCACCGCCATCGCCCGAGACGCCAAGCTGCCCGCGGACTGCTCGCCGGTCGCGGCTGGCACCGCGCGGGGGACCATCCTGACGGCCTGCCGCAGCAGCGCGGCCGCCGGCCCGAGGGCCTCCTCCAGCCGCCCGTCTTCGGCCAGGTCCGGATGCCGCGCGACCAGGGCATTCCGGGCCACATACGCGGCCACCGCGTCCTTGCCCGAGAGCGCCGCCCCGACCGCGGAGAGCGTCTCCTCCAGGTCGTGGCCGCGGTTGACTTCCCGCTGACTCCCCTCCAGCAGCCGTTGGATGTCCGCGAGCGCTTGGGTGGGCCGCTGCGCTTCGCCGACGTTCATCTCGATCATGCCGACGACAAAGCGGGCCTCGTCCACGACCGCGGCCGTCGGCTGCTGGGCGGCCTGGCGGGCCAGCCCCTCCCCAATCATCCCCAACACCTCGCCGACTTCCTTCTGCCAATCCCCGTAGGCCGGTTCGTCGGGCAGTTTCTTCATCAGCGACTGGGCCATCTCGAATGCAGCCGTCCAATCATCGGCAGCCCGGGCCTCCTCAACCGCCGCGCGGAGCTCGGCCAGACTTCGCCGCACGCGGACCTCCGCCGCGCGAGGCTCGTAGGCATACTTGTTCAGATAAATATTCCAACACTCGATTGCCTCGGCGTACTTGCCGTCGTCGTAAGCCACGTCGGCCCTGCGGACCAACTCGCCCGGGCTGGGCGGACTCAGGTACCAGAACACGCCGAAAGCGGTGGCCATGAGCGCGACCGCCAGGCCCCAGGAGAAGAGCACCAGCTTGACCTTCCGCGGATCGGCCGGTTTCACCTGGACGGTTTGCGACCGCCGGCGGAACCAGTCGCGGATCGACCGCCGCGGCTCGCGGAAGAACCGCCGCAGGCCCTTGGCGAACCGCCGCCAGCTCCAGCGGCGTCGCCGGGCAGGCCCGAGCCCTGGTCCCTGGGCCTCGTTGATGCTGCCGGCCGCCAGCAGCGTATCCAACGGGCCCCCGCCCGCCGCCCCTAGCGGCGGCAGCTCATCCAGCAGCCCGAAACCGCCCCCGCAGGCGGCCGGGGGCTTGCCACTCCCGTCTCGCTTGGGCAGAGCGGCCGCAGGCGGCGGCTGGGATGGGGTCGGCGGCAGGGGCGTGTCGTCAGTGCGGGGGGGCGGCGTCCCTTTCAGTTTCGCTGGCGGCGGGCCGGGGGGCCCCTCGGCCGGCGGCGGCCGCTCTCCGGCGGCGGCCAGGAGCCGCTCGGCCATCGAGGGCGTGAGGTGCCCGTGCCGCACCAGCCAATCCGCCAGCGCCTGGGCCGCCGCGGGCTGGGCGGTTTCTCGTACCGTCCTGCGAAGGGCCCCGAGGACCTCGGGGGGGAGAATGTCCTTCTCTTCCAAGACGGCGAGGAATTGCTCGGCGGAAGGCATCCAGCCGATGATAACCCCTCCGCGGGGCCTCGTCAAGGAAACCGCGGCCAGGAATTGACAATGGCCCGGGGGAGTCTCTATGATAGTGTCCCGCTGGTTGGGTAGCTCAGCTGGTAGAGCACCGCGCTGAAAACGCGGGTGTCGCCGGTTCAACTCCGGCCCCAACCACTAGTGGTCCGCCCAACGGCTGCGAGCCCGGATGTTGCTCAAAGCGGACGCTGGTGTTTGCGCCCCGAGCCGGACCGAGGGGAAGATTGTTGCGGCGTTTGAGGTCGGGGTACGCAATGCAAATCCAACCCTACTTGTTCTTCGACGGCCGTTGCGAAGAGGCCATCGAGTTCTATCGCGGCACGCTTGGCGCCGAAGTGACGATGCTCATGCGATTCAAGGAAGGCCCCGGGCCCAGCTCGCCGGGGACCGAAGACAAGGTGATGCACGCGAGCCTCCGCATCGGGGATACGACGGTGCTGGCTTCCGACGGTCGATGTCTCGGGCCGCCGAAGTTCCAGGGCTTCGCGCTATCGCTGACGGTTTCTGACGAGTCCGAGGCGGAGCGGTTGTTCGCTGTTCTGGGCAACGGCGGCCAGGTGCAGATGCCGATGGCCAAGACCTTCTTTTCCCCGCGATTCGGCATGGTTACCGACCGTTTCGGCGTGTTTTGGATGATCTACGTAGCGCCGTGAAATAGGTAGCATCCCGCGTGAGCCCCACCCGGGGGGCACCTGAAATCGTCCATCTCCTGCCTGCACCGTGCCGGGAAGCTCGCCGCGAAACCTCGGTCACGAGGAGGACCGTCATGGTCATTCCCAAGGACCGCCAGGTCATTCGGGAACTGGCAGCCAAGTGGAACGAGCTTGCCGCCTTGCCCGTGATGACCGAGCGCAAGCGACTCTGGAAGGCGGTACACGATCTCCGGGCGGAACGTCCGCTGATCCTTTTCGAGACTGCCTGGATCGACGACTACGTTGCCGACAGGGAGATCCTGTGCGAGCACCCGTTCCTGCGGAGCGTCGAGAAGAACATGCGCATCACGCTGCGGCAGGCCGAGGAGCTTGGCGACGACCTGGTCGTCGAGCCCTACTACCGCCTGGGATGGAAGATGCAGTTCTCCGACTATGGCGTGCCCGTGACGGTCCAGCCCCCGGCGGGCAAGGAGAAAACGATCGCCTACACGTTCAATTTTCCGATCGCCCGTCCGGACGAGATCGCCCGGCTACGGCCGCGGAGCTTCGCCGTGGATCGCCGGCAGACGCTCCGCTTGCAAAGCATGCTGCAAGACGTGATGGACGACGAGTTGCCGGTCCTCGTCGGCAACTACGATCCGTTCGTCTACGAGTTCGACGTCGGCGAGTTCGGCGACCTGGGCTTCAACGGCAATTTCTTCTTCGGCCTGACGTGGCAGTTGTACCGTTTCATCGGCAACCAGGGACTGCTCTACTGGGTCTACGATGCGCCCGAAGCCGTTCACCGGTTGATGTCGTACCTGCTGGACGACCGGATCCGGCTGTTCGACTACGTCGAGCGTGAGCACCTTCTGGCGATGAACACCGACAACCAGATGGCGGGCCCGCGAAGCTACGGCTACGTGTCCGACCTACCCGCGCCGGATTCGCCGAAGCCGGTCAGCCTGAAGGACCTTTGGGCGTGGGCCGAGTCGCAGGAGTCGGAGAGCATGTCGCCGGCCATGTACCAGGAGTTCTTCCTTCCCTACCTGGCCCGGCTGAGCGAGCGATTCGGCCTGATCTACTATGGATGTTGCGAGCGGGTGGACAACCGGCTCGAAATGATCGTCGAGGCGATTCCCAATCTGCGCTCGGTTTCGGTGTCGGGATGGTCGGACCTGGGCAAGACCGCGTCGATCTTGGGCAAGAAGTATGTCTATTCGCGCAAGCCGACACCCGCCCCCATCAGCGGTCCCAACCCGAACTGGGATCTCTTGGAAAGGGACATGAGGGCCACCTATTCCGCTGCGCGGGATTGCAACCTGGAACTGCTGTTCCGCGACGTCTACACGATCTGCGGCGACCGTTCCAGGCTTCGCCGGTGGGTTGACATGACCAAGTCGATCTTCCAGATGTAGTACTGGGTGCCCGCGTAAGGGCGTGCGGCCATGAGGTTCCGCTTTCCTACACGCTATTTATAGGAGAATGAGCATGAGACTGTGGCCCGACATCGGATCGGCGACAATCGTGCTGGCGGCCCTCGCCGGCGGCGCGTGGGCCCAAACCGGATCGAAGTCCGCGCCTGCGGACGCCTGGAAACCCGCCGAGCAGAAGGTCGTCCTTTACACGAAGGACAAGCCCCCCGCGACGCCCAGACTGGAAGACCTGGAGCTGGCGGAGAGCGTTTCGCGGTGGGGCATCACATGGACGTTCGACAAGCCCGCCCGCGTCGGGCAGTTCGTCAATGGCGACTTCTACGTCGTCGGCCCGGTCGCGGTGGTCAAGATTGAGCCCGCCCCGCGCTATGGCAAGGAGGTCGCCGACGACGAACTCGACGGCCGCGAGAAAGTCGCGGTTGAGCAGCGCTGCCGCAACGGCTCCATGCTCAACGCGCCCGCCCGGCGGGAGGTGGCCTGGGACTCCGGCGTCATGAACTACTACCACCCCGAACATCGCGCCAGCCTTCCCGTCGCCATGAAGCCCGGCGACAGCCTGGCCTCCAGCATCAGTCTCCGCCGGGGCGAGAA
>Ga0181527_1004527_pt1 | contig 11895 bp, 8 predicted proteins | sample PEATcosm2014_Bin_30_FD_119762 | JGI IMG/M metagenome (GOLD analysis project Ga0181527, IMG submission 119762) | Peatland microbial communities from MTU Mesocosm Facility, Houghton, MI, USA - PEATcosm2014_Bin06_60_metaG | ecosystem: Environmental > Terrestrial > Soil > Wetlands > Peat | place...
CTGACTTGGCAAAGGCATTGGCTCGATTCGGATACCATGTGACTCGCCAAAAAGGGTCCCACTTGAGGTTGACCACGCAGACCGACGGCGAGCATCACATCACCCTGCCGAATCATCCATCCTTGCGCATCGGTCTGGTGTCCAGCGTTCTGGCCGACGTGGCATCCCACCTCGGCATTCCACGCGATCAACTCGCGCGGCAGCTCTTTGAATGAGTATGGTATGGGGATCGATAACCAAGACCACCTCTGCGGCGCCCCCTTCTTAAAGGACAAGACACAGGGTCTTTACGAGCCTTCGCCGGAGTTTGCCTCGCTGGGCCGCGCCACGGAATACTCCAGCAAGCACAACCGCGCGATTACCGACGCCATCCCCTGTTTCCAGGATTGGCGCGAGGCGGCCCACCAGATCAAGCGCTACGCCGTGGCCAACCTGGACACGCTGCTGACCCAGTTCGAGGCCAACATCTCGGCCCGCGGCGCCACGGTGCTGTGGGCCGAGGATGCCGCAGAGGCCAACCGCCACGTGCTGGCGATCGCCCGGCAGCACAACGTGCACCGCGTGGTCAAGGCGAAGTCGATGCTCACCGAGGAGATGGAGCTGAATCGCGTGCTGGAGGAGGAGGGCATCCGGCCGGTGGAGACGGACCTGGGCGAGTACATCGTGCAGTTGGCCGGCCAGCGGCCGATCCACATCGTCACGCCCGCCCTGCACATGTCGGCCGAGGACGTGGGCCGGCTGTTCGCCGAGAAGCTCGGCGAGCCCTTCAGTGCCGAGCATGCCCACCTGACGGCCACCGCCCGGCGGCACCTCCGCGAGGAGTATCTGCGGGCGGAGATGGGCGTCTCGGGTTGCAATTTCGCGGTGGCCTCCAGCGGCACGCTCGTGCAGGTCGAGAACGAGGGCAACGCCGGCCTCTCCACCGCCACGCCGCCGATCCACGTGGCCCTGATCGGCATCGAAAAGGTCATCCCGCGGATCGACGACCTGCCGGTGTTCCTCAACCTGCTGGGCCGCAGCGGCACCGGCCAGAAACTCACCACGTATACGCACCTGATCCACGGGCCCGCCCCAGGACGAAAACTCTACGTCATCTTCCTGGACAACGGCCGCAGCAACGTGCTGGCGGACCCGGCCGCCTGGCAGGCGCTGTATTGCATCCGCTGCGGGGCGTGCCTGAACGTCTGCCCCGTCTACCGCCGCGTCGGCGGCTGGGCCTACGGCTGGGTCTATCCCGGCCCGATCGGCGCCGCGCTGACGCCGCACCTGGTCGGGCTGGAGCAGGCCGGCACGTTGCCGTTCGCCTCGTCGCTGTGCGGGGCGTGCGGCGAGGTCTGCCCGGTGAAGATCGACCTGCCGCACCAACTGGTCCACCTGCGGCACCGGGCCACGAGCGAACCCTCGCCGATGAACTCGCGGCTGGAGCGGATCACGTGGAACCTCTGGGCCTGGGCGATGGGCGGTCCGCGGCGATATGGCCTGGCGATGTGGGCGGTCCGCTGGGGCGTCCGCCTGACACGCTTCCTGCCCTGGCACCCCGGCAAGCTGGGCGCCTGGACCCGCGGCCGCGAGTTGCCCCGCGTACCCGGACGTTCCTTCCGCGCCTGGTGGCGGAAGCGGGGAGGGGATGGGGGGACTGTCTGAGAGTCTCCCCTCTCCCCTCGCGGGAGAGGGGCAGAGGGTGAGGGGGAGCCACGCATGACCAGCCGCGACGCGATTCTACAGCGGATCCGCAAGGGGCTTGCTAATGCGGCCGCCGCCGGATCGGCCGGCTTGGCGCCGCCGCCGGTGCCCGAAGTGTGGCCCCGCGGCGCATCTGACCCGCAGGTGCTGGCCCAGCGTTTCGCCGACGAGTTGGCGGCCGTGCACGGTCAGACGATCCGCGCGGGCACGATGAGCGAAGCCCGGCAGCAGTTGGCCGAGCTTGTGGCCAGCGCCGGCTGGACAACGCTCGGTGCGCTGGATCGCTCGCTGGCCCGCGAGGTGACCGCCGATCTGCCGGCCGGTCGGCTCGCGTGGGTCCCGCCCGATGCCGAGCCCGGCCGCATCGCCGAGCTGCCCGCCGGACTGCTCACGGCCGAGTGCCTGTTGGCCGACACGGGCACGTGCGTGATTGCCTGCCCGACGGCCGCGGACCGCCTGATGTGCTACCTGCCGCCGGCGTGCGTTGTGGTCGCGCGGGTAGAGCAGCTCGTCGAGCACCTGCCGGCCGCCTGGGCCGAGCTATCCAAGCGTTGCACCGACCCGCGAGCCAGCGGCGAGCTGGTTCTGGTTACCGGCCCTAGCCGCACCTCCGACATCGAGAAAGTTCTGATTCTCGGCGTGCACGGCCCCATGCGGCTGGTGGTGCTGCTGGTGGGGTGAGCGTCACATCGCCAGCCTGTCAACTGGCTCGCGGGGCGTGCCTGGCTTTGGCGGCACTGCGCCCTCGGTGGCCAGGAAGCGGTAGTTCAGCACCCGCGGGCCGTCGATCTCTTCGGCCCGCACCCAGAGCGTCTTGCCCAGCAGTTCCCGCCCGTCGCTCAGGCGGTAGACCTGGCGGTCGCGGCCGCGCGCCAGCCCCACGATTTGGCTGGATTGGCGGCGGCGGTCCGGGGCCAACACCGCGCACTGGAAGCTCACCGGCCGGCCGCCCTGGTTCACCAGCGTCTGCTCGACCTCCAGCTCGCCGCGGTCGTTCAGCCGCGAGGTTGCTTCCACCAGCACGTCGTCCGAGCCGACCTCGAGCGGCCGCCACGCGCGGAAGCGATAGGGGTGGTCGGCCTGAAGCTGGAACTCCATCGCCACAACCTGGCGCCCCGCCGTGACTTCCAGCGGCAGCGCGATCTCCAGCGGCCATTGCTGGGACGCTCCGGCGGCCAACTGGAACTCGATCGCCGACGGCTCGACTTGCCAGCGGGTCGGCGGCACCAGGGTCACCCGGCCGGCGACGGTCTGTGCGAAGCTGTTCTTCAGACGCAACAACGCGTGGTGCGGCGCGGCCGGGATACTCGGCAGCCGGGCCGGCTCGATGACCGCGTCCAACTGCCAGCGGGTGAGCGGCTCGTTCAGGCCGGTCAGGAACGACGGTAACGGGGCCACGCGGATCGTGGACTGGCGGAAGGCTGGGCCGCCCTTCGACCCGACCGCCGCCGGCGGACAAGCACGGCTCCCGCCCCAAACGTCCACCTCGCGCAGCTCGTCGCCCAGGTAGACCGTCTCCGCGATCGGCCGATCGTTCCAGACGGCGGCCACGAGTTCTCCCGGCCGCTGGAAGAGCCAGGCCGTGCTTCCGCCGGGCAGGCCCATGCGCCCCAAGAGTTTCGTCCCGCCCAACATCAGGGCGGTGCCCCGCCAAGGCAGCAGCAGTTCTCCCGGGCTGCCGTCTGCGTGGACCAGCCCACGCTCAGGATCGAACGGGTCGGGACAGAAGATTCCCTCGGCAGCATGGGCCTTGGCGATGACCATCCGCCGCACGAGGTCAGCGGCGCGGGTCTCCAGCGACGGGCCCCGGGTGGCGAGGGCCTGCAACGGGATCCAGCGGGCGACGCCCGTCGTTTGTGTCGCGTCCAGTTGCGCGGCCAATTGCTCGGCGGAAGTCGGCTCACCCAGTACCAGGCTGAGAAAATCCCAGGGCGGCTGGACGCTCGGGCGTGTACGGGCCGGCGGCGGCTGCCGAGAGTCCCGGGGGATGCCGACGTGTACATTCTGCCCGATCCGGCCCAGCACGGCCTTGACTTGGGACACCCGGGCGGCTAGGTCGGGACAGTCCATCCAGCTCGAATCTCGATCGCCCCCGAGTTGCCACCAGGCGATCCGCGGGCCGAGCCGGCCCTGGACCAGTTCCAACGAGGCAGCCCAGGTCTTGGGATCGCGGCCGAACAACTCCATCGCCGTTTGGGCCTGGGGCGGGCATACCAATCCAATCAGGCGCACTCCGCGTTGGCTGAGCCGATCGCTGAAAGCCACCAGGGGCTCGATCGACGGCTGGGCACCGACGGCTCCGCCGTTGGTCCCAGCGGCCCCGCCGCTGGTCCCGGCGCCCGGCGCAAGAGGGAATTTCACCCAGCCGACACCCGCCTGGCAAACCAGCTCGCCCAACACCGCAAGCGGCACGGGGCGGCCTCCATGCGGCAGGCTCCAACCGAACTCGCTGGCGGCCGGTGCCGGCCGCGGCTCGATCACGGCGAAGGTCAGTTCGGCCTCGCCGTTTGCGGCTGGCGGTGAGAGGCTGTCCGAACCGGTTGCCACCGTTGCGCGGACACGGTAGAAGCCGGGTCCGGAAACGGGGGGCTTCCACGAGGCCGTTCCCGCATAATCCCCCGTGGGCTCGAGTGGCTCGCTTTGCGCCTTCCGCCCTCCGCCCTCCGCCGGGTGCCCTCTGGGTGGCTCCAGGGCGAGAAGCTGCGTGTAGCGGGCCAACTCCCGAGAGCCGGCGTCCTGCAAACAGAAAGTGACCTCCGCCCGGCGGGAGTCGAGCCCGGAGACATTGCAGGCGATGTGGATGTGGCGAAAATCGTCGAACAGCCGCAGCGCGGCGGCGGGCGCCGGGGCGGCCTGCTCGACGGTCAGGCCCACGCGCGGCATGCGGCCCAACCGCAAATCGCCCAACCACACGGTCCCGCGGAGGTCTTCCGCATCCGCGCCGGGCTGGACGTGCAATCCGATCACGGCAAACGCGGCGCCGGCGTCCGGAGTCAACGGCCCCAGCCGCACCGGCTGCCAAGGGCCGGTCGAGCGGACCGGCTGCGAGTGGAAACTCCCAAGCGGGGCCCGCTGGGCGCCCAGGAACGTGACGGACAAGTAAGCCTGGTCGTGTGTGAGTCCTTCGACCCGCAGGGCGGCTTCCAGCACGTAGGCCGAGGCCGGGCGGACGGGGATCCGCGGGCTTTGGGCCAATGCGCCGCCGCCGTCCAGGTCGACGCGGAGCGAGCGGCCCCCGCCCGGCGGCGAGTCCTCGCAGATGCGGATGCGGACGTACCGCGGATAGCCCGGCCCGCGACCGCGGCTCCACCCGTCCGGCCAGCCGTCGTAGTCGCGGTCCTGCGAGGGCTCGAAGCGGCAGCGGAACACTTCGATGCGTGGACCGGCCGACGCCGCCCGGGACCCCTCGAGTTGTCCGGCCGGGCAAAGCTCCGCCGCAGGCGCGGAAGCGAGCAAGCCGATCAGCAAAGGCAGCAGGGGGGTCACTGGGCAAGCCGCTCCCATCGCTGGCGCTGCGGGCCGGTGACCAAGAGCAGGGCCTCGCCGCGGGCGGCCTCCTGGATCATTGCGCGGCGATGGGCCTGTTCTTGACGGCTGTCGTCGGGCCAGCGCCGCTGGACCTCTGCCAGGGCCTGCCGCGTCGTTTCGCTCAAATGGCGGATCGCGGCCTGCTGCGATGCGATCAGCCCCATCGCCTCGGCCACCTCCGGCAGGAGAAAGACTTCCGCGCCCGGCACTCGCCGGGCAAGGTCACGGAACACGCCGGGCGGCACATCAGAGGCGGTCGCGGCCGCTTTGCCTGCATCTCGGGTGGTCTCCGCGTCCGCAGGCTGTCCGTGGAGCCAGCCGGTTATCATGGGCCCAACGCGGGTCCAGGTCGTAGTGGCGAACACCAGCACTGCGAGGACCAACGTGACCGACAACACGGTCAACGACAGCCCGGTGAAGGTCCCGGAGCTTTCCCGCGGCAACAGGAAGCCCACGATGCGCGATCTCCAGGAGTTGATTCGCGCCTCGTTCTGCCGGGGGATCTCGCGGAGACGCTGCAAGCCCAGGCGGAACTTGCCCTCCTGCCCAGCCCCATGCATGTCTGCCGACGCGTTGCGGAGAACGTAGGTGACGCGGACCTCGTACCAGACGGTCTTGGTCTTCAGCAACCCGATGCGATTCGCCCAGAGTTTGCCGGGATCGCCCGTCAGTACTCCCACGCCCTCGGCCGACTCGTTCACAAAGATGACTGGAAACTCGGTTGAACCGAGTTTGAGCATTGCTTGTTCCGGGCAACCGGTTACGGCGACCCGGTACGATCGGCGTTTGTCTCCGCTTTGGCCCATGGGCAACATCCCATCCTGACACAAGAAATCTAGCATGTGGACGAGACTTGGGCCGGGAATCGCCCTGAACGGGGGGTGTCTAAGAGCGTATCCTAACCCGGGTTTTTGGCAAATACGGTACCGCGGGCTTCCAGCCCGTGCTACCGTGTTTGGGCTAACGGTCCGAACTCGGCGGGGTCGGAGACCCGCGCCGAACGGAGGGAGGAGAGGGGAGGCTTTCCGGAGGGCCTCTCAGTTCGCCTTGGCCACCTGGCGGAGATTCACGAGGTCGGTGGTGACGTTGAACACCTCGTCGAGGTAGAAGTCGCGATCGATGGTGTTCTGGTTCGGGTCGCCGAGTTTCTCGAGGGTTTTCTCTTCTTCCTTGTCGGCGTTCATCTCGGCCCGCTCCTTGAGGAACTTCGCCTCGTTGAGCGTGACCGTTTTCCTGGCCTTCTGCTCTTTGTAATGGGCGATGTTGCGGAGCACCTTCTGGAACTTCTCCGAGGCCGCGCAGCGGTCGGCCGACAGGCGGCGGAGCTGATCGACCACGACCGGGTTGACGTTGCCGAACCGCTTGAAGGGCTGCGCGGCGACCTGGTCGAAAGGCAGGGGGTAGTCCAGGTCGGCCTCGCCCACGTCCAGGTGCGTCGAGAGCCAGGGCAGCTCGACGTCGGCCAGCACGCCGCGCTTCTGGGTGCTGTCGCCCGAGGGGCGGTAGAACTGCTGCATGGTGATCTTCAGCTCGCCCAGGTTTGGGGCGTTGGGGATGCGGAAGAGCTGCTCGCCCAGGCTCAACAAGCTCTGCACGGTGCCCTTTCCGTGGGTGGCGTGATCGCCGACGATCAGGCCGCGGCCGTAGTCCTGGATGGCCCCCGCCAGAATCTCGCTGGCGCTGGCGCTGAACTTGCTGATGACCACCACCAGCGGCCCCGACCAGGAGATGCCCGGATCGAGGTCGTAGTACGGGGTGATGCGGCCGTCGGCGTCCTTGACCTGGACCACCGGGCCGTCGTAGAGGAACAGGCCGGTGAGGTTGATGGCCTCGGTGAGCGAGCCCCCGCCGTTGCGGCGCAGATCCAGGACCACCGCGTCGACGCCCTTGGAGTTGAAGTCTTCGAGGATGCGGCGGACGTCGCGGGTGGTGCTCTTGAACTCGGCCACGCCGTGGCGGGCGCCCTCCATGTCCATGTAGAAGCTGGGCAGGTCGATGACGCCGATCTTGTAGGGGCGGCCGTCGGCGCGCCGCCCGGCCTCGAAGACCTCGCCGCGGGCCTCGCTGTCCTTGAGCTCGATGGTGGCCCGGGTGATCTTGATGATCTTCGGCTGCGGGTCCTTGGCGGAGATGACCTGCAGACGGACCATCGTGCCCGGCTTCCCGCGGATCATCTTCACCACGTCGCGGAGGTTCATGTCCACGATGTCGGTGATTTCGCCTTTTTCACCTTCGCCGACGCCGATGATCTTGTCTTCGACCTTGAGCTGGCGGTCCTTGTCGGCAGCGCCGCCTTGAATGAGCTTCTTGACCACGGTGTAGCCGTCGACGCTCTGCAGCGAGGCCCCGATCCCCTCCAGTTGCAGCCGCATCATGATCTTGAAGTCGTCGACCGACGAGGGCGACATGTAGTCGGTGTGCGGATCGAAGGAGCTGGTCAGCGCCGTGAGGTAGGTCTCCAGCAACTCCTCGTCGTCGGTCTGATGCCAGCGCTTGGCGAGGCTGTGGTAGCGCTGCGTGAGCCGCTGCTGGGGCGTCTTGCCGTTGCTGTGGTCCGGCTTGCCCTCGGCGCTGTCCGCCTTCAGCACCAGGAAGTCGTACTTGATCCGCTTCCGCCAGCGGTCGAAGGCCTCCTCGGGCGTCTTGGCGTAGGTGAGGGAATCCTTGTCCACGACCATGTCCTCATCCTTGGTGAAGTCCTGCGGGGTGGCCAGGATCTGGTCGACCATCCGCACCCGCTCGTCGACCCGCGCCAGGAAGGTCTGCCAGACCGTGTAAGCGAAGCGGATGTCGCCCTTCTGCGCCTGCTCGGCCAGAACGTCCTTCTGCTTGGAGAACTCGTCCACGTCGGACTGGTAGAAGTAGAGCTTCAACAGGTCGAGCCGCTGCAGGAAGTTCTTCAGACACCGCTGGGAGATTTCCTGGTCCAGCGGGTGCCGCAGGAGGTGCTCCCGCCGCAGCAGTTGGGTGACGACTATCGCCACGTGCCGGTCGCTATCGGTGGGGCCGGCCAAGTCCGCCCAAATGAGCGGCGTCAAGCCCGAGCCAAGAATTCCGAGAAAGAGGAGACCGGCAGTAACCTTGCGGAGGGGGAGAAGACGCATGGGGATCATTCAGGGGACCTCTTCATCCGTAGGAAAAAGTTGAGACCAACTAACCAAGGGCTGGCAAGGGTCGGAATCTTCCTATCGTACCGCCAAATCCGCCGGAAGACAAGATCGAGCCATGCTACCCTTTCTCCGGCATGCCTATCCTGACGGCCTTGCCCGGTTTACAATATGCCGATGCGCTGCTTGCTCGGGTCTGGCTTGCTCTTGATTTGCCAGTTCTTGCCGCTGGGTGGTTCGGCATCCGGCCAGCAATGGACGCGGTTCCGCGGTCCCAACGGCTCCGGCGAGGCCGCACCGGCCGATATCCCCACCACCTGGACCGACCGGGACTACAAGTGGCGGATCGAGCTGGCGGGCGAGGGGCACTCTTCACCGGTCCTTTGGGGCGACCGCCTCTATGTCACCGCTGCGGACGACAATGCCACCCAGCAGGTCTACTGCCTCGATGCGGGCAACGGCCAAGTGGTCTGGCGGAGGCAGTTCGCTTGCAAGGTCTGCCCCAAGAACACCCTGAACAGCTTCGCCACCTCGACCCCGGCCGTGGATCGCGACCGGCTTTACGTCGCTTGGGCCACGCCCGAGTGCTACATCCTGGTTGCCCTCGGCCGGGAGGATGGGCGGGAGGTGTGGCGGCGCGATTTCGGGCCCTTCGTGGGGGAACACGGCTTCGGGGCCTCGCCGATTGTGTACGAGGAGCTGGTGATCGTCCCCAACGATCAGGACGGCCGAAGCTCGGTGATTGCGGTGGACAGCGCCAGCGGCAAGACCCGCTGGACCATCCCGCGGCGAAGCCGCAAGGCCGCCTACTCGAGCCCCATCCTCTACACGCCCCCCGGGGGCCGCCCGCAGTTGATCCTCAGCAGTTGGTCCCACGGGCTGAGCAGCCTCGATCCGCAGACCGGCGCCGTGAATTGGGAGCTTGGCGTGTTGGACCACCGCGTCGTGGGCTCCCCGCTGCTCGCCGCCGGACTGATCTTCGCCGCCTGCGGCGAGGGAGGCGGCGGCAAGAGAATGGTGGCCGTCCGACCCGGCGATCCGGACAAGAAAGTGCAAGCCGCCGTGGCCTACCCGATCGAGGGCAAGCTGCCCTACGCCGTCACCCCCGTGGCCCGCGGCAACCTCCTGTTCCTCTGGGGCGACCAGGGCATCGTGACCTGCCTGGATGCGCCGACGGGCAAGAGGCTCTGGCAGGAGCGGGTGCCGGGCAGGTTCTTCGGCTCTCCGGTCCGCGTCGGCGACCGGCTCTACGCGATCTCGCGGGAGGGCAAAGTGATCGTGCTGGCCGCCGCCGCCGAGTACAAGCTCTTGGGGCAAACCGACCTCGGCGAGCCCAGCCAGAGCACGCCCGCGGTGGCCGGCGGCGTGCTGTATTTGCGGACCCGCTCGCACGTCATGGCGCTGCCCGGCCGGTAATGGCCTCGCTCGGGGGCTAGATGCCGTCGCCCGGCGTGGCGACGGGGATAAACTGGTAATCTGTCACCGAATTTGGTACACTCGCGGCGCGCCGTCTGATGGACCGTGCATGTCCCCGGACTTTTCTACACAAGGGGGATGATAGACGATGGCCGAGACTTTTCCCTGTCCCCACTGTGGTGTCCGCTACGGATGGAAATCCTCGCTCGCAGGCCGGCAAGCGACCTGCAAGAAGTGCGGAAAGCCGCTGTTGATTCCGGCGGCAGCGCCCCCTCTTGAGCTTCCCCCCGACCGGAGTTCGTTGCTTGATGAAGCGGTCGCCACAGCGGAGCCCGCCCGAGGAGGACCAGCCGCAGGGCCTGGCCCGCGACTGCCGTCGGCCCTCACGTTCCCGTTGGGCACGACGGTGGCCAGCAACCCGGGGCGCCTGCGGGTCGATTGGAAGAAGTATTTCGCGTCTTCTGTGGAGGGGTGGTCGATCTACGTGATCGGCATCCTGGTCCCGGTCGTCCTCCTGATCGCGTTTGCCAGGGACAAGATCCACCCGGTGTTCGTCATCGTGGGTGCCGCGCTGGGCCTGCTGTATTTTCTGGGGATCGAGGTCCTCGCGGCAAAAAGGCAGTTCTGGAGCGGTGACGTCTGTCCGGCGGTCGTCATCTCCACGCGCCCCTACCTGATCGCCGTGGCCGCAGATCTAACGACCGGAAAAGGCAGCTTCCCGGCGATCAAAATCGTGAAACACTACGGTCTGTCGCGGATGACGGGCGGCCCTCCAGATTTGGGCGATCGGCTGGCCACAGTTGCGACCTATAGCGGCGGGCTCAATGCGTCGCGTTGGCGCGATTTCAAGCCTGTGGTCGTGAATTGCGTAACGGCCGACACAGGCGAAATCGACCGTATTTTTCGCAGCATCCCGGACCGCGACTGGGAAATGCTGGACCGGGGCGTCGCGCAGATGGGTGGCCGGACGAAGCCAGGAACGCTCTTCATGATCGAGGCGCCCTAGTGCTACTGCGCGAGGTCAGCACTTAATCTTGGCGACACATGACTCGTTTTCCGACCACCTTGCGGTGGTTCCGCAATCGACGCCTGGATTGTACACCAAGGCCGTGGAGGTGCGGTACAATCACGGCACGCGGGTTTCTGCCCCCGAGGCACGCGAAGTTATTTGGCCCACTGGGCGTAAAGCGCTTCCACCACCTCCGCTGGCGTTTCCCCGTCCCACACCGCCACACCGTACCGCAGATCGAGGTCCTGGCCGGCTTTTAGGTCCATCGGCTCTTTCCACAGGTTGAGCGTGGCCGAGAGATAGGCGAACGGCGGGCTCATGGTGAACATCTTGTTCGGGTGGCGGGGATTCTTGGGGTGGTCGAAGATGGCCACGGTCACGGACTTGCCATCGGCCTTGGCGGTGTAGGCGGCCCACTTGGCCGGGACAAGCCGCTCGCTGCCGCGGACCACCTCGCCCGGCTGGCCAGCCGCGTTGAAAAACCGCCCGCCCTGGTCCATTGAAGCCAGAAACCGCATGCCCAGCCCGTAGTAATGGTGCCCGTCGAGCTTCGCCGATTCCACGCCGGCAGCGGGGCGGAGACGGGTGTTCCATGTGACGAGAGTCACTGGCTTGGGTACCTTGAGCACGGTCACCTCGATGGCCCGCCGCTCGGTCAGCAGCGTTTTCGGGCCGCAGGGATTGATCCACTCCAACTGCTGGACGAAGGCGGCCTTGCGCCCGCCGTCCTCGGTGCTACTCCGGACCTTCTCGACGGCGACCGACTTCTGCGTTCCGGCCCCCGCCTCCTCGGCCCAGAAATCGACGCCGTCCACCCCGACGGCAAACATCAGGCCGTGGTGGTGCTTGTGGTCGGCAGGCGAATCGCGGAGGACTTGCACCCCGGCCGGCGTGGCGAGCTGCTTGACGTAAGGCTTGAAAGGGGACGGCCTACACCGGTATTCGAGCACCGTCTTGCCGTCGGCGGGCACACAAGTAGTAATGTTGTCGCGCGACTGGACGGTCTCCAAGGGGTAGACCTCTGGGGCCGCGGACGCGGCGTCCCTCGCTGCGACTACGGCGAGCACCACGAGGGCCGCCGCGAAGGGGTAAGTTCGGCTCATCACAAGGCTCCTTTCGGTGTAATGTATCCGGCACACTCCGTGTGCCGGA
>Ga0181527_1004529_pt1 | contig 11891 bp, 11 predicted proteins | sample PEATcosm2014_Bin_30_FD_119762 | JGI IMG/M metagenome (GOLD analysis project Ga0181527, IMG submission 119762) | Peatland microbial communities from MTU Mesocosm Facility, Houghton, MI, USA - PEATcosm2014_Bin06_60_metaG | ecosystem: Environmental > Terrestrial > Soil > Wetlands > Peat | place...
CAACGAGCTGCTCACCTACCCCAACAAGTTCGACCAGGTGATGTACGGGACGGTCGAGCAGGCCTGGAACCTGGGGGCGGTCGCGGTCGGCGCCACCATCTACTTCGGCTCCGAGGAGTCGACGCGCCAGCTCCAGGAGGTCGCCCTGGCCTTCGCCGAGGCCCATGAGCTGGGCATGGCCACCGTGCTCTGGTGCTACCTGCGCAACTCCGCGTTCACTGCCGACGGCACCGACTACGGGGTCTCCGCCGACCTGACCGGGCAGGCCAACCACCTTGGGGTCACCATCGAGGCGGACATCATCAAGCAGAAGCTCCCCGAGAACAACGGCGGCTACACCGCCCTCAAGTACGGCAAGACCAGCAAGCTGGTCTACGAGAAGCTGACCACCCCCCACCCCATCGACCTCACCCGCTACCAGGTGGTGAACTGCTACATGGGTCGTGCCGGGCTGATCAACTCGGGCGGCGCGTCCTCGGGGGCGACCGACCTCAAGGAGGCGGTCCGCACCGCGGTGATCAACAAGCGGGCCGGCGGCACCGGCCTGATCAGCGGTCGCAAGGCCTTCCAGCGGCCGATGGCCGAGGGCGTCGGCCTGCTCAACGCCATCCAGGACGTCTACCTGAACCAGGCGGTCACGGTCGCCTGACCGACCGCCGGCGCGCGTTCCGCCCCGGGGCCTCAGCCCCGGGCGCGGGACCGCGATGTGTAACCCGGGGGAAAGGCCGGGTACCCTAGGCTCGACACGACCCCGACTCCCCCCATCTGGAGCGAGCGAACCCGAGATGTTCAACTTCAACGGCGGTCCCGGCGGCGGCGGTAACCCCAACCGCGGCTTCTACAACCCCTTCGGCGGCCGCCAGGGATACGGCGAGACCCGCGGCTGGGCCAATCCGACCCTCCAGGGAGCCATCAGCCTCCCCGAGAAGGTCATGGGCCTCACCTGCCTGCTGGTGGCCTGCGCCATCGGCGGCGTCGCCCTGGGCGCGGCCGGGGTCAACACCTACACCTCCGGCAGCGAGCTGCTGTGGTTCATTGCCATGTTCGTCCTGGTCTTCGCCACCCAGGCGCTGGCCGACCGGCCGGGGATCGGGATGCTCCTCTTCGTCGCCTTCGGCGTCTGCACCGGGATCGTCATCGCCCCGCTGCTCGGAGCGCTGCAGGCCAGTGGCGATCAGTACATCGTCTACGAGGCCCTGGCGGCCACCGCCGCCACCACCGGCGGGATCACCATCTACGCCCGGACCACCAGCCGCGACTTCAGCCGGATCGGAGGCTGGCTCTTCGCGGGTCTGATCGGCGTGGTGGTGGCGATGGTGATCGGGCTCTTCATCCAGTCCACCCCGTTCCAGATCCTGATCTCGGCCGCCGCCTGCGTGCTCTTCTCGCTCTTCCTGCTCTATGACATCCAGCGGGTCACCGCGACGGCCACCACCCAGGGCAACGCGATCCGGATCGCGCTCAAGATCTACCTGGACATCTTCAACCTCTTCCTCAACATCCTGATGATCCTGATGATGACCCAGGGTGGGGGCAGGGGCCGCCGGTAGGGCGGGGCGCCGCACCGCTGGTCCGGGCCGGGTCGATCTGTCCGAGCTGACCGATCGGTTACCTTGGGCCCTCCCTGACGAGGGCTGGCGACCGTGGGTGCGCACCGCCGGCTCGGGGCACCATGGAGTTGATGACGACCGTGATCCAGACCCACCGCCGCCTGCCCTCCGGGGTCCGCGCCATCGGCGACGTCGCCGCCGAGCTGGGGATCGGGCCCGACCTCCTCGAGCCGTACGGGGAAGGGGTCGCCAAGATCCGCCTGGAGGCGCTCGCGGCCCGACCCACGGCGCAGAAGGCGCGCTACGTCCTGGTCACCGCGATCACGCCCACGTCGCTCGGCGAGGGCAAGACGGTGACCGCCATCGGCCTGGGTGACGGGCTGCGCCAGATCGGCCGGCGCTCCTTAATCTCCCTCCGCCAGGGTTCCATGGGTCCCACCTTCGGGCTCAAGGGAGGAGCCGCGGGCGGGGGCCGGAGCACCCTGGTCCCCTTCGACAAGGTCGCGCTCCATCTCACCGGCGACATGCACGCGGTCGCGGCCGCCCACAACCTGCTGGCGGCGATGGTCGACAACCACCTCTTCCACGGCAACGCCCTCGGCATCGACGCCGGCACGATCTCCTGGCGGCGCGTCGTCGACGTCGACGACCGGGCCCTCCGCAACCTGGTCATCGGCCTGGGCGCCCCCGAGGACGGGGTGCCGCGGCAGAGCGGATTCGACATCACGGCGGCGTCCGAGGTGATGGCCGTGCTCGCCCTCTGCAGCTCGCTGAAGGACCTGCGGGCGCGTCTGGGTCGCATCGTGATCGGGCACACCCGCGAGGGCAGGCCGGTCACCGCCGAGGACCTGCACGCGGCGGGGGCGATGGCGGTGCTGCTGCGCGACGCCATCAAACCCAACCTGGTGCAGACGCGGGAAGGGACGCCCGCGATCATCCACACCGGACCGTTCGGCAACATCGCCCATGGCAACGCGTCGGTCATCGCGGACCTGATCGGGATCGGCGCCGCCGACTTCCTGGTCACCGAGGCGGGCTTCGGCGCCGACATGGGGGCGGAGCGCTTCTTCGACATCAAGTGCCGGGTCAGCGGGCTGCGCCCCGACGCGGCCGTCGTGGTCACCACGGTGCGCGGCCTCAAGGCCCACACCGGCAACCACCGCATCACCGGCGGCCGTCGGCTCCCGGCGCAGCTCTTCGAGGAGAACCCCGACGAGGTGCTGACCGGAGCGGCCAACCTCCGCAAGCAGGTGGAGAACTGCCGGCTGTTCGGCGTTCCCGTGGTGGTGGCCATCAACGCCCACCCCGAGGACCACCCGTCAGAGCACGCCGCGATCCGCCAGATCGCCGAGGAGATGAACGTGCGCTGCGCCGTCTCCTCCAACTACGCGGCTGGAGGGGAGGGTGCGGCGGAGCTGGCCGAAGCGGTGGTCGAGGCGAGCGAGGAGGGGGCCGACTTCCGGATGCTCTATGCCGACAGCGACTCCCTCGAGGAGAAGGCGGCGGCGGTCGCGACCCGGATCTTCGGCGCCGCCGGGGTCACCTACGAGGGCCCCGCCGCCCAGCAGCTCCGCCAGTGCGAGCGGGACGGCTTCGCCGGCTTCCCGATCTGTATCGCGAAGACCCAGTTGAGCCTCTCCTCGGACCCCCAGCTCAAGGGGGCCCCGACCGGCTGGACCCTGCCCATCCGCGAGGTCAGGGCGGCCGCCGGAGCCGGCTTCGTCTTCCTGCGGAGCGGCGGGATGCGGACCATGCCCGGGCTCCCCGCCGCGCCGGTGGCCGAGCAGGTCGACATCGACGACGAGGGCAACATCGTCGGGCTCTTCTAGAGACCCCGAACAGCGCCCCGAGCCCCGGGGACGCGCCCGGTCAAGCTCGCCTGCAGCCCCCCTTCTGCATCCCCTACGATCCGGCCTGAGGCTCCGTCCGACAGGGTTGAGGCAGGGGGCATCAGATGAACGCACCGACCGGGGGACTCGACTCCCAGGGACTGGCCCGCCAGGCGCTGGCGGCGGCGGTGAGGGAGCACGGGCCGGCCATCCTGGCCAACCCCCACCAGCTCGGCAACGTGCTCAACCAGCTGCTCCCCACCGCGCCGGAGGAGACGAGCGTGCTGGTGGCCGCGGCCAGGGCGGGTACCAGCTCCCTGCTCGCGCAGCAGGACGCGGCTGCCGGCCCGGACGCGGCGGTGCAGGCGGTGTCGGGCAGCCTGGCCCAGCACGGGGTGCTGGATCCCCGGGCGAGCCTCTGGGCGGCGGGCGAGTTCGCCCGCGCCATGGGCTACCCGGTCAGCGACTGGTCCCCCACGCCTCCGCCGGCCGCCGGGACGGGCTTCGCGCCACCCCCACCCGGGACGGGCTTCGCGCCACCCCCACCCGGGACGGGCTTCGCACCCCCGCCCGAGACGGGCTTCGCGCCCCCGCCTCCCGGGATGGACTACGCGCCACCCCCACCCGGGACGGGCTTCGCGTCCGCGCCGGCCGGGACGGGCTTCGCGCCACCCCCACTCGGGACGGGCTTTGCGCCCCCGCCTCCCGGGATGGGCTACGCGCCGCCACCGCCGCCCCCGAGCGGCTTCCCGGCCGCTTCCGGCGGCGGCTTCCAGCCCGCGACCGGGGGCTTCCCTCCTCCGTCCCAGGCGCCGGGATTCCCGCCCCCGCCACCACCCCCGGGCTTCGCCGGAGGGCCCCCGCCCGGCTTCCCGCCCCCCGGCTCGGCACCGCCTCCCGGCCCGGGCGCTCCGGGAGGGCCGCCACCGGCCTGGACCCCGCCTCCGTCTCCTCCGCGCCAGCGCGGCGGAGGGCTGCGGGCCCTGATCGCCGTCGGCATCGTCATCGTGCTCGTAGCCGGGTACCTGGGGCTCGCCGCCGGGGCCAAGCTCCCCCCATTCAGCAAGACGGCCGCGCCCTCCCCGCTGGCGGCCTGCCCCAGCGGCGAGCGGCTGCAGGCCGGCCAGTGCGTCGTATCGACCCCCTCGTCCTCGCCGAGCGCGACGGCGACAGCCAGCGCCGCCCCAACAGCCACCCCGGTGGCCAGCCCGACCTCGTCACTGACCTCGCTGGCGAGCGTCCTGCCCAGCTACATCACCGGCGACACCGACGACGTCTGCCAGCCCCAGGGCAGTGACGACTACGTCGCCACCGGCGAGAGTGGCCAGGAGCTCTGCGACCTGAGCAACAACGCCAACGTGGTCGAGGACTACGTCCTCTACGCGGGATTCCCCACCTCGGGCCCGGCCACGACCTACTTCGGCGCCCTGCTGAGCGCGAACGGGATGGAGAGCGGAGAGGGCGACTGCTCGACGCTGAGCCTGGCGACCGCCTCCGACGGCAGCTCCCAGTACTGCCAGGGCGGCTACACCACCAAGAGCAGCAGCGGCTCGGACCTCGTCTTCACCGGTACCAACGACTTCAACCTCGGCAACGGGACCCTGGTCTCCGGACTGCCCGAGTGCCTGGGCTCCACCACCGTCGACGTGGTCGCCTTCACCGACCCCACCTACGCGGCGGTCGGGATCGCCCTCGACTGCGAGGGCGGCGAGTACCAGCAGATCAACGACGACCTCACCAGCGGCGACTTCTTCCTGGGGAGCTGACCGGGCCCGACTCGGTATCGGATGGTCCGGGCCGCCCGCCGGCTATGACGCCCGGGGGGCGTTGCGGTCCCGGCGACGCCGGCGCACCTCGGCGACCCGGAGGCGGTAGAGGGCCCGCTCCAGCTTGGCCGCCGCCATGGCGTCCGCGGCGTTCTCGGCCAGTACCTCCTCGGCGGCCTTGCGGGCGGCCTCGGCACGGGCCTGGTCGATGTCCTCGGCCCGCTCGGCGGCATCGGCGAGGATGACCACCCGGTCGGGGAGGACCTCCAGGACGCCCCCCGAGACGAAGAGGAACTCCTCCACCCCGTCGTTGCGCACCATCACCTCGCCGGTCCGGAGAGGGGTGAGCAGGGGAACGTGGCGGGGCAGGACTCCGAGGTCGCCCGCCGCGCCCGGGGCCAGCACGAAGTCGGCCTCCTGGGAGAGCACCCGCCCCTCGGCGGTCACCAACTCGACCTGCAGCTTGGTCATCAGCCCTCCCTGGCCCCGGCCGTGTCCCGGGACTGCCGCTCCGGTACTGGCGGGAGCGGTGGGAGCCGTTCTGCGTCGGCGGGCTCGGGTTCGCTCTCAGCACCCAGCTCGCGCCCCTTGGCCACCGCCTGGTCGATGGTCCCCACCATGTAGAAGGCGTCCTCGGGGAGGTCGTCGTGCTGCCCGTCGAGGATCTCGGCGAAGCCACGGATGGTCTCCTCCAGCTTCACGTAGATGCCGGGCCGGCCGGTGAAGACCTCGGCGACCTTGAAGGGCTGGGAGAGGAAGCGCTGCACCCGCCGGGCCCGCGCGACGCTCAGCTTCTGGTCGTCGGTGAGCTCCTCCTGGCCGAGGATGGCGATGATGTCCTGGAGGTCCTTGTACTCTTGGAGGAGCCGCTTGACCCCGGTGGCGACCCGATAGTGCTCCTCGCCGACGATCCGGGGGTCCAGGGCCCGGCTGGTCGAGTCGAGGGGGTCGACGGCAGGGTAGATGCCGATCTCGGTGAGGGCGCGGGAGAGCGACACGGTGGCCCCCAGGTGGGCGAAGGTCGTGGTCACCGCCGGGTCGGTGTAGTCGTCGGCGGGGACGTAGACGGCCTGCACCGAGGTGATCGAGCCGTTACGGGTCGAGGTGATCCGCTCCTCGAGGTCGCCCATCTCGGTGGCCAGGGTGGGCTGGTAGCCGACCGCGCTCGGCATCCGGCCCAGCAGGGCCGACACCTCGGCGCCGGCCAGGACGTAGCGGAAGATGTTGTCGATGAAGAGGAGCACGTCTGCGCTCTTCTGATCGCGGAAGTACTCGGCGAGGGTGAGCCCGGTGAGCGCCACCCTGGCCCGGGCGCCGGGCGGCTCGTTCATCTGTCCGAAGACCAGCGCGGTCCGGCCCAGGACCCCCGACTCCTTCATGTCGCCGTAGAGATCGCGGCCCTCGCGGGTGCGCTCACCGACCCCGGCGAACACCGAGTAGCCGCTGTGCTCCTCGGCGATGTTGCGGATCATCTCGTTGACCACGACCGTCTTGCCCACACCGGCGCCGCCGAAGAGCCCGATCTTGGAGCCCTTGGAGAAGGGGCAGATGAGGTCGATGACCTTGATCCCGGTCTCCAGGATCTGCTGGCTCACGTCCTGCTCGCTGAGCGCGGGCGGCTTGCGGTGGATGGGATGGCGCTCCGCCTCGGGGGCGGGCATCCCGTCGATGGGATCGCCGATGACGTTGAACATCCTGCCCAGGGTCACCTCCCCGACCGGGACGGTGATCGGCTGACCGGTGTTGACCGCCTCGTCGCCACGGCGCAGCCCGTCGGTGGAGTCCATCGCGATGGTGCGTACCACGCCATTGCCCAGGTCCTGCTCGACCTCCAGCACCAGCCGGCCGGCCCCGACGCGGGCGATCTCCAGGGCGTCGTAGGTGCGCGGCAGCCGGCCTCCGGCGAAGGAGACGTCCACGACCGGCCCCATGACCTGGACCACCTGGCCCGTGTTGGTGACTCTCTCCGGAACTGCCATTTGTCCGATGACTCCTTGAATCGCTCGCTCAGGCCTCGAGGGCGGTGGCTCCACTGACCACCTCCATCAGCTCGGTGGTGATGCTGGCCTGCCGGGCCTTGTTGGCGGTGAGTGTGAGGCTCTGGATCAGCTCGCCGGCGTTCTCCTCGGCGTTGTGCATGGCCATGACCTTGGCCGCCTGCTCGCTGGCCAGGTTCTCCAGCACGGCGCGGTACACCTGGGCCTCGACGTAGCGGGGCAGCAGGGCGTCGAGCACCTCGGCGGTGTCCGGCTCGTACTCGAAGTCCGCAACCAGCCGGGAGGCGTTGGCGGCGGGGGGCTCCACGGGGAGGACGCGCTGGAGCGTCGCCTCCTGGCGCCCGGGGCTCAGGAAACGCGCGTAGACGAGGTCGACCTGGTCGCTCTCGCCCTGCTCGTAGCGCTGCATCGCGATCCTGATCGCGGGCAGCACGGTGGCGAGCGTGGGGCGGTCTCCATAGTTGCTGACGTCGCCCACCAGGTCGCGGCGCAACCGGCGCATCGCGTCACGGCCCCGGCGCCCGATGGTGACCAGCGCGACCGGGACGCCATCGCCCGCCGACTCCCGCAGCGCGACCCGGATGCTGTTGCTGTTGAGGGCTCCCACCAGCCCGCGATCGCTGGTGACCAGGATCAGGCAGCGTCGCCTGACCGGGCGCACGGCCAGGTACGGGTGGTGATAGCCGGCGGTACGCGCCATCAGCTCCGCCATCACCCCACTCAGCTCGTCGGCGTAGGGGCGGGCGTTCTGCATCCGCTCCTGGGCACGGCGCAGCTTGGAGGCGGCCACCAGCTCCATCGCCTTGGTGATCTTCTGGGTGTTGGCGACGGTGCGGATTCGGCGGCGGAGGTCGCGCAGGCTGGGCATCAGGAGGCGACCACTATGCGAAGCCCTTCTTGAAGTCCTCGATCGCCGCGCGCAGCTTGGCCTCGAGCTCGTCGGAGACCGTGCCTTTGGCGGCGATCTCGCGCTCCAGGTCCGGGTGCTCCTGCTCGAGGAAGCGGAGCAGCGCGCGCTCGAAGTCGCTGACCCGGTCGACCGGGACGTCGTCGAGATAGCCGTGGGTGCCGGCGAAGATCGCCATCACCTGGCGGGCGAAGGGGACCGGCTCGTACTGAGGCTGGTTGAGCAGCTCGGTCATCCGCTGGCCGCGCTCCAGGGTCGCCCGGGTGCGCTTGTCGAGATCGGCCGCGAACTGGGAGAAGGCCTTGAGCTCGCCGTACTGGGCGAGGTCCAGCTTGAGCTGGCCGGCGACCTGCTTCATCGCCTTGGTCTGGGCGGCCGAGCCGACCCGCGAGACGGACAGCCCGACGTTGATCGCCGGCCGGGTGCCGGCGTTGAAGAGGTCGGTCTCCAGGTAGATCTGGCCGTCGGTGATCGAGATGACGTTGGTCGGGATGTAGGCGGAGACGTCGTTGGCCTTGGTCTCGATGACGGGGAGCGCGGTGAAGGTCCCGCCACCCTGATCGTCGGACATCCGGGCCGAGCGCTCGAGCAGCCGGCTGTGGAGGTAGAAGACGTCGCCCGGGTAGGCCTCGCGCGACGGCGGCCGGCGCAGTAGCAGGGAGAGCTGACGGTAGGCGTCGGCGTGCTTGCTGAGGTCGTCGTAGACGATCAGCGCATGCCGCCCCTTCTGCATGAACCACTCGCCCATGGCGCAGCCCGCGTAGGGTGCGATGTACTGGAGCGGGGCGGGGTCGGCCGCGGTGGCGGCGACGATGGTCGTGTACTCCATCGCCCCGAACTGCTGCAGGGTGGCGGCCACCTGGGCGACCGTCGAGGCCCGCTGGCCCACCGCGACGTAGATGCAGACGACGTCGCCGCCCCTCTGGTTGATGATGGTGTCGAGGGCGATCGCGGTCTTGCCGGTCTGGCGGTCGCCGATGATCAGCTCGCGCTGGCCCCGTCCGATCGCGAACATGGAATCGATGGCCTTGATCCCGGTCTGCAGCGGAGCGGTGACACCCTGGCGGAGCAGCACTCCGGGCGCGATCCGCTCCAGGGGCATGGTGTCCGAGGTGTCCAGCGGCCCGCGTCCGTCGATCGGCTGGCCGAGCGCGTCGAGGATCCGTCCGATCACCGCCTCGCCGGCCGGAACCTGGGCGATGCGGCCGGTGGTGCGCACGGTGTCCCCTTCCTGGAGGTGCTCGTAGGGCCCGAGGATGACCGCCCCCACGCCGTCCTCGCGCAGGTCGAGGGCCAGCCCGAGCACGGAGCCCTGACCGTCGGGACCGGGGAAGGCGAGCAGCTCGCCGGCCATCGCCTCGTCGAGGCCGTAGATGCGGGCGATGCCGTCGCTGACCGACGTCACCACGCCCTCGCTGGCCTCCACCACGGCCGAGTCGAAGCTCGCGATGCGCCGCTTCAGGATGTCGCCGATCTCGTCACTTCGTATTGCCATGGCTGGAGTCTGTCCCTGACCTCCGATCAGGCCGTGGCGGCCTGGAGCTGCTGAAGATGGCTGCGGACGCTGTCGTCGATGACCCGGTCGCCAATCCCGACCACCAGTCCGCCGATGATCTCGGGGTCGTGGACCGCCTCGATCCGCACCGCCCGTCCGAACCGGACCGCGAGCACGCCCTCGACCCGCCGCGAGGCGGTGCGGTCGAGGGGCACCGCCGACCTGACCACGATCCGGAGCACACCGCTCGCCTCGTCGACCAGGTGGCGGTACTCCTCGACCACCTCGTCCAGGAGCCGGAAGCGGCCGTGGCTGACCAGGAGCATGACCAGGTTGCGAGCCGGGGCGGCGAGCCCGGCCAGCAGGCCGGTCAGGGCGCCGTTCCGTTCGACGATGGTCACCCGCGGATTGGCCATCACCGCCCGGACTCGGGGGTCACCGAGGATCTCGCGGGCCCGCTCCAGATCGGCGCCGATCGGCTCGACACCGACCCGCTCACGCGCCACGTCGTAGCACGCCTCCGCGTAGCGGCGGGCGAGCGCGGAGGCCATCAGCGCGGCTCCCGGGGAGCGGTCATCGGGGCGGCTCCTCCAGCGACTGGAGGGAGCGGTCGATCAGCTTGCGATGGGTTTCGGCGTCCATCGCGTCCCCGAGCACCCGGGCCGCCGCGGCGACCACCAGGGCGCCGACCTGGGTGCGCAGCTCGCGCAGCGCCCGGTCGCGCTCGGCGGCGATGTCGGTGCGCGCCTGCTCGGCGAAGAGCTTGGCCTCGTGCCGGGCGGTGGCCCGGGTGAGCTCGGCCTCGGCGGCCGCCGCCCGATGGGCGCGGTCGGCGATCTCACGGGCCTGGGCGCGGGCGTCCTCGAGGAGCTTCTCCACCTGCACGCTGACGTCGGCCAGGCGCTTCTCCGCCTCCTGGGCCTGCTGCAGGCCCGCCTCGATCGCCCTCTCCCGCTGTTCGGCCATCCGGATCACGGTCGGATAGACCCAGCGCCAGAGGATCAGGACCATCAGCAGGAAGGCGACGGCCTCGGCGATCAGGGTCCCGTTGACGGACAGCAGGCCCGCGGGTTGAGAGGAGGCGAACATGACGCGGGCGCTACTTGGTCTGGGCGCCGTAGCTGACGATGAAGAAGAAGCCCAGCACCAGGTTGATGAAGTACATCGCTTCGACCAGGCCGACGATCAGGAACATGATGACGGTGAGGCGGCCCTGGGCCTCGGGCTGGCGGGCGGTGCCCTGGATGGTGGCGTTGCCGGCCAGCCCGTCGCCGATGGCGGCGCCGATGGCGCCCCCGCCGAGGGCCAGACCGGCGGCGATCAGCGCCCCGGCCAGGATGATCGAGTGCGCGTCGAGGGCGGTGGCTAGCAGTGGCATCGGGTCCAACTCTCCTGTGGTGCTTTAGACGGGGCTGCGGGCCTCATGGCCCTCCTCTCCGACCCCCTCGCGGGCCTGGCCGAAGTAGATGATCGTGAGCAGCATGAAGATGAAGGCCTGGATGGTGCCGATGAAGAGGACGTCGAAGAGCTTCCAGACGGTCATGCCGATGATCGCGAGCGGGGAGAGCGCGGAGGTGAGCACCGACGTCCCCGCCCAGGCCTCGAACAGCGACCCCAGCAGGTAGATCATCACCACCCCGGCGAAGATGTTGCCGAAAAGTCGGAGGGCCAGGGTGATGGGCTTGACCACCTCCTCGATGATGGTCAGCGGAGGGAAGGGGGCGCGCAGGTAGTGGCGGAAGTATCCCCCCACCCCGCGCACCCTGACCGCGTATGCCTGGCTGAGCAGGAAGACGATCAGGCCCATCGCGAGGGGCAGGTTGAGGTCGGCGTTGGCCGGCTCCACCGGCTGCTGGAGCGGGAAGAAGTCGAGCCAGTTGGCCACCAGGATGAAGAAGCCGATGGTGGCCGCGAGCGGCAGGACGAAGGCCGGGGCGTCCGGTCCCACCGTGTCGCGGATCAGGTTGCGCACGTAGCTGAGGAAGAGCTCGAACACCATCTGCAGCCGCCCCGGCTTGCCGCTCCGGACGGTGCGGGCCAGGACCAGGCCGATGGCCAGCGTCACCACGACCGCGATCCCCGCGGAGATCAGCGTGTCCCAGTCATAGGTGCAGAGGAAGCCTCCGCCGCCGCAGACGCTGATGGTGGGGTGGGTGCCGGGGGCGGTGTCGGCGAGGAGCAGGCCGGCCATCGGGATGGTCATCGGGCGCGCAGCACCTCCCGCAGGGAGGCGCCGGAGAGGACGAGCTGGGCCACCGCCATGCCCGCCGCGACCAGGATCGCCCGGTCCCAGCCGAGCACGAAGCCGCTGGCGATGGCGAGCATGGTGAGGATGAGCAGCCGCAGC
>Ga0181527_1004535_pt1 | contig 11886 bp, 8 predicted proteins | sample PEATcosm2014_Bin_30_FD_119762 | JGI IMG/M metagenome (GOLD analysis project Ga0181527, IMG submission 119762) | Peatland microbial communities from MTU Mesocosm Facility, Houghton, MI, USA - PEATcosm2014_Bin06_60_metaG | ecosystem: Environmental > Terrestrial > Soil > Wetlands > Peat | place...
ATCGTCCCCCACCCGCGACCAACCTCCGGCCGCTGCCCGGCCGGTCCTGGGGGCCTTGACAGGTATCTCCCTCTTGTTCGGCACGACGGCACTGGTCTGCGGCAGCATCCTGCTAGGCTGGGCGACCATTGCCGACCGCCCGGAACTCTGGACACTCGGCACGCCGATCGCCCTGGGGGGACAGATCGTGCTGCTGGTGGGGCTGGTCTGCCAGCTTGAACGCCTCTGGTCCGATGGCCGCCGGGCTGCCCACCAGCTCGAGAAGGTCGATGCCCAACTGCACGAGCTTCGCACGACGACGACGCTCTTGGGCACCGTGCATGGCCCGTCGGCGGCCTTCTACGCGCACCTGGCGGGCGGCGCCGGTCCCGAGCTGTTGCTCAGCGATCTGAAGGGCCAGTTGGACATCTTGGCCGCTCGGCTGGCAGAAGAGAAATGAGGGCGTTTAGCGGGCGACCATGCTGCGCATGGTGCCCTGCCCGCAGTTGCCGTCCGGTTTCGCAACGGCAGACACGGCGGGCAAGCCCATCCGCTAAACAATTACTCTCTCATACCCGCCCCGGCCTCTTTAATTTCCGCCCCGGCCCCACCCTTTTGGCCGTCGAGGAAGTTCTTCAGGGCGGCACCGTTGCCGCCCACCTCGGCGGCCTGCCGCAAGAAGGGTGCGGCCTGCTCCGGCTTGCCATCGAAGTGATAGCAAAGTCCCACCAGCAGAGACACGTCGGCGTTGGCGGGTTCGGCCTCGGCGACCTTCAACATCGCATCCAGCAGGTTCTTCTTGGCCACCGTGTCATCGCCGAAGAGGTCGTCCAGGCGGAAGCCAGAGCTGGCCCAATCGGGTTTGATCTCCAGGCCGCGGCGGATGGCCTTGGCGGCCCGATCGTAGTGCCCCATCGCCGCATTGGCGAACCCCTGGCGGAACCAGGCGTCGGCCACCTGGGGCGCGGATTGTGCGGCCTTGCGGTAGCGGTCCAGGGCGTCGGCGAATTTCCGGTTGCCGAAGAAGGAGTCGCCGAAGCTGATCAGCTTCCAGGCCGAGTCGACGGCCCTCGCCGCGGCCGGATGCGGCGGCTTGACCTCGTTGGCGGCCCGCACGTCGGCATCTTGATCCCTGGGCCGCGCCGCGGCGGGCTGCTGGTTCGCCGCCCAGCCCGCCGCCGGCCGGTTGAACCACTGGTCTACGCCCATCAGCCGCATGATCGGCGCGGGCCCGAAAAGCTGCTCGGCAGGCATGAACGTCGCCGCCGGGAAGGGCGAGTACCAGATCGGCCCAAACGGCGTATAAGCATAATGCGGATACGCATACGGCACACCACCGTAGGGGTAATTCATGCCGTAAGGGAAGCCATAGGGTGAGGACCACCCGTAAGGCGTGTATGCCCACGGTGAAAAATACGAGTACCCGTAGCCGCCGTAGTAGGGATTGTATCCGCCGTAGCCATAGGGATAGTACTCGTAGGCCCAATTCTGGTATTGCCACCGCGGCCAGACCCAGTTCGCAGTGGGGGTGGTGTTGCTGGCTGGAGGGGTTCTTGCCCTGGCAGCGGCGTCACGGGCGGCGGCGGCCGCTGCCCGGGCTCGGGCTGCCCGCTCCGCATCCAGCCCCCGCTGGAAACCAGCGGCCCCGCCGGCCCACGGATCGGTGCCCCTTGGGCCGGCAGTGGACGTGTCGCTGGGGCGGTGGGGGGGCGGAGCGGGCGCGGTGTTCGGCCCCCAGGGCTTGGTGTTGTTGTCCGCCGCTGCAACGGCACCCCCCCCCACCGTCACTACGACCGCCGCGAGGATCATCCAAGAGCGCTTCATAGCTGCCCCCAATTCCGCCTCGACATTGTCCTTGTCAATTATCCCCGATTGCAGGCTGATTACAACTGCATTTGGCGTGCCCAACGGCGGTTGCCCCAGGGCCCTGTGCCGTTTTGCACCGGCGGATCGGGCACCATGCGTGACCATCCCGGCCGCGCCGACCATGCTGCGCATGGTGCCCGGTGGCGCCCGAGGGTGCCCGGGTCGCCGGGGCTACTTCCCTGGCCTCTGGCCCTCTTGCCCCCGGCGGATATCCATCCGCGGCTATTTCCCTGTCCCCTGACGCCTGTCATCGTCATGACGGCAGAAGGACTCAAATCGACGACAGGGACTCCCGTTGACAGCCGGCCCCCCGGCGCCATAATCAATTCAGACATTACCCGCCGGAAGGAGATCGGCCGATGAGCGAAGCGTTGGAAATCACCGGCGGGATCACGGACGCCGCCTACCAGGTGTTGGCCGGCTCGATCAGCGACTTCATCTGCCTGGCAAGTGCTCATGGGGAGCCCTTCCTTCTGAACCCGGCAGGCCGGCGGATGGTCGGCCTGGAGGAGGAAGAGCCGCTGGGCTCTTTGTCCCTGCACGACTTCTACGCCGAAGATTCCTGGAAGGAGCTCCGCGACGTGGGCGTGCCGGCGGTCAACCGCGTGGGACATTGGGAAGGCCGCAGCCAGCTCCGCAACCTGAAGACAGGCACACTGTTGGCCGTGCGGACCCTCATGCACCGCGTGCGGCTGCCGCAGGGCGAGCGGCCCACCGTCCTGGCGATCTTGCACCGCGACGACGAGGAGGCCAGTCGCTTGCGGGCGGCGCTGGTCGAGGCCCAGGCCCGCAAACACTCGATCCTCGAATCCTCCGTGGACCCGATCATCACGGTCAACCACCAGGGGGTGATCATCGAGTTCAACCGGGCGGCAGAGCAGGCCTTCGGCTATTCGCGGGAGAAGGTGCTGGGGACGCGGCCTTCCGACGTGCTGTTCCCGCCGTCGATGAGCGCGGAGCACCGCCGGCGGATCGAGCGCTACCTGGAGGCCGGGGAAGGCTCGATGCTCGGCCGCCGCACGGAGGTGACGGTAAACCGGGCCAACGGCGAGGTCTTTCCCGCCGAGTTGGCCATGGTGCTCAGCCAGGAGGGTGGCTCGCCGGTCATGACGCTCTTCGTTCGCGACATCAGCCTCCGCAAGAAAGGCGAAGAAGAGCAGGCCCGCTACGCCGCCGAGCTGGAGCGCTCCAACCGCGAGCTGGAACAGTTCGCCTACGTTGCCTCGCACGACCTGCAGGAGCCGCTGCGGAAGATCCGCACCTTTGGCGACCGGCTGGAAGTGAAGTGCGGCGGCCTGCTGGACGAGACGGCCCGCGACTGCGTCGAGCGCATGCAGAAGGCGGCCGCGCGGATGCAGGAGCTGATCGAAGGGCTGTTGATGTTCTCGCGGATCACGAGCCGGGCGCGGGACTTTGCCGTGGTCGATCTGGCGGTGGTGACCCGCGAAGTGGTCGGCGACCTGGAGGCCCAGATCGAGCGGGTCGGCGGCCGGGTGGAAGTGGGCAACCTGCCGAAGATCCAGGCCGAGCCCCTGCAGATCCGGCAGTTGCTGCAGAACCTGACGGCCAACGCCCTGAAGTTCCGCCGCCCCGACGAACCCCCCGTGGTGAAAATCGACGGCCGCTACGTGCAACGCCGCGCGCAGCAGCCCGGGGCGCCGCCGGCCGGGGAGCAGTGCCGCATTACGGTCGAAGACAACGGCATCGGCTTCGAGGAGCAGTACCGCGAGCGGATTTTCGGCCTTTTCCAGCGGCTGCACCCGCGCGACGAGTACGAAGGGGCGGGGATCGGCCTGGCCCTTTGCCGCAAGATCGTGGAGTGCCACGGCGGCACGATCTCCGCCCGCAGCACACCCGGCAAAGGCTCCGTTTTCGAGGTCCTGCTGCCGGTGCGGCAGGGCGGCACGCGGCGGGGAAAACAACCGTGAAAAAACCATCGCACACCATCCTCATTGCCGACGACGACGAAGACGACTGCCTGCTGGTGCAAGAGGCCCTGCGGGAGGCCGGGCAGGAGCAGGAGCTGCGGGTCGTCCGCGACGGGGACGAGCTGCTGGGCTACCTCCGCCGCGCGCAGGACGGGGGCCAGGACCCGCCCCGCCCCGACCTCGTCCTGCTGGACCTGAAGATGCCCGGCAAAGACGGCCGCCAGGCGTTGCGCGAGCTGAAGGCCGACCCGCGGCTGCGGGACATCCCCATCGTGGTGCTCACGACCTCCTCGGCCAGGGACGACGTCAGTTACTGCTACGCGATGGGCGTCAATTCCTACGTGACCAAACCGGCCAGTTTTCGCGGCATGGTCGAAGTCATGCGAACCTTGGGACGGTACTGGTTCGAGATCGTCGAACTGCCGCGACGGGAGTGAATTCATGGCACGCTCTGTTGGAAAGATCGAACGTCCGCGGGCGCGGATCCTGCTGGTCGAGGACGACCCGGACGACGTCTGGGTGATGCGGAACCTGCTGGGCGATCGCTGGGACGGCCCGTTCGAGCTGGCCCACACCGAGTTGCTCTCGGCGGCGATCGAGCGCTGCCGCCAGGCCCGCTTCGACGTGATCCTGCTGGACCTGACGCTGCCCGACAGCCGCGGCCTGGAGACCTTCATCGCCATGCACAGCCATGCCGAGGAGGTGCCGATCGTCGTGCTCTCGGCGTATAACGACGAGGCTACCGCGGTCAGGGCGGTGCAGGCGGGCGCGGAGGATTACCTGGTCAAGGGGCAGGTGGACGACAACGCGCTGGTGCGGGCGATCCGCTACGCGATCGAGCGGAGCCGGCGGCACCAGGCCGAAGAGGCGCTGCGCGACGCCTCGGAGGAGTTCCGGGCGGCCAAGGAAATCCAGCAGCGGCTCTTCCCGGCCGAGGCCCCCAGCTTGCCCGGCTTCGATATCGCCGGGGCCCTCTATCCGGCCCGGGCCACCGCCGGCGACTACTTCGACTACGTCCCCATGCCGGAGGGCTGCCTGGGCGTCGTCGTCGGCGACGTGAGCAGTCACGGCATGGGCCCGGCACTGTTGATGTCCGAGACGCGGGCGTGCCTGCGGACCCTGGCGCAAACGTCCTTGAACGTCGGCGAGATCCTCACTCGCGTGAACCGCATGTTGACGGCCGACACGGACGATTTCCATTTCGTCACGCTGTTTTTCGCGCGGCTCGATCCCCGCTGCCGGGAGTTGGTCTACGGCGCCGCCGGTCAACGCTGCTATCTCCTGCCCGCCGCAGGTGGGGCGACCGTGTTGGACAGTACCAGCCTCCCGCTGGGGGTGGACGCCGAGATGATCGTGCCAACGGCCCCGGCGATACCCCTCCATACAGGGGATATTCTCGCCCTGTTTACCGACGGGGTCGTCGAAACGGAATCCCCCGGGTTGGCCCGCTTCGGTGTGGGGAGGGCCCTGGAGGCGATCCGCAGCCACCGCGACGAGCCGGCCGCGCGGGTCGTCGCCGCCCTGCACAGCGAACTGGAGGCCTTCTCGCTCGATCAGCCCCGCCTGGACGACTGTACCATTCTGGTGGCCCGTGTCGTCGAACCCCCCTCCGGCACAGCCTAATGGCCTTGCCACGAGCGGCCGACTTTGGGTATCGTCACGTCCAGTCGCTTGCGGCTTTGCGCCCCGTTTGCGCCGTCGTACCCCGCTTGCGGCTTTGCACACCGAGGAAGAGCCCCATGGCCAGCAAGATCCTGGCTCTCGTGGCAGCCGCAGGGATGATCGGGGTATCGCTTCCCGCCCGGGCCGCATTGTGTCCCAACTGCCGCGACCGGCTGCTGGTCGACTCGGTGGGCAAGTGCGAGTCCTGCGGGGCCGCCACCACCAGCGGCGCGCTGCGGCTGTGCCCCAAGTGCAGTGCCCAGCAGAATCGCTGCGAGCTGTGCGGTAAGAGTCTCGACGGCTGGCGCAGCCCGGGGGACACTCAGCCAAGCCCCCCGCAGGCACCCGCCGAGAACGCCGCAACAGGACAAGCGGACGGGAATCGGCCGCCATCGGCAGAGTCTTCGGCGGGGCCGCCGGCAGGGACCTCCGGCCCGGCAGCCGGAAAGCCGGGCCCTGAAACGCCGGAGGGGCCAACCCCTATCGAGAGGCTTCCGGAGGGGAAACCCTCACCCGGCGCCCCCGCGGCGCCACTGCCCCAGCCGATCGATATCCGCCGGCCCGGCAGCTACAACTTCGGGAAATGGCAGTACCGCTTGGACATCGCCAACCCGGGAACCCGTGGTGAAGGAAGGTGGGGATCGCTCTGGTATGACGGCCAGAAGCTGCCCCGCGGAGCGATTAACGATTACTACCGCACGCCGTGGGGCCCCATCTATTGGGTCGACGTGCCGGGGACACCCTGGGGCTTGCACGGCTGGATGCCCGTGCCGCTGGGGCAAAACAACCGTCAGGGACGGCCGCTGGCGGTGCCGGCAGCGCTTGCGGCGGGCCAGTCCCGGGCCCCGTCTTCCCCTTCGTCACCGCCGTCGCCGGCAGCCCCAGGCAAGCCCGAGTCCCTGTCCAACCAAAAGACACTCGAGGTCACCAAGGCTGATAGCGGCCGGCGCGCCCGACTCTACGTCGGCAACATCCTGGTGGTCCGTTTGCCGGGCAGTCCGACGACGGGCTACCAGTGGCAGGTCGTGCCGACCTCCGCTGTCGCCGTGCGGTTGACGACACAGCCGCAGTATATCGCCTCTCCGGTGGCCGCCGGGGTCATGGGGGGCAGCGGCACCTTCGTGTTCACATTCCAGGCGGTGCAACCGGGAACTGGGATCGTCCGGCTGGCTTATGCCCGACCGTGGGAGGGGAACCGCGCCGCGGCCGACGCCTTCAGCCTTGCGGTCGAGGTGCTGCCCGGGGCGGTCGCCGGCCCAGGCCGCACGGCAACTCCGCCGGCGGGGGCGGCTGGCGGGCCGCCCGGGCCGAATTCCGGCCCCCGCGGCGATTGAATCGCCGCGGAAGAGCCCCTACACTGTTATACGCTGCGCGGCTCTATTAGTGCATGGGCGGTCGTTGGGTCGTGTTCGAGCAGGAGGTGAGCATGACGAGGTTTCTTGCACGGCGGCGGGCCGGTGCCATGCCCACGCTTACGTGGGCATGGGAGGCTGGTCGGCAGGCGTGTGTGCTGGCCGGCTGCGCTCGCTTAGCGAGCATGGCACCGATTTTGGCAGGGGTGGTTCTGCTGGGGCTTGCCCCCGCGGCGATCGCTGCTGGCCCGCCGCGGGGCGGCTTCCGCCTGCCGGGCCTCCGCGAGGGCCTGCCGGAGCCGGGCAGCAGCCTGCTCCCACCCGACAGCCTGCCCGGCCAGCCGCTGCCGCAACCGCAGCCGGGAGACGCCGAGCTCCGCCAGGGCGTGGCGGCGCTCCAGCAGGGCAAGGCCGACGAGGCCATCGCCGCCTTCCAGCGGGCCGTGCAACTCAGTCCCCGCAACGCGCAGGCCTACAATTACCTCGGCATGGCGCGGCTGGCCAAAGACGATTACGACAAGGCGATTGCCGATCTGGCGATTGCCGTGCAATTGGCACCCGGCTTGGCCTCCGCCCGCTTCAACCGCGGGTTTGCGCTGTATCGGAAAGGGGAGCTGGACAAGGCCCTGGCCGACTATAACGAGGCGATCCGGCTCAGCCCGAGCTATGCCGCGGCCTACCGCGACCGCGGGTTCGTCCGCTCGCTTACGGGCAATTACCGCGAAGCGATGCTGGACCTGGCGCAGGCGGTCGAGCTCAATCCCAAGGACCAAGCCGCGTACGTCAGCCGCGGCATGGTTTTCAGCCACATGGGCGATTGGGATGCCGCCGTGGCCGACTACACCCAGGCGCTGCGGCTGGATCCGAAGGATGCCGCCACGTGGACGGATCGCGGTTACGCGCGGACCATGGCCAGCGACCTGGACGCCGCCCTGGCCGATCTCCAGCGCGGCGTCGAGCTGGCGCCGCAGGAGCCGTCGGCCTACTTCTGCCGCGGCTTCTGCCAGTTCCGCAAAGGAAGCCTCGATCGGGCCCTGGCCGATTACAACGAGGCGCTGCGGCTCGACCCCGAGTATGCCGACGCCTACCGCGAGCGCGGCTTTCTCGTGGCCCAGAAAGACGATTCCCCCAAAGCCCTGGAGGACCTGGACCGCGCCGTGAAGCTGGCCAAAGACGATCCGATGGCCTGGCTCCGCCGCGGCATGGTCTACGCCAAGCGCAATCAACCCGACAAGGCCCTGGCGGACTACGACGAGGCGATCCGCCTGGCGCCGGACGGCGCCGAGGCCCGCTTCTTCCGGGCCCTGGCCTATCTCCGCCGGGACGACATCCAGCGGGCTGTGGCCGACTACAAGCAGGTTCTCCGCCTGGATCCCCGCCCCGTCGAGCAGTACCGGGCCTGGGACCCCGCCGCGGAGAAGCCGGGCCAGAGCAAGGCCGTCGACCGCTTGGAAGAAGTCCTGGCCAAGCAGAAAGACGACGCCCAGGCCCACTATCTCAAGGGCGCGGCCCTGCAAAAGGAAGACAAACTCGACGCGGCCATCAGCGAGTACGACCAGGCCGTCCAGACCTATCCCCGCTTCCCCGAGGTGCATTACAATCGGGGGCTGGCCTACCGCAAGAAAGGCGAGCTGGAAAAGGCCGTCAGCGACTACACCCAGGCCATCGACCTGAGCCCGCAGTTCACCAGCGCTTACGCCAACCGCGGCTTCACCTACTACAAGCTCGGCGAGTTGGACGCCGCCCTGGCCGATTTCGAGAAGGTGCTCGCCCTGGACCCGCAGAACGCCGACGCCAAGCAGAGCCGCGAGATCATCCTGAAGCTGCAAAGCCAACAAGGAGCACCGCCATGACCGGTTCCAAGCAACGGCACGCAAGTGCGGCGATCGTGCCGCTCGCCTTGTTGGCGGCGGCATCGCTTTTCCGGCTGGGCTGCTCGCCCGCCACGCCGCCCAAGTCCACGGAAACCCCGAAAAGCACCCCCCCGGCGGCGGTCACCCCGACCGGCCAAACACCACCAGTCGAAGGGACGAACATGGGCCTCTCCAAGCAATCCTACGGCAAGCTCCCCGACGGCACGCAAGTCGACCTCTACACGCTCGTCAACGCCCGCGGAATGAAGGTCCAGGTGATGACCCTCGGCGCGACGATCACGTCGGTCGAGGTGCCGGACCGCAACGGCCGCGCCGCCAACGTCACGCTGCACCGCGACTCGCTGACCGGCTACGCCGAGACGAAGGGCGGCAAGCCGACCACGCCCTTCTTCGGCTGCGTGGCGGGCCGCTACGCCAACCGCATCGCCGCCGGACGCTTCACGCTGGACGGCAAGGAGTACAAGTTGGCCACGAACAACGGGCCGAACCATCTGCACGGCGGAGTGCGGGGCTTCGACAAGGCGGTCTGGAAGGCCGAGCCGCTGGAGGCCCCGGGGGCCCGCGGCGTGGCGTTCTCCTACGTCAGCCGCGACGGCGAGGAAGGCTATCCCGGCACGCTCACCGTTAAGCTCACCTACACCCTAAACGACGAGAACGAGCTGCGGATGGACTACGAGGCCACCACCGACAAGCCCACGGTGCTGAACCTCACCAACCACGCCTATTGGAACCTGGCCGGGGCGGGCGCGGGCGACGTGCTAGGCCATGAGCTGGTGATCAATGCCGACCGCTTCCTGCCCGTGGACGACACGCTGATTCCGCTGGGCAAGCCGAAGCCGGTGGCGGGCACGGCGATGGACTTCACCAAGCCCAAGCCCATCGGCCGCGACATGGCCCGGGTCGAGGGGGGCTACGACCACTGCTACATCCTGAATAAGAAGGATTTCGAGATGTCGCTGTGTGCCCGGGCGGTCGAGCCCGGCAGTGGTCGCGTGATGGAGGTCAGCACTACGCAACCCGGGGTGCAGTTCTACACGGGGAACTTTCTGGACGGCTCCGTCTCGGCGGGCGGCAAGGCCTACCAGCGGCACGACGGCTTCTGCCTGGAGACGCAGCACTACCCCGACTCGCCGAATCGTCCCGACTATCCCACGACCGTGCTGCGGCCGGGCGAGACGTACAAGCACGCGACGGTCTACAAGTTCGGCGTGCAGAAGTAGGCGCCCGGCGGGCAAGGTAAGCCCGCTAAACGCAGGGCGATTGGCCGGGTTTCGCCGCTCAGAACAGTCCCACCACTTGCCCGTCGGCGTCGATGTCGATCTGCTCGGCGGCGGGGGTCTTGGGCAGGCCGGGCATGGTCATGATGTCACCGGTCAGGACGACGACGAAGCCAGCCCCGGCTGCCACCATCACGTCGCGGAGCGGCACGTCGAAGTTCTTGGGCCGGCCCACCAGCCCCGGATCGGTGGAGAGCGAATACTGCGTCTTGGCCATGCAGATCGGCAGGTGCCCGAAGCCCGACTCCTGAAGCTGGTGGAACTTCTCGCGGAGCTTCTTGTCGGCCAGCACGTCGGTCGCGCCGTAGATCTCGCGGCAGATGATGCCCACCTTCTGCCAGAGCGTGCAGGAGTCGGGATAGAGCAGGGTGAAATCGGTCTTGGTGTTCTCGACGACTTCGAGCACGGCGCGGGCCAGGTCTTCGGCGCCGGCGCCGCCGCACTTCCAGAAGTCGCCCTTGACGATCTTGACCGTCAGGTAGGCGCACTTGTCGCGGATGAGCTGGATCTCCTCGTCGGTGTCGGCGGCGAAGTGGTTGATGGCCACCACGACGGGCAATCCGAAGCGGTGCACGTTTTCGATGTGTTTCTTCAGGTTTTCCACGCCCTTGTCGAGGGCTTCGAGGTTGGGCCGGGCGAGGTCCTTCAGGGGCACGCCGCCGTGCAGCTTCAGGGCGCGGACGGTTGCGACGATCACCACGGCGTCGGGCCGCAGGCCGGCCTTGCGGCATTTGATGTTGAAGAACTTCTCCGCCCCCAGGTCCGCGCCGAACCCCGCCTCGGTGACGGTGTACTCGGACAGGCCCAGCGAGAGCTTGGTGGCCAGCACGCTGTTGCAGCCGTGGGCGATGTTGGCGAACGGGCCGCCGTGGATGAAGGCCGGGTTGTGCTCCAGCGTCTGCACCAGGTTGGGCTTGATGGCGTCGCGCAAGAGCACGGTCATCGCCCCGTGCGCCTTGAGGTCCGCGGCGGTGACGGCCCGCCGGTCGCGGGTGTGGGCCACCACGATCCGCCCCAGCCGCTCGCGCAGATCGGCCAGCGAATCGCACAGGCAGAGGCAGGCCATGACCTCGGAGGCCACCGTGATGTCGAAGCCGGCCTCGCGGGGGATCGAGTTGTTGGTGCCGCCCAGCCCGACGATGATGTTCCGCAACGCGCGGTCGTTCATGTCCATCACCCGCTTCCAGACGATGCGGCGGGGATCGATGCCCAGGGCGTTGCCGAAGTGCAGGTGGTTGTCCAGCAGGGCGGCCAGGAGGTTGTGGGCCGTCTCGACGGCGTGGAAGTCGCCGGTGAACTGGAGGTTGATGTCCTCCATGGGGACGACCTGCGCGCGGCCGCCGCCGGCGGCGCCCCCCTTCATGCCGAAGCAGGGGCCCAGCGACGGCTCGCGGAGGCACACGCTGGCCCGCTTGCCGAGGCGATTCAGCCCGTCCGTCAGGCCGATGCTCGTGGTGGTCTTGCCTTCGCCGGCCGGGGTCGGCGTGATCGCGGTGACCAGGATCAGCTTGCCGGCCGGGCCGCCCGCGAGCCGCCGGTACACGTCCAGCGAGACCTTGGCCTTATACTTGCCGTAGTGTTCCAGCTCGCCCTCGCCGATGCCGAGCCGCCCGGCAACCTCCGAGATGGGAAGCATCCGGGTCTGGCGGGCGATCTCGATGTCGGGCAGGCGGGGTTGGGAGTCCGTGCTCATGATGGGGAGTGGTGATCTCGATCGAGGAAAGTGTTGGCCCAGGACGACGTATTCTGCAGATCGGCGTTATAGAAGACCACGGGGCCCGCGAGCATGCCCTGCGACTCGCCGAAGTACTTCATGCGCTCGTAGACGCGGGCCCAGAAGCAGTCCTTGTCCATCAGTTCGCAGCGGCCGTCGGCCGAGCCGCCGCAGGGGCCGTTGCGGCTCTGCTTGGAGCAGGCGTGCTTGGGACAGAGATAGGCGCAGTCGGGA
>Ga0181527_1004540_pt1 | contig 11884 bp, 10 predicted proteins | sample PEATcosm2014_Bin_30_FD_119762 | JGI IMG/M metagenome (GOLD analysis project Ga0181527, IMG submission 119762) | Peatland microbial communities from MTU Mesocosm Facility, Houghton, MI, USA - PEATcosm2014_Bin06_60_metaG | ecosystem: Environmental > Terrestrial > Soil > Wetlands > Peat | place...
AACGCGATAGCGCTGGGCCACAGAGAAAAAACTGGCCTCTCGGCAAAAACACCAGGAGTCAACCCCACATTGCGGAACTGCTGCTGTGTCAACCCTGGCATTGACAAGCGCAGGGAGATTCATGTAGGCTAACAGGAACAAGCCTGGAGTAAACAAGAGGCTGCGACACAGAGAACCAGCCCGTTGCTGAACAGGGGCGGGCCAAGCGGCGTAAATCTATGGATGCTGATTTGCTGCACTATACGAGTGGCGAGGAGATCCAACTCGGTGATCGCGTCCAGTACGGCGGCACTTTTGCCACCGTGGTGGTCGTGAGCGACGGAGAGAACTACCAACTCGCGTCGGGCTATGAAGATTACTCGGGAGCGGAGCGCGGCCTGATGGTCTGCGATGACGATGGCACGCTCAACACACTTAACGACACTGACGAGCGGTTGATCTTCGTCGAGCGCGGCACGGTTTGATCCCAGGGACGGATGCGCGCCTGCGAATCCTTCGAATTCCTGTAACCTGGCCAGCCCTCCCGTAGTCTATATCTTGTACCCGGGCACGTCGGTGCGCTTCGCCACTCGAAGGCTGGCCCGTGCCGGGCAGCGGGCCGGAAACCGGGCGCGAGAAACAAGGAAAGGAGCCTCCAACGAGCTTGCAACAGGCTTGCAACATGCCTGCAACTACCTTCCAACTACGGAACTGCTACGGGGTTGCTCTGGACCCACAAGCGCGTTGCTCCGGCCATTGTGCTTTGGCGCCGGCGCCTTGCTACTTTCGCCCGCACAAACAGCTCCACGCTTGATCGCACGACGCCAGCCGATTCGCCCGGCGCGTTGACTGGGCTGCCGCGCGCTCGTAGCTTGGCTCTTGATGTTCGAACTCGTCGCGCCTTACGAGCCAGCCGGTGACCAGCCGCAAGCGATTGCGAAGCTGACGGAAGGGTGGCTGTCGGGCGCGAAACACCAAGTGCTGCTGGGCGTCACCGGCTCAGGCAAGACATACACGGTCGCCAATGTGATCCGGAACGTAAACCGGCCCACGCTGGTCATCTCCCATAACAAGACGCTGGCCGCGCAACTTTACGCCGAGTTCAAGGGCTTCTTCCCGAACAACGCCGTCGAATACTTCGTCAGCTACTTCGATTACTACCAGCCCGAGGCCTATATCCCCCGCACCGACACCTTCATCGAGAAGGATTCGAGCATCAATGACGAGATCGAGCGGCTGCGGCTCTCGACCATGAGCAGCCTGTTCGCTCGCCGGGACGTGATCGTGGTCGCCAGCGTCTCGTGCATCTACGGCATCGGCAGCAAGGAGGATTACGAGGCGATGGTCATCCCGATCCGCGCCGGCATGGAAATGGGTCGTGACCACTTCCTGCACCGGCTGGTGGACCTGCAATACACCCGCAACGACATCGAGTTCACGCGTGGCCAGTTCCGCGTGCGCGGAGATACGGTTGAACTCTGCCCGGCGGGCCGCGAAGACGCCTTGCGGGTGGAGTTCTTCGGGGACCAGCTTGAGCGCATCACCCGGTTCACGCCCATGACGGGTCACAAGCTTGAATTGCTGGAGGCGGTGACGATCTACCCCGGCAAGCAGTTCGTCACGCCCGCGGCGAAGCTCCGGCCTGCGGTGCTGGCCATTCGGGAGGAACTGGGCGAGCGCATCGCGTGGTTTGAGAAGCACGGCAAGCTGCTCGAGGCGCAGCGGATCAAGATGCGCACCGAATACGACCTGGAGATGATGGAGGAGATGGGCTTCTGCTCCGGCATCGAGAATTACTCGCGGCACATCGCTGGCCGCCCGCCCGGCTCGCGCCCCTGCACGCTGTTTGATTTCTTCCCGAAGGATTACCTGCTCTTGATTGATGAATCGCACGTGACCGTCCCGCAGATCGGCGGCATGTATGAGGGCGACCGGTCGCGCAAAACCACGCTGGTGGAATACGGCTTCCGCCTGCCGAGCGCGCTGGATAACCGGCCCCTTAACTTCGAGGAGTTTCAAGGGTTGCAGAACCAGGTGATTTACGCCAGCGCCACGCCCAGCGCCCGGGAACTGGAGTGGGCGCGAGAGAGTAGGGCAGGCGTCTCGCCTGCCCCGGTAACGAATGGTGCGTCGCCGCTGGGCAAGCGAGACGCCCGCCCTACTCTGGAATTGCCCGGCGTCGCCGAGTTGGTTGTCCGCCCCACCGGCCTGGTGGACCCCAAGATCACGCTCAAACCGCTGAGGGGGCAGATCGACGATCTCATCAACGAATGCCGCCAGCGGGCCGAGGCCAAGGAGCGCGTGCTGGTGACCACCCTCACCAAGCGCACAGCCGAGGAGCTTACCGATTACCTGCGCGAGATTGGCATAAGCGTCCAATACCTCCACAGCGACATCGGGGCCATCGAGCGGGTGGAGATTCTGCGCTCCTTGCGGAAAGGCGAATTCGATGTGCTGGTCGGGATCAACCTGCTGCGCGAGGGGCTCGACCTGCCGGAGGTGTCGCTGGTGGCCATCCTGGATGCGGATAAGGAGGGTTTCCTGCGCAGCGAGACGAGCCTGATCCAGACAGCAGGCCGCGCGGCGCGGCACTTGAACGGCGAGGTGATTCTCTATGCTGACATCAAGACGCAGAGCATCCAGAAGTTCCTGGCGGTTTCAGGCTACCGGCGGAAGAAGCAACTGGCCTACAATGAGGAGCACCACATCACGCCGCGCAGCGTAATCCGCGCCGTCGAAGCGAGCCTCTCGTCTCACGAGCAGGTCGCCAGCCAGGCGCATTCCTTCCTGGCTGAGACGGGCGTCGATATCGACATCAATGAGACCATCAAGGAGCTTGAAGAAGAGATGCTCGGGGCGGCGAACAACCTGGAGTTTGAGAAGGCGGCGCTGCTGCGCGACCAGGTTCGCGAGCTGAAGCGCGCCATCGGTGGCGGCGAATCACCGAAGCAGGCCAAGGCGGGCGCGGCGCGGCCCGTCAGCTATGGGAAGACCCGCAAGTCCCGCTCCTCGGGGCGCAGGCAGGTTCCGTTCTGATAAGCGGGGCGCATGACAGAATCCTTCTTCAACTGAGTTTCCTGAAGATTTGCATAACCTTGCAGCGTGGTTTCTCGGCACAAGCTCCCGGGCTGCTGCCGGCTGCCTCCATCGCGTAGCGATGGTCTGCTGGTAGCCGTGGACTTCAGTCCACGAGGGGGATGCAGAATTGGCGTGCGTCGCGTAGCGACGCCTGATAACTCACACGCACTAACAGATCGAAACACCAAATGGCCAACACCTTCACCAGCCTGCATTACCACATTATCTTCAGCACCAAAAATCGCGAGCCCTGGATTGCGCGAGACCAAGAGGAGCGTCTCTGGGCTTACCTCGGCGGTATAGCGCGACAGAACCAGCTCAAGCCACAGTTGATTGGCGGCATGGAAGACCACATCCACATTCTCCTGGGCTCGCCGCCGAACATCACCGTGAGCGAGGCCCTCAAGCGTATCAAGGGCGGCTCTTCGGGGTGGGTCAAAGACAACCTTCCTGGTTGTCGTGGGTTTGGCTGGCAGGATGGTTATGCAGCATTCGCGGTCAGCAAGTCGCAGCTCGGTGAAGTGGAAGCATACATTCGCCAGCAACGGGAGCATCACCACTTGAAGACATTCCAGGAGGAATACCGCGCATTCTTGGACCGGCACGAGATCGCTTACGACGAGCGGTATCTGTGGGACTGAGCGTGGGGTGCCTTCGAGGCCTTCAGGCGTCGCTGACGCGACACATCTAGGGTAGTGCGCACTCAATTCCGTGGGCTGAAGCGCCACGGCTACCGGCGCTCCACCGCTACGCGGTGTGGAGCGGGCTTTTGCGTGCCGCGACTATCCAGCGCCCTGATGAATGCTACAGAGCCGAGCATCTGCTCGCCGGGCTTGCGAGGCTTGAGGTCATCTACTAGAGTTGCGCCATGAGCACGCAGGAGATTGCTAAAGCGATCCTGGAACTGCCCGAGAAGGATCGCCTGGAATTGGCGCGGCGCATCGTCACCAGTATCGTCGAAGAGCGGCAAGCCGGCGGCGCAATTGGCCAAGCTGTGCAGGGGATCGAGGATGTCATTACGGGCAAGGTGCGCGGTCTGAGTGAGTTCCAGTTTCGCGACGCTCTCCGATGAGGGATTCCTATCAACCATGGACGGCGGAAGACATCCTGGCCCTGGGCCGCAGCTACCAGGGCGCGGCGGTCCTGGCCACCGCGGCGGACCTGGACCTCTTCAGCGCTCTGGTTTCTGCCCCGCTTGGGGCTGCGGAACTCGCACGCACTCTCGGGTGCGATCTGCGCGCCCTGACCATTCTCCTTGATGCGCTCGTCGGGCTGCGACTGCTCGAAAAGTCTGGCAGCCACTACTCCTTGCCGGCCGGCATGAATGCGTTTCTGACGCCGGAGGGAGAGCAAAGCATCCTGGCCATGGCCCAGCATCAGGGGCGCTGTCTCCGCTACTGGGCGCAGTTGGCCCGCGTCGTCAAGACCGGACGGGCCGCTGAGCGAATACCGGGCGTGCGCGGTGAAGCGGGCGATCAAGAGGCCTTCATTGGCGCGATGCATAACGTCTCCGCGCCCAGCGCCGACCGGGTCATCAAGGCGGTGCAACCTCTCCATTTCCGTCACCTGCTGGACATTGGTGGGGCTTCAGGCACCTGGACGATCGCCTTTCTGCGCGCCTGTCCCTCGGCCCAGGCCACGCTCTTCGACCTGCCGCATGTTATCCTGATGGCGCGGCGGCGGTTGGTCGCTGCTGGGCTGGGCCAGCGCGTCAAGCTTGTCGCAGGTGACTTCACGACTGACGCCTTGCCGCCAGGTGCGGACCTCGCGTGGGTGAGCGCCATCGTGCACCAGAATTCTCGTGCTCAGAACCGCGCCCTGTTCACTGCGGTGCTTAAGGCGCTCGCACCCGGCGGGCGCATTGCGATCCGCGACATTCTGATGGAGGAAGATCGCACCCGCCCGGTGGCGGGCGCGCTGTTCGCCGTGAATATGCTCGTGGCCACCGAAAGCGGCGGCACGTTCACCTTTGCAGAATTGAGAGAGGATCTGAAGGCAGCGGGCTTCGCCGAGGTTGCCTTGGCGCGGGGGGACGAAGCGATGAACGCCATTGTTGTTGCGAAGAAACCCGATGCGGGGTCTCCGGGTCTGGCTCAACAGCGGTAGAAGCTCGCCGCATTCCAAAACGCTTTCAGGGCGTCATGTTCAAACGATAAAACCACTTACTCCCGGACATATCATTGGTAATGGTGCTCCGTCCCTGAAAGAACCCTGGCAGCACGGTCACGTTCGACCACGCATTGGAGGCTCCAAGGTTGGGAGCGGTCTGGAGTTGGCCGCCCAGCGACGCCTGCCATGAGAGAACGATCTGGTTCGCCACCCGGCTGACAGCCACCACGGCCGCAGGGCGGCTGGCCGTCAGCGCCACCAGCTCAATGCCCGGGCCGGTGCCGAGGTTTCCGCTGTATTGCTTATTCGTCGCGTTGTTCCAGTGCTCGTGCACACCCAGGCTGGGCAGCCGGGTGCCGGTCTTTCCCGGGTCATAGAACGTGCCCGAGGGAGGATTGTTGGCCAAGGCCGCTTCATGCAGATAATCCTCGGCCCCGCCTTGGAGCGCATTGGTAGCCTCGCCGCCGTTGTTGACGACCGCCGGCCATTCCGTTAGCAGGAAATCGTAGCACACCGAGTCGATGGCAACCGGGTCCTGGGAGGCGAAGAGGCTCGAGGGCCACCGGCCGTTAAATGGAGGCATGTTCCAGGTGACGGGATGTGAATCCCAGTAATAGCCCCCAAAGAGGCCGTCCACCAGCCAGAGCACCGTTTTGTCGCCCAGGACCGGACTGCCTAGGAGATCCACAATGCAGCGATAGTGACCCAGCCCCGGCACTCCTCCCGCGTTCGGATCCGGAGTGCTCATATGCATGCTGCTGTAGTTCAACGTGCCGCCCTGATTCGAGCCGTTAGCGTCACGGAAGTAGCCATCCGGACATCGCAACAGAGCACCGTAGAAGTTCTTGCCGCACGCAGTCATTCCCACGCTGTGCCCTTTGAGCACCGCGAAATCAATCAGGTAATCCGCCTGCGCGAACGGCACTGGGACATAGTCTTGCACCACCGGCTGGCCAGCCGTATTCGCATTGGTCACGCTCCAATAGAAAGGGACGGTAGAGAGCGCGACCCGCAAGCGGCCTGCGCCGCCGTAGTTGTCGAAGTACTGCACGTCCGGGAATTCCGGGTGCAGCTTGTTCCACAGGAAGCTCGGGAAATTACCGGTGGGGTCGCCAAGGGAGATATTCGTCGGGCTGACGCCAACCGTGTACACCAGGTGCCGGAGCAGCGACAGCAACATCTGCGGCGAATTGTCGATGGTGTTCAGCCAGTGGCCATCCCAGTAGGCGTTGTTCTTCTCGTAGTCGCTGGTGATGTTCACCGTCTGGGTGCCGGAGCGCGCGTTGCAGGTCGTCAGGTTGATCTTGATGGCGACCTTTTCGCCCGCCTGGTAGCCGCGGTCGCCCCGGCTATGGCGCTGGTTGAAATATCGGAAAATGGCGTCCCACGCCGCCGCATCGGAATTCCCGCCGCCCACTGCCTGCACCGCTTTCGACACCATATCTTCCACTACCGCGAGATCGGTGTGGTTGGTTTCATACCAATGCTCCGCTGAAGTATAGCCGGCCCAACTCGTAGCCGTGGGCCCGTACACCCAAGCCACGCGGCCCGGAAAAATGCCCTTGGCCACTCCGTATATTCCGTGCGGTGGATTGCCCGCCGACGCGCGCAGCGTGGGCAGGCTCGCGACCACCAGGGCACATCCGGCCGCCGCCGCCGCACCCCACAGGCATGCTTTCCACCAACGCAAGTATCGGCTCTGCGCCTTGCGCCAGGCAAAGGCGGAACCGAGCACTGCCAGCAGCCAAACGACAAAGCTGCTGGCTATTGGAAACGCCGCCCGCTGGCAGGGATAAGCCGCGCGGCTGGGCTTGGGAATGACGCGCACGAGAAACCAAAGCAGCGACAACAATCCCAGGCCCGAGAAGCCCCAGGCCAGCCAGCCGCCGCGGGGAGCCCATCTTCGGACGCGGGCTTTTCCAGCGCAAGGATGCGGGGCGGTGTTGCGGTCTCGGGCGGGAGCGGCGGCGGACGGATCGAATGTGTTCATAAAGACTACACTGTTAGGGGCTTGCGACTTGCGGGCTCGACTACGGGCGGAGGAATTGGAGCCGCCGGCGAAGACTCTATGGTAGGCAGCCGCAGCAGGTTCCTCAGCCGCTCGCGGTAGAACGAGCAGGCGAACGAGAGGATCAGGTAAGGCAGAATCATCCCAAAGCTCACGAGTGCGAAAACAAGAGGCCCCACAAGGATACCCGCCCATTCAAAGCCGTTATTGAATACAAACGTCGACACGCACTGGAGCAAGCCGCCGGCCATGAGCCACATTGCCCAGAGGCAGAACGGGAGTCGCAACAAGACGCGCAGGCAGCTAAACTGCTTACGGCACATCCAGCCGGTCAGATTCAGCCCGCCGGCATACACCAAGCCCCCGGCTATCCAAAACAGCAACAGATACAGGAGTATCGCCGGCTCATAACGTCTCAGGTCCCACAACTGTTCCCACATCGGGCTGACCACGAACGCCAGCAGGCTTACCGCGGCGAAGGCCAGCGCCATTAGCACTATGCTGAGCGCCCGGCCCCGTCGCGCCAGGCCTGCTCCCAGCAGCCAGACAGCCGCCAGTCCTAAGGCCGCGGCACAAGCCATCTGGACCATATAGCTGAGCCCCTCATTATTGGCAGCATCGGCGGCCACTCCCAGGCCGGCGCCGAGCAAAGCCAGGACCACCAGCGGCGCCCAAATCCACCATGCCCGCGCGGTGCGGTTCGAGGGCAACCCGAGCAGGCCAAGCACCACCAGCCACGGGAGCAGCAGCGGGAGAAGATTGGGCAGTGTCCAAACGAATCGCACCGCAGGACCCTGTTTCGTGCCCAAGCCTCCCAGGTCCGCGTACGCCGCCACCTTCAACTCGCCTGCCAGCGTGAGGGGTACTCGCCATGAGTACGCGCAGGTGCCACCTCAGCCAAACGCGAACATGCCCGACAGGACCTTCTTCCCGCCATGATAGGCCGTGAAGTCGGGCGGCTTCGCCCGATCCTGCTGCGCGAGGCGATAGGCGCCACCGTCCGCTCCGACGAGCCGGTAATTCATGTTCAGCTTCCGGCCATAGCGGGTCAACGTCACCGAATTGGTCAGCGGCCCGCCCAGAACGAGATTGGTCGGGACCGTGGCGTTGAGGAGCAAGGGCGCCTCGGCAAGCCGGAAAGCCTCCGCCGCCCCGTTCTTAAGCCAGACGGCGTTGGCCGTATAAATGCCTTGCGGGACCTTCAGCGTGCCGGGCGGCTCGCTTAGAACCACGGTGTAGCCGTTGGTGGCGCGGAGCACGGCGTAATAAAGGGATTCACCGGACACCTTCAATTCCGTCAGCGCCGGTTGCTGAGGCGTGAACTCCAACTTGCAGACGGGGGTCCCATCCTGGCTGTCAAAGCGGCGCTCCAGCCGGAAAGCCTCGCCCAACCAGAAAAGCTGCTCGGGGAACCTGACGATGCCGGATGTGAGATCGCGCAGATATAGGCGGTTCGTCCGCGCCGTCCACGGGCGCAAGAGCAGGAACTTCGCGAAGGCCGGGCCCTCCGGGCTGAACAGATCGTCCAGGGCAGCCACTTGCCATTCTGCCCCCGGCGGCCCCACCTTCGCCTCCCACAGCGAACGCGAATCCAATTGCGCGTGCACCTGGCGCAAGGCCCCATCCGACCACAGCCGCACACCCAGGATAGCAGGGTGAAGGCCCGCTGCCGTCCTCAGCAAGACGGTGACTTTGGTAAAGACCTGGTTGGGGCCTTTGTTGGTGGATCTGAACACCCCCGCCGGGTCGTCGGTCAGGTCCAGGTTGCGATTCTGGTCAAGGTAGAGTTTGCTCTTCGGTTGGTCCCAGATCAGGGCAAGGGCGTTATTTGTGTCCTTATTGCCGAACCGCAGCCAGCCGTGGAAGACGCTTTGCTTGCTCAGCTCTGGCTCCTTCAGGAACGGCGTATTCGTGGTATCCAGCGTCCAATAAACGGTCTCCAGATCATAGGGAACCAATTGTTGGCGCAGCGCCAATTCGGGTGGGACAACGGGCGAGCCGTCATTTGAGACTACGCCCTGGGCTGCTGCAGTACGCAAGGCCGCGCTGACCAGAATCCAAACCAAGGCGAAGGCTCTGAGCATCATGGTGGTTCTGCGTCCCGTCTTCATGGCCTGAGACTACCCAATTCAGCCTGCCACGGCCAGAACGATTTTCAAGCATGGATGGGAAGGTGGGAATGGACCAAGAACCCACGGATAAGCGTGGGGCTTGAGTGCGTCGGCTGCCTCGTTTCCCCCTTCACGTATTTCTGTAATGCCCGATCTAAACTGCCGCTAGAAAGCGCGTGCAATCAGCCTGAGCTTGGGCAAGATTGGGCATGGCTGCGGAAACAGAAGGTGCTGGTTCTTAGGCTGCTTAACATGAAAGTAACCGATGACTACAAGGCCAAGACGCGGTTGTGGGCCGAGCATCCCAAGGTGGTAGCACCCACACCGGGGCCTCCTTTGCCTCGGTTCAAGGCAATGAAGTTTCGGACGCATATGGAGATGAATCACTGGAAGGCTGCTTTGCTGCGTGAAATCGCCGACGATAGGGCACGGCATGGATGAGTTGCTTAATCAATTGAGCGCCTCGGGCATCCGCTACTTGTTAATTGGCGGACAGGCCATGCGCTTGATGGGCATGCCGCGCTATTCCATGGATTGGGATTTGTTCATTCCCCCAAAGGATGGAGAAAACTTTGCCAAGCTCAACGCCCTGTTGGAGGAGGACCTGGAAGCACCGCTCGTGCCTCTGGGGCCGCGGGGAGAGAACTTCATCCAGACGTATCAGACTCGCTGGGGGGTACTCCAGTTCCATCTGGGTCTTCCCGGGGTGCGGAACTTTGATGCGGCGGAAGGGCGGGCTGTGGTCCGCCTCAACGAAAACGAGATACCTGTGAAGTGTCTTTGCGGCTCAGACCTATTAGCGGCTAAGAAGGCCGCCAACCGCCCTCAGGATCAAGCCGACATTGAGTTCCTGATGGAACTTGAACGGTTGGGGAAACTGCCTCGTTGAACGCGGCGCTCTAACCCACTGCGAGCCAGTGCCTCTTTGCGCCGTGTCACTGACACTCTACGATCTGATCCCGCGGGAAGAGCGACCCAGCCCCGATGTCCTGCTCGGGCGCTTCCTCGAATACACCGAGAGCAAGCGGCTCCGGCTTTATCCCGCGCAGGAATCGGCCATCCTCGAGGTGTTCGAGGAGAAGAATGTCATCCTCAACACGCCCACCGGCTCGGGCAAATCGCTGGTTGCCGCCGCGGTGCATTTCAAGGCCATCGCCCAGGGCCAACGCTCCGTCTATACCTGTCCGATCAAGGCCCTGGTGAACGAGAAGTGGCTTGGCCTGTGCCGAGAGTTCGGCCCCGACAACGTCGGCCTGAGCACCGGCGACGCCTCCGTCAACCGCGATGCCCCTATCCTTTGCTGCACTGCCGAAATCCTGGCCAACATCGCGTTGCGCGAAGGGACGCAGGCCGACGTGCAGGAGGTCATCATGGATGAGTTCCATTACTATGCCGACCGCGAGCGCGGTGTGGCCTGGCAAGTGCCGCTGCTGACGCTGCCGCAGGCGCGCTTCCTGTTGATGTCCGCCACGCTCGGCGACACGACCTTCTTCGAGGAGGAACTGACCCGGCTTAATGGGCGCCCCACCGTCAGTGTCGCCTCCAAAGACCGGCCCGTCCCTCTGGAGCACGCCTACTCCGAGCTGCCGCTGGCCACGACGCTCGAAAGCCTGGTGGCCCAGGGCCGGGCCCCCGTCTATGTCGTCCATTTCACGCAATTGGAGGCGGCCCAGAGCGCGCAGGACTTCACCAGCATCAACGTCTGCACGCGCGAGGAGAAGAACGCCATTGGCAGCGCGCTCGAAGGATTCAAGTTCAGCAGCCCCTACGGGCCGGAGATCAAGAAATGGCTAAAGCACGGCATCGGCCTGCACCACGCCGGCCTGCTGCCGAAGTACCGGGTGCTGGTCGAGCAATTGGCGCAGAAGGGCCTGCTCAAGATCATCTGCGGCACCGACACGCTCGGCGTCGGCATCAACGTCCCCATCCGCACCGTGTTGTTCTCGCGCTTGTGCAAGTATGACGGCGAGAAGACCGGCATCTTGAGCGCGCGCGATTTCCATCAGATTGGCGGGCGCGCTGGGCGCAAGGGATTCGACGACCGCGGATGGGTCGTGGCCCAGGCGCCCGAGCACATGGTCGAGAACCTCAAGCTCGAAGAGAAGGCCGCGCGGGGCGGCAAGAAGGCGGTCAAACGGAAGCCGCCGGAGAGGAACTTCGTCAACTGGGACAAGAACACCTTCCTCCGCTTGATCGCCGCGCAGCCCGAGCGCCTGACCTCACATTTCCAGGTCACGCATGCGATGCTGCTCAATGTCCTCAGCCGCCAGGGCGACGGCTGCCGCGCCATGCAGCAGTTGATCGCCCGCTGCCACGACTCGCCCAAGGCCAAGAAGGCGCACGTCAAACGCGCGTGGCAACTGTTCCGCTCCTTGGTCGAGCGGAAGATCATTGAATTCATCCATCCAAGTAGCAGCCGACGTCAGGTGGCTCTGACTATCAACTCCGAACTCCGCACTCCGGATTCAGCACAGCACCCCACACTCTGCACTCCGCATTCCGCACTCCGCACTCAGAAGCTCCGCGTCAACATCGAGCTGCAGGACGACTTCTCGATGGACCAGACCCTCTCGCTGTATCTGCTGGAGACGCTTCCGCA
>Ga0181527_1004550_pt1 | contig 11865 bp, 7 predicted proteins | sample PEATcosm2014_Bin_30_FD_119762 | JGI IMG/M metagenome (GOLD analysis project Ga0181527, IMG submission 119762) | Peatland microbial communities from MTU Mesocosm Facility, Houghton, MI, USA - PEATcosm2014_Bin06_60_metaG | ecosystem: Environmental > Terrestrial > Soil > Wetlands > Peat | place...
CTGCGTCGCCGAAGGCACGGTGACCAGCGCCGCCGAGCGCCGGCGCCTGACGCCCACCCATTATTTCAGGACCAGGGCGGAGATGCTGGCCTTGTTCGCCGATCTGCCCGAGGCGACGCAAAACAGCGTCGAGATCGCGCGGCGCTGCTGCTTCCGTCCGCGCACGCGCACGCCGATCATGCCGCGCTTTATCCGCGAAGCGCCGGCGGACTCCGCGCTCACGCTCGACGAGATCGAGGCGGGGGAACTGCGCCGGCAGGCCGAGGAGGGGCTGGAGGCTCGGCTCGAAGCGACCGGCCCGGCGCCCGGGCTGACGCGGGACGATTATGTCGCGCGGCTCGACTTCGAGCTCAACGTGATCGTGAAGATGCGCTTCCCCGGCTATTTCTTGATCGTCTCGGACTTCATCAAATACGCGAAGTCCAAGGGGATTCCGGTGGGGCCGGGGCGCGGCTCGGGCGCTGGATCCCTTGTAGCCTATGCACTTACGATCACCGACCTCGATCCTCTGCGCTTCGGTTTGTTCTTCGAGCGGTTTCTCAACCCCGAGCGAATTTCAATGCCGGATTTCGACATCGACTTCTGCCAGACAAGGCGCGGCGAGGTCATCGATTATGTGCGCGAGCGCTATGGCGCGGACCGCGTCGCGCAAATCATCACCTTCGGCTCCTTCCTCGCGCGAGGGGTGTTGCGGGGCGTCGGCCGGGTGCTGGAAATGCCGCTGGGGCAGGTGGACAAGCTGGCCAAGCTCGTCCCGCAAAACCCGGCGAAGCCCATCACGCTCAAGGAGGCGCTGGCCAGCGAGCAGAAGCTGCGCGAAGCCGTGGAGCAGGACGAGCGCGTGGCGCGGCTGTTCAAGATCGCCGGTTCGCTGGAGGGACTCTACTCCAACGCCTCGACCCACGCCGCCGGCATCGTCATCGCGGATCAGCCCCTCGACGAGGTGACGCCGCTCTACCGCGACCCCAAATCCGACATGCCCGTCACTCAGTTCAATATGAAGTGGGTCGAGCCGGCGGGGCTGATCAAATTCGACTTTTTGGGCCTTAAGACGCTGACGGTGCTCGCCGCGGCCTCGGATCTGACGCGCCGCCGCGTCCCCGAGTTCGATCTCGCCAAAATCCCGCTCGACGACGCGAAAACATACGAAATGCTCGGGCGCGGCGAGACGGTCGGCGTGTTCCAGCTCGAAAGCGCCGGCATGCGCAAGGCGCTGGTCGAAATGCACGCCGACCGTTTCGAGGACATTATCGCGCTGGTCGCGCTGTATCGCCCCGGCCCGATGGCCAACATCCCCACCTATTGCGCGGTCAAGCTCGGCGACGAGGAGCCGGACTATCTGCATCCGCGCATCGAGCCGATCCTGAAGGAGACCTTCGGCGTCATCATCTACCAGGAGCAGGTGATGCAGATCGCCCAGGAGCTTTCGGGCTATTCGCTCGGCGAGGCCGACAATCTGCGCCGCGCCATGGGCAAGAAGATCAAGGCGGAGATGGACGCGCAGCGTGACCGCTTCGTGGGCGGCGCGATGGAGCGCGGCCTCGCCCGCGACAAGGCCAATGAAATCTTCGACCTGTTGGCGAAATTCGCCGATTACGGCTTCAACAAGAGCCATGCCGCCGCCTATGCGCTGATCGCCTATCAGACGGCCTGGTTCAAGACGCATTATCCGGTAGAATTCATCGCGGCGTCGATGACCTTCGACAAGAGCAACACCGACAAGCTCGCCGAGTTTCGCCACGAGGCGCGGCGCCTCGGGATCGTCGTCGAGCCGCCGTCGATATGCCGCTCGGGCGCCGATTTCGACGTGGCGCCCGGCAAGGACGGAAAGCTGTCGATCCGCTATGCGCTTGGCGCGATCAAGGGCGTCGGCGACGGGCAGGCGGGCTCCATCGCCGCCGCGCGCGGCGAAAAGCCTTTCGCCAGCCTCGCCGATTTCGCGCGCCGGATCAGCCCGCGCGAGGTCAATAAGAAGGTGCTCGAAAACCTCGCCTGCTGCGGCGCCTTCGACGAGCTTGAGCCCGATCGCGCCCGCGTGTTCGCCGGCGCCGAGACCATCCTCGCCTGCGCCAACCGCCATGCGGACGAACGGCAGATGGGCCAAAACGCGCTGTTTGGCGAGGAGCAGGGCGAGAGCCTCGCGCTGCCCAAGACGGCGCCCTGGACCGCGGCCGAACTGTTGCGGCGCGAGTTCGACGCGGCCGGGTTTTTCCTTTCCGGCCACCCGCTCGACGCCTATCGCGGCGTATTGAAGCGCCTGCGGCTGTCGCGGTGGAGCGAGTTCGTCGCGGCGGTCAAGCGCGGCGCCTCGGCCGGGCGGGTCGCGGCGATCGTGCTCGACCGCGCCGAGCGGCGCACGAAATCGGGCTCCAAAATGGGCATCGTGCAGTTCTCCGACGAAAGCGGGCAATATGAGGCGATCATGTTCCAGGAGGGGCTCGACCAATACCGCGACCTCCTGGAAAAGGGCGCGGCGGTGCTCGTCACGCTTTCCGGGAGCCTGGAGGGCGACGAGGTGCGGGCGCGCATCGTCGCGGCGGAGCCGCTCGCCGCCGCCGCGGCGCGGGCGCAAAAAGGACTGCGGATTTTCGTCCGCGACGCCGGGCCGCTCGACGGCATCAAAACCCGGCTCTCCGCCAAGGGAGAGGGGGAGGTTTCGCTGGTCGTGATGCGCGACGCCTCGGGCGAGGAAATCGAGATCAAGCTGCCGGGCGGCTATCCCGTCGGCGCGGAGGTCGCGGGCGCGTTGAAGGCGATTCCGGGCGTGATCGCGGTGGAGCATGTGTGAGGCGGAGGCGGGCCTTAACCACGCTTCTTAACAAATTGAAAATAAAGGTTCATAGGAATTTACTATAAAGACGCGCGACGGATCGCGCGGCTCTGGGATTTTTGCGGGAGATTGTGTGGTTTTATAACATCTATGAACTGCATGGAATTTCACGGCTTTCGAGCGTGTGATTTATTAACCATAATGGATGCGGTTTTTTAATCAGACAAATATTGGCGGTCAACATTGCTCCGCCGAGCCGGGCGGCTTACCTAAGCGCATAGCCTCGCGACGGGAGACTCATGCCCAAATCCCTCGATCTCCTCCACGACGACCCGCGCCGCCTAAGCGAGGCGCGCGAGCGCCATCCCGAGAAGGCGCGTCGGCCGGACAGCCCCGTCCTGCGCAAGCCGGCGTGGATCAGGGTCAAGGCGCCGGGCTCGGCGCTTTGGCGCGAGACCAGCGCGCTGCTCGAGGGCAGAGGCCTTTCCACAGTCTGCCAGGAGGCGGCCTGTCCCAACATCGGCGAATGCTGGGAGCAAAAACACGCGACCTTCATGATCATGGGCGAGGTCTGCACGCGCGCCTGCGCCTTCTGCAATGTCGCGACCGGCCTGCCGGCCCCGCTCGATCCCAGCGAACCCGAGCGCGTTGGGCTGGCCACCCGCGACCTCGGCCTCGCGCATGTCGTCGTCACCTCGGTCGACCGCGACGATCTTCCCGACGGCGGCGCCGCGCATTTCGCGCGGACCGTGGAAGCGATCCGCGCCCATTGCGCAGGCACGACGATCGAAATATTAACGCCGGATTTTCTAAGGAAGCCCGGCGCGCTGGAGACGGTCGTCGCGTCGCGCCCCGATGTGTTCAACCACAACCTCGAAACCGTGCCCGGCCTTTATCCCGGCGTGCGGCCCGGCGCGCGTTACTTCCATTCGTTGCGGCTGTTGCAGCGGGTCAAGGAGCTTGAAGCGAGCGTCTTCACCAAATCCGGACTGATGGTCGGGCTTGGCGAGAAGCGGAGCGAGGTCGCCCAGGTGATGGACGATCTACGCACGGCCGAGGTCGATTTCCTCACGCTCGGGCAATATTTGCAGCCGACGCGCAAACATCACGAGGTCGTCGAATTCGTGACCCCCGAGGCCTTCAAGGCCTATGAGACGCTCGCCTACGCCAAGGGTTTCGAGATGGTCGCGGCCTCGCCGCTGACGCGCTCGTCGCATCACGCCGGCGCGGATTTCGAGCGCCTGCGCCAAAAACGCGCCGCCAAAACAAATCCGCCGCCGGCTGGTTGACCGGCGGCGGCTTAAACCCACGAAAGCGCTTTATACGCCCAGCACGCCATGAATCTCGGCGAGCGTCGCCTTTTCGTTGTCGCTGACCTGGACGCCGCCAAAGCCCAAGAATCCGCCGCCCGCGGCTTCCGCGACGAGCTGGGAGATGTGCCCGAGCCAGGTCTTGAAGGCTGCTGCGTCTCCCGGCGCCTTGGCGTCGACGATCGCCGCCGCGCGCTTCAATTCGCCGAGCGCCTTGCCCTTGAGTTCGCTGATCTGCGCGCCGGCGACGAGAGCCTTCACGCCGTCGCGGGCGGCGGTGCGCCCCTCGGATGTCAGCAGATCCTCCGCGACGGCCTTGATCAATTCGTCGCTGGCGGTCGTCTTCGCCGCCGCGAGCTCCTTGGCCTCGGCCCATCCCTCCCTGATCGTCGTGAAGAAGCCGATGGGATCGGCGGCGGTGATGGCGAAGCCCGCCAAAAGCGGGCTCTCCAGTAAGGTCTTCCACTCGTCGGCGGTAAAATCGCTCTTGGTCGCCATACTTTAGCCTCCGCTGTCGAAACGTTTTCGGCGCGACATCGCGCCGAAGCGATTATCTTTCGCCCATGTGAAAAGCATTCGGGCTCGGCCAATCTGGGGCGCGGGGAGAGGGAATGCAAGGCGGGGCGGGCTAGCTGGGTCGGGTTGCTTTGCCGCCAAGCCCCGGAAGCGGAACGCGGCATTTCACGCGTCCAGCATCCGCGAATAAATCCATCCCACGGCCGACACGCCTAGCGCCCGCCGCCGAGTCGACATGGAACGGGACGCCATGCCATGTCGCCTCGCCGCGGCTTGCTTATTCGCTCATATGATTGTTGCGTTGCGCGTCCAGAAGTTTTTTCTCGTCTTCCGGCGTAAGCTTCGGCCGATCGATGGTGAGCGTGAGCTTGTCGAGCTTGCCGGTGAACCGGAATGGAACCTGATAGTCGTGATCGTCGACCGGCGTGCCGGTGTCGGCGCCGACGTCGAAGTTTTCGTCCCATTGCAGCAGCAGGGGGATCGTGTGCTCCATTTGCTGGGTGGCGACCACCTGCCCGTCGACCTTGAGCACGCCCGTGCCGCCGCGGCCGATGCCGCTCACATTGTTGAACGCGAGCGTGCCGATGCCGAGCCCGTCATATTTGAAGTCGAACTCCAGCGTGTGCTTGCCGGGCGAGAGCGCTTGCGGTCCCTCCCAACGGATGCGCTTGTAATCGACGAGGTTCCACAGAAACACCGGCTTTCCCTTGAGCAGGTAGAAGCCGTAGCCGGCGAAGCGGCCGCCCTGCGTCACGATCATGCCCTCGGCGCCGCCTTGGGGGATCTCCACTTCCGCCTTGAAGTTATAGGAGGCGTTGAGAATGCTGGGCGCGTCGCCATTGGGCGTGCCCGTCATTTCCCCCGTATAAGTGAACACATTGCGCCCGGCGGTAAGACTGGGCTTAGGCGTAATGACGCGCGCCGCCACCGACGCGTCCAGCGGCAGAACCTGGTATTTGGCGGCCTCGGTCCAGAACAGCCGCTCCAACTCCTTCAGCTTCGCGGGATATTTGTCGGCGACGTTCTCGTACTGCGTCCAATCCCTGCTGAGATCGTAAAGCTCGTAGGGAAAATTCGACGGGTCCTGGCTGACGGCGCCGACGGTTTTCCACGGCGGCCGCTGGACCTTGGTGCTTGCGATCCAGCCGTCGTGATAGATGGCGTGGTCGCCCATCATCTCGAAATATTGCGTGTGGTGGCGCGACGGCGCGTCGGCGTTGGCCTTGTCGAAGGTGTACAACATGCTGACGCCTTCGATCGGCTTCTGCTTGATGCCGTCGACTACCTTCGGCGCCTTGATCCCCGTGGCGTCGAGCAGCGTCGGCACGATGTCGATGACGTGATGGAACTGGTTGCGGATCCCGCCCTTGTCCTTGATGACCTTCGGCCAGGAGATGGCCACGCCCTGGCGGGTGCCGCCGAAATGCGAGGCGATCTGCTTGGTCCAGGAGAAGGGCGTGTCGAAGGCCCAGGTCCACGGCACCGCCATGTGATTATAGGTCTGGTCCGAGCCCCAGACGTCGTAGAAATATTTGAGCTGGGCCTCGACCGGCAACTCGACGCCCTGGAGCGACGCGACCTCGTTGGGCGTGCCGATCAACGTCCCTTCCGCGGAAGAGCCGTTGTCGCCGCTGATGTAGATGATCAGCGTGTTGTCGAGCTTGCCCAAGTCCTCGACCGCCTGGATCACGCGGCCGATTTCATTGTCGTCATAGGCGAGATAGGCGGCGTAGACCTCGACCTGTTTGATGAACAGTTTCTTCTCGTCCGCCGAGAGTTCGTCCCAGTTCTTCAGTAGATCATGCGGCCAGGGCGTCAGCTTCGCGTCTTGCGGGATCACGCCGAGCTTCTTCTGGTTCTCGAAGATCTGGTCGCGCAGCGCGTTCCAGCCCTTGTCGAACAGATGCAAATCGCTGATCTTCTTGATCCACTCCGGCGTCGCGTGATGCGGCGCATGGGTCGCGCCGGGCACGTAATAGAGGAAGAACGGCTGCTCCGGGTCGAGCGCGTCTATCCGCTTCATATAGGAGATCGCGTCGTCAGCCTGCGCGGTGATCAGATTCCATCCGGGTTTGCCGACGTAAGGATAGATCGCCGTCGTGTTGCGGAAGAGATTCGGCTGCCACTGGCTGGTGTCGCCGCCGACGAATCCATAGAAATACTCAAAGCCCATGCCGATCGGCCATTGATCGAAGGGCCCGTCCTGACTCGCCTGGAATTCCGGCGTGTTGTGGTCCTTGCCGAACCAGGAAGTGCGATAGCCATTGTCCTTCAGGATGCGCCCGATGGTGGCCTTGTCGCGGGTGATGATCGAGTCGTAGCCGGGATAGCCGGTCGCCTGCTCCGAGACCACGCCGAAACCAACTGAATGGTGATTGCGGCCCGTGATCAGCGCGGCGCGGGTCGGCGAGCACAAGGCCGTCGAATGGAAATTGGTGTAACGAAGACCGTCTCTCGCGATCCTGTCGAGATTGGGGGTTGGGATGACGCCGCCAAAAGTGGACGGCGCGCCAAAGCCCGTGTCGTCGGTCATGATGAGTAGAATGTTAGGCGCGCCTTTTGGCGGGACGACGCGCGCGGGCCAAAAGGGCTTCGACTGCGCCGCGTTGCGCTCGATCTTGCCTTCGAATTTTTGCGGGTTGGGCGGAAGCTGTTCGCCGCTGAGCGTTGTCGTCGCGCTCGGCGAACCCGGCGCGCCAGGGGCCTGCTGGGCCGCCGCCGGCGGAGACACGGCCAGGATGGCGGCGAACATTCCCGACAAAAAAGAAGCGGTTCGAACCAACCCCATGAGGAGCTCCAATTTCTGTGAAAACTAATGCGCGGTCAGTTCAACTCGTATCCTACTCTGGCTTAGTCTGCGCGGCAACCATAGGCCTTCAGGAAACCGGCCAATTGCGTGGGAGACGCAAATCGTCGCGGCGTTCACTTGATGCTTCGGCGTGAAGCCGGCGCATGCGCTGGAGGGGCCGCCCTGGGCCGCGATTGGAAATTCAAATCGATCCCTGCCTCCCGCCGTTGCCGGAGCTTTGTGTTCCGTGACGGCGCCGAACCGGCGCCTCCCACCAAACTGTTTAGATAAACATAAACTATTCAATATGTTATGCGGAGACTACAATAAATGGGCTCAATCCCATTTTTTAAAGGCCGCCTCTAACGCCCCACAAAAAATTGCTCTATGAGATTTTCCATGAAGAGCTTTCGCAACCGCCGCCAGGTCGGCCACTCCGCCGCCGAAATGTTCGCGCTCGTTTCCGACGTCGAGGCCTATCCCAAATTCGTGCCGCTGTGCGAGGGGATGCGCGTGCGCCGCCGCACGCCGATGGGCGAGGGGATCGAGGTCATCGTCGCCGAGATGCAGGTGGGCTTTCGGGCGATCTGCGAACGCTATGCGAGCCGCGTCACCTGCAACGCACAAAAGCTTGAAATACTCGTCGAATATATCGACGGTCCCTTCAGAAAGCTCGACAATCGCTGGGTCTTCCGCGACGAACCGCCGGGGCCGAAGGGCGAGGCGCGCTCGGTCGTCGAGTTTTTCATCGCCTATGAGTTCAAGAGCGCCGCGCTTGGCTTGCTGATGGGCGCGATGTTCGACGCCGCCTTCCAGAAATACAGCGACGCTTTTGTCAAGCGCGCCGATCAGGTCTATGGACACGGCTGAGCGGAATCTATAAGCATTTCCAATGCTTGAGCCACGGCCGCCGCGCGGATTTCGTCGCGCGACATTGGACCGAAGCGCCGCTCGACATGCCTCGCGCCATCCAGCCCGGCGCAAGCGAAATGCACCAGGCCGACCGGCTTTTCGGCCGAGCCGCCGTCGGGGCCGGCGATTCCGGTGATGGCGACCGCGATGGTCGCGCGCGAATGTTTTAGCGCGCCTTGCGCCATCTCGATGGCGGTCTCGCGGCTGACGGCGCCGCACGCGTCGAGCGTCCCGGTCTGGACGCCAAGCATCTCGATTTTTGCCGCATTGGAATAGGTCACGAAGCCGCGATCAAAAATTTCCGAGGCGCCGGGGAGGTCAGTGATGGCGCCGGCGACGAGCCCGCCGGTGCAGGACTCGGCGGTCGCGATCATGTGCCCGCCCATGCGCGCCAGATCGAGTAATTTGCGCGCCAATGCGCGTTTATGCGCGTCGCGCATGCGCCTATCCCGGCAGCCGGACGGTGGCGAGAGCCAACGCCGCCATCCCCTCCTGGCGCCCGGTGAATCCGAGCCGCTCCGAGGTTGTCGCCTTGACGGCCACCCGGCCGATGTCGACGCCGATGATCTCGGCGAGGCTGGCGCGGATCCGATCGCGATGCGGCCCGATTTTGGGAGCTTCGCAGACGATTGTGGCGTCGATATGGGCGATGACGCCCCCGCGCCGGCGAACGAGATCCGCCGCGTGCGCCAGGAAAATCGAGGACTTGGCGCCTTTCCATTGTGGGTCGGAGGGCGGAAAATGCGAGCCGATGTCGCCCTCGGCTATGGCCCCGAGAATGGCGTCCGTGATTGCGTGAGCGAGCACGTCGGCGTCGGAGTGGCCGGAAAGCCCCTGATCATGCGGAATTGAGACGCCGCCAAGCCAGACATGATCGCCCGCCGCGAAGGCGTGGACGTCGTAGCCCTGTCCGGTCCGAATATCCGATAAGTTATTGAGCAACAAGGATTCCGCGCGCAAAAAATCCTCCCTGGAGGTGAGTTTGAAATTCCCCGGATCGCCCGGAAAAACATGGACGGCGTGGCCGGAGCTTTCGGCGATCATGGCGTCGTCGGTGAACTCCAGCGCCTGTGACGCCGCCGCGCGATGCGCCTTTAAAATCAATTCGAAATCGAAGGCCTGCGGCGTCTGCACGGCGCGCAGCCGCGACCGCTCGGGCGTCGCGACCACCGTCCCGGCGGCGTCGATCTCCTTGACCGTGTCGGCGAGCGGCACGCCCGGCGCCGCCGCGCCGTAATCGAGCGCGGCGTCGATGGCTCTTGCGATCAGCGCCGGATCGGCGAAGGGCCGGGCCGCGTCGTGGATCAGCACGATTTTCGGCGGTTTTTCAAGCGCTTGCAGCGCCTCCAGCCCATTGCGGACGCTCTCCTGCCGCGAGGCGCCGCCGATGGCCGGAGGCAGCAGTTTTTCGCGCAAGGCGGCGGGAAGCTCCGCGACGCTGGCGTCGTAAAGCGCGCGGTCGTCGGCGTGAATGACCGTCAGCAAAACCGCTTGCGGCGCCGCGGCGCGCAGGGCTTTTAGCGTGCGGGCGAGCAGGGTTTCGCCGAGCAAGGACCGGTACTGCTTGGGGGTTCCCTCGCCGGCGCGCGAGCCGCGTCCGCCGGCGACGGTGAGGAAGGCGAGGGAAGACGACGCTGTCATGGCGCTGCTGTGTCGCGTTTTGGCGGCGGCGTCAATCGCGGGCGACGGCCCTTGTTCGCCGGTTCCTGTGTTGAAGCTCGAGCTATTACCGTTCCAGGGCCCGCTGGGCGCCTTGATGCCCTAATTGGGCGGCCCGCTGCAACAAGGCGAATTTTGCTCCGGCCGGATTTTGTACCGGCACGTAGCCATGCTCGACCAATTCGGCAAACGTCACCATCGAGTCCGGATCATTTGCTTTTATACCCGCCTTCAATATCGGAATCGCCGCTGCAATATCGCGTCTGCGAAGGTAGAAGCTGGCGAGATTGTCGTAAGCCGCGGGATAATTCTGACGCATGAGTTGTTTGTATATCGCGGCGGCCTTATCAGGCTCGATGAAGTCGAGCGCCCTCGCATATTGATATTTGAACCGAGGTTCGCCAGGGAAGACCTCCACTGCATAACGACAAGCCTCGGCCGCTTCCGGCGCATGATCCCTCAGTTCTTCGTAACGCACGCCTGGAACCTCGGAAGGCTTGCGAGGGTCGGAAGGATTTGCGGCCGTTTGGTCGCACAGGGGGCCGGCTTGAGCCGCGCGCTGTTGCCGCGCGGTCTCTTCAAGTTTCTGTCGTTCTTCGCGCTCCGCAGCGTCTCTAACGAGCTGCTCGCGCTTCGCCGCCAGTTCTCGTTCCCTCTCCTCTTGCGCGTGCACTCGCTGTTGCTCCAGCTCAATGCGTTCCGCGCTGTCCTTTTCGGCTTTCTCCTGTCGCTGCATCTCTTCGCGTTGCCGTGCCGCCTTCGCCTCCGTCTCTTTTTTCCAAGCGGCCAGTATTGCCGCATCAATGACCTTTAGAGGTTCGCCAGTGAGAGGATGGAATCCGCTATTGTCATAAAACTCGTATTCGCCATTATGATTGCGCCAATACCAGATTTGCGCCTCACCGGTGACCGGATCAAAAAAAGCGAGGTCTTCAGGTTTCACCCGCTGTGGCGCGCTTTGATGACGGCGCTCCGCCTTCAATTTGTTGGCCGCTCGTTGCGCCTTGTATTCTTCGCCGACAGGGGCGGAAATAGGCTGGAGCTCTTCTCCGGTCTGTGGGTGAAATCCCATCAAGTTGAAAAGCTCGATTTCACCCGTCTTCGTCCTCGAATACCAAACAATCGGTTGTCCGGTGCGCGGCTCGAAAAAATCTGGATTATCGTCGACGATGCGCTCAGGCCGTTTTCCCTTGGAATATTGGTTCAAGCGCTCCTGGGCGTCGGGGCTTAGCTCATCGCATGGGCGACCGGTAACCGCATCGACGCCGGCGCGTTCCAGGTATCGTACTGCCCCGTCGCGAGATAAAACGTAGCATTTGGTCGCTTTGCCCGATGTATCCAAAAACTGATCCTTCGTGCCCTGCCAAAGTAGCAACGAATGCACGACAAGTATTGCCGCCAAACCGTAAAAGCCGATTGATCTATTGGTGCGTGAAAAAGAAAATAGCTTTGAAACAAATAACGCAACAAGCATGAAAACAATGAGAGAAGATGCATAAGAAAAATTGCTATTTAAATTAAATACGATAGCAAGCTCTTCGATATAGCTGCGTGTCAAAAAATATAGAAACACCTTGTCGACAATCCATAGGCCAAATGCCGCGGACCCAACGATCAACACCAGGCCCATTGCGAAGCGAAGCGCTCCACTCGATCGAGCAGAAGGTTCGGCGCGCTGTTGTTGGAAGTCTCTCGCTGGAAAAGCCATGCTGACGCCTTTGGAACTAAAATCTGTCGGCTCGGCGGCGCGCGCGGGCCGCTCCGGTTAAGCCATAAAGATCAATTAACAAAATGGCTTATCCCCTTTGCTCCGGCGATTGGACGCGCGGACGGCTCTCGTCTATAAGAACAAAATGGCAACGCATCCCCAGGTCAGCCGCTGGAAGCACGACCGCCCGCCCTCGCTCCAG
>Ga0181527_1004563_pt1 | contig 11851 bp, 9 predicted proteins | sample PEATcosm2014_Bin_30_FD_119762 | JGI IMG/M metagenome (GOLD analysis project Ga0181527, IMG submission 119762) | Peatland microbial communities from MTU Mesocosm Facility, Houghton, MI, USA - PEATcosm2014_Bin06_60_metaG | ecosystem: Environmental > Terrestrial > Soil > Wetlands > Peat | place...
AAACCGCAACCTCCTTCTCATTTACCGATCTTCCCTGTCCTAAACCCTTTCCTTACAGTGCGTCGACGATGGAGAACCGATTATTTTGGACAGCAGTGACTCACGTTATCCCGCTTCGCGGCACTCGCGATGCGTTCAAGCGCGACTAAGCCACCCAACAGCCCGATGTTCTCCTGACGCGATGGGACAAAATGACAATCGACCTTGGCAGGCCTGCTTCGAAACACCCCAAAGTGTGGTACACTGTGGTTGAGGGGCCACCAAGGGCAGTGCCACCCTGAATTATCCGTAACTCATTAAAAAAAAATAAAAAAACTCTTGACAAGGGCCGCAGAAGGCTTTAAAGTCAGTGGCCAGAAGTGGGTATCAGTGGAATTTAGTGTTGAAGTTGGTTAGGATTTTGGGGTCTGAAGGGGTTGGGGGCGGATCCTATGCTTCGCGGTAATAATCCAGCGACGGTGGACGCCAAGGGTCGGTTAAAGATCCCGACGGCCTTCAAGGCTCATCTCGATGAGAAGTATGGCCAGGATTTCTTTGTGACCAGTCTGGACGGAAAATCGGTCTGGGTCTACCCCCTTCCCGTATGGATCAAGAAGGAGGAGAGGCTAGCTCCCGTGCCTTCGGAGAAAGAGGCCAATAAGGCCAGAAAGCATTTCTTGAATCGCACCAACTATTGGGGACAAACGGCCCGCGCCGACGCCCAGGGCCGGGTTTTGATTCCCGCGCTTCTGCGTGAGTCCGCCGGCATGCAGGGGGAAGTGGCCGTGATCGGCCACGTGGAGTACCTGGAAGTCTGGAGCCACGAACGGCTCCGCGAGCCCATGGCCCAGCCGTTCCCGGATGAGGAAATGGACACCCTGGACGGTTTGGGGATCTTCTGACGATTTGAGCATTGGGTTTGCCCAACGGTGATGGATGACGAGCAAAGCGGGAACACAAAACTTCCGGGTGCGGCCGAGCCTTCGCGCCCTCTCCATGTTCCAGTGCTCGTCCGCGAAACCCTTGATTTTCTCAACCTCCGGCCGGAAGGAATATACATCGACGCGACGCTGGGGGCCGGGGGGCACGCGCAAGAGATCTTGAAACGCCTGGGAAGAGGCCGGCTCTTGGGTCTGGATCGCGACCCCCAGGCTCTGGAAGCGGCCCGTGATAGGCTGGCGGGCTTTGGCGAGAAGCTGATTATGCAGCACGGGAATTTCGCACAAATCGACGCGTTGCACGCCGCCAGCGGCTTGCCGCCGGTGGACGGAGTTGTGGCTGACCTCGGTTTAAGCTCGATGCAGATTGACGACGCTTCCCGCGGATTCAGTTTCAATCTGCCGGGTCCTCTCGACATGCGAATGGATCCCGGCTCCGAGACCACCGCCGCCGACCTGGTGAACCACGCTGATGAGCGGGAACTGGCAGATATTTTTTTCAAGTTGGGGGAAGAGCGCCACTCGCGCCGAATTGCGCGAGCCATTGTGAAGGCCCGTCCGTATCGAATAACCACCGAACTGGCGCAGGTGGTGACGCGAGCGATCCCCTCCCGGGCGGGCCTCCACCAAATTCATCCGGCAACGCGCAGTTTCATGGCGCTCCGCCTGGCGGTAAACGCTGAGCTGGATAATCTCGAGCAGTTTCTCGACAGGGTCCTGAGGGTCCTCCGGCCCGGGGGGCGGGTCGTGATCCTGAGCTTTCACTCGCTGGAAGACCGCCGGGTCAAGCAGGCCTTTCGGCGCTGGCAGGGCGAAGGCCGGGCGAGCATCCTGACGCGCAAAGTGGTTCGTCCGGGGGATGAAGAAGTGCAAATCAATCCGCGCGCGCGCAGCGCCAAGTTGCGGGCGGCGGAGAAGAGCAGGAATTAGGGATTAGGGGTTAGGGAGGATTCCGAACCCCTAATCCCTAACCCCTGATCCCGGTACTCAAATGGCAACAGCGGCACTCACATTACCGAAGACCAGACGGCGTCCGCGAAACGTCCCGGCTGCGGGCCGGGCGAATTTCCCGGAATTTTACTTTGTGAAGCACATCGATAATTCCCGCTTGGTGCGGGAAGTTGACATGGAGCGTCGCCGTGAATGTTTCAGTCTCCTGGGATTGGGCGTACTGGTTTTTCTTTTTGTGCTCCTGTTCGCATGGCAGCATTTCCAGTGCGTGCGGTACGGTTATCAGGGTGAACAGCTCAAGGACGAATACGCGACGCTGGAAGAGCAGAATCATCAGCTTCGGCTGGAGCAGGCGGCGCTCGCCGATCCTGAAAGGATCGACACGCTGGCGCGGACCCGGCTTGGGATGGTCTCGCCCAGCCCGCAACAGGTAATTCTTATGGGCGGGCCTGAGCCGGCGGCGGCCGCCTTGGAAAGTCCGGAGCTGGCACACAACTTCTCCGTGGGTAGCGGAGATACTCCACACGAGCCATAGCGACGATGGGCCGACGCAAGCCTGATGCTCGCACGGCGAAGCCCGATCGGTCTCGCCTGGAGAGGCGGCGACTGATGGTCGGCGTGCTTTGTTTTCTCTGGTTCGGCTGCGTGGCCGCCCGCCTTTACTATTTTCAAGTCATCCAGTACGTGGAGCTTCTGACGCGCGCCCAGCGCCAGCAACAGCGCACCATTGAGGTGGCGCCCCAGCGCGGCGCCATTTATGACCGGCAGATGAATCCCCTGGCGATGAGCCTGGGAGTGGATTCGGTCTATGCGGTGCCGAGTGAGCTTACGGAGCCTCAAATGGTGGCATCCCTGCTTGCGCCGGTTCTTGGGGTGGATGTGGACGATCTCCGCGACCGCTTCCAGACGATGCATTCCTTCTGCTGGGTCAAGCGCCGGGTTAGGCCGGAAGAAGCCGCCCGCGTGCATGATTTGAATCTGAAGGGTGTTTATTTTGAGCGCGAGACCAAGCGCTTCTACCCCAAAGGGGATTTGGCCGCGCAAGCGATCGGCTACGTCGGCTTGGATGACAAAGGCTTGGGCGGCATCGAGTACGCCTTGGACGACCAGATCGAAGGCAAGCCCGGTCGCGTGCTGCTTGCTTCCGACGCGCGCCGCCGTACCTTCCACAGCACCGAGTGGGCGGGAATCCCCGGCAAGAGCGTGGTGCTGACCCTCGACGAGAAAATCCAGTACACCGCGGAAAAAGCCCTGGCGGAGGAGGTAGCGACGGCGCAAGCGGTGGGCGGTGTGGCGATTGTGCAGAATCCCAACACGGGCGAAATTCTGGCCCTGGCTAATCAGCCCACCTTTAATCCCAATGATGTTAATGCCAGTTCCGCCGCGGCCCGGCTGGATCGCGCCGTGGGATGGATTTATGAGCCGGGCTCGACCTTCAAGAGCGTGACCCTGTCGGCGGCGCTGGAAGAGAACCTGACCAATCCCCAGGAGATCATCAACTGTCAGAACGGCAGCATTGTGCTGGCGGGGCATACGATTCATGACCACAAGCCCTTTGGCGATCTTAGTGTTACCGATGTCCTGGCGAATTCCAGCGACGTGGGCGCCATCAAGCTGGGTCTGCGGCTGGGTGAGGACCGCTTCTATCGTTACATCCAGGCCTATGGACTGGGGACGAAAACCGACCTGGAATTGCCCGGCGAAGAGCGCGGTTTGCTGAGGCCCCCTAGCCACTGGTCGGGAATTTCCATCGGCGAAATCTCCATCGGGCAGGAAATCGGTGTGACGCCTCTCCAAATGATTTCGGCGTACTCGGCGATCGCCAATGGCGGAATTCTGTTTCAACCTCGCATCGTACACGATGTTTTTCTCGGCGCCCATCACGACGCCTTGGCGCCGGCTACCGGGCGGCGCGTCGTGAGCGCGCGCACGGCGGAGATGATGCGCCAAATGCTGGCCGCAGTGGTCGATCATGGCACCGGCAAGCCCGCGCAACTGGGCGGATATACGTCCGCCGGCAAAACCGGCACCGCGCAGAAGATCGATGCCAACGGCGCCTATTCAAAATCGCAGTATGTAGCTTCCTTTATCGGCTTTGCTCCCGCTCTAAGGCCGGCCGTGACTGTTCTGGTGGTCATTGATTCGCCGGTGGGGGCACATCACGGGACAGACGTGGCAGCTCCAGTATTCCGATCCATCGCAGAGCAGACACTTAGTTACCTGAACGTTCCTCAAGACAATCCCTCCCGATGGCCTCAGATCATAACCCCCAAGCCCGCGAAGACTCCTGACCAGAAACAGGAGGACTTCATGGGATTCCTTCCTTCGGATCGAGGATCATTCGGGGCTGCCACATCACCCGTTCAGCCGGCATCTTTTTCCAATCAACTTTCGCCTGACGGAACCCCGCAACCGGGCCCCCTTGACGGGGGCGTTGCTTCCAGCACGGTGGTTCTGGGCGATGGCCCGCTAGTGACCGTGCCGGATTTTTCCGGATGGGCGGCGCGCCGCGTTGCCCAGGAGTGCGAAAAACTGGGCCTCGACCTCAATGTTGTGGGGAGCGGCCTGGCGGTGGAACAAAACCCGATTGCGGGCTTCAAGGTGCCCTCCGGCACCCGCATTTGGGTGCGAATGGCGCGGTAATCGGGTGATCGGGCGATGCGATGATCGGGCGATCCGGTGATCGGGTGAACAAGAACAATTCCAGCTGAGTTGGCTCTTTGCTCACCCGATCACCCGATAATCGGATCACCCGATAGTTCGGGTGGGAGATGAAGCTGGGCGAACTACTCCGGGAGTTGCCGGTTCTGCACACGGGTGCAGACGCAACGGCAGAGGTTTCTTCTCTGGCTTACAACTCCCGTGAAGTAGTGCCGGGCACCCTTTTCTTCGCCATTCAAGGGGAGAAGGCCGACGGCCACGCTTACATCCCCCAGGCGCTCGAGCGGGGCGCCGTGGCGGTGGTCAGTGAGCGGGCCGCGCCACCCGAACTGGCCGCGCATTGGATTCAAGTTGCGGCCATTCGCCGGGCCTTGGCGGACGCGGGCCGCATCATCTTCGGTCATCCGGAGAAACGCCTCCAGCTCATCGGAATCACGGGTACCAACGGCAAGACCACAACGACCTATTTGGTGGAGAGCGTTCTGAACGCGGCGGGGATTCTAAGCGGTGTTTTCGGCACGATTGAATACCGCATGGGCGGTAAAACCAAGGTTGCCACCAACACCACGCCGGAGTCACTCGATCTGCTGTCCTACTTTGCGGAACTGGTGAAAGCGGGGGGCAAGGCGGCGGTGATGGAAGTCTCGTCCCATTCGCTTGCCCAAGAGCGCGTGTGGGGATTCCATTTCGCCGTCGCCGTGTTCACCAACTTGACGCAGGACCACTTGGATTATCACAAGGACTTTGAGCACTACTTCCAAGCCAAGCGCCGCCTTTTTGAGGGGCTGGGCGCCCCGCCGCCGGATTGGGCGGTGATCAACACCGATGATCCCTGGGGCGCGCGGCTCCTGGAATTGCCGTATCCGAACCGTCTTACTTATGGCCTGAACGGCGACGCACAAGTGACGCCCAGGCACGTCGCGTCCAGTGCAAAGGGAACGGAAGCCGTCATCGCGACGCCGGCGGGGAAGCTGCAAATCGTATCTGCCCTGTTGGGGCGCGCCAATCTGGCGAACATTCTTGCCGCAATTGCCACGGGGGTGGCCATGGGGATTGACAGTGCCAAGATTGAGGAGGGCATCGCCAATCTCCAGGCGGTGCCAGGACGTTTCGAGCGGATTGACGAAGGCCAACCGTTCCTGGTGGTGGTGGATTATGCCCACACTGATGACGCGCTGAAAAACGTCCTGAAGACCGCGCGCGAGCTTACCCGCGACCGCCTGATAGTGCTCTTTGGTTGCGGCGGCGAACGCGATCGGACGAAGCGCCCGCGCATGGGCGAAGCCGCCGGCACGCTGGCAGATTTCGTAGTGCTGACTTCCGACAATCCCCGCAGCGAAGACCCGCTGCTGATTATGGCGGATGCCTTGGTGGGGTTGCAGCGTACGGGCACGTCTTACATCGCGGAAGTTGATCGCGGTATGGCGGTCCGCAAAGCGCTGGAAGAGGCTCGCGAGGGCGACGTGGTCGTCCTAGCGGGCAAAGGTCACGAGACCTATCAAGTTCTCAAAGACGGCAAGATCGACTTCGACGACCGGGACGTGGCCCGCAAGGTCCTGGCGGAGATGGGGTACCGGAAGTAGCTATCAGCCTTCAGCTCTCAGCTCTCAGCGGCCAGCCAAGAGCTTTAGCTGAAAGCTGATAGCTGAAAGCTGATAGCTTAGATATGAAGTTGACGATGGGGGAGGTGGCGGCGTTTTTAGGAGCGTCCTGTGGCGTGACGGATCGTCCCGTTGAGGGATACTCTATCGACTCGCGCTCGCTCGCGCCCGGCCAGCTTTTCTTTGCCATCCGCGGACCGCGGTTTGACGGGCACCAGTTTGTGGGGCAGGCGCTGGACCGCGGCGCCGTGGGCGTGGTGGTGGAGGAGGCTTTCTTCGCCAGTGCTCCGGCGGAATTGCGGCCCGCACTGCTTGCCGTTGCGGACACGCGCAGCGCATTACAGACGCTTGCCCGCGAAGTTCGCCGCCAATGGGGCAAGCGGCTTTTGGCGGTCACGGGCAGCACCGGGAAGAGCACCACGAAGGAAATGATCGCGGCCATCCTCAGCCGGCGTCTTCGCGTGCTGCGTTCTCCGGGCAACTTGAACAATGACTTTGGACTGCCCTTGGCGCTGCTGGGGCTGGAACCTGAGCACGATGTGGCGGTGATGGAATTAGCGATGTCCGCCCCCGGTGAAATTGCTCGCCTGGCGCGATTGGCTGAGCCTCAGGTCGGCGTGGTTACCAACGTTGCCGCCGCGCACTTGCAGTTCTTCGAATCTATCGATGCGATCGCGCTGGCCAAACGCGAGTTGATCGACTATCTCGCGACAACGGGCCCGGGCGCGGTCGCCATCCTGAACGAAGACGATGACCGGGTGCGAAGGTTCGCAGAGGGTTTTCCCGGGCGGGTTTTGACATTCGGATTTTCGGAGAATGCGGACTTCCGGGCCACGGACATGAAAGTGGATAAAGGGCGAATAAGGGCTATTCGGGCAACCACCCCGAACTGGACGGCCGACTTTACATTGCCTTTGCCTGGCAGACATAATGTCGCAAATGCCCTCGCGGCCATTGCGGCATCCAGCATCTTTGACATTTTGCCCGAGGATATCGCCAAGGCGCTGGCGGAATTTCAAAATTTACATCAGCGGAGTGAAATTCTTACACTCCCCGGCGATGTGACGATCATCAACGATTGTTACAACTCGAATCCCCTGGCCATGGAGCGCATGCTTGAGGCGCTTGCCGATTGGCCAGGGGCGCGCCGCCGCATCGTGGTGGCGGGTGAGATGTTGGAGTTGGGGCCGACGTCGCCGGAGTTGCACCGAGGCGTGGGCCGCAAGTGCGCCCAGAGCGGCGTGGCGTGGCTGATTGCCGTACAAGGAGACGCTCGGTTTTTCGTGGAGGGGGCTGTCGAGGGGGGGATGTCTCCGTCGCACGCGCAATTTTTCCCCGACGCCCAATCGGCAGGCGAGTTCTGCCAGACCTTGATCGCGCCCGGAGACGTGATCCTGGTGAAGGGCTCACGCGCGGTTCATTTAGAGACGGTCATTGAAATGCTGAAAAAACAGGAGTCAGGAGCCAGGAGTCAGGAGTCAGAAGGCGGGGTTCATTAGGCAGGCATCAAAAGGCAGAAGTCAGGAGTCGGGAAGCAGCCCGTACTATTCTGACTCCTGGCTCCTGACTCCTTGCCACCGCGCGCCGAAGCGTGCAAGCAGATTCTTATGTTTTACTACCTCTATCTCAAACTCCATCAAGACTTCCACGTCTTCAACCTGTTTCACTACATTACTTTTCGGACGGCTTACGCCAGTCTGACCGCGTTGTTTCTCTCCATGGTATTGGGTCCGTGGTTGATCCGGAAGCTCAAGGAATTCCAGATTGGCCAATTCATCCGTGAAGACGGGCCGCAAGCGCACCAAGCCAAGGCCGGCACGCCCACGATGGGGGGCGTACTGATTCTCCTTTGCATGGTGGTTCCCACACTGCTTTGGTCGGACCTCAGCAATATCTTTGTGTGGCTCACCTTGGGTACGACGCTGGCTTTCGGAGGCATCGGCTTTTGGGACGATTACCAGAAAGTCCGGCGCCAACAGAACAAGGGCCTGACGGGGCGGGGAAAGTTCTGGCTTCAGATTTTGGTCAGCTTGGTCTTCGGCGTCATTCTGGTTTCCATGTCCGCGCGCGGGCTTTACTCCACCACTCTGACCGTCCCCTTCTTCAAGCGTCTCCACCCGACGTTTCTGATTTCGCGCTTTCTCGGGAACATTTGGACGTACCCCTTAGCGTTTCTTCCCTTTTTGCTCTTCGTTATTCTGGTTTTGGTGGGCTCCTCCAATGCCGTGAATCTGACGGACGGACTCGACGGCTTGGCGATCGGGTGCTTCTTGATTTCCGCCTCAGCGTTGACGGTGTTGACCTACGTGGCTGGACACGCGGTGTTTTCTGAATATCTCGATCTGGAACATCTGCCGCGCGTGGGTGAGTTGACCATTTTTTGTGGTTCGATGGTGGGTTCCAGCCTGGGGTTTCTCTGGTACAACGCCTACCCGGCGGAAATTTTCATGGGCGATGTGGGCTCGCTGGCATTGGGGGGAGCATTGGGCGCCGTCGCGGTGCTGATCAAACAGGAGTTGCTGCTCCCCTTTATCGGCGGGATTTTTGTGTTTGAGGCGCTTTCCGTCATCCTCCAAGTCGGGTCGTATAAACTACGCCGCAAGCGCATCTTTCGCATGGCGCCGTTGCACCATCACTTTGAGCTGTCCGGTTGGAAGGAATCGAAAATCATTACGCGCTTCTGGATTGCCGCGCTGATTTTCGCGCTTTTTGCCCTGACGACACTAAAGTTGCGGTAGGGAGAAAGGCGGAAATTCGAAACTCGAAACTCGAAACTCGAAACTCAAAAACTCTGTGCTGGGTGAAGATATGGGTGTGGCCCCCTCAGATTTGCGACGTACTGTAAAGGACTTTACCGATTTGGAAGTTTGGAAAGCTGCCAGAGAAATGCGACGACAGATATACATGCTGGCAAAAACATTGCCGGATTTTGAAAAGTTCGGACTGGCCTCTCAGCTTCGCCGTGCAGCGGTCTCTGTAACAGCGAACTTGGCGGAGGGGTACGGACGGTTTGGTTACCAGGAAAACGCTCAGTTTTGCCGCCAGGCGCGAGGTTCGGTTTACGAGCTCCGCGACCACATTATCACCTGCATGGATGAATGTTTTATCAGTAAAGATGAGGGATGCAAGCTTGACGCGATGCTGCAAAGGGTGGCGACGATATTGAACGGGTATCTTCGGGCAACCCTTGCGCGTAAGCAGTCGGATTCGAAAATCGAAAATCGAAACTCGAAAGTCGAAACTCGAAACTCGTGAACTAGCCACCAACCCAAGCTTCTCGAGGAGTTCTGTGAAAGAATGGAACGAAGCACAACGTTTAGAGCTAATCGTTGAAGTTGTCCGCTATTGCCAGCGGGTGAAACAATTAGGAATGCCTTCCTCTTGTTATGCAAAAGCGTTGCGGGAGCCAGTGTATTTCTTGTGGGAACGCCGGAGAGGAGGTTCTAAGTACAAACTTGCCCGCTATCGGTCGGTAGGCGTTGTTGGGCTAAAGAGCGGGCACGGTCAGTTGGTGTATGACCATGCTATTCCATTCAATTGTTTGTTATCTGAACTCATCAATCTCGGCGATGCCACACCTGAAGCGGTACGAAGCGTCCTAGAGAAATACGAAACATGCGTCGTAATTACAAAGTCGGATGACGATCGGCTAAATGCGAGTGGCTTGCAGGCCAAAATGCCGGATGGATGGGACCATACTGACACCCTAGCTCGCTATAAGGCGGTCGGTATTGAACTGGTCGACAATCGACAAGCTCAGTCGGCGGACGGGATTTCATCAAACTCCGCACATAGTTGACGCACAGTGTAACGCGGAATCACAACTACCGATTTTCGAGTTTCGATTTTCGATTTTCGTCCTTGTTTATGAATGTTCAAGGCAAACGCGTATTGGTGGTCGGCCTGGCCCGGAGCGGGTTTTCGGTGGCTCACGCTCTGGCGCGCCGCGGCGCGGTGGTGACGGTGACCGATCGCAAGCCTCCCGCGGAATTTCGCGATGTTCTGCCGCAACTCCTCAAGGATAAAGTCGGGTTGGAACTCGGGTCGCAACGGGTGGAAACGTTCCTCCGGCACCAGATCATCGTGATCAGTCCCGGCGTGCCCTGGGACCTGCCGCAGCTTCAAGCGGCGCGCGTGAAAGGGATTCCCGTTTATCCGGAAGTCGAGGCCGCCTCCTGGTTTCTGGAAGGAACGCTGGTGGGCGTTACTGGATCGAACGGCAAGACCACCACCACCTCGCTGCTCGGCGACATGCTCAAAGCCTCCGGTTTCCCGACCTTCGTAGGCGGCAACATTGGCAATGCCTTGAGTTCGGCGGTGGACCACGCCCGGCCCGGCACGAAGTTTGTCGCCGAGTTGAGCAGCTTTCAATTGGAAGGCATTCACGAACTCCATCCGCATGTGGCGGTGATGCTCAACCTTTCGCCCAACCACCTGGACCGGCACCCGAATCTGGAAGCCTATGCGCAGGCCAAGCGCCAGATTTTCCGTAACCAGCGTGGGCAGGATTATGCCGTCCTGAACGCCGATGATCCCTGGGTGGCCGGACTTCAGGCAACGGTCTCCAGCCGCCCCGTGTTTTTCAGCCGCCACCGTGAACTTCCGAACGGAGTCTTCGTTTCCGGGGGCAAAATCTACTACCGCGTGCGGCATCTGGAACGCGTGCTGTTTGAAACCCGCGACGTGAAATTGCGGGGCGATTTCAACCTGGAAGACGTGCTGGCGGCCACCACCGCGGCGTGCGTCCTGGGCGCGGATTTTGCCGCGATTCGCAAGGCCGTGCGGGCGTTTAAGGCGGTCGAGCATCGCTTGGAGTTTGTCCGGGAAATTCAGGGAGTGGATTTCTACAACAACTCCAAGGCCACCAGCGTCGACGCCACGGTGAAATCACTCGAAGCCTTCGAGCGCGGGGTGCACCTGATTTTGGGGGGCAAGGACAAAGGCGCGCCCTACTCGCCGCTCCTGCCGCTCATCAAAGAACGCGTGCGCGAGGTTTTGCTGATTGGAGCCGCCGCCCCGGTGATTGCCGAACAACTCGCGGGCTCGACGGAACTGGTGCAGGCGGGCGATCTCTCCACTGCCGTGTACGAGGCCTTTGCCCGGTCGCGCCCCGGAGATACCGTGCTGCTGGCCCCGGCTTGTTCGAGCTTCGATCAGTTCAAGGATTACGAAGAGCGAGGACGGGTGTTCAAAGAGCTGGTGAAGGGACTCGGGACACGGGATACGGGACACGGGACACGGGATTCGGGACACGGGACACGGGACACGGGATACGGGGCACGGGTCACCGCTCGCAACACGGGACACGGGACACGGGACACGGGGGACGCGATTCGCGATGGTGGAACAGTTCCGGAAGCGGGACACAAGACACGAGAAACGGCGGATGCTATTCGAGATGCGGGACGAGAGACTGGCGACAAAGGACTATCGACACGAGATTCGGAATCCGGAATTCGCGATTCGGCTTCCGCCCAAGGTGTGAAACCCGAGCCCCTATCCCCCAGTCCCGAATTCGTAACCCCGAGTCCCGAGCCCCATGCTCCGAGTCCCGAATCCCGAGTCCCGAGTCCCGTGCCACAGGCCCCGAGCCCGGAACCTGTAGCATCGAGTTCCGAATCCGAAGTTTTGAGCCCCGCAGTCCCCAGCCCCGAGCCCCCAACCCCGAGCCTCGAATCCGAAGTCCCGTATCCCGTATCCCGTATCCCGTGTCCCGAGCCG
>Ga0181527_1004565_pt1 | contig 11847 bp, 11 predicted proteins | sample PEATcosm2014_Bin_30_FD_119762 | JGI IMG/M metagenome (GOLD analysis project Ga0181527, IMG submission 119762) | Peatland microbial communities from MTU Mesocosm Facility, Houghton, MI, USA - PEATcosm2014_Bin06_60_metaG | ecosystem: Environmental > Terrestrial > Soil > Wetlands > Peat | place...
ATCATGTCCTGGGCCCCTTCCGTCCTGAAGACAAGAAGCCTGAATCGGGGGAGGTCCCACTTGAACCCCCACACCCGACCAGCGGCATCCTCGAACTTGATTCCGACGTCATCGACCGTAACCGACGCAGGCGGCGGTGTAAGGGTCAGCGCTCCCCAGACTCCAACTACGACAAGGGCGGAGAAGCCCCCGACCCTGAGGTCAGTAAGCCTGTTCCAACTTCCCGAGAGTCCGGCGACCGCAAGATAGTAGATTGTCAAACCGCCGCAGACGATCACGATAGCCATCGACAGGTAGCGGACGAGCAGCGTCTGCCAAGCCCCGGTAAACCCCCGGAGGGGTGTCAGGTTGTAGCGAGGCATAGCGCGAAGGTGTCTGTTTGCCCCGGAGGTTCGGTAGAAATCGACGTTTTATACCATCCTCCCCCTCTCGCCCGCTCGGAGGAACCTGTGCCCTCGTTGGCACGGGGATGGGGAGAGGACGTCGAGTGGTATGTGGAGAAGCGGAAGAATGGAATTTCTAGGCGCCACGCGCTTGAGATTCGAAGAGTCGCGATTGAAGCCGGCCGTATCCTGGCCGAATCGGGTCTAGCTTGCCGGCCCGCCACCTTCGCCGATTGCCACCTCGAAGCGCTCCTCACGGGCGCATGGCGGCCAGCGACGGCGGAGCAAGGCGGGCTAGCATCGAGGACGCGGGCGTACAACGTCTGTCTGTTGAACGGAGTTCTGAAAGCCCACGGAAACCTCACGGTGGAGAACGCACACCTCCACTTCCCGAAGTCAGACGTTCGGCGGCGGGACTACCTAAAGCCGGAGCCGGCCCGTCGCCTGCTGGTCGCCGGAGAGAACCGTGGAATCGAGGCCCACTCGATTATCGCCTTCGAGATGGTGATGGGGCTTCGGCGGTGCGAAGTGCTTCGCATCCGCACGGTGGACCTCGATCTGGAACGGAATCCGGACGAGCTGGTGGTCCACGGTTCGCTCAAAGGACAACCGGGCGAGAAGGTGCGCCGCGTTCCATGGCACGACGAAGTACGCCGACTGATACCCGAACTCCTGGCCCATCGGGAGCAGGTGCGCGCCCGGTGTCCCGGAGCGGACTCTGGGTTCGTGTTTGTTCATCGAAGCTCGAAGGGTCTCCGGGTATGGTCGAAGTCGTACGTGGACCGTCAGTTGATGTCTCCCGCGTTCGACGACGCGGGCGTCAAGCACCCGGACGGCCTCAACCACGTCCTTCGGCGTACGTTCGGCCGGACACTGTACGACAACGGGGTACCGCTAGCCAAGATCGCCTACCTGATGGGTCACTCGGACACGAGAGTGACGGAGCGGTACCTCGGAATCGACCGGACGGACGCCCTGGACTCGATGGGCGTGCTGAACCGAGTGTTCCCGGCTATGCGAGCAGTCTAGGCGGTGGGCAAGGAAATGGGCGAATCGGGCAAGTCCTCTATCGGAGCCGTTCGAATCCGCTCGGGGCTATCCCTGGCTCGGATGGCGTCTGGCTAGAACGGTGAGTCGGGCATTACTCGGAAGAACCAGGTCAGTCCTCGCCCTTGCCGCGGAGTGGGGGTCCATGGGCACGTAGAGCGGATACGCACTATCGAGCCCGGGAGCCGATCTCGCACGGCCCAGCGAATGAGATCGTGCCGGAGCGATCCGACACCTCCTTCAGTTCTATCGACGCAGCCGATGCTTCTCACGCAGCTTTTCGTAGAACTCCGGTCGCGGACCGAACCCGTAGACCCGCAGGACTTCACCGTCAACCCCGTAGTAGGCCCTCACGCCGGGATACGCGCTAAGCCGTAGACGCCAGAGCCCCGGTGCATCTCGCAGCTCCTTCACGCGGTACCCTGGGCCGGGTCGAAACGGTTGAAAGAGCAGGCCGTGGACGGCGTACAGGAACTCCTCGCGGACTTCCGCCGGGAGTTGGCGGAACTCATCCCTCGCCTCCTCTCGGAATACATATCGGGCGGGCACGGCCTAACGGCCCCGCCGCTGGAGCTCCTCATGCAGTCGCTCGATGGACGCCCCCGAAATGTCCCGACCGCGTCGCCTCCGGTGTTCCATCTCGGCGATCCATTCGGGGGGATCGTAGTCCTCCACCAGATCCAGGAGGAACTGGTCCCAGGTCTTGCCGCCGATCTTCCGATCCTGAAGGCGGCGGAGCACGTCCGCGTGGACCGGAATGCTGGTCATCGGATTGGCGCTCATGAACGGCTAATGGTTTCCATGGTATTTACCATTGTATGAGGCGCACCTTGCGACACCTTCGACGAACGATTCGACGCCGAGATCGACGGCCTCGGGGTCCCTTTCTCGGGTCGAATTCGCCGAGGGACAGATCTCGGCCCTCGTCTGCGAGCCGATGCCTTCCCCGCGAAAGGTCGCACGACCGGGCGCACCTCTAGCGGTCGTCTTCTTCCCGATGATGTGCCCTCTTGTGATGTAACAGCGGGCGAGTCCGCTCGGGGCTACCTCCCTTGGTGGGGTTCCCCCCTCACCGAACCTCCGGGCCCGTTGGCCCGCCCCCGCTCAGAATCGCATCCCGCGCACTACCGGAACCGCCAGCGCGACGATCCCCGCCCCCACGAGACCGAGGCCCACGCCGTCACCGAGCAGTGCCGGAGGGAGCGCGGTGGCCAGGAGGCCGAGCGCGATCGCCCCGAACGCACTGGCAGCCGCCGGGAACAGCTCGAAGTTCGAGACGACCCGCCCGACCGCGTCGGGGGGGGCGGTGGCTTGCAGGTACGAGTAGAGCAGCGTGGCGGGGATGCCGCTGGTCAAGCCCACGAGGAACCAGACCCCGGCGCTCGGCAGGAGCTGCGGAAGCGCGGCCACGGCCAGGGCGATCGCCGCGCCCTCGGCGACCGTCGCGCCGACCAGGAGCCGGCCGACGAACCTCCGGGGGTTGGCCCGGCCGACCACGAGGCCGCTCGCGATCGCGCCGACCATATAGGTCGTGAAGAGAAGGCCGTAGACGTGGCTCGACCCCCCGAACTCCCGGTGGGCAAAGAGCGTGATGAGGAGCGCCGGGGCTCCGAGAAAGAACCCTTCGGCGGCGAAGAGCGCGCCGATCTGCAGGAGGGGTCGACCCTTCCCCCTCCCCAGGATCGACCACCCTTCGACCAGGTTGCGGAAGAGCCTTCGCTCGGCCGCTGGAGCGGAGAGGAGGCCGACTGGGACGATGAGGACCGTCGCCGTCACCAGCATCGCGGCGCGGAGGAACGCCCCTCCGTCGGGCCCCGCCAGGACGAGAAGCGCGGCGCCTACCGCGTAGCCCGCGAGCGACCCTCCGCCGGTCACTGCCGACTGAACCCCGTTCGCGCGGAGCAGGTCGTCCTTCCCCACGAGGATTCGCGGAACCGTGTTGCCGGCGGTCCACCAGAAGTCGTCCAAGAGCGCCATGACGACGACGGCACCGAGCAGGGGAACGACCGAGAACGACCCCGTGAAGACAGCGACCCCGACCACGGTGGCGACGACCGCTTGGAGCGGGAGGACGATCAGGAAGACCGTTCGCTTGTCGCGGATCCGATCCACGAACGGCCCCGCGATGAACGTGAGGGAGTAGATGCCGTACTGGACGAACATCACCAGGGCCGGGAGGAGGAGCGTCCCCGAGATCTGGTAGGCAAGCCACAGGACGGCAATGCTCCACGCCGCGTAGCCGAGGTTGCTGGCGAACTGGGAGCCGAGCCAGGCGGAGAAGCGTCGGTTCGCGAGGATCGAGCCGAGGCCGGTAGAGGGAGTGGACCCCGCCACGGGGACGGGTGAGTGCGGTGAGGCTAAAGGCCGCGCGGCCCCGATCGCGTCCTGCCGTTCATCGGCGGCGCGCGCTCCACGTCATCGTCCAAGACACCGTGAACGGCTCTGCATCGACGAGCCTATGTCGATGGGCGGGACGCGGGACGGTGGGCCCGGGGTCGTTCCAGGGCTCGCAAGACCTCTGCGTTCGGACGAGGGGCCGCGTCGCCCTCACAGCGGCTTCGTGAGCCCCAGGTGTGCGAGGTCGTGCTGCATCTCCTCGCGCTCCTTCGGCGTCAAGGGAAGGAGCGGGGGTCGAACCGGCCCTCCGGCCATCCCCATCAGCTCCCCCCAGTACTTCACCATCTGGACCGGCAGCGCCCCCCCGGTCCGTCCGGCCAGACGTCCCCACCACTTGCGGGAGACGGCCTTGATCGGCCGGATCTTCGAGTACAGCTGGCGCGCCGCGTCCCACTCCCCTCGCGTCGCGAGGTCGATGAACCGGACGTAGTGGTTCGAGGACTCGGTGTCGAACCGCCAGTCGCTCGTGTTCGCAAACATCACCTGCTGGCGAATGCCGTACGGCTCCCCCACGAAGAAGATCTCCTCGTCCGGCATGCTGACGACCGCCTTCGCGCCGGCCTCGAGGTGGGTGTCGATGGAGAGCTGGAGGTTGAAGCTCGCCTCCTTGATGGCGATCAGCGTCCCAAGGTCGGCCATCCGCGACAGCGCCTTCGCGGAGAGGACGGTCCCGAACTGCGGCGAGTTGTAGAAGGCGATGCCGATGTCGACCCGCTCGGCGACCCGGGAGACCCAGTCGACGACCTGCTCCTCCGTCCGGGTCACCATGTACGGCGCGGCGAGGATGATGAGGTCGAACCCGAGCTCCTGGGCCCGACGGGCCATGGCGATGACGTCCTTGAGACAGGTGTCCGTGACCTGGAAGGCGACCAGCGCCCGGCCGTGGACGAGGCGGGGAGCGAGCTCCATCAACCGGTACCGTTCGTCCCGGGTCAGACTCCAGAACTCCCCCATGTTCCAGGAGAAGCCGAGCCCGCGGGTGCCGAGCCGCAGGACGTGCTCGATGTTGGCGGCGAGCCCCTTCTCGTCGAGCTCATCCTCGGCCGTGAACGGCGTCATCATCGTCGTCCACTGGCCGACGAGGTTCTCCCGGGCCCACGCTTTCGCCTCCGATCGGGTGTACTGCATGTAGCCTCTCCCACTCACGGCCTTCGCGGGGCCGCAAACTCAAGGCGAGCTTATGACGGCTCCCGAAGCCGTCGGGCGTACGGGGTGTCCGCCCTTCACGATGAAGATCTCGAACCGATCCCCGCGACGCGTCTCCTCCAGGACCCGGTGGCCCTTCCGATCGGCCCAGGCGCGTACGTCGATCCGATTCGGGACCTCGTTCACCAGGACCCGGGCCACGCTGCCCGAGGGAAGGGCGGAGAACTGCTGCTCGAGCCGCGCGAGCACGCCCTTGCAGGTCATCAGCGTCCCGTCGACCGTGAGGGCGACGGTCGGAGACGTCACGACACGATCCGGGCCGCGGCGGGCCCGGCTTCGGCGAACACGTCGATCTTGCCGGTCAGCCGCTGCCGGAGCTCGTCCCGGAGGGCGGCCACGGCCGACGCGTGGACGTTCCCGCTCTCCCGGTCGCCGCGCGTGCAGACCGCTCCTCGGACCCCTACGATGTCCGGGTTGATCCGGACGAGGGTGTCGAGGTTCGCCACCTTGAGGGCTCCCGAGAGCGCGGTGCTCATTCCCGCCTCCTTCGCCTCCAGGACGAGCTCCTTCAACCGGTGCTCCCCGAGGAAGTCGAAGAGGTTCCGGCCGTCCTTGACCAGCGTGTCGATGAGGATCCCGTCGCTGCGACTCTCCTTCCCCAGTTTCACGACGACCGTGGGGTCGATCCCCTGGTAGAGGTGGCTGTCGGCGAACGTCGCGGCGATGAGCTTCGTGTCGAACCCCTCCAACGCGCTGCGGCTCTCCCGGAGGATCCGCAGGGCGGTCTCGTAGTCGCTCTGGACGAACCCGACCTTGACGGAGGTCGCTCCCAGCGCCGCGGCGCCGTAGACCGCCATGGCCACGGTCCCGGCCTGGTTCGGCACGACCCCGAGGGTGACGCTCACATGGATCTGTTTGGGAAAGGCGTTCCGAACCTCTCGAATGACCGGCGGGAAGTTCGACCCCACCATCATTTCGCGCAGGTTCTTCACGTCGACGATGTCGGCCCCGCCGGCGACCGCCTCGCGTGCCTCCTCGAGATTCTGGACACTCACCATGAGCATCATCGCACACCTTCCCGGCGTCCGCTGTCGGGTCCGCGTCGCGTTCCGAGATGGGATCCGGACCGACGGGCGCCCGACCCGTCGTGGGACTCCCCGGAAAGGACCGCCGACCCGCCCCCTCGCGCCATCGGCGAGTCCACATGACCCGGCATTTTAACACTACCCACGGACGCGTTCCCAGATGGGCAGGGAGTAAATCCTCCCTGTTAAACGGACTTGACCTGCGGAGAGCGGCCCGACCGCTCTCGAGGAGGTTCCCCTCACGCGCGCGTCGACCTGCCCGATGAACGGGTCGTCGAGAGCCAAGCGATGCGGAGTCCGCACGTTTCGCTCGAGCCGCACCGGGGGATCTCCAGGCTGAAGTTCCGCGAACGGATCGTCAGCGGCCTCGAGAAGATGCGGGGACACCGCTGGCGGCCGGTCCTGGTCTCCCGCGGGGCGGCCGGACGCGAGTGGATCGACCATCGAGGAAGCGGCAGCGTTCGTCGAGGTCCCCGGGGGCTCCGGGGAGCGTTCCCCGGCGGTCGCTCCTCCTCCCTGGGCGAACCGACCCGTGGTGATGCCGCGCTCGTGGCGATCGGCTCGGAGCGCCGGGACCGGCTCGGCTCAGGGGGTCAGCCGACACCTCGGATTCTCCACCGTTCTCCAACGCGGGTCATTACCTCCGTCGTCGGCGAAGAGCTCGAACTGGAGCCGCGCTAAGACGCTGTATTATAGTGTCCGACCCCTCCGGTACGCGGGCCCATTCCCGTCAGGGCGAAGCCCGATGAGCGGAACCGATCTGGCTCGGATCGCCGTCGCGCTGGACGGCTCCGGCCACGCCGAGCACGCGCTGGACCTCGGGATCAGCTTGGCCCGGCATTACGACGCGTCCCTGGTGCTGATCTCGATCGTTCCGTTCCAGCCGGCGCTGCCCCTCGCGGCCGGGGCTCCCATCGTGGTTCCGGAGGACCTCACGCCCGTCTACGACCAGCTCCTGTCCGGGGCGAAGGCAACGGCCGAGCATGCAGGGGCGCGGGAAGTGACGACCGTCCGGCTCGAGGGTCACATCGCGGATGCCCTCGTAGACTACCTCGAGGCCCACCCGATGGACCTCCTGATCATGGGCTCGCGGGGACTCTCCGCGCCCGGACGACTCTTCCTCGGGAGCGTCTCCGATGCGGTGGTCCACCACGCACCGTGCCCGGTCCTGATCGTGAAGCAGGCCCGTTCCCCCTCGGCGGCCCCACCGGCGCGAGGCAAGATACCGTAGTATCCGTGGAAGGACGGACACTCCGCATGCAGGCGGCCGCCGTCTCCCCTGGCGGGTCCCCCGTCCTACCGACCGGCGCTCCCACAGGGGAACGCTGGCCCTAACGGGTCAACTTGGACGCCGTCCGACCTAGTTGCTGTGAAGGCGTCCGAGGGGTTCGGGGAGTTCCGCTGTCCGCGGGCGTCCGACACCCCCGGGCGGTGTGGTATCCCGGACGGATGGAAACCGCCCCGGATCGGCGGGGGTCAGATTCTCCGGGGACCCCGCAGCAGGACCGCCCGGGCGATGCTCCGACCTCACTCCTGGTGCACGATCGTGCTTCCGGCGATCTCGAGCTGGACCGACTTCGGGACCAGCCCGATCGACTCGAGCGACTGCCGCACGTCGCCCTGGCGCTCCGGGGGGACGAGGAAGAAGAGGAAGCCCTCCCCCCCGGCTCCGAGGAGCTTTCCTCCGAAGGCGCCGTTCCGGCCGGCAAGGTCGTAGGCCCGGTCGATCGCCGGGTTGCTGATCCCGTCGGAGAGGCGCTTCTTCAGACCCCAGTTCTCGTCCATCAGCCGGCCGATCTCGGGGAAATCCAGCCGTTCGAGCGCCTTCGCCGTCTCCGACGCAAGGTCGCGCATCCGGTCGTACTCGTCGAGATGCTGTTCGATCTGGCTGATCTGGCTGCCGTGGATGTCGGCGGAGCGTCGCTCTCCCCCGGTGAAGAACAGCATCAGGTGGCGGTTCAACAGGCCGAGACCGTCGTGGTCGACGTTCAGGCCGTGCACCGAAACGCTGCCGTCCCGCGCCACCTGGATCAGGTTCAGGCCGCCGTAGGCGGCGCAGTACTGGTCCTGGATCCCTCCCGGCTCCTTCAGGATCTCCCGCTCGATGCGGACGGCCTCCCGCGCCAGCTGCCGCGGCCCGACCCGTTCCCCCTTCCAGGTGTGCAGGGCATTGAGCACCCCGACCGCGCAGCTGCTGCTCGACCCGATTCCCGTCCCTCGGGACGGCATCTGGGTCGCCGTGATGACCTGGACGCCGCTCGGGATCCTCAACAGGCGCATCGACTCCCGGATCGTCCCGTGGGAGATTTCGTCGATGCTGCGCTTCGCGTCCTCGGTGATTCGGTAGCTGACCCGGATCTCGTCGTCGATGAAGTTCTCGACGACCATGACGTAGATCCCCTTGTCCATGGTCCCCGCCACGCAGGCCCCCGGTCCGTGCGTACGGTAGTACTCGGGGAGGTCGGTCCCGCCGCCGGCGAAGGTCAGCCGGAAGGGGGTCTTGGTGACGACCGCCGCCTTTCCCTTCACGGTCGTCCCGGAGTACGCCGAGGGCCTAAAGCCCACCCCCGCACGACGTGGGGCCGTCCCGCGGACCGGGGTCCGGTCCCTCGGGGGCGGATCCCGCCTCGACCGAGCCGGACCGGGACAGCGGCCGCCGGATCGCTCGGCCCCCCGCTCCCCGGGGGGCGAGATAAATAGCCCGCGCTCGTTGCATCGGGAGTGAGCGATTCACTTCTTAGCCGACCTCCGTTCGAACCGTACAAGACGAAGGTGGTCGAGCGGATCCCGAACCCTTCCCGGGAGGAGAGGGATCGAGCCCTGGAGCGCGCCCACTACAACCTGTTCAACCTGAGGTCGGACGAGGTCCGGGTCGACCTGTTGACCGACTCCGGAACGGGCGCGATGAGCGACCGGCAGTGGGCGGCCCTGATGCTCGGGGACGAGTCCTACGCCGGGAGCCGCAATTTCGCCCATTTCGAGGAGACCGTTCGCTCCCTCACCGGGTTCCCCTATGTCGTGCCCGCGCACCAGGGCCGCGCCGCAGAGAACCTGTTGTTCTCGAGCGTCTGTCGACCGGGGTCCGTCGTGCCGAACAACATGCATTTCGACACGACCCAGGCGCACGTCGTCCACCAGGGCGCCACCCCCGTGAACCTCGCGGTCGCCGAGGCGTACGACCCCGAGAGCGACTTCCCGTTCAAGGGGAACGTCGACCTCGTCGCGCTCGAGAAGCTGCTGACCGAGGCCGGTCCGGAGAAGGTGCCGGTCGTGATGGTGACCATCACGAACAACACCGGCGGAGGCCAGCCGGTCTCGCTCGAGAACTTCCGCGGGGTCGCCCGGATCGCCGGTGCCCACCACGTACCGGTCTACCTCGATATGTGCCGCTGGGCCGAGAACTCGTTCCTGGTCCGCGAGCGCGAGCCGGGGATGAGCGGGAAGACGATCCCCGAGATCGGCCGGGCGTTCTTCGACCTCGCCGCCGGGGCGACGATGAGCGCGAAGAAGGACGGCCTCGTGAACATCGGGGGATTCGTCGCGACCCGGGACGAGCGGCTCGCGGAGCGGCTGAAGGAGGCCCTGATCCTGTACGAGGGGTTCCCGACGTACGGGGGGCTCGCCCGCCGGGACCTCGAGGCGATCTCGGTCGGCCTCATCGAGGCGACGGACCTCGACTTCCTCGCGCACCGCATCGGCCAGGTCCGGTATCTCGCGGCGCTCCTCCAGGAGGCCGGGGTGCCGTTCTTCCACCCGGTCGGAGGCCACGGCGTCTACCTCGACGTGCGGCGGTTCCTCCCCCACCTCGGCGACGACGACCTCCCCGGACAGGCCCTCGTGGTCGAGCTCTACCGCGAGGGAGGCGTTCGAGCGGTCGAGGTCGGCTCCCTGATGTTCGGCAAGAGCGCCGGGGGTCCCTCCCGGTCGCTCGAACTCGTCCGCCTCGCGATCCCGCGGCGGGTCTACTCCGCGAGCCACCTAGCGTACGTCGCGGACGTCGTCGGTCGCGTGTATGCGCGGCGGGCGGCGGTGCGGGGGATGCGGATGGTCTACCGGCCGGAGCGGCTGCCGCACTTCACCGCGCATTTCGCCCCCAAGTGACCCCGCCCGGTAACCTGCCCACGTCCGTCGCGTGCACCGGCCCGGAGGGGCGGCACGCTCGCCGTGCTGTCCTTTGGGAGGCTGGGGTCCAGCCTCGTCCATCCGGAACGGAGCGAGCGCGGCGGCCCGGTTCGGCCGCGGCCGGGCCGCGCCACGGAAGCGAGGAGGTCGACCGGGGGGCGGGCGCGGCGGGGACGGACGGAGGGTGATGCCGGACGCGGACGGGCCCGCCGCGACGCCGAGCCGGACCGGCGAGGCCACTCCCGCTCGGGGGTTGCTCCCCGCCGACAGAGCATTTCCCGGCCCGGGAACGGCCCTTGGGCGAGGGGCTTATACCGTCCGTGCGGCGTCGCCGAGGCATGACACCCCGTCGGATAGTCATCATGGGAGCCGCGGGCCGCGATTTCCACAACTTTAACCTGCTCTACCGAGGTCGAACGGACGTCCGGGTCGTTGCGTTCACCGCGGCGCAGATCCCGAACATCGCCGGGCGCCGGTACCCCGCCGTGCTCGCGGGCCCGGGGTATCCGGACGGCATCCCGATCGTCCCCGAGGCCCAGCTCCCCGACCTGGTCCGGAAGGAATCGGTGGACGAGGTCGTCCTCTCGTACTCCGACCTGCCGCACATCGAGGTCATGCACAAGGCCTCGATCGCCCTCGCCGCCGGGGCCGAGTTCGTCCTCCCGGGCCCCCGGGAGACGATGGTCCGGTCGACGAAGCCGGTCCTGAGCATCTGCGCGGTCCGGACGGGGGCGGGGAAGAGCCCCCTGACGCGGTTCGTCTCCCGCTACCTCCGTTCGAAGGGCCGGCGGGTGGCGATCGTCCGCCACCCGATGCCGTACGGGGACCTCGCGGCCCAGGCGGTCCAGCGGTTCGCCACGATGGAGGACCTCGACCGCGCCCAGTGCACGATCGAGGAACGGGAGGAGTACGAGCCGCACGTCGCCGCCGGCATCGTGCTCTTCGCGGGGGTCGACTACGAACCGATCCTCCGTCGGGCCGAAGCCGAGGCGGACATCGTCCTCTGGGACGGCGGGAACAATGACCTTCCGTTCTACGCACCGGACCTCCAGTTCGTCGTCGCCGACCCGCACCGGCCCGGCCACGAGCTCACGTACCACCCGGGGGAGGCGAACTTCCGCATGGCCGACGTGATCGTGGTCAGCAAGACCGACTCGGCGTCGCCGGAGGGGATCCGGACGGTCGAGGCGAACGCGGCCGCCGCGAACCCGCGCGCGAAGCTGGTGCGGGGCGGCCTCCGCATCTCCGCGGAGAATCCCGAGCAGATCCGCGGCCGGCGCGTCCTCCTGGTCGAGGACGGACCGACCCTGACCCACGGCGGCATGGCCTACGGCGCGGCGACCCTGCTCGCCCGGGCCCACGGCGGCGTCGTGGTCGACGCGAAGCAGAGCGCGGTCGGCACGATCGCCCGGGTCTACGCGGACTTCCCCCACCTCGATCGGGTGCTCCCCGCGATGGGGTACGGCCCCGACCAGGTCCACGATCTGGAGACGACGATCCGGGGATCGAACGCGGAGATCGTGCTCGACGGGAGCCCCGTCGACCTCGGGAGGCTGGTCCACGTGCCCCAGCCGATCCTGCGGGTGCAGTACGACTACGACGACCTCGGGGGCCAGGTCACCAAGATCCTGGACGGGTTCCTCGAACGGCCCCGACGCGCGTAGGGG
>Ga0181527_1004571_pt1 | contig 11841 bp, 9 predicted proteins | sample PEATcosm2014_Bin_30_FD_119762 | JGI IMG/M metagenome (GOLD analysis project Ga0181527, IMG submission 119762) | Peatland microbial communities from MTU Mesocosm Facility, Houghton, MI, USA - PEATcosm2014_Bin06_60_metaG | ecosystem: Environmental > Terrestrial > Soil > Wetlands > Peat | place...
ACAGGCCTAGCCTATTGCGACGCCGCCTATCTCAAGACCTGCTTTGCCGCTGACGCCATCCAGCCCGGCGATTTCGTCTATGTCGAAGTGGCGGATACCGGGCACGGCATGGATAAGGCAACCCAGGATCGCATCTTCGATCCTTTTTTCACTACAAAGTTCACCGGCCGCGGCTTGGGCCTGGCCGCAGTGCTGGGCATCGTGCGCGGCCACAAGGGTGCCATCAAGGTCTACAGCGAGGTCGGCCGCGGGACAACCTTTAGATTGCTCTTCCCGGCCGCCGAGACACCGGCGCGGGCGGGTGCGAGCGCAGCAACCGGCACCCGAGCATGGAAAGGTCATGGCCAGATCCTCGTGGTCGACGACGAGGAGACCGTGCGCAATCTGACTCGACGCATGCTCGAACGGGCGGGATTCACCGTCCTCGCTGCTGAAGATGGCCGCCAGGCGGTCGAGATTTTCAAGCAGGTCATGGCCGAGGTGGATTTGGTCATTCTCGATCTCACCATGCCCCATCTCGATGGTGAGGCATGCTTTCGCGCGCTGCGCCTGATGAAGCCGGAGGTTAAGGTAATCCTCAGCTCGGGTTACAACGAACAAGACGTTGTCAACCTATTCGCCGGCGAGGGTCTGGCGGGCTTCATCCAGAAGCCGTACACAAGTGACGAGTTAATTACCAAAGTGCGTGACGTGCTTGTTGGCCAGCCGTAGCGGGAACTGTCTACAAGGTGCTACAGAGCAGCCGGCACGCGTGGCCGCGATGACGAGGTTCTGTAGCCAACTCGGCACCAAGCAAAGAACGCCCGCGTGTTTGTCCCTGATGCAGCTGTGGCTCTTCGGCTCGCAGGGTTGTTGGGGTCTATTCGTACAACTCCGCGCTCGCGAGCGACTCCTCGCACGCGACAGCGCCGACAGAGGGGGGCAGATGACAGGAGTGCCTCCGCCTGAGATGAGTACGTTCCCGTTGGTCAACAACGTCCTGCGCCGTGCCAGCCCGGCTGCTACGGACAACTTGGCCGGAAATCCTGCGTCACAGGCGTTCTGGATCGAGTAGCCCTCAGTTTCCGCACCGGCCGCACGATAGGTAGACCCTGGACAGGATTCGATGTTGCCGTGATGGCCCCCACGGGAGAGTTCTCTGAGGCCGCAAATCCCTTTCAATCCGCCCAAGCACCCTGCGACCAGAGGACTCCCAAATGCCACGAGCCGCAGTTGGGCTCACTTACAAGTGCCAAAGAAGATGTCGTCGACGACCAGATCGTTTGTCGCGGCAGTGAGATTCGTGTCAACGATCGTGATGGTCGCCATGGTGCTCGTCGACCCCGACGACCACGTGGCCGTGTATTTCGTCCACGTGCCCCCCGGGGATGCGGCGGTAAGCAAGCTGCCGACGGGGATCGAGTTTACGTATGCTTGAAGAGTCGGCAGTGATATGCAATCCGCCTCCAGGCAAGCCATCCAAAATGACAAGGTATACGTTGTTTGGAGCTGCACGGGAATTGTCTGCGTCCACATCGAGGCGTTCGCGTTCGGAGAAGCGTTGACGATCAGCATGTTGCTGTGGCCGCCCGTGGGATCGCTAATCGCCAACCAGTCGCCCCACACGTTGACCTGACTAGGGTCCGGCCAAACGGTGTACTCCCCTTCGGCGTTTATCAGGCTGGGAGGGGCCACGTAAGTGTAGTCGGTCGAGAAGCCGACGTTGCCCATCGCAAAGTCACCGTTGACGACTAGCGACGAGCAGTCTGCACCATCACCTTCCGTCGCGTCGGCGGTCGGTGGCGGTGGGGGCGGTGGCTTCACGCCTGCTCCAGCTCGATCACCTTCGGCCGCGTCGGCGGAGCCGTTGACAGCTCCCGCATCCGCCGCGGAATCGAGATCTTTGCCAGACCCATCAAGACGATGAGCATCGCCAGGACCACGAACGTGTAGGGGCGCCGAAGGAGTTGAACGATCCCACGTGCCGCGCCTCCCAGTCCGCTGAGAGCGCGCCAGTTTGTTGGATGGTCGAAACGGTGGCCCAGTATGACTCCGGCAGGTGCCAGTGCCGCTGGTGGCGACAGTGATGGTGCCAGTGGTTGCCACTGAATGGGCCACTGGGTAGGTCCGAATCTATTTCACGTCGTTTTCCCCCGCCACATACCCGAAGTTGGCGAGGATCCCGCCGTCCACGTACACCACCTGGCCGTTGATGTAGTCGCCGGCCTTGGAGGCGAGGAGCAGCGCCGCTCCTACCAGATCCTCGGGCTCGCCCCAGCGGCCCGCCGGTGTGCGTGTCATGACCAGGTTGTTGAAGGGATGGCCGTTCACGCGAATGGCTTCGGTCTGCGTGGTCGCGATGTACCCCGGCCCGATGCCGTTGACCTGGATGTTGTACTTGGCCCACTCGCAGCACATGTTCTGGGTGAGCAGCTTCAGGCCACCCTTGGCCGAGGCGTAGGCGCTGACCGAGTTGCGGCCGTACACGCTCATCATCGAGCACATGTTGATGATCTTGCCGGCGCGGCGTTTGATCATGGACGGGGCCACCCGGCGCGAGATGATGAAGGGCGCGACCAGGTCGATGTCGATCACGTCCTTGTATTCCTGGACCTTCATGTCGAGGATCGGGATGCGCTTGATGATTCCCGCATTGTTGACCAGGATGTCGATCGGTCCGACCTCGCGTTCGATCTGGCCGATGCCCCGATCCACGTCCTCTTCCTCGGTGACGTCGAAAACGAGGGTATAGGCGTCGATGCCGTTCTTCTTGTATTCCTTCTTGGCCGCTTCCAGCTTGTCCGCAAAGATGTCGTTCACGCAGATCTTGGCTCCCGCCTTGGCCATGCCCGTGGCGATGGCCATGCCGATGCCGTGGGTTCCGCCGGTGACCAGCGCGATCTTGTTCTTGAGACTAAACAATTCGGTCGACATAGCGATTTCTCCTCGTCATAAGGGTTTTGATTTTTTGCGAGGATAGCACCTTTCAGTATCCCGCCGGTGCTCCCCCGGAACGGGGCTCTCCCGCGGCCTCCAGGCCTGCCTTGCTGCGGATCACGACATTGACCTTGCCGATCTTGTCCCGGACTTGCACGTGGTGACCCTTGGCGCGCAACGATTCGACCACGGATGCTGGCAAGGCCGGCTCGTAGCGAAGCACATCCGGGCTCCACTGGTGATGGAGGCGAGGTGCTGCCACGGCAGCGTCCACGTCCACGCCAAAGAGCAGTGCATCGAGCAGAACCTCGGCAGTGCTCGATATGATCATGGGGCCGCCGGCAGCGCCCAGCACCATCTCCACGCCGTTCTCACCCACCACGATGGTGGGTGACATGGAAGACAGCGGCCGCTTGCCAGGCGCGAGTTGGTTGGCGCCGCCTGCCACCAGTTCGAAAGCGTCCGCAACGCCGGGGGCTAGCGAGAAATCGTCCATCTCGTCGTTGAGCAGGACACCCGTGCGACCGGCCACAAGGTGCGCCCCGAATTCCAGATTGATAGTGGTGGTCAGGGCCACGGCGTTCCCCTCGCTGTCGACGACGGATATGTGGGCGGTTCCTGCGTCGCGGGCCGGCGCTGCAGCCGATGGCTCGGCCGTGCCGTAGCGGTTGGGGGGCAGGGTGCTGTTCGGCTGGATGCGGGCTGCCAGATCGCGATGGTAGGAGGCATCGAGCAGGTGCGACAACGGCACGGTGACAAACGCGGGATCGCCGAGAAAGCGGCTGCGGTCGGCGAAGCCGTGTTTGAACGCCTCGACCAGCAGGTGCAGGTAGGTCGGATCCTGCGGACCGGCCGGAACTGGGTCCCAGTTCTTCATACGTTCGCCAAGGATGCCGAGTACCTCGAACATGACCACCCCGCCGGCTGACGGGGGCGGCATGGCAAAGATGCGCCGGCCGCGGAATGTCGTCACCAGAGGCGCTCGCTCGACCGGTGCATACCCAGCTAGATCGTTGCGGTCGAGCACGCCGCCCCCGTTCCGCACAGCGCTGACGATCGCGCTGGCCATCTCGCCTCGATAAAAGGCTGCGGCGCCCTCGCGGCGTATACGGGCGAGCGCGATCGTCAGGTCGGGCCGCCGGACGACATCCCCGGCGTGAAGCTCGACCAGGCTGCCGCGCTTGCGCGAAAGTACGAGCGAGAGAAAACTGGCAGCCTCCGACGGATCCTGCTTGAGTTCACCGGCCACATGCTCGACCAGCCACGCTGATGCCGGGAATCCTCGCGCCAGAGCCTCGGCCGGCTCCACGCAGCGAGCGAAGGGCCGCTTGCCCCACCGGCGCACGAGTTCAGCCAGGCCAGCCGGCTCGCCGGGCACGCCGACTGCCAGGCCACCGCGCGCCGAAAGCGATCGATCGACCTTGCCTTCCCGCAAGAACAGTTCGGGGCGCAGGGCCGCAGGCGCGGTTTCGCGAAAATCAAGCGCTTCGACCTTGCCGGTCTTGGCCGAATAGATGAGGGCGAAGCCGCCGCCGCCCAGGCCCGATGCGAATGGGTCCACGACGCCGAGCGCCAGCGCAGTGGCGCAGGCTGCGTCGGCCGCGTTCCCGCCCGCGGCCAACACGCGGGCACCAGCCTGAGATGCCAGCCGGGAATCGGAGGCAACCATGCCGTGAACGGCGTGAGCACCAATTTCGGCGGCAGTCGCCGAGTTACTGGCCGCGAGCAGCCCCACGCCGACCGCTGGCAGCACGCCGCGCCGGAAAAGCAGGCAACCAATCAATAATTGAAGGAAACTCAACGCCGTCGTAACCTCAGAGCCATTCCCGACTAGGGAAAACCCCCATGGACGAGCCGTCAAGCCCTGAAGGCAACCCGATCACACTTCGGATCAAGTTCAAGAGTGCGAGCCTCGACGAATTCGTCGCGCGCTACGGCGCCGACGTAAGCGCGGGTGGCATCTTCATCCGAACCAAGCAGCCGCTGGCCGTCGGGTCGCTGCTGCACTTCGATTTCAGCCTGGCGGACGGCAGTCCGCTGATGGCTGGCATTGGAACGGTGGTGTGGATTCGCGAGCCGGACCAGTCGCGCGTGGGCAGCATTCCCGGCATGGGGGTGCGTTTCGATCAGCTTGCGCCTGAGAGCCAGCAGACTCACCAGCAGATCTTGGCTACTAAGGCCAGGCTCGGGGATCACACAGCCGGTGCGCCTTTCTCCGGTTCGGTTGCTGCGCCGGCGGCGCGTTCCCCGGCCAGGCCGGCGACGCCGCCACCCATCGGGGCGCGCCCAGCGCCGGTCACGCCGGTTGCTGCGCAGCCTTCGGGTCGAGGATCTTCCGACACGTTCGACGAATTTGGCTCAGGCGGAAAGACCGAGATCGCTGACAAGCCGCCCAGTTTTTATTTTGATGCATTGGACAGCGCGCACGGAGCCGCAGCGGGCGCGCGGCAGGCCGAGGAAGCGGCACCCAGCGCGGCCCTCGAGAACACGGAAACTGACTCCCAGCCGACGGTGGGGACCGACTCGTTGGTGTCAGAACCCATCGACATCAGTGAGGACGCCAGTGGAGCCGCTCGGTCTGCCGGAGCCGCTGCCGCGCAAGCAGCCACGGCCGACCTGGGTCGGTTCCAGATCTCGGGCGACGAGCTGGCTCCAGAAACCCTCGATCTCCCACTCGGCGGCCACGCCGGGTCCGGCCGGTACACCGATCTGCCCCCGCTGTCGGGGCTGGACGCGGCGGCTGGCGCGCCTTCGGCCGATCTCGCAGCAGGGCAGGGCTGGCTCGACCAGCCGATCGACATGGGGGACGGCGCTGGCGCAGCTCCCATCGAGACGCCCGCAGAGCACACCGAAGAAACTGCCGCTCCGCCAGAAGCGGTGCTGGCCGAGGCAGCAGCGCCTGCGGTCGGCGAGGGTGATCGCTTGGCGCTGCAGGAGGCAGAGGATCTTGGGCAGGACGTTCCAGCGCCGCCGGTCAAGAAGCTGGGCGGGCAGGGCAAGACGCTGATCGTGGTGGGCATCGTGGCGGCAGCTCTCGCCTTCGCTGGGGTCTATCTGTTGCAGGTCAAGCCGTGGCAGACGCGTGCGGTGCCTGTGGCTCGCCCCACGCCGGCCATGCCCGCTCCGGCTCCAGTCGCCCCGCCCGCGGTACCCAAGGTGGCCGTGCCTGCGCAGCCGACCGTTCAGCCGACACCGACGGTGGCGAAAGTCGAACCTGTCAAGCCCGCAGAGAACGTGCCGGCGCCGACTCCGAAGGAAGAGCCAGCGCAAACCAAGCCAGAGGCGATCGAAATCGCGAAGCCAGAGGCGACCGACGAGGGTGCCAAGCGCTCAGGACCGGCCAAGAAGGCGGGGAGCAAGCTCGCAGCTTCCTCGCCGCCCGGCGCGCCGGCTCCTGCCGGGGCGGGCGAAATCGTCTACATGATCAGGGTGCGCTCCTTGCCGCCCGGCGCGGAGATCTTGATCGACGGTGAGCCCATGGGGCAGACGCCATTCCAGCGGCGCATCTTGGACATCGACAAGCCCCACATGGTGACGATCCGCAAGCCCGGGTATTTGCTGTACGAAAGCAGTGTCAGCTTGTCGTCGGGCCATTGGGTGAAGGACGGCAGCACGGAGACCACGAACGTGTTCGCCAAGCTGAAGAGGGCGAAGGGTCAATCCGCCCCAACGCCGCCCACGCCGGGAGATCAGCCTGAACCCGTGACGGACCAGCCCGACAAGTTATAGGGATGTCGTGAGCATGGCTGGTTCCCGGCGGTCGGCGTGGGGCGTAGCGGGAGCGGTGCTGTTGCTGTTGGCGTTGGGCGCGTTGGGCGTGGCCGGAACCTTGGCCCACAGGTGGTGCGGGAAAACCCAGTCCGCGGAAGCAGGGCGGAAACCAAGGTCAGCGCGCCTCGCTCGCATCGACTCGCACACCCACATCAGTCCGGACGGCATCGAGCGCGCCCTGCAGATCATGGAAACCTGGGGTATCGACGGCATGGTGAACCTGTCGGGCATGAGCCCGGGGCCGCCACACCACGCGCTGGAAACCCAGCTTGCCGCGGCTCGCGCGACGGGCGGGCGTATCGCCGTGTTCGCCAACGCCGGTTTCGGCAAGGCGTTGCGCATGGCCAATCTCGGCATCCGGGCCGACTACGGTAACGTGATGGCCGAGGAACTCGCGTTGTCCAAGCAACTCGGCGCCATCGGCCTCAAGATCCCCAAGGGCCTCGGTCTCGGCTATCCCACGCCCGACGGCAAGCACGTGCTTCCCGTGGATGATCCAGGGCTGGATCCGCTGTTCGAGAAGGCGGGCGAGTTGGGCATGCCGGTGGCGATTCACACCGGTGATCCAAAGGCCTTCTGGCTGCCCGCCGACGCCAAAAACGAGCGCTGGGACGAGTTGCAGGCCCACCCCGAGTGGTCTTTCCGCGGCCAGCCTGTGCCGTCGTGGGAAGAGCTGTACGCGGCATTCGAGCGGCGCGTGGCCCGCCACCCCAAGACGACTTTCATCGGGGTGCACTTCGGCAACGATCCCGAAGATCCGGATCGCGTAGCGCAGATGCTCGACAAGTACCCCAACCTGTACATCGACACCGCTGCGCGCGTGCCCGAGATCGGACGGCAGGATGCCGCCAAGATGCGACTCTTCTACGAGAAGTACCAGGACCGCATCCTGTTCGGCACCGACCTGGGCGTGGCAGCCGATCAGGATGGCATGATGTACGGCTCGAACGGCGCCAACCCGCCGACCCTGGAGGATGAAGCCCGCTACTTCACCTCGACCTGGCGCTACTTCGAGACGCGCGACAAGCAGTTCGAGAGCCCCACGCCCATCCAGGGCCGCTGGAAGATCGACGGTGTGGGTCTGCCCGAGTCCATCTTGCGCAAGATCTATTTCGACAACGCCGCCCGCGTTCTGAAGTGGCGGCCGCCGGCCGGACCGGTCATGCCGCCTCGCCCTGCGGCGGGGCCAGCCCCGGGCGCGACCGTCCCCGCCCCGCCGACCGGCGAGGCCGCGGGAAAATAGACCGCGTCACGAGACGGTCGCACCGTCGCCCTCTCGAACTGCTTGACCTCGAAGCGCGGCTGCCCATAATCATCGCCTTCCACATTCCGGAGTAGCTCAGTGGCAGAGCAGGCGGCTGTTAACCGCCGGGTCGGGGGTTCGATACCCTCCTCCGGAGCCACTCGATCGCCCCCACCAACTTCGGTGGGCTGGCGATTTAACTGCGACTCCCCAGCGCCTCGTCGCGGCCTCGCGCTTTTTGGCCTGTATTCGCGGGTAGTTGCGTGAGTCGGCGGGGCCGGTGCCCACGGTGGTGGCTTTCGCAGAGATCACGATCGCGGGCGCCAGAGTGGCTGATCCGGGCTCCGGGCGCTCTCTGCGGGGTCCACCGGGGAGAGAGCAGCAGAGAGCGTTTAACAGCCAGAGAGCGCGTTTAACAGGTCAGGCCGCTTTTGGGCCGGTTTTGGGCCGCTTTCCTATTAAATCGGGGTTGACTCCGTGGTGCTACCCCATTCCACCTACTGCCGACCGGCTGGTTAATGGTTAATAGCCACCAGAGAGCAGGCGCGCAGAAGAGGCCCGCGCACGCAGCCCATGCGACTACGGGCTCACATCGCTTGCGCCCGATGGACCACTGGATGATGATCAGCGCCCCTTGAGGAGGTACCATGACAAGAATTGCGCGCGTTTCTGCTCTGGCTTTCGGGCTGGTCTTCACCGTCACGCTCGCCGCCGGTGCGGCGCCAGCGCCGGCGCCCAAAGCGCCACCACTCGAAGTTCACAAGATTCGTGGCGGCATTTATGAAGTCACGGGCGGTGCGATCAACAACACCGGCTTTTACGTCGGCGCGCGCGAAGTGCTCTGCATCGATGCCAAGATGACGCCCGAGGCGACGCGCGAGATGGTCGCCCAGATCAAGAAGCTCACGCCGAACCCCATCACATTCGTCGCGCTCACCCACAGCGACACGGATCACGTCGGTGGCCTCACCGGCTACCCGCAGTCCGTGCGGGTCATCGCGCAAGCCAACGCCCGCCGCGACCTCGACCAGGCTTTCACGGATCCAGCGGAGAGGGCATATCTCCCCACCGTCGCGTTTACCGACGAGTTGGATCTTCACACCGGCGACGCGACGGTTCGCCTGCTCTACTTCGGCCCGGCCCACACAAACGGCGATGTCGTTGTCTACTTCCCGGCAGAGAAGGTGGCATTCGTAGGAGACCTGGTTTTTCTCGGCCGCGATCCGCTGATCCACCGCGAGAAGAAGGGTGGCACCTCGGTCGGGCTCGTGAAGGTACTGCGGTCCATCCTGCAACTCGACGCGGACACGTTCCTGAACGGCCACGCCCAAGCGGCCACGCGCGCCGACGTGCAGGCGCTCATTGCGAAGATCGAGGACACGCAGGCCAAGGTCAAGGCGCTGGTGACAAGACACAAGACTTTGGTCGAGGTAAAGGTGGCCCTCAAGGTGGAGGACCAGCCGGTGCTGCCTGGAGGCCATCGCTGGCCGAGTCTGGTGGAGGTCGTGTACGCCGAGTTGACCGAGAAGAAGTAGGGAGCCGTCGACAAACTGTTGACAGCGCGCGGCGGTGGACGGAAACGACTATCGGCTATGGCGAGACGCCAGTCGACCACGTCGCGAACGGGCCATCTGCTCCAGAAGCTGCGTTCGCTCCGCCGCCACCGTTCGAAACGGTCTGGGAGGTGAGGCGAATCTGGCCGGAGCAGGCTTGCGCGAGCGCGGTCACCTGGATCGACATCGAGAGCGTGCTTGCTGGATCAGATTTGCTGATCGACACCCACGGACCGAACTCCTCCTCCTTGAGGGCAAACTCCAGGCTGGTGGGAATCATCCCAGCCTCCGCGCTTATCGTGACGGGCCGTTGCTCGGCCACTGTTCCCTCGGGAAGCTCCAAGGTGACCGTACCGTCCACCTGAAGCGCGTTCGGGCACTGTGTCCGGATCAACCAGCGCGCGGACGACTGCTGCAGAACCACGGTGGCCGTGAGCGTGCTCTCTCCCTGCACCGGCTCAACGGTCACCATGGTGGACCAGCCGCTCGCATCCCAGCGAAAGGGCGCCTGACAAGTGCCGGGGAATGGGGAGAACAACGCTTCTGGACTGCCCAAGGCGGTCTGGTCGGTCCACGCGACCGGGGTTACCGAGCGCGTCTGGCAGTCCAGGCACGCGCACTCGCCCGATGAGCACCCCGCCGCCGGCACAAGACACAGACCAAGAACCACCAGCCACGCGGCACGACGATCGTTTGTTTGCATGCCCTCGCCCTCCTGAACAGAGGATATCACCAACCAGCGCCGAGCGAAGGGGCGTAAGACCGGCTGGTTAATGGTCAATAGCCACCAGAGAGTGGGCGCGCCCGGTAGAGATTCATAGCCTCGCTCGGGTCGTCACTGCTTCAGGGCTTCAGACCAGGACGCGCCCCAAGGGACTGCGAGCGATGGAAGCAAGAAGCCCGCTGGCGCCAGAGAGACGATCGAGCCCGCATTCGGCGACGCCAGCCTCAGCGAGCTCGATGCCGGTGGTCTCCACAGGACTTTGACCGAGGCGATTGACGCAGCTCGGGTCGGAGGAGGCAAGCGACCTCTTTCTCCCCGTGAACGGGCACAGGTCAACCGCATGATTGGCGAAGCGGAGGTGGTGCTGGGCATCGCCGGCACGTTGTCTTTGGTGGCGTCGATTCTGGTCATGGTGCACGCCCATCGCAGGGCGCACCCATTCTGGATGGCGTTCATCCTGGTCTTTCCCCCGCTCGGGATCGCGTACGTCCTGATTCACCTGGAGGGCCAGCGCCGCTGGTTTAAGTTCGCGACGTTGGTCACGCCGGCCGCGCCCTGTGCGGTCGCACTGGCCATCGGTTGGCGATTTCTCGCCTTCCTTCGCTAGCAGCTGTTCTGACTGCGCTTGCAAAGCAGCGCCTCCATGACGTCCGATTTCGTGACCCTTTCTGCAAGACCCCTTGTCTTGCAAGGGAAGGGGCGAAACCATGTTAAAGGCAGGCGCTGGTCCTGCCGAGTAGCAGCAGCAGGGCACCCCGAGGTGCGCGATCACACTTGAGTGCGTTGGTTGAGGCAAAAAAGAGACTAGAACTATGAGAATCGTGAGGTCTGGAGGCGGCTTGCGTCGCGTCCTGGTCACATGGAGTCTGACCCTGTCGATGGCTAGTGCCACAGCCAAGGTGCTGGCCCCGGCGGAGTTGGCGACTAGCGTGGCCAAGAAGCTGGAATGCCGGAGCCAAGAAGCTGGAATGCCGGAAACGTGAGATGATGCGGCGGGGAGGGCCTAGTCGATGACCAAGAAGAGCAACCTTCGGTCGAGCGGTTCCAGCGCGGGCACTGGTGATGCAATCGAAGCGGTGGACGACTTGTTGGCTGAGTACATCCACCGCGCATTGTTGGCGCACGAGCACGAAGAAACGACGACAGATCGCCGAAGGTCACTGGCGCGTGGGACCGGCGGGCAGCCGGGAATTCCCGGTTGGATATTTGGCTGGCTCGGAAGGAAGGAGTTGACAGTAGCTGTCGATTCAAGTGACGAGCGCCGGCGGCTCACCGACGAGGGGAGAAGGTATCTCGCCGAACCGGAGTGCATCGAGGACCTCTTGGGTGGGAACGGCGGGTTCATCCGCCGGGCAAACGAGAGGCTTGCGGCCTTTGCACGGAAAGGGGACCTGGTTACCCAACCCGACCGACCCTGGGTCCTAAAGGACGCCGCCAACTGGCAAGACAACCTGTGGGAAGGCATCCAGGGCAGCAAAGTCTTGCCTCCGCGGCGTGATCGCCACACCTGGGCACATCACCTGCGTTCGTCGCAGGCATTTGCGCTAAACCTATTCGTCCCGCTCGCTCGGTCAGTCCAAGAGCCGAGCTTTCGCTGGGCTGCAGATGTTTGGCGCCCCTGCTTCGACCGCGTG
>Ga0181527_1004577_pt1 | contig 11829 bp, 11 predicted proteins | sample PEATcosm2014_Bin_30_FD_119762 | JGI IMG/M metagenome (GOLD analysis project Ga0181527, IMG submission 119762) | Peatland microbial communities from MTU Mesocosm Facility, Houghton, MI, USA - PEATcosm2014_Bin06_60_metaG | ecosystem: Environmental > Terrestrial > Soil > Wetlands > Peat | place...
AAGTCGCGCCGCTGCCTGGTGCCCGCCGACGCCTTTTACGAGTGGCAACAGGTGAGCGCAAAAGTGAAGCAACCCTTCGCCTTCACCCTCAACAACGGTGAACCCTTCGCCTTCGCCGGACTCTGGGAGCGTTGGCAACCCAGCGAAGGCGCGCCTCTTGAGACATTCACCATACTCACCACTGTTCCCAACGAAATCATGCAGCCCGTCCACAACCGCATGCCGGTCATTCTGGAGCCGCGCGACTACGACCGTTGGCTTGTGCCCGGCGACCCGGCTAGGCCGCCCATCGACCTGCTCCGCCCATTTCCCGCCGAAAAAATGCTTGCCTGGCCGGTCAGCGGCCGCGTGGGGAACGTCCGCAACAACGATCCGGCGCTTCTGGACAGGATCCAACCCTCTCCGCTATAGCCCACCGCGGGCCTGTTCTGAAGGGTCGCGGAGATTTCGCATAATAACCGCCTGTGTGAGCGTTGTTCCTGATACTGTCTCAAACCTGTGCCCTTTGCACGAGATTCTCCTGTTTATCCGGTTAGTCGAGTCAAGCCGAGGCGGGCGTATTCATTCCCCTCATTGGTCTTATACTCATCCTTCACACCGGTATCTCCACGCTCTGGGTAACGGTACGCGCCCCTCGCAAGATTCCGCTTGACAACTGCCTGGCGCTGGCGCTCTCATAATCTCGTCTCAAGTCCACGCCTTCCGCTCGTTGCTTTCCGGATTTCTTCCAGGATCGTCGAATCTGGCCAGGGCGCGGTGCATTCGTTTGCAGCATTCCAGTCACGACAAAGAAAGGAATTACCATGTCTGAACCTAAGTCCTCAACCTTCTCTGACAATTCAGCAGGAGCGATCGCCTACATCACATTCCTCCCGGCAGTCGCCTTCCTGATCCTTGTCCCCTACAAAAAGAGCCCCTTTGTCCGCTTCCACGCCTGGCAATCCGTCTACCTCAACTTTTTGACGTTGGTCATCAGCTATGCGCTGAGCTATATTCTTTCGTGGTGCGGAGCGCCTGGTGTATTCCTGGCTGTGCCCACGACATGGTTAATCGCGCTTTTCTGGTTGCTTGTGTGGGCCTTTTGCGCGGTCAGCGCCTTTAGCGGCAAGCGAATCAAGCTACCGATTCTTGGCGCCCTCGCCGAACGGCAAGCCAACGGGTAGCCCCCTGAAAGCCCGTATCTAGCATAAGCACGGCCTCCACGCGGAGGCCGTGCCCATACCCCGTCTCTTCCTCGCGGTTGGCGCCTCCTCCCGTATACCGCGTTGTCACGAACCGGCGAATCACCAATCGTTTGATCTCGTCCCAAAGGAGAAACATGCCCGAAGAAACTCCGCAAACTGGCCTAAGCGACAACGCCGCAGGCGCTCTCGCCTACTTTACCCCTATCCCGGCGATTATCTTCCTGCTTGTAGCGCCCTACAACCAGAAATCCTCCATTCGCTTCCATGCATGGCAGTCGATTCTGCTGTTCTTAGCGGCAGTTGTCATCGACATGGCACTTGGAATCGTTCTGAGTGTTACCATGCTTTTCCTCGGGTTTTTCGTTTTTGGACTGATTTGGAGGCTGATCGAGCTGTGCTGGCTTGCCATCTGGCTGGTGCCTGTGATCAACGCCTTTAACGGGAAACGTTTCAAGCTGCCGGTCATTGGCGATCTATCCGAGAAGCTGGCTAAATAGGCAACTCGTTTCCCGAACATGTCGGTAAAGAAGAACAGTCCCCGCTTGAAGGCTGTTCTTCTTTACCGCCTTTTGACCTTTTTGCCGAAGCGCTTCTTGCCCTTCGCTCTGGGAGCAGCCGTGTTCTTGCGCTTCCTGGGGCGGGGTGGCGCGGCTTTCTTGCCGGTCAGGGGAATGCCCTCTTCGACAATCGAGAATTGCAGCTTGCGCTCAGCCGCCAGAATGCGATCCAGAATCACCTGCACTCGGTCGCCGGCTCGGAAGCGGCGGCCAGTGCGTTCGCCGATAATCTCGTGCGTGTTCTCGCGCCAGGTGTAGCGGTCGCCGGCAAGCGAATCGATGGGCACCAGCCCCTCGACAAAAAGGTCGGTCAGCTCGACAAAGAGCCCGTACTTGGCCGGGTTCAGCACCAGCGCGGCAAACTCCTCGCCGACCTTGTCCTGCATGAAACGCACCTTCTTCCACTCGACAAGTTCACGCTCGGCCTCGGCGGCGCGACGCTCGGTCTGGCTGGTCTCCTCGGCAATTTGCGCCAGCTCCGCCTCAGGGATGGGAGGTTCGATGGTAATACCCGTTCCCACCTTAGGCGCGGAAGTGTTGCGCCGAAGGTGGGGCACCCGGCTGACTGGAACCCCCTCATTCGGATGCGTCCAGGGCGAGCTGTGCCGCCCCTCCGCCACCACACCCTCGCCGCTCACGCCCTCGCGCAGCAGCGCTTTCACGATGCGATGGACAATCAAATCGGGGTAGCGGCGAATGGGCGAAGTGAAGTGCGTATACGTAGGCGCGGCCAGAGCAAAGTGGCCTACATTAATCTCCGAGTAGCGCGCCTGCATCAGCGAGCGCAGCATCAGGTAGCTCAAGATTCGCTCCTCCGGCTTGCCCTCAATCTTCGCGGCCAGCTTCTGATACATGCGCGGTGTGACGGGAATGTCTTCTGGCACTTCGTGGGTACGGACGCCGCGGCCGGTGTGGCGGGCCTCCCGCCGATCTGCTTTCATCTGCATCCGCTTGACCGGCAGCGCGCCCAGGCCGAGCGTGTAGCCGAAGGCGGCGGCCAACTCCTCGAATTGCACCACGCGACGCGGCTCCGGCTTTTCATGGATGCGATAAAGCGAGGGCACGCCCATGTCTTCCAGCCAGGTGGCGACACACTCGTTGGCGGCCAGCATGAACTCCTCGATCAGGCGGTTGGCCCAGGTGCGCTCGGACTTTGTCACACCGCGCATCTGGCCCAGCTCGTCGAACTCAATCACCGGCTCGGGCAGGTCGAAATCGATGCTGCCACGCTCCTCGCGGCGCTTGTTCATCAGCAGGGCCAGCTTGTGCATCCGCTCGAACTCCGGGACCAGGCTGGCATAGCGTTCGCGGGTCTCCTGGTTGCCTTCCAGAATCGCGTGGACCTCGGTGTAGGTCATTCGCGCCGCCGAGCAGATCACCCCTTCGACGATCTCATAGCTCTCGATGCGACCGGTCGCATCAAGCTGCATCAGGCAGCTCAGGACGAGCCGGTCTTCGCCGGGACGGAGGCTGCAAATGCCCGTCGATAGCTCTTGCGGCAACATCGGAATCGCGCGGTCGGGGAAGTAAACGCTGGTTCCGCGCAGACGCGCCTCGAGGTCGAGGTCCGTCCCCGCGCGCACATACTCGGCCACATCGGCGATGTGGACTTGCAGCTCGTAGCCACCGTCTCCGCGCTCCGTCACCAGCACGGCGTCGTCGAAATCGCGCGCCGTCTCGCCGTCGATGGTGACGATGGAAAGGGCTCGAAAATCTTGCCGTTGCGCAATCTCCTCCGCGTCGAAGTGGGCCACGGCGCGCGCTTCGGCCAGGACGTTCTCCGGGAAGACATGCGGCAATTGGTGCTTGCGGATCATCATCTCCACATCGACGCCAAAGTCATCCGGATCGCCCAGCACCTCGATCACTTTGCCCACTGGCGGGCGCGTCGGCGTCGGCCAACTGGTGATCTCCACATCGACGACTAGGCCTTCCAGATCGTCGTGGTTGTTACCGGCTATGGAACGATTACGATCCGTTCCCGAGCCTGTTGTGTCCAAGTCCGTTGTATCCGAGCGTGAAGTGTCAGGGCACGACTTCAGTCGTGCCGCAAGCGCCACAAAATCAGCGTGGGCTTTAGCCCCTGAGGGAAGTTCTTCGGGCTTCCTCTCCCGCTTCTTCGCTGCCCGTAAAACCGCCTCTGCCTGCCCGCCCAGCACCCGATGTGGCGTAGACGTTGCACTCGCCGGGGGAATCTCCTGGCCTTCGGGAATCAGAATGGGTTGCGTCATCCGCTCGTCGAAGGGAACGACGGTGTGTCCCGCCGCTCGATCCGACCGGGCATAATGAAAAACTCCGACCACGGTGGGGTTGCGCCGCTCCAGCACGCGCACAATCCGGCCCATGCGGCGTCCGTCGGCCTTGGGCGGCTCGACCTCGACCAGCACCTGGTCGCCCTGCATAGCGCCGTTGATCTCATTGGGCGGGATGAAAATATCTTCCTGAACTTCCGTCGTCTTGCCCGCCTGTCGTGCATTCGGCCGGACAAAACCATAGCCGTCGCGATGCAGATCGAGCCGCCCGGCGGCCAGATTGTCGCGCGTGCCGCCTGCGCCCAGCGGCCTCGGGATGCTCCAGTGCTCGCGGTCGAGCTTGACCAGCGCGCCGCGCACCGTCAGCCGGGCGAGTTGCTCCAGCAGCAGACGCCGCTCCCGCCCGCCGCCCAGGCTCAGCTCGCGGACAAGCTGTTTGTATCCGGCCTTCCCGCCGGCGGAGCGGGCAATCCGCGCCAGTAATTCTCTATCGGTCATAGTTCAAGAGTAGGCTATTGTTGCCCCGGTTGAAACACTTCCCCGGCGTGAATCCGTACTTGCGCCGCTCATACTGGCCACAAGCGGCTTCCCCCTTTCCGTCAAGTCGGTCCGCTGTTGTCAAGATTGGCTCCCTTTCCTCAACCTTGCCCGCGTTTGCGATTCTCCACCACTCGCAGGCTTAGAATAACGGCATTGCAGTACACCGGCGGACCCCGAAGAGGTAACATTCTAGTTGTGGCCGTACGCGGGTTGCTCGGGACGTGAAGCCCGGCACACCGCAAATTTTATTTTGGGCCCAAGGCAAAGGCCCTTGCCTTGCAAGCCCCGTCCTCTCAGGACAGAAAAGGAATCATCGTGAGCGCAATGTGGAAACCCAGCCAACCCGGCCCCGTTAATCTCAGCCCCGCACCCGAACCCTCCCGCCCCGTATCGCCCGCACCCGTCGCTGAACCCGCCCACCGGCCCCCGGTTACGGCCGGCGACCAGGCCACCATCAGCAAGGGCCTGATCATCAAGGGAGAGATTACCGGCTCCGAGTCGCTGTTTGTCGACGGCAAGGTTGAGGGCAGCATTAGCCTGCCCGGCAACCGCGTCACCGTGGGCCGTAACGGCCAGGTCTCAGCCAGCATCGCCGCCCGCGAAATCGTGATTCTGGGCAAGGTGCGCGGCAATGTCGCCGCCTCCGACCGGGTGGACATCCGTGCCGAGGGCGCGCTGACCGGCGATGTGGCCGCGGCGCGCATCAGCATCGAGGATGGCGCCTTCTTCAAGGGCGGCATCGACATCAAGAAGGCCGACGCCAAGCCGGCAGCTCCCGCGCCGGTCCCGGTCGCGCCGGAGACGCCCAAGCCGATCCTGCCATAGCCCCGCCCTGGGGTCCAGCTCCAAGACAAGCGCCCCTGCCGACGCGGGGGCGTTTGTGTCTGTCGGTATAAGGTGTTCTTCAAACGGAATCGTTCGGAATTCCAGAGATGAAATTCAAAAATGAAGAGAAAATGAGATGAGAACACCGTCTTGTAAATCATTTTTTATAAATCAGATAGAACAATATGAAGTGGAAATGAATGAAAAGCGCCTCAACCCAGCCCCAGCCGCTTCATGGTCACTCTGGGCAGCGCCGAGCCAGTCTTTTCCAGCACCCACTTGACGATGAGCACCCACAGCGCCGATCCGGCCACGAGCACCGCCAGGTCGATCCATTGAGTCCGGCCCGGTGCCACCCGATGCAACGCGCCGCCCAGCCACCAGAAGACCACGCCAACCCCCGCGCCACTCGCCACGGCGGCCAGCAGGCAGCGGCCCAGCTCGGCATAGTCCAGGCTGGCCAGCGAGACCATGCGCCGCCGGTGCAGCAGCACGGCCAGCGCCACGGTCTGCATCGCAATGCCCACATCGGAGGCAGCTGCCAGCCCCATCGCTCCGTGCGCGTGATAGAGCGAGTAGTAGATGGGCAGCGAAAGCAGCGTGATCACGGTGCCCGCCATCATAGGTAACAGCGTGTTCCCCGCGGCATAAAAAGCGCGCGAATAAATCGCCTGCGCCGACCACAGAAAGAGGGAGACGGAGAAGACGGCGAAGTAGGCGGCGCACTCACGCGCATCGCTCAGCGAAAAGCGCTTGCCCGTAAGGAGCAGCTCCACCAGGGGCGTAGCCAAGGCAACCATGCCAGATGCGGCGAGCAGTCCCAGAGCCGTCACGCGCGAGACAGAGTCGGCCACTTCTGTGGCGAATTCATAGTAGCGCTGCTTGCTCCATAGACTGGCAAAAAACGGCATGGAGGCCGAGCCGGCGGCTTGGGCGAGCATGGCCATGGGAGCGGTGAAGAGCTGCTTGGCATAGGTCATCAGCGTGATTGCGCCGCTGGTTGCCGAAGCGAAGTAGGCGATGATCCAACTGTCTGCGGTCACTAGCGATACGCCGGCGATCAAAGGCAGCGACATCCGCACCCAGTCGCGCAATCCCTCGTCGTGCCAGTCGAGAATCGGCCGGTAGTGCGCGCCCGCCCGGCGTGCGAAGATCGCGTTGAGAAGAAAAGGGCCAAAAAACGCTCCCGCCAGTGTGCCGATAGCCAGCGAAGAAACGCCGATGCGGCGCACCAGCAGCAGGCCGCCGACGATGGTGCCCAGGTTGTAGATCAGCGGGGCCACGGCCTGCACGCTGAATTGCTTGCGCACCAGTAGCACCGCGCCAAAGACACCGCCGGCAAAGAAGAACAACTGCGCGGGCAGCAGGATGCGCGTCAGCCGCACGCAGACCGCCGCTTTTTCGGCGTCGAAGCCGGGGAACATCCGGTGGACGTACCACGGGGCGAAGATCTCCGCCAGCACGATGGCCGTGCCCAGCACCAGGTACATAGTGGTCAAAATCACCGAGAGGGAGCGCTGCCCCTCCTCTTCGCGCCCGGTTTCGCGATAACGCGTCAGGATGCTGACAAAGGTGATCGAGGCTGCCCCGCCGACGAGAAAATACGAGATCATGTCCGGCAGTACAAACGCGGCGTTAAAGGCGTCGGCCGCCATGCCGCGGCCGAAAAGCCGGGCGATGTACATGATGCGCACCAGGCCGATGATGCGCGACAGAAAGGTGGAGGCCATCAGCACCAGCGTCGCCGTGAAGGCCGTGTGCGCGTGCGAGGGGCGCAGCAACCCCAGGCCGCGCGCCCACCTGGACCGCGCCGGCTGAGAGGATTCAGTTGAGAGCCGTTCTGCCACTGGTCTCGATTCTACTTCCCCACCGCCGCCGTTCTAAACTCAATTCATGCAAGACAATCAGCCTCAACCTAACGCCACGCAAGCCTGGGAGACGCTGGCGCAAGTCTACGCGGCTTCTCGGCAGGTCTCCGCCGATCAGCTCATCGAGTGGCCGGCTCAACTCAAAATGTGCGGCGCATTTCAGGGCAAGCGCGTTCTGGATGTAGGTTGCGGAACCGGCGACAAGGCTCGTTATTTCGCTGAGCATGGCGCCGCGGAGGTGGTCGGCCTCGATCCCAGCCAGGGCTTCGCTCAGAACTGGAAGGGCCACGCCGGCTGCCCGAATCTCTCCTTTGCGCACGGCAGCTTTGAGAACCTGGCTACCATGTCCGCAGTCGCCTCGCGGAACTTCGATCTGATCGTCTGCTTTCAGGCGCTGATGTACGCGGCTAGCCTGGTGGAGGCGGTGCAGATGCTGCGCAGTCTGTTGGCTCCCGGCGGAGAGCTGGTGATTTCCGTGCCGCATCCCTTCCGCTTCGCCATTTTGCGCAACGAGATCGAAGGCTGGGGCCACGGTCGCGCCTATCAGCAGACCGCGCCGTACCGCTATCCCTCGCCGTGGAAGGAAGAGGTGTTGCTGGAGCACGCCATGCCGCGCGTCTGCGACTACATCAACGCGATTGCGGCGGCCGGATTGCGCATCGAGGCGGTGGACGAGCCTGCCGTAACCGAGGAATTCCGGTTGACAGCGCCCAAGAAGGCAGCCTGGATGGATCGCTACGTCGGCATTCTCATCCTGCGCGCTTTTCTGGACGGGTGACGGAGCTGACTGCCTCCTACATCGCTTTCAGCGCCGACGAGAACGCGATCAGTTCCACCGGAGCGCCTTGGTCGAGGATCATCGCCACCATGACGCCCTCGCTCGGAGAGTTCGGCGGCGTCAGGATTTCTTTTCCTACGAGCGCGGCAGCCAGGTCATCCACCTCAAAGGCTACGTGCGGTACGGTCTTGATGATCTCCGGATAAGGCGCATCCTCGTCGAAGCGCATCCATTGAATGCCGCAGGGACTGGACTCAAATCCCGCCACATGAATCTTCAGATGCGGAACGTGCACCTCGTCAGGCCGCGGCGTGAGGGTTGGAATGCCGATATGGTGATAGCGCCAGCCATTGACCGCAATCGCCGAGGGAGGCTCGTGACCCTGCCGCGCAGCGGCCGCAGCGGCGTCGTTGCCCATCTTATCGCTCAAGCTCTTCTCCTTTGAACGATTTTATCGGCCACGTCCATGCGGCGGCCACCGGCGAGAGCAATGTGCGACTCGCCGGTGAACTTATCAGTAGTTGGCAGGACGCCAAGTCCGGACTTACTTCTTGGGAGCAGGCGGGGTTGCCGGTTTCTTTGCCGCCGCCTTGGTGGCAATCAGATGTTCCGCTACCAGTTCGGTCTGAAAGCGGGTAATAGTGTCCTGATCGGTGAAGATCGACTGTGTGTTGTTTTGCGCCACGTAACCCTTGCCCGGACTTACCGGCCCCGCCGGCGCGCTTGGCCCGGAGATATTCCAGGTTCCGTTCACAAAGATGCCTTCGCCGGAGGCCGACCAGTTCGTCGAACCCTCCGCTCCCACCTTGCCATCGGCTACAAAACCTTTGGTGTGGCTGATCTGCCCGGTCAGGGACTGGCCGATGACGAAATGCGTATTGAAGGCCGCTAGATTGCTCTTTTGGTCCGCCGCAATCAGCGCCTTCTCATGCACGCCGCCAGCCTGACTCTGATCCAGGGTGATCAGCATGGTCACGGTCGGGTCCACGACCTTGGCCATCAGGATGGCATTCAACTCATCGTCGTCGAAGCCGAACATATTCAAATAAAGGGAGACCCGGACGCGCGACAGCACAAACTTCAAAATCTCATGCACGTTGTCACGGCCAACATAGAAGAGATGAAAGTCCTTGCTGGCCGTATTCGAATACACGCCCTCCCGCGTGAACTGCTGCAGGTCGGGAAGCTCGAAGTCCTGCAAGCTCTGGACGATCTCGCTGGTGGCATTCACTAGGCCGGTTAGTTTCACTCTTGCTGGTACGGGGGCACTTGGAGCCATGGGGGTGAATCTCCTTTGTCCGCAGAGGCGGCTGGCTGGCATCATAACTCTCACATGGGGCAGCAGCAAATTATTTTTTGAATATTTCTGGATGCGACAATACTCCGATGAACGGGGGACATCGCTTTGTTCTTGTCCCTGAGATGAGATCGGTAATGAGTCGTTGTGGAGGTAAGTAAGGATGGATGGGTCGATTCTCGGCGGCAGCAAGATCATAGCCTTTGTTCACATGACAGACTGGGCGAGGGCGCGCGCTTTTTATGAAGACGTGCTGGGGCTTCGCATGGTGGAAGAGGAAAAGCCCTTCGCGCTGGTCTTCGATGCCAACGGAACCATGCTGCGCGTGACCCCCGGAGGCGAGCACAAACCAGCCCCCGGCACGGTGCTGGGGTGGGAGGTGGAAGCCATTGAAGCCACCGTCGAGCGGCTCACCGCCGCGGGTATTCAATTCCTGCGCTATCCCGGCTTGAATGACTCCAACCCGCTCGGCATCTGGATCTCGCCCAGCGGTGCGCGCATCGCCTGGTTTCACGACCCGGATGGGAATGTGTTGAGCCTGACGCAGTTTTGAGAGACTTATTACCACGCCATCCTTTGAGCGCCGAATACGGCCAGAACCAAGCTTCCATGGACTGGAATTCCCTATGATCGCCGAACCTGCGGCTGAGGCGAATCACCTGATTCGATGCTACAATCGGTGTATATGGCGGTTATAGTTCAGCGGCAGAACGCCTGACTGTGGCTCAGGATGTCGAGGGTTCGATCCCCTCTAACCGCCCCAAGTTTGCACGTGCGGCAAAAGCCAACCTCCTCGATTACCGAGCCTCCGTGATTCCGAATATCAAAGAAAATACAGGGTTTGACAATGATTCCTCCGGAATTCCGGTGGCTTTGCGCGAAGCCCCGGGCGACGGGTCTTTGCCGCCGGGATGGTTGCCGGCCTTTGAGCCGCGCCGCGGCCTGGCCAACGCCCACTTGCAGACCATCGTAGGAAATTTTCTTCCCCGGCCGGCCTTCCGGCTTGAGTCTGTAGCAGAGACGGTCGAGGTCGATCCGGCCGATGGCAGCCGTGTGCTCTGCCATTGCCATTGGCAGGCGGAGTCGCAGCGGGCCAGGCGGCTGACCGTGGTACTGGTTCATGGCCTGGAAGGCTCGTCGGAGTCGCGCTACATTCTGGGTATCGCCGCCCGCGCCTGGAAGGCCGGCTGCAACGTCGTACGGATGAATATGCGCACCTGCGGCGGCACGGAGACGCTGACCCCCACGCTCTATCACTCTGGACTTTCCGGCGACGTGGGCGCGGTGGTGCGCCATTATACCGAACAATTCGGCCTGGAGCGGGTGGCGTTGACGGGCTACTCGATGGGCGGCAACATGGTGCTGAAGCTGGCCGGGGAGTGGGGCAACCGTCCGCCCATCTGCGCTGTTGCCACGGTCTGCCCGGCCATCGATCTGGCCGTCGGCGCAGATGCCTTGCACGAGCCGCTCAACCGCGGCTATGAGGGTAAGTTTCTGCGTGGCCTGATGGCGCGCTACCGGCGCAAGGCGAAGCTCTTTCCGGATATCTATTCGAACCCAAAGTCCATCGGTCCGGTGCGCTCCATCCGCCAGTTCGACGACAAAATCGTGGCCCGCTATTGGGGTTTTCTGAACGCCGACGACTACTACTATCGTGCCGCCAGCGCCCGCGTGGTGGACAAGATTGCGGTTCCCACGCTGATTCTGCGCGCTCAGGATGATCCCTTCATCCGTTTGCTGCCGGAGACCCGCGCGAAGCTGCTCACCAACCCGTGCATAACCTTTGTCGAGACCCGTCACGGCGGCCACTGCGGCTATCTTTCCCGCGACCCCGGCGACGAAATTCACTGGGCGGAGGCAACGGTCATGCGGTTCCTGATGGCGGCGACCGGTGAGGTTTATGGAAGCTGACTGCGAGTTCGAGGTAGGAGGCGATGCGCCTGTCATTGACACTCTCTGGCCGGGGTTTGTCGATCTGCGGCGCACCCCGGAACAGGCCCGGCATTTGCCGGAGGCCGCTCAGCTTCCTGCATTGGCCGAGGCTCTGGCAAAGCTAAATGCCGCTGCCTCACCAGTCTGGACTTGCAAATGCGATTTCTGGCCGCGCCTCAAAGCGGATGAATTGGATGCCGGCGAGCTGGATGCACCGCCCGGTTGCATTGCCCACGCCATGGGCTGTTACATCGACCTGCTGCCCAGAGACGGCCAGCAATGGGCGCAGCCGGCCATCGCCGCAGCCGTCTGCAAACGCGTGTGCAGCCTTCTGCACGCCGTACCGCTCGGTTACAGCCGCATTGATCTGATCATTCGCCGCGCCTTCATCACCGCGGATCGGATGGACCTGGGAATCACCGCTTACCTCACCTCCTGCGGCTCATCCTCCGCGGAGGCGGAACGGACGCTTGCGGCAGCACTGATGGCACTGACAGATGCGCTTGAGAGCCATTCGACGGTAGAATGAGAAGAAGCATGGGCGAGTAGCTCAACTGGATAGAGCACCGGCCTTCTAAGCCGGGGGTTGTGGGTTC
>Ga0181527_1004580_pt1 | contig 11828 bp, 11 predicted proteins | sample PEATcosm2014_Bin_30_FD_119762 | JGI IMG/M metagenome (GOLD analysis project Ga0181527, IMG submission 119762) | Peatland microbial communities from MTU Mesocosm Facility, Houghton, MI, USA - PEATcosm2014_Bin06_60_metaG | ecosystem: Environmental > Terrestrial > Soil > Wetlands > Peat | place...
GGAGAGCGGCACCGTGACGGCCATTCGGTCCTGGGCCTTACTTGACACGCTGCTCTCCTCTGGCCTCCGCGCCTCCGAGGTTGCCGGCCTCCGGCTCGGGGATTGCCGCTTGGGCTACGGCCATCCTCGACCGGCTTCTGCACCACGGCATCACCGTAACCATCCGCGGGGACAGCTACCGGCTCAAGGAGAAGATCAAGGCCGGCCTCCTGAAGGGTGCGGAGGCCAGTGCGTAACCCACCAAACGGACGACGGCTGGGGAATTTTCGATGCCCATACCTGGGGAAAATTGGATGCCCGTTGACAGGAGGATGGCTCACACGGCGCCCCGGTCTTCAGGGGCCAGCGGGGGCCGCTTACCCACAACGGGGTCCGGCCCCACAGTGCGCTCGGCTATCGGCCCCCGGCCCCCGAGGCGCGTGCGTTCCCCACGCTCGCCCCGCAGCCGCTCCCTGCGCTGGCGTTAGGAGCCGGCTTGAACTAACATTGCGGGTGGACCAATCACTGGGGGCAGGCCAACATCCCCGATCATCCCTCTTGGCGACAAGATGGATCTCCCCCTCGCATCCACCCGGAGTTGACATATACCGGATAACTACTGTATATAGTAGAGGTGCGTTGGCGAATCCTTACGCGTGATATGAGTAAAAAAGCTTAATCAGCCTGGGATTCTTTTCAACCCGCATTATCGGAGGATCACTGTATGCTAGCAAATCTCACGGCATCTCTGACAAAAGTGCTCCGGCAATTAGAGGTGGAGAAACAGAACGTCGATGCTCAAATCATGGCAGTCCATGCTGCTCTTAGGACATTAGCCAACACGCACCGAGCAACCCGTGTCTCGTCCACTCGCGTAAAGGGGAAGCGGCATCGAATGAGTGCTGCCAACCGAAAGGCGGTAAGCCGAAGAATGAAGGCGTACTGGGCGAAGCGGAGGGCAACATCTGCGAAGAGTAGAGTGAAGCAAACACGCAAAGGCGAGTAGGGGGTCCGTGCTCTCCTGAGATCGGAACTGTTTGAGAACCCCGTGGCACCTGACTAATTGTGCCGCGGGGATGCAAGTTGAAGTTCTTAAAATTCTTCTTGCCTCCCATATCACAGATCAGAAACATTTTCCCAAAATACCATTTTCAGAAAGGTGGAGAAGGAGTCAACAACATGACAAAGTTACTTTTGGGAACACTGCTTTTGGCGTTGGTACTTGTCGTTCCTCTTCCAACGATGGCAGCGGTCGCTATTAACGTTAATATTCCTCTGCCACCACCCATCGTATTTGCGGCACCCCCGGATGTGATAGTGATGCCTGATACGAATGATGTTTACGTTGTTCCGGATATCGCCGGAGACATGTTTTTCTGGAATGGTTGGTGGTGGCGTCCATGGGAGGGTCGTTGGTATCGCTCACATTATTATGACCGGGGCTGGGGTTATTATAACAATGTTCCAAGGTTTTATTTTGATGTAGACCCAGGTTGGAGAGGATACTACCGAGACCATAATTGGTACGGGCACCCGTGGAACTACGGACGGATTCCCAACCAACAACTTCAACAGAACTGGAAGAGCTGGCATAATGATCGACATTGGGAAAGGCAAGGAACTTGGGGCGTCCAGGGCTATCAACCTCGACCACAACAACAGAGACAGGCACTAAGGCAGCAAAGGCAACAGCAATATCAACAGCGGCCTGAGGTGCAGCAACATCGGCAGCAGAGACAACCTCAGGTTCAGCAGGCAAGACAACAACCTCAGGAGAAAGGTCAGCGGCCAAAACAACAACCTCAGGAGAGAGGTCAGCAACCACAGAGACACGAGCAAAGACCTCAGGCTCAGCAACCCCAACACGCTCGGCCTCAAGGAAAACCTGGAGGAGGGGAGGAAGAACATAAAAAGTAGGAGGACAAAAAGTGTACACAAGTTGCCCTCTATACTATCTGTCGGCTAGAACAAGAAAACCATAATCGCCGACATTCAGGATTATTTTGGAATGAAGAGGAGTAGGATGTAGAAAGAATACTCAAGGGGGACAAGACGCAACTGCTTTTTTTGGAGACTCGGAATTACGATATTGCAGAAATTGCGATATCTGCTATTACACAGCGCTTGATTCCGGTCGGTTGGCTTGTACGTAAGCTTTCTCGTAAACAACTGCCCTATTCATAACGAACCGGACGGTTCTTTATCCGCTAACGGTCGTGTATGGGGCATCAACGACCGAATCAGGGCTTCTTGATGCTGAGATAGAGCCGTGAAAGGGCTCGGTTGGTATAGACCCTCATCCTCTTCTTGAACCAGGCTATATCGTCCTTGACAACAATGCGCCTGATCCTGAAAGGGTCCGAACCCAGCCCGACAACCCCGGGAACCGTAGTGAACAAGGCCTCGTATCCCCCCTCCCGCGCAACTTCTACCGCCATATCGTTAAAGCTCCCCTTGGGCCAGCACAGGTAAGGACACGGCCTCCCCAGCTCCTGCTCAAGTACCCGCTTCGATTCGCGGATCTCCCATGCCAGCTCTTCCCGGTCGAGCGTCGCGCATTTGCCATGGCTCGCTGCGTGAGAGTAAAACTCCACCAATCCGCTCGCCTCCATTCTCCTTACGATATCCCAGCCAAGGATGACCTTTGCCGCATCCCCACGAGCAACGAAAGCCTTCGCCTCCTCGTGCGTCGGCACGTCGTCCGGGAGGGTGCCGGCTCCTGCCGAGGCGGCGGCTGTCCAGTCGGTGACGAGAAAGATTGCCGCGTTAAGCCGGTAGTGCTCAAGAACCGGAAACGCAAACAGGTAATTGTCGAGCCAACCGTCATCGAACGTGATGACGACAGCTTTTTCGGAAACGACACACTTGCCGAGAATATGGCTTACCAGTTCATCGAGTTTAAGGGTCCGATACCCCGATTCGGCGAGATAGCGCATCTGCCCGGCAAAGACTTCGGGGCGTACCGTCAGCATGTCACTGCGATGACGGGTCACATGGTGGTACATCAGGACGGGGATGGGGCGCATGCATCACTCCAGTCGGCAAAATCGGAACAATACTCAAAAAATGCTTTTCCCGGGTAATCTCAGCGCGTGGCTGTCAACCGCTTTTTCTCCGCAGCAGGCGATCGTAGAAATCCAGGGTCCGGGCGGCCATCGTCTCGTCGGTGAAGCCTGCCAGCACATGACGCCGCGCGGCCTCTCCAAGACGGCGCCGCAAGGGCATATCCTCCAGAAGCCTGGCAATCGCAGCAGCGAACGACTCCGGATTGCAGGAGTCGGCAAGCAGCCCGGTTTCCCCGTCTCTGATTAGTTCCGGTATCCCGCCGATGGGAGACGCCACCACGGCTTTTTCCATGGCCATGGCCTCAGCAATGGATTGAGGCACCCCTTCCTTCTCCGAGGTCAGGACAAAGATGTCGGAAGCAGCAAGGATTTCGGGAATGTCATCGCGATGCCCGGTAAAAACAACCCTGTCTCCGACCCTCGAATCCTCGGAGATCTTTCTCGTTTTTTCCAGACCAGGCCCATCTCCCACAACCAGATATTTGACGTTCGGAAAGCGTTCCCCCAGAAGCTGTGCCGCGGCAATGAAGACATCATGCCGCTTCAGCCGCCGGATGACGGCCACCATGGTAACCACCATGTCCTGAGCAGATAAGCCGAGTTCGTCCCGCACCCGGCTTCCATCAACGTCCGGGGTGAAACGGTCGAGGCAAATCCCGGTCGGGATGGAGACGATTCTCTCCGGCCGTATCCGGTTGCGGTCGATCATCGCCTGGCGGATATGCTCGCCGGTGGTGATGATGCCGTCGGCCATCCGGTGGATGAAATTGAGCGGGCTATTTGACAGGGGTAAGGCGATGTGCCTCGTCCTGATAAGGAGGTCGACTCCCGCCAGCTTCGCCGCAAAGCCCCCCACCCAGCTGTCCTTGCCGCTGTGGGTGTTGACGATGGAGATGCCGTGCTTACGGATGATCCGGCTGATATTCCAGATGGCCCGCAGATCGTAGCTTCGCCGGATGACGACCGGCTCGACGGGAATCCCCCGCTCGGCCGCTTTCCGAAAGAGGGGGCTCCCGGGCTGGCAGGCGATCAGCACCGTGTGCCCGCGGGAAATGAGCTTGGCACACTCCATGATGATCCGCTGCTCCTGCCCGCCCCAGCCGGACGACCATTCCGTATGCAGAATCCTGTTTGCCACGTTAGCCGGACACCTTGCCTTGCAGTTTTTCCAGCCGAACCGCCTGCACCTCGCCGGGCGCAATCTCCTCCAGACAGCGGCTCACCTTGCTCCCTGCGCAGCCGTCCTTGCCGCACGGAGCGCACTCCCAGTCGCGCTGGACGGCCGTGTGCCGCCCGAAGGACTGGATGCCGTTGCGCCGGGAATAGGGAGTGGCTCCGCCGAGCTCCGCCGCATCATTGTCCCAGGGACGCCAGTGGAAGACACCGGACGGGCCGAAGAGGGCGCCGACCGGCGTGCCGATAGCCGCCGCAACGTGCATAGGCGCCGAGTCGACGCCGAAAAAGAGCGAGGCCCGCTCGGACACTGCGGCGAGTTCCTGGATGGTCGTCTTCCCCAGGAGAGGGAGGAGCGCCGGATGGGGCGGGAGGATTTTCTCTCCCTTCTCTAGTTCGCTGCGCTTCTAGCTTTTTCATCCGCCGTTCAAGACGCACCATTTAAATCGTGAGTGAGCATACCCCGTACACGCATGAACATAAAACGATGAGCCAGAATGCCCACGATTCGAAGGTCATCGGATGCGTTTCTTGGGCAAAATCAATCAGAAACTTTGCGACGGCAAGTACCGGACCAATCGAACGCCCGACGATCTTGACCCACTCGTTCACGGCGCACCCCCTCATTGGTTAAGATCGTGCGCCAATCCTACTCGCGGCGGGTCTACAAATCAAACTAGAACGCTCCCATCCCGTTCCTTGTGCACTACGAGAGCGAAGTGGATAGCCCCCTCGAGCGTATTGTCCCCCTCATGATCACAACGAACAGCCAAGCAACACGGCTCGAAAGTATAGCAGCTCCCCTCTCGAGCCGAGAGGGCCACCACGATATGAAGAAGGCGCGGGGTTCCATGAGCCCCGCGCCTTTTCTTTGCCACCCAGTGCTCCGGAGACTGCCGAGGCCGATGGGGCTATCCGGCCCGCTGGGCCTTCTCGATCTTGGCCCATTCGTCTTTCAGGGACACGGCCCGGTTGAACACCAGCTTTCCGCTGGCGGCATCGGGGTCCACGCAGAAATAACCCTGGCGCTCGAACTGGTAGATGCTCCCGATTTTGGCTTTGGCGAGGCCGGGCTCGACCCGGCACCCGCTCAAAACCTCCAGCGAGTTGGGGCTCAAGTTCGCCAGGAAATCCTTGCCCCCGGGGGCATCGTCCGGATCCTCTTTCACGAAGAGTCGGTCGTACAGCCGCACCTCGGCCGGCGCGGCGTGCGCCGCCGAGACCCAGTGGATGGTGGCCTTCACTTTGCGGCCGTCCGGCGCATCGCCGCCGCGCGTCGCCGGGTCATAGGTGCACCTGAGCTCCACGACGTTCCCCTGCCCGTCCTTCACCACGTCCACGCACTTGAGAAAGTACGCGTAGCGTAGGCGGACCTCGCGCCCCGGCGCGAGACGGTAATACTTGGGCGGCGGGTTCTCGCGAAAGTCGTCCCGCTCGATGTACAGCACGCGCGAGAACGGGACGAGGCGCGTCCCGGCGCCCGGGTCTTCGGGGTTGTTTACCGCCGCCAGTTCCTCTCCCTGCCCCTCGGGGTAGTTCTCGATCACCACGCGCAGCGGTTTGAGCACGCCCATCACGCGCGGGGCCCGCCTGTTCAGGTCCTCGCGCAGGCAATGCTCCAGCAGGGCGATGTCCACCGTGCTGTCTTTCTTGGCCACGCCGATCCGGTCGCAGAAATCCCGGATGGCCTCCGGCGTGTACCCCCGGCGGCGCAGGCCGGAGAGCGTGGGCATGCGCGCATCGTCCCAGCCCATCACGTGCCCGTCCTGCACCAGCCGCAGGAGCTTGCGCTTGCTCAGCACGGTGTAGGAGACATTGAGGCGCGCGAACTCGATCTGGCGGGGATGGTAAATCTCCAACTCGTCGAGATACCAGTTGTACAGCGGGCGATGATCCTCGTACTCCAGCGAGCACAGCGAGTGGGTGATGCCCTCGATGGAGTCCGACTGGCCGTGGGCAAAGTCATACATCGGATAGATGCACCACGTGTCGCCCGTGCGGTGATGCGAGGCGCGGAGGATGCGATACATCACCGGGTCGCGCAGATTGATGTTGCCGGAGGCCATGTCAATCTTGGCGCGCAGGGTGCGCGAGCCGTCCGGAAATTCTCCGGCCCGCATGCGGGCGAACAAGTCCTGGTTCTCCTCCACCGGCCGGTTCCGGTACGGGCTCTCCTGGCCCGGCTCGGTGAGCGTGCCGCGGTACTCACGCATCTGGTCGGCGCTCAGGTCGCACACGTAGGCCTTGCCCTTCCGGATGAGCATGACGGCGTACGCGTACAACCGTTCGAAGTAATCGGAGGCGTAGTACCGCCGGTCTTCCCAGTCGAAGCCCAGCCAGCGGATGTCCTGCTGGATGGACTCGACGTACTCCACCTCCTCCTTCACCGGGTTGGTATCGTCGAAGCGCAAGTTGCACTGGCCGCCGAATTCCGCCGCGATGCCGAAGTCAATGCAAATGGCCTTGGCGTGGCCGATGTGCAGATACCCGTTCGGCTCTGGAGGGAAGCGGGTGTGGACGCGGGCGTAGCGGCCGGCTTTCAAATCCTCCATCACCGCGGCCCGGATGAAGTCCACAGTCTGATTGAAGTCGCTCATCGTCTTGGTCATGTCTCTTCCCGGTAGAAGGTCTCGCCGGTTGTCGCAAACGGCGCCCCCCGTCGGGCCCGACGGCGTCGTCCTCCGGGGGTCTGGACGCCCGATCGTCGACTGGCCCCAGCATGCCGCAATCGCGCGGCGGCTGTCAAGCCGGAAGGGGGGAAGGAAGAGGGGACGGGCGGGTCAGGAGGAGACCGGCACGTTCGGGGGGCGCTTGCAGCTTCCGAATCGCGGCTATCGGTTCCCCGCCGGACTCAAGTGCAAGATCCGCTTCCCGGACTAGACCCTCCTGCCGGAATAGGGAAGCCGCGGGATGACCCCATTCTTCGCTCGGCAATCTCGTGAGCATGACCCCAAGCGCAATTCGTGTGTTTGCCTGCCATCCAGTATCGCCGCAGGATGTGGACCAGTGAGCGGGTGGGTTCGGATATCTGCAGTTGTTAGCGGTAAGGAGTTTCGGTATATTAGCCCCCAGATTCCCCTGACAAAAAATGTCCGTGGCGGGTCAAACTGTTTACATACCGAGAAGAATGGCACCTGGTTTCCAGGGACGCAGGGACAAGGCAAAGAAGGGGAATCCGATTACGGAAGTGCCTGTCTTTTCTGGTGAAAACCGCCCTTGCGGCTACTGGCCTGACGGCCGTGCAGCGGTGGCATGGATACTGCTTGGGAAAGTGTAGACTCAGTGTATGACTGCGGGACACCTGCTTCACGACGGGAGGAGCGTACCTTCGATTTTCATCCATAACCATGAGGGCGTAGAGATGACCGGACTCCCGCGCAAGACGGGGAAAGGGTTCACCCTGATCGAGCTGCTCATCGTCGTGGTCATCATCGGCGTCCTGGCAGCCATGGCCATCCCCAACCTCCTGAGTGCCCAGCGGAAGGCGAAATATAGCCGGGCTGCCGCGGATACGAGAAACGCTGTGACCCAGGCCATTGTGTTCGCAACCGACAAGAACGTCTACCCGACCAGCATCCAGGCGATCCGCGATGCCGGACTGACCAACGTCAGCGACACGGATCCGTGGGGCGTTCCATATGTCCTCTCCCCGACGCTTGCCGGGGGCCTGCCGCCTGGATACGCCGACGACATATACATCTACAGCAAAGGCACCGGTGCCGCAGGAACCTATCCCGTTCCATTTGTGACCAACACCGGAATCGGCGGCTCCGTCGGATATTCCTCGGTCTATGGATCCTGGGCCGGCAGCTAGAGGTCCCGCACCCCACCCCATCTCCATCGACAGGCATTTGGCGCGAAGGGCCCCCCTCACAGGGAGTTGTCTGGTTCAGCAGCCCGATCCTCCTTCCGGCTGGACGAATGCGGTGAAGGCGGGTACGCTCTCTCGCCAGACCGATCAGACCACGAGCTGAAACAATCACCGGAGGGGATTCAAAGGAGAAGCCCATGGCCGAACTCTTTGAGAACCGCGTCAAGCGAATGCTCAAGGCCGGAAAGAAGACCGCGGGAGCCTGGTCGCAACTGTGCAGTCCCGCTTCGACGGAGATCCTGTGCCGGGCGGGCTTTGACTGGATTCTGATCGACCTGGAGCATTCCCCGAGTGACATGCAGACGCTCTTGGCGATGCTCCAGGCCATGGGGGGATACGGGGCCGTGCCCATCGTGCGCGCGCCGTGGAACGACATGGTGTGGATCAAGCGGATCCTGGATGCCGGAGCCTACGGCGTCATGGTCCCTTCAGTCAACACGCGGGAGCAGGCGATAGCCGCGGTGCAGGCCTGCAAGTACCCGCCGGTTGGCGTGCGAGGGATCGCGGGGAGCCCGCGCGCAGCCGGGTTCGGGCGGGATACCGTGAGCTATCTCAAGCGCGCGAATGACGAGATCCTGGTGATCCTCCAGGTCGAGACGCCCCAGGCCGTCGAGAACCTGGACGAGATCGGCAAGGTCCCAGGGGTGGACGTCCTTTTCATCGGGCCCATGGACCTGTCCACCTCCATGGGGCACCTCGGGGATCCCGGCCACCCGGAGGTGCAGGCAGCCATTGCCAAAGTCGAGGCGAAGGCCAAGGCCCTGGGCATCCCGCTGGGGACGATTTCCGGCGGATGGGAGCAGGCCAAGGCTCTGTACGACCGCGGGTATCAACTGATCACCCTGCTTTCGGACGTGATCTTACTCTCGCGGAGTTCGGCGGACAGCATCGCCAAGTTCCGGGAGGCGTTCCCGCAGGGGTAGAGGCGAGAGACGAGAACCGAGAGCCACGAACCGAGAAGTCGGAAAACAGCGTACGAAGGTACGAGGGGACGAAGGGACGAAATACAGGCTGGCAAGCTGGCAGGCGGGCAAGCTGCCGGCTTGCTAGCCTCCGAGCCTGCAAGTCTGACGCGGGCGGGCATGCCAGCATGCTGGCCTGCAAGCGTGCAAGCAGCGGCGTACATTCGTACGTGCGTACACTCGTACGCCGTTGGCATGGGGATGACCTCACGCCGTTGCTCCTGTGGGTCACCCTCGGCCTCGCGGGAAAATGCGGATTGACCTGCACACGCACACGACGGCCTCGGACGGACTGCTGAGTCCGGAGGCCTTAGTGCAAGCCGTGCGGGCCGCCCACCTGGACGTATTCAGCATCACCGACCACGACACGCTAGAAGCTCTGGGGGAGGGTGAGGCGCGCGCTCGCGCCCTGGGTCTTCGTCTGATCCCAGGGGTTGAGCTTTCCGCCATGTGGCGAAACAAATTTGAGTTGCACCTCCTGGGCTATTTCTTCGATTCCGCTGGTTCACGGCTGCCCGGCTTCCTCCGCGAGAGGCGAGAGGCCCGCCGTACGCGACTCGAGGCGATGCTCAATCGGCTGCGTGCGCTGGGCATCGTCGTCGAGGCGGAAGAGGTTCTGGCCTGCGCCATGAATGAAAACGTGGGGCGACCTCATCTCGCCCGGGTCCTGGCGCAGCGTGGCTTCGTCTCCAACACCGACGAGGCGTTCGACAAGTATCTGGCCGAGGGCAAGCCGGCCTTCGTTCCGCGCCCCGATGTGACCGTCGTCGAGGCGATCCAGGTGATCCACGAGGCGGGCGGGCTGGCCTCGCTGGCCCATCCCGGCCTGCACGACCATGACGAGGCGATTCCCGACTTGGTCGCGGCCGGGCTGGACGCGATCGAGGCGTACCACGGAACGCATACCCGCGGCCAGGTGAGGCATTACCGCCGCCTGGCCGAGCGACGGGGACTCTTGGTGACGGGCGGCTCGGACTTTCACGGGGCCGGGGGGCGTGATTACGCTCCCGCGCCCGGGATGCCTTGCCTGCCGGAGGCGGATTTCTCAAGGCTCGAGGCGGCCGCGTCGCGGCGCGCCGCCGCGCGCCGCTAGTGCGGCCTTCCTCGACCTCCATCCCCGCCACGCTTCCGGCCTGTTCCTCGGCTCTCCGGCACCCGCGCGGCTACCCGGCTCCCGGCTCTTCCCCTCCCCCCCGCGGGTACTGGCTGCTTTCCCTCAGGCGGATCGCGGGGCCAGGGGGCTGTTTCCGCGCGATGCTTCCGCCAGCACTGCAAGAAGGGTAGTGGGTCAGTTTGATTTTTTGTCGAGCAAGGCCACGATTTCCGCGACCGACCAGACGTGATCCGTGACCCCGGCTTCCATGGCGGGCGTGACCCTAAGCGTCTGATGAATCCGCCCGAAGTTATACCACATGAAGTGTAGAGCCACGGCTGCTTCGAGGTTCTCGATCTTCTTCGAGAACGCGTTAGTTAGCCGGGTAAAGCGCCGCATGCTCATCCGCATGGTGAGATTTTGCCTCTCCACGAATGATGTGGAGATGTGGCGAAGATTGGGATTGCCTTCAACCCGCTTGCGCTCACAACCGATGCACTCCGCAGGACTATACCGCTTCTCTTCTTCGGGAGCCTGCCCGTAGAGCTTCACCAACTGCGCGTAATCCACGTCGGCCCCGAAAGCCCCTTCTACGGCGTCCAGGTAGGCCCTCAGTCCGTCCGTCGTTAGTTGGACGCGGGTAGCAAGCCGACTCGCCACATCGTTGATAAACTCCGTGGCGTAACCAGCATCTCGCTCCCCGACGAGCCACGAGACGATCAGCTTTGAATCTGCATCCAGCGCCGTCCAGGTCCACACGTCGCCATAGCCGTACAGTCCGCGTTTTTCTTCAGGAACGTTTTTTTCCTTCGCGTAGCAGAACGCCCAAATTTCGTCACATTGAATCCGCTTCGACCGGATGTTTACGACCGTTCTCCGGTGAAAGTCCCCGCAGGCCCGCCCCAAATTAACGAGGAGTTTCAGGACGGTGCCCTTTGCCACTCCAGTCATGCGGACAGTGGACCGAATGGAGTTGCCCTCAACTAGGGCCGCAACCACCTGCGCTCGCCGTTCCTTGCTCAAAGTGTTCATGCTCATAATATAGCTTGAGCGCTCAAGCATGTCAAGCAAAAAACACCTTGACAGAAAAAATATCTTGCCCAATACTTCATCGCGAGGTATAAAAATCGTTTCCTAGAGCGGTGGAGATCGAGGGGAATCATGCTTGAGCGTGAATTTCGTTATTATAAGACCCACGAACAAGAGTTTGTAACTAGCTATAAAGGAAAGTTTATTGCCATTGTCGGAGAAGAGCTAGTGGGGGTATTCGACGACGAATTAAAAGCCTATACCGAGATGAAGCAAAAATACGGCCTAGGAAAATTCCTGCTCCAACATTGCCTGCCCGACAAAAATCAGCGCATCCAACGTTACCATTCGCGTGTGGCATTTGGATAACCGTCTAGACCCTTTCTCGCTTCCTATTGCCCACAATGAGGTTCCAATCGCCCCCTACCTTCGGTTTCACGACCAAGGCCAATGGTCGTGTTGCCGAGCTACAGAATCAAGTTGAGATTAGTGAAGCATACGATCCGCGCACGGGACTCCCTCAGCCTATCAAAAGGCGGTGGCCCCAGGGAGTTGGACAGCAAACCAGGCGCGGTAAGTGAAGCTCTGCTCGAGTCACGTTACGCCGCCTCAAGCTGAGGCCGCAAGGCAAAGTAAACCATATCCGGGGTCTGCCC
>Ga0181527_1004582_pt1 | contig 11827 bp, 10 predicted proteins | sample PEATcosm2014_Bin_30_FD_119762 | JGI IMG/M metagenome (GOLD analysis project Ga0181527, IMG submission 119762) | Peatland microbial communities from MTU Mesocosm Facility, Houghton, MI, USA - PEATcosm2014_Bin06_60_metaG | ecosystem: Environmental > Terrestrial > Soil > Wetlands > Peat | place...
AGTTAGCGGGTTCTTTGTAGGCATAACTTGCAACGGAAAGTCGGGCTACTCCTTCAATACAGCCCCGGTTCACCGGCCGGCCTGGTCTTCCAGCGGCGGTGAATCCACAGCCACTGGTCAGGATAGCGCCGAATCCAGGCTTCAATGGCGCTGGTGCATTGCTGCGTGGCGGCGAGAATGTCGGCCTGCGTGTCCCCAGTGCGCTTGAAGACCAGTTCAGGGCCAAAGTGGAGTACATAGCGGCGCTCGGCCTTCTCCCACAGCATAAAGCCGGGCAGCACGGCCGCGCCGGTCTTGAGAGCGATGCGGGCCAGGCCGGTTGCGGTGCATGCCTGTTGACCGAAAAACTCCACAAACTCGCCCTGCGGCGGGGTCATGTTCGTATCCATCAGCATGGCCACGGTCTCGCCTGAGCGCATAGCGGTAAGCAGGCCCCGCGCGAAGTCGTTCTTGGGCAACATGCGATTGCCATACCGGCAGCGATTGGCATTGACGAACTCGTCGAGGAGCTGGTTGTCGAGGGAACGAATGACCACGCTCATGGTGTGGCCCATCATCGAGAGGTAGAAGCCTGAAATCTCCCATGCGCCCAGGTGGCCGGTGACGACCAGCACCCCCTTGCCGCGCGCCTTCGCAGCCAGGTAGTAGTCGAGGCCCTCGGTGCGAAGCCATCCGCGACAGTTCTCGAGGGTGTAGCGGTTCATGCGGCAGAACTCGACAAGCTGCCAGCCGAGGTGACGGAAGACGCCGCGGATGAGCTCCGCTCTTCTACTTTTGGTTAAGAGCCCTGGAAAAGCCAACTCCAGGTTGCGCTCGCCCACGCGGCGCAGGCGCCCGTGCAAACGGTAGACGCTCCATGCGAGCACGCCGGAGAAACATCGGGCGAGGCCGCGCGGCAAACGTCCCAGGGGGCGCGCCACGGCCAGCACCAGCCAATATTCGAGACGTTCACGCATCGTGGAAGGCAAAGTCTAGTCTAATCTCCCCGCAGAAGCAAAGGAGGGGCAGCCCACAGGACCGCCCCTCTCGCATTCTTTCCTGCTGGCTCGTTACTTGCGGTTCTTGGCAGCGACAAAGTGATGCGCCACGTCAAGCACAAAGTCCTTAGCCCCTTCGGGAACATCCACGCTGCCCTTGAGGATGGACTCGAAGTTGTGCGGAGCGCCGAAGTAGAGCTCGGTGTCTTCCGAGTTCTGGCTCACGCTGGTGCCGTCCAGGTCGATGCCGGCAAAGAGTCCCTTGCTGCGCGAGTAGCTGAGCAATTCAGCGTTCATCTTCCAGTCCGTGGCGACCTGACCGGCGCGTCCCACCGGACCCGCCGCCGCTGAAGCATCGCCGCCGATCTTGAACTTGTTCTTCAACAGATCCTGCAAACCGCGATCATTAACGGCCACCAGCACCAGGTCGATGGACTGGCCGCCGATCTGCAGCCCCCACGAACCACCCGCCATGCGGATGAAAACCGGCGCGCTCCAGCCGTGGCCGGTGCGGCAGGTCACCACCCCCTGGCCATATTGCCCGCCGAAGACAAGGGCGCCCTTGATCATTCCGGGCACTACGGCGACGCAGGTGGCGCGCTCGAGAATATTCATGGGGATGGTTTTGTCCTGGGCCGCCATGATCTCGTCCAGCACCGTCCTGGCGGCGTCGACGCGCGCCTGCAGGTTCTCCCGCGTGGAGCCTGCGAAGGCGGCCGATGGAAGCATGAAACAGAGGCAGAGCAAAGCGAGTGTCTTCTTCATATCCTGATCCTTTCCATTGACAGGCTACAACATTCGAGCGCTTTCGCGCATGGATTTTCCGAGAATGGGGCGGATGAAACTAGACCGGATGAGCCGGTCATGTTTCCTGGATGTAAAGATGTACGGTGGGGGAGGGCTATGGATTGAATCGCAGGTCCGAGTTCGCGGTGAAAGGAAAAAATAGGAGTTCCCAGGCTTCACGGAAGTCATGCCGCCGGGGAACTCCTTTCCCCAGATCTGCGTTGTTTCTGAAATAATTCTGTGACAGTCGTCACGAATGCGTGTGATCAAAATTGCACTAGGAGCAAGTTACGAAAGGAGTATGAATAAAAGTAATATCGTCTATTGACCGATAAGTAACGAGCGGCAAGCCGTGCATTGGGCGCAGGAATCCGGCCCAATGCTTCGATCTAAACCATTGTATATAAATATAATACGAATGGAGAATGGGGAGAAGTAGCCCCGGCAGTTTACTTGTGATCCGTTAACCTTGGGCCTAGGGCCGGAACCGGGCGGCGACCAGTCGAGCGGCGATCATCATGGCGGCGATCACTGATTCCGGCGGCATCGAGCAGCGCCGGGTTCGAGGCGCGCATCAGTAGATCGAGCCGGCTCTCCGCGCCCGTTTTGCGCATCAACCGGCCGACATGAGCCTGGACGGTACGCTCCTTGATGCCCAGTTCCTGAGCGATCTCGCGATTGGAGTAGGCCTGGAGGATCAGATCGAGTACCTGGCGCTCACGGTCGGTCAAGCGAGGGGAGTCGTTGGTGAGGCTGGCGTAGGAAGCTCCCAGCAGACGGTCGATCAGCGTGGAGAGCAGCCGTCGCGGAGCCCAGATGGAGCCGCTGATGACCACTTCGACTGCCTCATGCACAATCTGCGGGCTGGCCTTCAGATCGAGGTAGCCACGAGCGCCGGCCATAATCGATTCCAGGACTAGATTGTCGTCATTCTCCGGGCCAATGACGATCAACCGCATTTTGGGACGCTTGAGCCGGATGGCTTCCAAGGTCCACAGACTCTGCGATGAAGAGTTCAGGTCCACGACCATGTACTCCAGCGTGGAGTCGGATAAGAGTTCGTTAATCTTCCCGACGACCGGAATCAGTTGCGCGCAGCCCTCTCCTGGACTGTGTTCGAAGATGCTGGCAAGGCCTTCCAGACGCAGCGGCTCATCGGTCAGCAAACCCACGCGAATTGGATCAGTGTTGTGGATCAAGCTCATCCCGCGCCTCCAGTTTCAGCGGAGGATCGCATGCCATAGTCATACGAGGAGATCCCCCGGAAGAGGACGCCGGCAGCCAACTGCTTTTCGCTGAAGGGTTCGATCATCCGATGCCGGACGGCCTGTTCTCTGATTCAATGGTGACTCCGAATCGACATGCGTATCTTGGTCCGTCTAGCCAGTGTCCAAATTTTAGCTGGAAAATGCGAAAGAGGCTTCAAAAAGTCATCCTACGAAATAAATGAGTGCTTTTCAATAGGTAAAAAGCGCAATTCGGCATCCTCGCCACAACAGGAATCCGGTTGGACCCTCCACAACATGCCATATTCTGGGAGGAAAAATCGGCCATTGCGCTTATTTGCCGTCTGGGGTTCCATAATCGCTCTAAATCTTGTAGCATCATTGCTGTAAGTCGTAGTACAGTCAATTCAGTTGCGCCAGCGAGGTACTCCTTTGATTAAGCAGGACATCGTCCATCATGTGATTGAGCGCACGGGCCTGCCCCGCACTAAGGCGGAGGCTGCCGTGGATACAGTCTTCGAGGGCCTGAAACAGGCTCTAACGGCCGGCGAGCGCATTGAATTGCGCGGCTTCGGCGTCTTCAGCGTCCGCGCCCGCAAGACCGGCATCGGCCGCAACCCCCGGACGGGCACCGAGGTCAGCATCAAACCCGGCAAGGCGGTTCGCTTCAAACCCGGCAAGGAACTGCACGTGCTGGAGACCGGCGAGCCCGCAAAGTAAGGGCCAGCCGGAGAGAGGCTGCACCTTCACTTCATGCACGTGCGCAATCTTCACGAACGCGAGTTCTCACTGCCCCTGGCTGCTGTGGGCGCGCTGATCGATTCCCTCGCCACCCGTGAAGATCGCCTGTGGCCGACCGGCAAATGGCCGCCGATGCGCTTTGACCGGCCCCTGGCGGTGGGCGCGGTGGGCGGCCATGGGCCTGTCCGTTACTCCGTCGAGGAGTACCGGCCCGGCCGGTCGATTCGTTTCCGCTTCTCCGCGCCGCGCGGTTTCAACGGAACCCACCGCTTTGAGATCGAGGAGCGGGAGGGGAAAACCGTTCTGCGCCATGTAATCGAGATGCGCGCTGTCGGCCCGGCGCTGCTGAGCTGGCCTCTCTTTTTCCGTCCGTTGCACGATGCCTGCCTCGAAGATTGTTTGGACCGCGCAACGATTTCGTTGGGAATCCATCTTGATCATCCGGCGCACTGGTCGATCTACGTGCGCATATTGCGCGCCGTCATGCGGGCGGTTTCCAGCTAAAGGCGGCGATAATCTGCCACCAAAATTCATCGCGTTTATGGCCCAGATGGGCTACAATATGAGCATGGCCACAAATGCCGTTGTTCGCTCCCGGATCAGTGTTGATGTGAAAGAGAAGGCCACCGCCGTGCTTGATGAGATGGGTCTCACGGTCTCTGACGTGATGCGCATCGTGCTGACCAGGGTGGCCAAGGAGAACGCCCTGCCCTTCGACCTGAAACCCAACAAGCTCACGCGAGAGACCATGCGCAAGACCGCTCAGGGCTTGGAAATCCATCAAGCTAAGGATGCTACTGACCTCTTCAACAAGCTGGGCATCTGATGCGTTCGCCGAGCGGAATGTCGATATGGCGTAAATCCAGAATCCATTCTGTTCATAAGGGCGTATGTCACTATTTATCATGACCTTTAGCACCGCGCATACTCATCATAATCCGAATCGTCAATTAAGAAGAGTCGTTGATTACCTTATTTTCGTATTGTCTTTATAGCATCTTCCCCTGCTTTTTTCCATGTCTTGCTATCCGTCAAGCTGGAATGTGATATTTTCAATTTCTCACAACCATGAATCGAATGTATCTCATCCTTGACACGAGTAAACAATTTATGATCAAGCCAAGGACTTAAGATGACCTTGTCTATACATGATAATGAGATGGGAATATCTTTCGTTGAATTTTCTGCACTCTTGGATTCATAAATAATGCGGTATTCTCTTTCATCCCGAAAGCCATATCTTTTATAATAAGGGAACTTAACAAGGTAGTCATCTTGATTTTGACCTAACTTTTCTATTTGATGGAGTGTTTGATACATAACAGAGCCACTATTAGCGCCTGCGTCTCGTATTGCCATGATCAATTCATCTCGATCAAAACGAATTCGGACTCCAATCGTGGTCAAAATGGAGTCTTTGTCGTAATATCCATCAGAAAAGGGTTTCAACTTCATATCCATGCGCTTTTCCTTCTCAAACCCTGGACAAAATGTTCTCCAGAGGTGGTATCTTTCAGAAGCCTTGGTAAGACAAAGTGCCAAAAGAGATTTCAATTCCTTATCCTTTTTATAGAGACTAAGATAATAAGAATCATTACTATCATCCTTCCATGTCTGTGGATCTAATAAGGTAATTCTTCTCTTATAAAGAATGCATCTGAGTGATTCCAGATTTGTATATCTGCGAAGAAAATGTCTGTAGTTTGACATATCAACCTCCAGTCATATTGCCATTCTGTAAATCTTACCATTGGTCTCACAGCAGGTGCTCACATTAAACGTAGCGCATCCACGTCCACGATTAGATTCCTGCGGGGAATCTGCGCCTCATCGGCGTGGGTCAGCATTCCGCGCAGAGCGGCGTTGAGCGCCTTGCGCGAGGCGGCCTTGAGAATCATGTGAAAGCGGTAGACGCCCTTAATGCGGGCGATGGGCGCGGTGCAGGGGCCGAGGACACGCACGCCCTCCGGAGCGGCCCGCTGAAACCACTTGCCCAACTCGCCGGACCAGGCGGCGGCTTCTTCCAGCTTGGGCGACTGAATGAGTACATTGGCCAGCACGCCGAAGGGCGGATAGTGCATCCAGCGCCGGTACTTCAGTTCGCGCTCGACGAAACTGCTGTAGTCGTGAGTGCTGGCGGTGAGAATCGCATAATGGTCCGGATAGTAAGTCTGCACCACGACGCGGCCCGGCAGTTCGCCCCGTCCGGCGCGGCCTGAAACCTGCGTCATCAACTGAAAGACCCGCTCGGCGGCGCGGAAGTCGGGCATGGACAGCGCGTAGTCGCAGCCCACCACGCCAACCAGCGTGACGCCGTGAATGTCGTGGCCCTTGGCGATCATCTGTGTGCCGACGAGCAGATTGATCTCGCCCGAATGCAGCCGCGCCAGCAGCCGTTCCAGGTCGTAACGGCCGCGCACCGTGTCGCGATCCATGCGGCCGATGCGCGCGGTGGGAAAGATCTCGCCCAGCCGCTCTTCACCTTGCTGCGATCCTGCGCCCAGGTAGTAAAGGTGCTCACTGTCGCACTTGGGGCAGCGCGCCGGAACCACGCGCCGGAAGCCGCAATAGTGGCATTCCAGGCGCTGACCCTCGCGCGCCACTTCGACATCTTCACCTGCCGGCTTGTGATGGGTAAGAGCAATGGCGCAGTTCTGGCACTCCAGCTTTTCTCCGCAGGCGCGGCAGAGGACGGCGAAGGAGTAGCCGCGGCGGTTGAGCAGGATCAGCGCCTGCTCGCCGCGATCCAGCGCGGTCTGCGTCTGCTCCACCAGGACGCGCGAAAAGAGCTGCTCCTGCCCCGTCTCCTGAAACTCGCGGCGCATGTCGATCAACTCGACCGTGGGCAGAGGGCGGTTCATCACGCGGTCACGCATTTCGATGCGCTGGTACTTGCCCGTCGCCGAGTTCTGCCAGCTTTCCAGCGACGGCGTCGCCGAGCCCATCACCACCACCGCGCCCTCGATTTTGGCCCGCATCACGGCTACGTCGCGGGCGTTGTAACGTGGCGTCTCCTCCTGTTTGTAGCTCTGGTCGTGCTCTTCGTCCACCAGAATCAGGCCGAGATGGGGTACGGGCGCAAAGATGGCCGAGCGTGTGCCGACGACGATGGGCGCCTCGCCACGGCGGATGCGCCGCCACTGCTCGCTGCGCTCTTCGAGCGTCAGCGCGGAGTGCAGCAGCGCGACTTTGGCTCCAAAGGCCGCATCCAGCAGGCCCACCGACTGCGGGGTGAGGCCAATCTCCGGAACCAGCAGAATCGACGCCAGGCCGCGGTCCAGCGCCCGCTGCATCGCAGCCATATAAACCGCCGTCTTGCCCGAGCCGGTTACCCCGTGCAGCAATAAGGGATGGAACCCACCCAAGGCCGTCGCCAGGCTGGCCAGGGCGTCGATCTGCGGCTCGTTGAGCCGGAGCGGCGCAGGCTGGCTTTGCAAGCCGCCCATACGGAAGGCTGCCGGCCGCTCGTCGATGCGAACCAGGCCGCGCCGAACAAGGGTTTGCAGCGTGGACGAAGGCAGATCTTTGCGGCGCAGCTCGGCCAGCGGCAGTTCGCCATCACAGGCCGCCAGCTCGGCCAGAATGGCCTGCTGCTTCACGGTCAGCGCGGGCAGCCGGGCTTCGGGAATGAGTACGGCAAACCGCTCCGTGCGCCGCGCATCGCGCTCCACTGCCGCCGTCTCGCGGACAATCCATTTCTTGCGCGTGAGGCTGGCCAGCACCGGCAGCGTGGCCGCGGTTGCCGTGCGCAGCGTGGAGACTTTGACCGGCTCGCCCGAGGCAAGGCGCGCCAGCACACGGCGCTCCAGGTCCTGCTCCTCGGATGAGCACTTCTCGTGCCGCCTCCCTTTGCGCTTTGAAGCGTCCTTTGGTCCGAGGACGAATCGTGGCGCCCCAGGTCCGGAGTTTCGAAGCTGGGAATCTGACTCGTCCCCTTCCAAACTCTTCGCCAGCACATCCCGCCCAAGGTCGGTGATGCGGTAGTAGACGGTGCGCCGCACCTCGGCCATCAGCGGTAGCATCCCGCGCAGCACTTCGCCCAGCGGAGCGAGGTAATACTGCGCCATCCACTCGGCCAGGGCAAGCAGCGGTTCGCTGAGCAGCGGCTCATCGTCCAGAACGGCTTCCAGGTAACGAACTTCGATGTCTGCCGGAGCCGTGGCGCTAAGCGCGATCACTACACCAATCAGCTTCTCGTTGTTAAAGGGAACGATGACCCGGGCTCCCCGCTGCGGCAGTTGCCCCTCCCGCACCGCGTAGGTGAACGCGCGGTCCAGCGGCACCGGCAATGCGACTTCGCAGTAAGCGGGCATGGGGGCAAGATTCAGTGTAGGGGATGGAGCCGAATGCCGGCGATGGCAGAAGAGTACAAGGCGCACTCCATTGCGAGCGAGTAGCAAGCGGCTGCTCCATGCAATGGTGCAATGGTGGGCCTGCAGGGATTCGAACCCCGAACCAAGGGATTATGAGTCCCCTGCTCTAACCGTTGAGCTACAGGCCCGACTGTTCCACATCGCAGCGAAGATCAACCGCTGCGGGCGATCTTCCGTTCGCCTTCTCAGTGTGACACAGCCGCTTGGACCTCGTCACTTAACGGTTATTTCAGAGCGGCCATCAGGGCATCGAGCGCACTCTTGGGCGGCCGGGTGAGCGATTCCGGCAGCGTGCCCAGCGGCTCATCCACCAGATTCAGCTGATCGATGAAAGTAGGCTTTTCGGTGTTGATATAGAAGACGCCGGTGAGGATTTCGTCGTTGACGGTCGACTCCATCAGCGTGCGCACGGCGTTGGCTTTGTCGGTGGGATCGTAATCTTCCAGCAGCTTGCGCAGGCGCAGGTTGGAGCCATCATGCATCTCCACTTCGTAAATCTCGCCGGAGTCGTAATCGACCTCGATCTCGTCGAAGCTGGCCACAAAGCCAATTTCGTTGATTGGTTCGTCATTCTCCTGCATGAACTTGTAGCTCTTGGTCGAGCCTTCGTGGTCGTTGAAGGTGACGCAGGGGCTGATCACGTCCAGCAGCACCGTGCCCTTGTGGGCGATGGCCGCCTTGAGCATGGAGAGCAACTGTTTCTTGTCGCCGGAGAAGGAGCGGCCCACAAAGGTCGCGCCTAACTGGATGGCCAGGGCGCAGGTGTCGATGGGAGGAAGGTCGTTGACTACGCCGGTCTTAAGCCGTGAGCCGAGGTCGGCGGTGGCTGAAAACTGGCCTTTGGTGAGGCCATAGACGCCATTGTTCTCGATGATGTAAATCATCGGCAGATTGCGGCGCAGCAGGTGAACAAACTGGCCCATGCCGATCGAGGCCGTGTCGCCGTCGCCGGAGACGCCGATTGTGGTCATGGTGTGGTTGGCCAGGATGGCGCCGGTGGAGATGGCCGGCATGCGCCCATGCACGCCGTTGAAGCTGAACGAACGGCCCATGAAGTAAGCTGGGCTCTTGGACGAGCAGCCGATGCCGCTCATCTTCATCACGCGCTCCGGCTCCACGCCCATCTCGAAGAAGGCGTCGATGATGCGCTCGGAGATGGCGTTGTGGCCGCAACCGGCGCAGAGCGTGCTCTTGCCGCCACGATAATCGAGGATGGGAAGGCCAATGTGATTCACTTTGGGCGTTGCGGTTGCGGTTGCCATTTCATGGTCCTCCCTACGAACAAAGCTGGTTGAGAGTTGAGTTATTCTTCCATCGTTCCTTAAGCACGAGTAGGTTGGTTTACCATTTAGCAAGTTAGCCACCGCTTCGCGGTGATAGCGAGTTAGCAAGTTAGCGGGTTCATTGCGGGCGTAACTTGCAGCAGCGAATCGGGCTGCTCCTGCCGGGCAAATTCTTCCGTGATGGATTCCGCGTCCACCGGCAATCCGTTGTAGTGGAGAATGCTGCGCAGCTTGACCACCTCATCAGCGGGAAGATCGAGCTTGAGCAAACTGGCCAACTGCGCATCGCGGTTCTGCTCGACGACATAAATGCGCTCGTGCGCGGCCACAAAATCGTGAATCGCCTGCGTGAAGGGCCAGGCGCGAATGCGCAGGTAATCCGCCTCTACGCCGTAGCGCTTGCTGAGTTGGTCGAGGCTTTCGGTAAGAGCGCAATCCGTTGAACCGAAGGCCAGGAAGCCAATCTTCGCGCCGGCGTCCCTGACCATGACCGGAGCGGGAACCAGCTTGCGCGCCTTTTCAAATTTCAGCGCCAACCGATCCATCACCGCCTGATACTCGCCGGGATTTTCGGTGTAATTGGCCGCGTCGTTGTGTCCCGAGCCGCGGGTGAAGTAAGCGGCTTTGGGGTGACGTGTCCCGGGCAGCGTGCGCCAGCCGATGGAGTCGCCGTCCACGTCGCGATAGCGGGTAAAGCCGTCCAGCCGTTCCAGATCCTCGGCCGTCAGCACCTTGCCGCGGTCCAGCGGCTTGACGGGATAATCGAAAGTCTCCGACATCCAGTTGTTCATGCCCAAATCCAAATCCGAGAGCACAAAGACCGGGGTCTGCATCCGCTCGGCCAGGTCGAAGGCCGCCATGCTCAGCTCGAAGCATTCCTTCACAGAACCCGGCAGCAAGATGACGTGCTTGGTGTCGCCATGCGAGAGAAAGGCGACCGAGAGCAGATCGGATTGCTGTGTGCGTGTGGGCATTCCGGTGGAAGGCCCGGTGCGCTGCACGTCGAAGATCACGCCGGGAATCTCGGTGTAATAGCCCAGTCCGCTGAACTCGGCCATCAGCGAGATTCCGGGGCCGGAGGTTGCGGTCATCGCGCGCGCGCCCGCCCAGCCCGCGCCCAGCACCATGCCGATGGAGGCCAGCTCGTCCTCGGCCTGCACTACGGCAAAGGTCGCCTTGCCTTCCGGCGTCACGCGCAGTTTTTTCAGCAGATCGGTCGTCGCCTCGATCACCGAGGTCGAGGGTGTAATCGGGTACCAGGCCACCACCGACACGCCGGCAAAGACCGCGCCCATGCCGCAGGCCGCATTGCCGTCGATGATGATCTTGCCCGCCGTTGCATTCATCCGCTCGATGAAGAACGGGTCCAGCTTGGTCAGATTCTCCCGGGCATAGTCGAAGCCCGCCTTGACGGCGCCGAAGTTCAGATCGAAGACCTTCTGCTTCTTGGCGAACTGGCGGAACAGGCATCTCTCCACCACGCCCAGGTCGATGGCCAGCAACTGCGCAACAACGCCCACGTAGACCATGTTCTTGACCAGCTTGCGCAGCTTAGCTTCGGGGCAGATGGCGGCCGTGATCTTGTCGAAAGGCACGGGATAGTAAAAGAGGTCGTCGCGCGCCTGATCGAGCTTCAGGTTCTCCTCATGGATGACTATACCGCCGGCGGGCAGGGCGAGAACGTCCGCCTGGGCGGTCTCCGGATTCAGCGCCACCAGAATCTCAGAGTCGTGCTTACGCGCTACGTAGCCTTCCTTGCTGGCGCGGATAATGTACCAGGTGGGCTGTCCGGCGATGTTCGAGGGGAACAGGTTTTTCCCGCTGACCGGAACGCCCATTTCAAAGATGCTCTTCAGTAGCACGCTATTGGCGGATTGCGAGCCGGAGCCGTTCACCGTGGCTACGTTGATGCTGAAATCGTTGATGACCCGCTGCCGCGTGCTCAATGCGCCCTCTGGTTGACCGAGAGCCAGGTCTGCTGTCGCCATCTGGCGGGATTCCCTTCCTATGAATAATCGAGCGAGACTGTCTCTCGTTCAGATGTGATTATAGTCACATTCCAGGGAGTTCATCCCCGTCGCAAGCACACCTCTACACGTTTGATTCCTGCAGAATGGATTAGATTCGTACCCTACTCCGAAATTGGCAGTCACGGCAAGCCGCATATCAAGCCAGAGCAGCCAACCGCATGAAACTTTTGAACCACAATAAGCAAGAGCTTTGAAAGGGCACGGCTTCAGCCGTGCCGATTTCGAGGCTCAAAATGCTTCGGCTTTAGCCGCCGAGGGATGTATTTCACTTCCTAAACCTTCCCTCAGGGGCTAAAGGGTGAGGATATCCCCCGCCTCTGGCGGGGTGGCAGTAGCAGTTTGACATTTACGGGAGTCGCCCCCGGTTTGCCTTTATCCATTCTTTCGCAAAAGAGTGAATCAAGATGCGTA